>Ga0209755_10002094_pt1 | contig 28276 bp, 13 predicted proteins | sample TergutCo191P1_FD_187301 | JGI IMG/M metagenome (GOLD analysis project Ga0209755, IMG submission 187301) | Cornitermes sp. P1 segment gut microbial communities from Petit-Saut dam, French Guiana - Co191P1 (SPAdes) (version 2) | ecosystem: Host-associated > Arthropoda: Insects > Digestive system...
AAGTATTGAAAGCAACCGCTGGAGTTGGTGTTGCTAACCAACCTTGACGGAAAGCAGGTCCTGCCAAATTATCAAAGTTCTCAAAGAACGGCAAAGCAAGACCAACAGCCTCTTCAGCCGTTGTAAACGACCAAGAAATCGCATCAGCAACACCAAAGATTGTTCCTGCTGGAATTGTAACAGTGTATTCTGTATAATAATCGAAATCGCCTACAGCCATAATCGTCAATACAGCACCAGCGATGCTTGGCGTAACAGCAATTGTGCCGCTGCCACCATACGTGATAGTGATTGCATCAAGATTTGTTACAGCAGTGATATCCACATCGAACGTAACTCTTACCGGTGCGTTCAATGCCACGTTTTGTGCACCTACTGCTGGTGTTCTTGCAATGGCTACAGGTGGGTCAATTGTTGTAAACGACCATTCAATAACATTGTCATAATCCGTGATTGTTAGCGCTGGAATTGTAACGGTATATTCTGTTGCAAAGTAAAGACCTGCTTGAGAAATCGTTAAATATCTTCCTGTAACTTCAGCGTTTGTTACTGCAATTGTGCCACTACCACCGTCATACGTGATTGTAATTCCAGCAAAACCATCTACCAAAGTTACCTCTTGGTTAAATTCAACAACAACATTTGCATTCAACGCAACATCAGTTGCATCAACGCCAGGCGTTCTTGTATGAACACCAATTGCTGCAGTAGTGGTTGTAAACGACCACTCAAGTGGCTCATCAAAGCCAAGAATTGCGTTTGCAGGAATTGTAACCGTGTATTCTGTTTCGAAAGCGAAACCAGCGTGAGCAAGTGTCAATACCGCACCGTTGATGCCTGGTATTACAGTAAATGCTGTGCCACCGTTGTATGTCACCGCAATAGCATCAAAGTTTGCACCTTCCAAGATATCTTGGTTGAAGGTTACTACGATTTGCTCATTAGTGAGAACGTCTGTTTCGTCGACAGCAGGTGCTCTTGAAACGAGTTCTACTGGAACTAATTCGATAGAGATATCGGCCAATATGAAATCTGCTGTAAGACTTGCTGGTTTTGCATAAACAAACGCAAGATAAATGGTTTGATTTTGGAATGCCTCTAATGATACCGCGCTTTCCGCCCAAGCAGCCCAAGCAGCTGGATCAGCAGGAAGCGTTGGTGTATATAACAAATCGAATGAACCTACTTCTGTATCTGTTATAGATACATAAACTGCAAAATTATCATTCGCTGTTGTCCAACCACGTCTTGCCCAAAAAATGAGTTCATAAACGCCCGTTGCAGGTATGGCTATTGCTTCCGTTATCAGCATACTTCTTTGTGCAGTGGTATTTTCTCCAGAATGCACTGCTGCACCAGGAGTTCCACCTGGTCTTTGGGTAGTAGCACCATCACCCCAGAACCAAGTTCCAGCAACTGTACTTGTACGGGTTTGTGTCCAGCAATCTGGTGGGAATACAGGACTTGTAAAGTCTTCTGCCCACGAAATCGCTGATGCAGGAGCAGCACAGTTTGGTGCTGTTCTGAACATCCATTCGATTTCTGTGTCCAAACCTGTAATTGTTCCTGCCGGAATCGTAACCGTATAAATAGTAGCGTATGCTAAATCGTCGAAAGTAATGGTCAATACATTATCTGTAACATTTGTTCCAATATTAGATACAGCTGGCTCTATTTCGATTAAGCTTGCGTCTGCAAGAGTTATATCTTGGAAGAATGTTAGCACGATATCTGTATCAATTGCTACACCCGTTTCAAAATCCTCAGGAGTTTTTGATACTAATATAACCGGAATCGGTGCATTGTCGTCAACGACCATACGCACAACAGCAGCACCTGCTGTAGCTTGTGTTGCAACAGTGGCCGTTGTCGCATTACCAACTGTACGAGTTCTCATAGAAACAGTACCCGGGTCGAATGCAACACCTAAAGCAGCTGCTGCTACTTGGTTTGCTATCAAGAGGTAGTCTCCTGGAAGCAATACCGTTGGTGGAACGGGAACTGTAACAAAACCGCCAAACGGACGAACATAGGTTACAGGAGTAAACATTGATGCAACTTCTCTCGTTCCTGCACCTGTCATACGGTGTAGAGACACTGTGAAATTATTTCCTTGAGCTGCTGCAGAATTTGCAAAACCAACCATAACATCAGTGATTGTGGTAGCCTCATGGATTGTGAAGACGTTACCAACACCAATACCCGCACTTGTAGGCGCAAAATGATTAGATGGAGTAGCTATAACTTCCAACGCATACACATCTCCAACAATAAACGGGAATGTTGCTGTGTATAAATCGGATGGATTTCCGGCTTGGTCTTGTTCAAGCGTTAAAACCAAATTGTGCGTACCCTCAGTAGTAGGTAGTGCTGTAACAACATCTTGAGTAAGCGTCATAGCCGCAGAAGTTGCAGCTGGTGCTAAAGTAGCAATTGCTGTTGATGTGCCAAGGTTTGTACCAGCGAAATCAGCCGTAAACCTAACATTGGTTTGTTCGGCAATTCCGATATTGGTTGCTTGTGCAGTGATTGTACCTGGGAAAGGCATTGCCGCTGCAACACCTGCAGCTTGCGATACTGGAACTTGCGGAATAACAAATGGGTTACCTGCAGCGATTTGCAAGTCGTTCACTGGCAAGTCTACCTGCAAACGAAGCATAGGTCCGTTGAGAAGAGGGGTGATGGTAGTTCCGCCTAAACGATACCCTGGCTTACTGGCTCCTACAGCCTCCACTCCCATTCTTATGCTTACGGTTCCTATTTGATTTATACACACAAGATATGAGTTACCTTGCATCATAGCGATAGGAGTCGCCATTGGAACTATAACCCAATTGTTACCAGGTAGTCTCGTATGGCTTATTGTTGGTGTAGTATGAACATGTATAGGAGTCCCATCCTCCAAGCGATACACAGAAGCCGTAAACTCCGGTGCTCCTACAGGAGTAGCCCCTTCATTAGTCAGCCACTCTACCATGTTAAGCTCAGTATCGTACGTAATTGGGAAAATATGTCCGACACAGGTATTTTCCAAACTTGGAGCAAGTGCAGAAATAACCCCTCCATCAAAGGCAAACGTATGTTCTGTTCCAGTAAATGTACGTGTTACCGTGTTATCGGTTGGGTCGTTATCTGTTTCGGCTTGATCTACTGTAAAAACAACTGTATTTGCTCCCAAAACAGGGTTAATCGGTGGCGTAATTGTCATTACTTCCGATGCATCGGCCGCAAGAGTTGCCAACTGAGACGATGTTCCAACATCCGTTCCGTTGCGAGTAGCCGACAAATAGATTTCTGTTTGTTCTGCTGTACCAATGTTTGCAACGGTAGCCGTAAGCGGCACCAATTGCGATGTTGGAATTTGAGTAAGTCCCTGAGAAATTGTAACTGCCAAATCGTTTTCGCGAGGGGTTGCAGGGGCAACTACTAACACGTCATCAATAAAAACTCCAGCACTATTTCCGTCGGCAGTTCCGTGAACTTGAAATTCGAGAAAAAATGTACCTGTTGAAGGTGCTTCAAATGTTTCTTCTATCAAAGTCCAGGGATGCCACGAGTCCGTCGAAAGTCTTTGGAACACACGTGTTCTTGTTCCTTGACCAACACCTGCTTCGGTGGCAACATACACAAAAAAGTTATTTTGTGAAGCAACAAAAGCCGCAAACATTAGTTGAAAAGACATTTTGTATTCTATGCCTTCTGTTAGGTTCATCGCAGGCGACCATAAATATGCTACTGCTGTGGATGAATTCGTTATTACTCCTGCAAATCCTGCAGGTTGTGGAGGATTGAAGAAGAGCGGTCCAGCATTTGGTTGCCATACATTGAAGGCAACAGCTGGCGCTGGACTTCCAGTCCATCCCGCACGAAAATTAGGATTTGTAAGCCCTCCGAAATCTTCAGATAGCAAAGTCGCTCCCGGTATCGGTGCTCTGCTCGGTCTATCGTGCAAAACTTCTTCGGCTATTTCCATGTTTGCTTTTTGCAAAACAGTCATTTCCGCGCTGTAGTCTTGTGTTGCTACTTTGCGTTGCTGTCGCACAGCCACAGCCGTCTGCAGTTCTGCAACCTGTGTGGTTGCCATTCTTGCTTCGACTTGCATCGAAGCCTCGATGTTTTGAGCAGTAGCGCGCATCATTTGCGGTTCGCTGCTTCTCAAAATCATTTGTGCCGAGACACTCGCTATCGCAAGCATCAGCACGAAAATTGATAATAACTTTTTCATAATTTTTATTTGTTAAAGTTGTGTTTTTTTACAGTACTATCACAGTAGAAAAAGGCTTCTACTGCAGTTTACAATGCGGGAATAGTTTGAGGATGTGTGAGGTTTATCAGCACAAAGATACGAAAAAAAATGGAAACGACCAAATTTTTTTGGATATGCTTTTGCAAAACAGTGTATTAAATTTACCTCGGAGGCTGTATAACGCCAATATAGCGCGCATTTGCGCGACGACTGCTTCGGATAATCATCGAGGCTTCGCCCGTGAAACCGATTTCTACAGAAATGTTCAAACTCTCACCGGGGTGATTAACAAGCATCGTAACCAAATAGTTTCTGTTTCTTCGCCTTATTTCGCCCGTTTGGATGGGATCTTCAAAGACAAAGCCACCGCCTCCCGTGCTTTGGTAAACACTTACGGTTGATCGGCCCATAAACGGCAAAGTCCCAAATATCGAGTCGTTGCGAATGGTTACCGTGCGTCTGTCTTGTGTAGATGTGACGCCTCCTGTCATACCAGCATCCTGACCAGGCACAAAAATCAAGGCCATAGAGAAATTTCCAGACGCTACAAGCTCCGAAACTTCTGCTCTTAAAGCGGCTTCTTGTTGCTCTTGAAAGGCTCTTCGCTGGGCTCTCGTTTGTGCCATCGCATCAACGGACATCACGCAGAGAATTAGCACAAGCCATAGGTTTTTTGGTGTTTTCATGGTGAGGTGTTTTTGTGTGGATATTTGTAGAGACGTGGCATGCCACGTCTCTACATCATTATATCACGGTTATTGTTTGATAATTCTAACCGTATTGTTTCCAATTCTCACGATGTACATGCCGTTTGGCAGGTGTGAAATATCAATCGTCGTTTGGTATCCTGTAATTGGCGCGGCAAACACACGCTGTCCGTTCATGTCAAATATCTCGACAGGCGTGTTTTCAAACAGATCCCTCGCTTCGCTCGGGATGACAATGTGCAATTGGTCTGTAACAGGGTTTGGAAACACCTGTAGAGATGGGGCATGCCCCGTTTCTACGGTCACAATGTTTGTTTGATTAGGGTCATTTTCAAGCACCATACGAATGGCTGGTGCACCAAATCCGCTGGTTGGTGTTAGATTGTTTCCGTCTCTAACGTAAATCATTCGTCCGTCTACGCCATCAAAAGCAACGCTAATGTTTGCCGAAGAAAGTTGGTTTATGGCCACAAAATAACGTCCGCCTGCTCTCAGCGGTGTCCGTGGAACATTAACCGTAGAAAATCCCGTTGCATTTCGTGTTGCTTCTTGTGTGAACAGCGGTGTTGGTGCAAGCGTTAAGTCGTCAGTCATTGCGAATAGCGAAATGCTGTAATTTTGGGTGCTTGCATCACTAAATCCAACTTGAATACCATTAACAAAAACATGGTCTGTTAGTTCGATAACTGTTCCGAAAGTCATCGGCTGAGCATCGGAACCAAAGCCTTCTGTAAATGTTGTTGCATTATCCACGGCAAGCACATTTTCTGTGCCTGTGAATGTGAATGTCAGCGTGTTACTTGTACCTTGGTTAGGCACCACACTGTTTACTATATAAGTCAGCGTATTGTTTCCTAAAGACGCTGTTCTTGGGTTCGGCACAAACGTCATATTTGCTGATGTTGCACCAACAGGCAAGGTAAATACTGGCGGTGATGATTGACCAATTGAATTTCCGTTAAGCGTACCCGAAAATACGACATTGAATTGCATATCACGTCCATTATTTCTTGCTCTTGCTGAAAAGGTTGGAATCTGCATGAATGTTGGAAATTGCGTAAAAGAGAATCTATCCATGATAAGCTCCAAATCGTTGCCTGGAAACGCTACAATCGAAATATCATCTATTGCAATGAAAGATCCTTGCCCAGACGCTGTCATGCAGTGGAAACCAATGTAAAACACGCCCGTAAATGTTGGTCTAAATTCAAAAACGACTTCTGTCCACTCTTGAACGCGTTGGTTGTTGACTTGGAGAATCGTTGTTCCTCCAATCATTTGTGTATTATTTCCCGATCCCGTCAAAGACCTTGTTGCACCGACTTGTGCTTTAAAATTATCAAATTGCGTTTGCGTGCCTGGAGCTCTATACCAAAAACGTATTTCGTGTGCAACACCTGCTACTAAACGCACGGGCTGACTAAATGCCCACGCACTGTTTCCAGCGTCTTGCGGGCCTCTTACCAGCTGGCGATTTCCAGTGTGTGGCTCTTGGTTGCCTTGTACACCAACAATCGTATTGTCGGTCGTTCGCCAAGCATCGGTATGGCCTGCAGAATGTGTCCATCCTGAAGGAAGATCTGTATTTGCTGTTTCCTCAAATCCTACAAAAATAGGAGCGTTATCGATATTTGCTAATAACTCTACTGATCCATGTGCATTCAATCGGAGCGATTGATGTGTGCCAGGAGTTCTGGATGGCTGCACAATAGTTATTGGAACAGCACCTTCTAAAATTAAGTTTTTTAGTTCAGACCCAGTTAGATCTGGGTCTAATGACATCAAAAGTGCTGCAACACCAGCCACATGCGGCGCTGCCATTGAAGTGCCTTGTGCTACCCCGTACCCGTTATTAAGAACCGTGCTGTTAATTCCTACGCCTGGCGCCCATATTTCTACCGTACGAACACCAAAGTTTGAAAAACTTGCTCGTGCATTATTTTGATCGTGTGCTCCAACACCAAGCATATTATTGGGTAAATAGCCTGCAACAGAGTTGTCTACATTAGGATCTCGAAGTGGATTATTTCCATCATTCCCTGCGGCCCAAACAAATAAGCCTCTAAAATTATTTTGTATAGCAGTTATAAGGGCTTGGCCACCACTCATACTCATGTTAACGACTGGTATATTATCTGCAATTGCTCGATTAAGAGCCGCGAGCTGATGGTGTCCCCATCCGCCGATATCACCAGCCATATTTCCATTCCACACTTCGAATGGAACCAGTGTTACATTCCAACTTACTCCAGTTACACCAACGCCATTGTCGCCAACAGCGCCTATCGTTCCTGCCACATGATTGCCATGATCGCCACGTGCGGTATTTTCCGTCATCGTCGCTACGGTGAGTTCTCTGTTTCTGTTGAAATCCCAACCCGTTCCAAAATTTGCATTCAAATCGCTGTGGGCTTGAAATCCTATATCGATAACACCTACTTTAACATCGTGCGAACCTACTGTTATGGCCCACGCTTCTGGCGCTTGAATGCTTTGCATGCCCCAAAGACCACTAAAAAATGGGTCGTTGGGAGTTCTTGCGGCTATTTCAAAGACATAGTTAGGTTCCGCAAAGTATACGCCTGGTGTAAAGCGAAGCACCTCTATGACATCTAAAACATTCTGTTTGCAATCGTCTTGCAGGCGAAGCAAAACGATTTGTCGAAATGTTTCTTCGTTGAGCATGCGTGGCATACGTCTTGGACCTCTCGTTTCCTGAGGATCGCGCGGAATATAGGTCAGGTTTTGAACATACACCATCTCAAAACTTCCAAATGCAGCGGCTGTCGTTGTTTCAACGGAAATAACTGTTTCAACCGTTGCTTCAGTTGCTGCAGCAGTCGTTTGCACATCACTAAACAGATTCATACCATCTACACCTCTTTCCATAACAACAATCACACTGCTGCCACAAAAGTTCTGGTCTATGGTTGCACGACTTGTAAAATTTTGCCCAAATACGGCACTTGTCATTACCATTTTAGCCACGATAGTGGCTAAAATAGTTGTGAAAATATGTTTCATGTTTTTTATTATCTAATTTCGATTATTCTACCGTCTTCCAAAATGCGTATAGGTGTTATCACTGCATCTGTAGGCAGTGTAGTAGTGGTTGGTTCAATCCATTCGATGCCTTGCGACGTTCCACTTATTGACTGTCCGTAGTCTGGGTTCCAACGTGTGTAAACAACATCAAGCATTCCGCCAACCTGAGAGGTCAGTCCTCCAACATTATGTATAACAGCAATACCACCAAAGTAACCCACTAATGACGGATTAAGTGCATTAAAATTAAAAGGACCTATTCCAGGAGGTAACCTAAAGGCTGTCCTATCGGCATTCGTCTGGAATTGTCGATCTGCGCCTCCAATCCAAGTCCACGTACCAACAGGAGGTTCACCCACTTCGAAAACAAAGTTTGGGAACCACCAAATCGCATGTTGGGTTAGATACGTGCCATCTGGAAGTATTTCGAGGGTATCGCCACATCGAAACCACAAGTCGTTGCCTATAACCCGAATGGATATTCTACCGCCGTTTCTAACGTCGTTATTTCCAAAAGCTCTAAGGGTAAAAAACTCATCAAGGTCATGAATTCCAGGGAAATCACTGGAGTGACGGATTTCATCTTCCCAAGCAGGTTGAAATGCTTGTTCCGAAAGGTTTCTTGCATGACCAAACCAAGTGCCTTCAAACCAATGTGGTCCGCAATACTCCCATGTAAGTTCTCCAGAGAAAGCCGGAGGACCTGCGCCAAGCTCGTTTCTCCCTCTTACGGCATAAAACCCCGTTACTATATCGCCTTCTACACCACCGAAACGAACATCAAAAATCGCTCCAGTAGCTGCTACAGGAGTACCTAAAAAGACTCGTTCGGCTACTTCATCCGCTGTTCGTCCAAAAAACCATTCAATTTCTGTTGCTTGTGGGATATTGTTTGCTGTTAGTCTCATCACCCTTGCTGGACAAACATTGCTTGCTCCTGTAAAGGTTGCTGCAGACGGCACTTCCCACGGGAAAAAGGCGTGTGCCCATTCGAGCGCATTCCCTGTTCCTGATTCGTTTACACCTGCAACTGTTAAATGCGGTGCTTGGTGGTGAAATGTTGTACCAGATGTTATGGTCAGCGTCTCCCCTCTTTCTCCTGTTACCGTAATCACTTCACTGTCGAAAGTAAGTGTTACGTCTCTGCTTAGAAGCTGTCCATTTCTTCGCCACTGGAAATAGTCGGCAAGTTCTGATGTAACCGTTAGTGTTGTTACACTACCCACAGTTCCTTGAGTTTCTATCGTCGGAGGCAGTGGTGCACTCGGCCTTCCTGGATTATTAAGGTCAAACGGATCTTGTCTGCAAGAGCTCATAATGAGGGATAGCACCATGAAGACTATCGCTGTTTTAAATATCGTCTTTTTCATAATTATAATTCCTTTCTAATGTTGTGGTTTGTGATTACTGAGGGTTTCTAGAATGTCCACGATGGTGTTTGTCTCATGTTTGGATTTGCACGCATGTCTTGTGGCGGAATAGGTAAGGTGAAGAGATAAAATTCTTCCGCAGTGATTTGTCTTTCCGTAAACAGTGCATGGCCATAATTGTGTACCGATGTAGGATCTTGAGGCACACGGCGTCCTGTACCGAATCCCCAGTTTCGCTCCAAAGCGTCGGGGCCCCAACGTCTCAAACTTTCGATACGGAACCCTTCGCCGATTTTTTCGCGCGCCCATTCGTCGCGTATCGCATTCAATAATGCTTCTCCAGTATAGTTTATTGGAGCTGCGCCACGAGCTGCACGAAGCTGGTTTAGTCTTTGCGGCGCCTGTGTAACTTCCGCCACAATCAGATACATTTCTGCAATGCTATGCATACGCGGTCTGTGGCGACGGTTTTGTCCTGTTGTAATAACTCCATTTCCAGGAAACTTGTGAAAGAATCTCACGCCGTGATGCCTGAATGTGTATTCAACAACATTTCCTGGCGCGGAAAAGAATACCAGTAAACGATTGTCGTCTCCCTCATAGAGGTCAAGAACGCTTTGCGTTGGCAAAAAATCTGGGTTCCATCCTCCTGTTGAGGTGTTTCGTGTTGAAAAAATTGCCATATTCATTTCTGAAAAACCACCACCAGCACCCGTGCTTGCCGTTCCAAACGATGTGCGTGTGGCGTGAAGGATGAAGATGTCTTCAGGACTGTTATCGTCGCGCCACATAGCTCTTAGTGTTCCTTCACCTGCTGCAATAAGTGGATAGCGGTTGCTGCTGATTAAGCGTTCAGCAATAGCTACAGCTTCCTCATCGCGCATCATAAATCTAACTCTGGCTTCTAAGGCATCTACAGCATCGCTTGTAATGCGTCCCGCTTGCTGCATAGTGATTTGTCCGGGTGTTGTTGCTCCCATTTCTGGATCTAAATTGTGACGCGACTGTGGCAATCGAGCTACAACAGGAGCGTCGCCTGGGAAAATACCATGTGCAATGGTATCTGATCGTCTTGTAGCCGCAATATCCGCTAAGATAAAATCAAAGGTTTCTCGAATCGTTGCACGCGTAGGTCTGTAATGAAAATCAAAACGACTGAGCAAAGGCAACCCCAATTGAGGAGCGTCGATGCTATGTGCCTGACCACCCACCACGTGCGTCATTGTTGGGTTGTTCGGATTTATCGGATACATAAAGTGCTGTGCCAATACCGTGTAAAGAAAAGCACGTGCATAATGGGCCTCTAAGGTAAAGAGAATAATCCGTGCTGTTTCTTCGGCATTTGCTGGCTCTATGTTTTCGATATTGTCTAAAAAGAAGTTCACCTGTGCGATGGCTCCAAAAAGGTTAACCCAAATATCACGAACTTCTGTCGACTCTCTAAAACCCTCTGCCAAACGGTGCGGTTGCCCACCTCTGTTGCCAAAGCCAACAGACGCGTTGAACAAATCGCTCATAAGTTCAGTTGTTGTTGTAAAAACGCCGTGGCGAACTCTGCGAAGTTCGTTATAGAGACCGTTGCGGTGTCTTTCTGCATCTTCAAAAGTTTGGAATGCATCCTCAAGCAAAATTTGTGTGGTTGGGTATCTGTCTAAAGAACATGCTGGCATCAACAATCCGAGCGCTCCAATGACCATTATAAGTTTGATTATTTTTTTCATTGTATTATAGTATTAAAAGTGTTAGTGGATTTGATGAATTACTTTAGAACCCGAGTTCAAGACCGATTTGGAATTGTCTACTGTTTGTGTACGTACCCAATGCGATGTTGCTATCAACTTCTGGGTCGATACCTTTAAAGTTTGTTACCGTAAACAAGTTACGACCAGTTGCGAACACACGTGCGTTGCGAATAAACCCTGTTCTTGCCAAAAGACTTCTATCAAAGTTGTAAGAAACAGTAAGGTTTCTCAAGCGCATAAACGACGCGTTGCTCAAAAGATGCGTGTCGAATTGCATTTCTTGGCCTTGTCTCCAGTCTGGGAATCTCGTGTCATCGCCTGGATTTCTCCAAAAATCGTTAACATCAGCAACTTGGTTAAAGCCATCAAAACGGTTTGGGTTCATTGTAAAGAACGATGTATTACACACCATCCATTTGCCCAATGTAAATGCAAAGTCAGCTACCACTTGGATACCTCTCCAACCGCCATTCAAACCGAAACCACCATTGATTGGCGCATTACGTCTAAAGCCTGTATTTTGCATCAAACCATCTTCATCAAACAACTGTGTTGTTCTGTTTGGGTCTGTTGCTGTAACCGCCATGTCTTCGCCTGGCAAATACCACCACTGGCGACCGTTGTTTGGATCAACACCGCCCCAAATCGGCATAACAAACATAACTGGATGTCCAACCATGTGACCAACCAAAGTTCCTGGAACAATCCATTGGTCCTGTCCATCGAAAAGTTCGATAATTTTTTCTCTGTTATAGTTGAATACTCCGCTTGCTCCTACGTGCCAGTCTCTTGTTCTGAAAATTTCTGCACCCAAAGTAATATCAACACCTCTGTTTCTCATACTTCCTACGTTGCTCATGATTGAACCGAAACCTGATGTTCCTGGTTGTGGTACAGCCATTAACATATCTCTTGTGCGTCTGTGATAGAATTCAACCGAAACATCGAATCTGTGCATCAATTCCGTGTGAAGTCCAACCGTGAAGCGATCTTGTTGCTCCCATCTCAAGTCTGGGTTTCCAACAGTGGTTACCATCCAACTTGGTGTACCCATATATTGGTTGCTCATTGCTGCGCGAGAACCAACCAAACCCAAGTGAGAAAAGTTTCCGATTTCAGCGTTTCCTTGCGTTCCATAAGAAACGTTTATTCTTGCATCTGTAATCAAAGCAATATCTCTGATAAACGGCTCATTGGTCAATCGCCACATACCACCAACGGCCCAAAACCACGCGTTACGGTTGTTTGCTCCAAAGCGCGAACTCGCATCGTTACGCAAAGTAAACTCTCCAAAAAAGCGCTCGTTATAGTTGTAGGTCACATTTCCAAAGAACGATAAAAGTGTCCAACCTGTCTCTGATTCAGACGCTGTTGTACGCTCTGGGTCACCGTGTTGCAGGTTCCAAAGTCTTGCATCTTCAATTACTGCTGTTGATGCCGACATTGAGCGGATCGTGTTTGTTTGACCTTCTTGTCCGAGCAATGCTGTGATGTTATGTGCATCGCCAAGGCGGAAGCTATATTCAATCACATTGTTGATGTGCATCGTGATAAGTTGCTCGTTTAAGACCGATTTTGTTCCACGGTCAGGGTGGTTTATTCTGTCTACACGAGTAGGCAACATGCCACCGATACTGGTCCAGTCGCGAGCATTTGTTCCTGCACGTGTGATAATTCTAAGACCTTCCATCAGCGACAATTCTGCAAAAACGCTACCTGTCAACTGAGAATTTGTTACACCGCTCGGTGTATATTCCGCCAAATGCCTCGGATGTATTAATCCTGCACGGCTTCCACCCGTTCCTGGTAAGCGTCCATCCACTTCCTCAGACGAAAACCAAGGCTCAATCAACGCCGACAAACCACCCGAAAGGAAGTTTCCACCCCAGTTTGCGTTAGAGCGACGGTGGTCACGTGAAAAGTGCGTGTTCATACCTACTCTCAACCAGCTATTAGCTTCAGAGTCCACATTGATACGGCCCGTAAAACGCTCAAAATAAGATCCATGTGCCGTTCCTTGTTGCGAAAAGTGATTACCAGAAATAAAATACGTGGTACGTCCGCCACCGCCTCGAATCGAAACGTCGGTTTGAAATGTAGGCACATTATCACGCATATAAACGTCAAGCCAGTTGGTGTTATGCGTACCAAAATCTCTACGGATATTCTCAAAGAATTCCGGTGTACGTAGATTTGTTTCGATATAGAACGCTTCAAGTTCGCTCGCACTCATAAGGTTGTTAAAAAAGCGTCTTTCCGCCAATTGCGACACACCAAATTGGTGGCGTACCGTAATTCTTGCATCGTCGCCTCTAACACCGCGCTTGGTTGTAATTACAACAACACCATTCGCTGCACGAGCACCAAAAATAGACGTTGCAGACGCATCTCTCAAAACGGTTACACTTTCAAAGTCGTTTGGGTTCATCGCTTGAACAGCACCTGTTTCTACAGGAATACCGTCCACAATCCAAAGTGGCGCGCTGCCTGCTCCCAACGAACCAACACCGTGCAAACGCACCGTTGGTGTTGACCCTGGTTCACCTGAACTTGAAAATACGGCTAATCCAGCAACTTGTCCTTGAAGAGCATCCATCACGTTAGCAACTGGTCTGGCTTCAAGGCTTTCCGACGTAACTTGTGATATAGAACCTACTACGTTTCCTACACGACGTGCCGAACCGAAACCAACGACAACAAATTCATCAAGACCAATGGCTCCACTGGTCAATCGAGCATCAATAACTGTAGCACCGCCGATTGCAATTTCTTGGGTTTCCATACCCATGAAAGAGAATACTAAATGCGTGGCATCCGCTGGAACATTAAGTGAGAATCGACCGTTAATGTCGGTCATCGTTCCGATGGTTGTTCCTCGAACAGAAACTGATGCACCAGGAACGGTCATATTATCGTCAGCACTGATTACAGTACCTGTAATCGTTCGCTGTGCCGAAAGCGTTTGTGCCCCTGCAAATAACAGAGCCACCATTAGTAACATCATTCTTTTCATCTTGTTTTTAGTTTTGGTGAATATCTTACTTTTAATGTCTTAAATTTGGGTTAATAACCCTGGTTTGTTGCTTTTTAAGCACGCACGTAGTCAATGGAGAGTTAGTGTTTTTTTCAGCTTTTGGACTGTTAGAGGAGAACAAAGGTACGAAAAAAAAATGAAACAACCAAATTTAATGCAAAACTTAACACAAAAAAACTGCCTTAGAGGAGGCAGTTTTTCTGAAAAAAGTTAGTTTAAAAGAGGAGGTTTTTTTATATTTTATTTTAGCTTATTGTCTGATAATGCGCTCTGTAAAAAATCCCAAGCCTGTTTCCACCAAAAGAATGTACGCGCCTCTGGGAAACGGCGTCATATTGATGGTTTCGTCCAATGAAGGGTTTTGGTTCTGAAACAGCGTTGTTCCGCCAAGATTGATTAGTCGGTATGACACTATCATCGCTTCAGGCTGAGCAACTATTCTTACAGCATCGCTTGTCGGATTTGGATAGATGGTAAGCATCGTTTGCAGGGATGTTGAATGTTGGATAGATGCCGCTTGTTCAAGCGTTCGTATCCCTTCCAAAATTGCAGCATGTGCATTTACCAACGGACCCATCGTGCTACTTGGTGGCCACGATCTGTTGCCAGAGGCGATTAACACATTGGCTAACCATTCGGGTGTTTTCAGTTCTCTCGGAAAATCTATTGTTGCTGAAAGCACAAGCGCCGCCACACCAGCAACCATAGGCGCTGCCATAGATGTGCCTTGCAAACTTCCATAACGATCGCCGAAAGGCAGTGCACTTAAAATGGCTGTTCCAGGTGCATTGATTCTAACCCAATCGCCATGGTTTGAAAACGACGATCTGTTTCCCATGCGATCGATTGAACCAACAGAAAGCACGCCTGGTATGGCTGCTGGAAATCTGGGGCGTGTATCGTTCTCGTTTCCTGCTGCTGCTACAACCAACCCGCCATTCATGACATCTCCACCGCCATACGTCTCAAAATAGGCGACAGATGCGGCCATTAAATTTGTTATGATAAACGAGCCTCCGCCCCAACTGGCGTTGACAATTGCCGCACCATTGTCGGCCGCATAAACCATCGCTTCATAACCAAATATAATAGAGTTTCCTTCGCCTGCTCGAAACATCATCATGCTGGCTCCTGGCTCGTTGTCCCAACCGCCAGCAACACCAGCAATACCTACAGTGTTGTTGCTGCGGGCCGCAATTATTCCAGCAACATGCGTTCCATGACTTTCACCTTGGCTTATTGGAGCGATATGACCACCGTTGTTGATAAAATTCCAACCGTGTACATCATCCACAAAACCATTATTATCGTCATCAATACCGTTTCCAGGAACTTCTCCAGAGTTAACCCATAAATTAGGCAGCAAATCTTCGTGCGTCATATCCACCACATTATCTATAACCGCAACAACTACACTTGGATGCCCTCGTGTGATTTGCCACGCTAATTCAACATTAATATCTGGTCGCATGCCCGCTGGAAACGGATGATCAGCATTTCTTAATCCCCATTGATTGTCGTACAAAGCATCATTAGGCGATTGCTGTGTTTCGTGAATCGTTCTGGGTTCTGCAAGCAAAACCACATCCGACGTCATAAACGAACGAATAACATCTTCCGGTGTTTCGTTGGATGCAAATTCGACACGAAAAAACAAATCCAAATTAAACGCTCTGTGACGATCCACAAATCGGGAATCGGGACGAAACACAGGAACAAAACGCGTCACAGAATGTTTTTCATTCAACATTCTAATGCTTTCGGTTCTGAATTCCGGTGCAACTCTTCGCCTTTCTGCATCGTGAAGAACAGCCCGAAGTTCGTTTTCAACAAACGAACGCTCAAACTTCACAACAATTTCGTTGCTTTGAATGTGCTGCGTTTGTGCCTGCAGAAAACTGCCGAATACGGCAAAAAGAAATGCAAAAATTAGATGTTTCATGACTATCTTCTTCGAGCAGCAGAGCGCTCTACTGTCGCCGCTTCACCGATTTGTAGATTATTGTTTCTTGGATTTGGAATCCATTCTATGTTTGTTGGCATTGAACTTGTGCTTTCGTCAAGCGTGAAAACTTGATCCAACAAAAGTTCAGAAACTCCAGTTTGAGCCACACCAAAACCAACTCTAAACGTGTTTCCGCCGATGGTTACTGTTGGTGGCGTTCTAAACCAATCGTAATCTTGAGAAAGTTCCAAATAGATTCCACCTGGGAGGAATGCTTGTGGCACGCCAGCAGGATTTGTAATGGCTACAACTTGTGTAAAGCCAGCACGACCGGATGGTACGCCGTGTGGAATGTACCACAAACCTTCTGCATCTCTGTGCACACGAAGATTGAACGGAGGACCCGCGCTCCATTCTTGCCCAAGTCTTGCCCAATCTTCCAAAATGAAAACGGTCGTACTTGTATCGCCTTCTGGAACGATTTTTTGAACCCAATCTATGCGTCCGCCCGAAAACTGAGGCCAGATTGGATCTTCTCCTGTTGCACTCCATTCGCCTTCAACTTCAAACGGCTCACATTCGACCCAAGTAACAGTAACAGCGTTGCTTAAAGGACTTTCTCCTGTGAGATTAAACCCAACAGCTGTATACGTGCCGCTTTCGCGAACGCGGATGGTTGCTGTAGTTTTTCCAGGAAGGAGCACGCCATTTCTATACCATCGGTATTCTACTGCAAACTCTGCAACAGCTCTCAATTCTATAAAAGGTATTGGACACACATTGTCTTCTCCAGAAATGGTTGTTGAACTTGGTGCATACGGCGGAATGAGATCCACACGATGCCCAGGGCTAAACAAGCCTATTCCAGAAATGGTTATCGCCGCAGCTCTAAACAATCCACCATACGGATAAATCCCGTCTTCGGGAGCTCTAACAACAAATGTTGTAATTTCGGCATCCAACGTATCTAACACAAACCAAGAAACGCCGTTATTATTACTTCTGTGCCAAACCCAAGATATAACTGGCGAAGGTGCATCAACGGCTACACTCAGCGTTACATCCGTTAAAGGAGGATTGTTAACCGCATCTCCTGTAATCGTTGGTGCCGGAGCAACTGATGGCCTATCAGGGTTGTTTAGTTCAACCACTTCTGGCTGACAAGAAACCACGATGAAAGATAGCGCCATTAAGGCCACTATCGTTTTTAACATTATTTTTTTCATATCTATAGTCCTTTCTATTTTTTTGATGTTGTAACTACTGAGGATTTTAGTTTTGCCACGATGGCGTTTGTCTCATGTTTGCATTGTTTCGAAGTTCGTCTTGCGGAATAGGCAACGTAAATCGGTAAAAATCCGTTTCTGTTATTATTCTGTTTGTATAATCCGGCATTCCGAAATTATGAACAGACATTGGATCTTGCGGTAAACGTCCGATGGAAGCACCAAGTCCCCAATGGCTCAAACCTTCGATTCCCCAACGTCTCAAACTTTGAATGCGAAACCCTTCGCCAATAAATTCGCGAACCCATTCGTTGCGTAATTCTTGCTCGTCCCATGCTGCAAGTGCATCAAGACCACGCGCCACACGAAGTTCGTTTAATCTATCCAAATTTTGTTCGGCTTCTGCAGCGATGAGATACATTTCTGCAATACGGTGTACTCTTGGTCTGTGAAGATACATCACACCGATATCAAGATTTCCACGGAATTTGTACAAAAATCGAACACCAGGGAAAGGAGAAGTTCCAAGGATGAGCGGTTGATCTACTGGATCAGAGAAAAATACATTTAAACGAATATCATTCGCAGCATACAAATCCAAAACGGCTTGCGTTGGAATAAAATCAGGATGATAACCACCAGCCGCAGCATTCACCGCAGCAAAAATGCCCATACCACCGCCGCCAGCGCTGTGGTTTGCCGTCCACGTAGACGTTAGTCCAGCATCGTTGAAATTTGCTCCAGCACCAACTGCTGCGGTTCCAAACGATGTTGCTGTAACATCAAGCAGAAAAATATCTTCTGAGCTGATATCTCTTGTCCACATTACTCTCAAAGCGGCTTCGGTTGTAACCAATGGATAGCGATCGGTATTAATCACAAGATTAGCATAATGTGCTGCTCTAACATTGTCGCGCATCATAAACAAAACTCGGGCCATTAATGCATGTACAGCGTCTTGAGAAACTCGTCGTTCGCCAGGCGCTCCTTCTCGCTCAACATGTTTTGCCGCATCAAGATCACTTAAAATGAAAGCGAATGTTTCGGCAATTGTTGCACGACTTGCTCTTTGCTGAATGTCAAAAATCGTTACCAAAGGCAGTCCAAGTTCTGGTGTATTTCTGTTTGCAACACTGTAAGGATACATATAATGCCCAGCCAATATCGTGTATAAAAATGCACGAATATAGTGTGCTTCTGCGATAAAATTATCAACACTTATTTGCTGTGTCGTTGTTAAATCGTCTATGCTTCCGATGTTGTTTAGAAAGAAATTAACCTGAGCAATTGAAGCAAACACATTGCCCCAAATATCGCGAATTTCGTAAGATCCGGCAAAATCTGTTCCCAACTGATGTGGCATACCACCTCTGTTACCAAAATCGCGACGTGCATTAAACAAATCACTCATCAGTTCCGAAGTTGTTGTAAATACGCCATAATGGCATCTACGAAGTTCGTTGTAGAGTCCGTTGTGAAATCTTACGGCATCTTCAAAGGTTAAAAATGCATTCTCAAGCACAACGCGATCCGTCGGAAACCTGTCTAACGAACATGCTTGCGACAACAGTCCAAGTGTTCCAACGACGACTATGAATTTTATTATCTTTTTCATTGTATTGTAAGTTTTAGTTAGTTAAATGGATGTATTTGACGGTTAGAACGTAAGTTCAAGACCTACTTGGAATTGTCGGCTGTTGATATACGTTCCCAAGGCTAAATTGCTATCAACTTCAGGGTCAAGACCGATAAAATCTGTAATTGTAAACAAGTTACGACCCGTTGCAAAAACTCGCGCACTGTGAAGGAAGTTTGTTCTCGCTACAAGATTTCTGTTTAGCGTGTAAGAAATTGTAAGATTTTTCAAACGCATAAACGACGCATTGCTCAAGAACTGAGAATCGAACTCCAATTGCTGCCCTTGTCTCCAATCTGGAAATCTTGTATTGTCGCCTGGATTTTTCCAAAAATCTCTAACCGCTGCATCTTGGTTTTGTGTGCCGAAACGCGTTGGATTTTGTGTAAAAAACGTGGTGTTGCAATACAACCATTTGCCGATTGAAAAGGCAAAATCTGCATTGACCATAAATCCTCTCCAGCCTGCATTAATTCCAAAACCACCGTTGACACGTGGAAATCTTGGAACTCCAGCACTTTGATACAAATGCGAACCTCCATCCCAATCTTGTGTTGTGCGGTTTGGGTCTGTTGTATGAATCGTTGTGTTTTCATCTGGCAAATACCACCACTGACGGCCGTTGGTTGGATCAACTCCTCCCCAGATTGGCAAATAAAACATCGGCTCATGTCCAACGATATAGGCAATCATCGCCGCTGGAATCGTCCATCTGTCTTGACCATCAAAAAGCTCAGTAACAATCGTTCGGTTATAGTTGAATACACCACTAAGACCTAAATAAAAATCTCCTGTTCGGATAAGTTCCGTCGACAAAGTTACATCAACACCTGTGTTTCTCAATGTTCCCACATTACCCATCACAGAGAAAAATCCAGAAGTGAACGGATATGGTTCATTCATTAACATGTTTGATGTCCAACGGCGATAAAATTCTACAGAAACGCTGTGTCTGTTTGCCAATTCCGTATGCAATCCAATGGTTAATTTTTCTTGGCTTTCCCAACCTAACATGTGGTTGTCTGGAGCTGTTACCATCCAACTTGTGCTTCCATCATACATGTTCAACGCTGCTCTACGAGAACCAACCAAACCCAAATGCGTAAAGTTTCCAATCTCCGCATTACCTTGTGTTCCGAAAGATACATTTAATCGTGCATCTGTAATCAATGGGATATTTTGGATAAACGATTCGTTGCCCATTCGCCACATACCGCCAACTGCCCAAAACCAAGCACTGCGGTTGTCTCTACCAAATCGCGAACTTGCGTCGTTACGCAATGTAAATTCACCAAAAAAGCGCTCATTGAAATTATAATCCACACGACCAAAATACGATAAAAATGCAAATGCAGATGTGTTCGTTGTTTGCGGTCCCCAAGCTGCTGTCGCCCATGGTTGTCCAAACTGTACTTCCCACTGTCTGTCGTCGGTAATAAGTCTAACTTGTGTTTGATTCAAACGATAGTTGAAAAGCGTACCTTCTTGTCCCAACAAGACCGTAAAATTATGTGTATTATCAACATTGAATGTATATTCAGCAACATTGTTGATGTTCATTGTAATAAATTGTTCAACAATATCTAATCGTGTGCCGCGATCGGGGTGAGTCAATCGATCTCTACGAGACGGCAAAATACCGCTAACTCTCGCCCAATCGCGAGCGTTTGCTCCTGCACGCGTAATAAATCGAAGCCCTTCGATAGGCGATGCTTCAATGAAAAAACTACCGGTCATTTGAGAATTTCGCTGGTCTGTCGGTGTTTTTTCAGCCATATATTCCGGATGAAGCTGACCCAATCCTGGAATCACATCGAATCGATTTCCAAGGGAATCTACAGGCGAAAACCACGGTGCTTGAAGCATCGACAAACCGCCTGCCAAAGCATTCGTTCCCCAGCTTGGATTCACTCTGCGGTTATCACGCGAAAGATGTGTGTTCATGCCCACTCTCAACCAATTTTTAGCTTGAGATTCTATGTTGATACGCCCCGAAAAGCGCTCGAAATGCGAACCATGTGCTGTGCCTTGTTGTGAAAAATGATTTCCAGAAATAAAATACGTGGTGCGTCCGCCACCGCCTCGAACAGAAACATCCGTTTGAAACGTCGGAACATTGTCACGCATATAAACATCCAACCAATTGGTATTATTAACACCAAATCTGTTCTGAATTTCAGGAAGGTCATTTGCACCAAACGCTGCAGCACCTGGAGTACTCGTCACAACTTGATTTGTGCTTTGACGAAAGGCAAAAAGTTCTTCCGACGACATCATGTTATTAAAAAATCGTCGTTCGGCCAATTGCGATACACCAAATTGATGACGTACTGTTATTCGTGCATCTTCGTTGCGAAGGCCGCGTTTGGTTGTAATAACAACAACGCCGTTCGCCGCACGTGCACCAAAAATAGATGTTGCCGATGCATCTCTCAAAACTGTAACACTTTCAAAATCGTTGGGATTCATCGCTTGAATGGCTTCCGGTTCTACAGGAATACCATCCACAATCCACAGCGGTGTATTAAATGCTCCACCAATCGAACCAACGCCGTGCAAACGCATCGTTGGTGTTGCTCCTGGTTCTCCCGAACTTGTAAACACTTGCAATCCGGCAACCTGCCCTTTAAGTGCGTCCATCACATTGGCAACAGGTCTGGCTTCAAGTTGAGCAGAACTAACTTGCTGCACAGAACCGACTGTATTTCCGACTCGTCGTGCCGTACCAAAGCCGATCACAACAAATTCTTCAAGACCGATCGCATCGCCACTCATTCTCACATCAATAATTGAGCGTCCACCAATCTCAACTTCCTGGGTTTCCATACCCATAAAAGAAAAAACCAAATGTGTTGCATCCGCAGGAACATTGATTGAAAATCTACCGTTGATATCGGCAACGGTTCCGATGGTCGTTCCTCGAACAGAAACCGATGCACCTGGAACGGTCATATTGTCATCTGCACTGATTATGGTACCTGTGATGGTACGCTGTGCCGATAGCATTTGTGCCCCCGCAAATAGCAGAGCCACCAATAATAAGATCACTCGTTTCATCTTGTTTTAATTTTGGTTAATATATTGGATTAATTGCCTGTATACTCGGCTTTGTAAATGTTCCTTCTCTTTGTAAGAGACGGAACACGCCATGCTATCAACCAACGAAATCACCCGAGAATTCGCGTCATCTATGCGGTCATGGTCCAAACTATCCAAATAAATTTGCGTAGTAATAATGGAATTATGTCCTAAAGATTCTGAAATTATCGCCAAATCTACACCACTTTTTTTTGCTAAAGTTGCCCAAGAATGTCGCGCCACATACGAACTTAACGGCTGTTGCAAGTGCAATAATTTTGATAAGTGCGACAAGTGTTTGTTGTACAAACGAAGCGCGTTGTCGTAAGTTTTTGTAGCAGGTTCAAACGGATTTAAAATGGGCAATAATCGGTCGGATTTTTGACACGCATAACGGTCCAAAATTTCTTTGGCCGAAGGTTCGATGCGAATGCGCAAATCTTGTTTGGTCTTGCTTCGCGTGTAACGAAGCACGCCATTTTGCACGTCAACTTTTTTCAAATTTGCTAAATCCACAAACGCCATGCCGCGGAAATAAAAACTCAACAAAAACAAATCTCGCGAAAACGCAAGCCCTTGTCTGTCGTGCAATTCCAGCGATTTGAGTTCTCGGATATTGTCTACATGAATCGCACGTTTTTCTGTTTTTGCAATGCCCGTATACACGTTCGAAAATAAATCTTTTGGTTCGGCCAATCCCGACTTTACGGCTTTGTTGTATGCCGCGCGCAACGTCCGCATATAAAAAGAAACGGTATTCATGCAAAGGTTTTTTTCCAGCAAAAATTGCTGATAGCGCAAAATTAGCTCTGGCGAGATTTTTTTTATGCTTAATGTTGATGTGTTGCAAAATTTAGAAAAACTTCGCAAACAGTTTCGATAACCTTGTGCTGTTTTGAGTTGTTTAGAGTGCTCTAATTCAGAAATTTGAACCGTCATCCAGTGAAAGAAATTTGTTGTCATGCGTTTTAAATTTTTAGTGTTTTTTTGAGTGGGTTTTGTGAAAAAAAGATGCAAAGTTACCAAAAAAATTTGGTAGTTTCAATTATTTTTCTTACCTTTGTGGCGTGCAAACCAAAACATCTCCATCTCTTACAAAGAGAGGGACATACGACTCTAATGTATATACAAAAAACTAACCGAATACCGACATTTTTTCTAAAAAAAGACATAAAAAAAACCGCCCATTTGGGCGGTTTTTTTATAGATTGTCAATGCTTTTTTTGCGCAGTTTTTTTTACGAACCAAATCGCCAAGTCAAGCGTGCACCAAGCATTCGCGGAGCACCGGGAACAAAGGTTGGAATGCCAAACATTGCGCCAGTATTTCCTGCACCAATCAAATAATTTGCGTTGGTCAAGTTGTTGCCAAACATCGACAACGTCAAGCGTTGTTGCTTAAACATTACCGCTAAATTTGCGTTCAATAAACCGTAAGCATCTTGGGCGATATCTGCTTCATTCGCATCCTCAAAATAGATATGGCTTTGCCATCTAAATGTTGGCGTAAGCGTGATACGCACATTGTTTGCAACATTCACACCGGCTGTAAAACCAATCAAAAAACTATGTTCGGGTGTCAAGCGAAATCTGTTGCCTGCCATCAGTTGTGCTTCGCCATTGTTGTCATAATCGTCAAAAGTAGCATTGGTAAACGCATAATTTCCGAACAAAACCAAGTTGTCATTCACCAAAAATCGTCCAGAAATTTCTGCTCCAAAATTAGTCGCATTTCCTGCATCAAATTGGTCCATTCCCATACCTTGTGCCCATCGCCACGATTGGAAATTTCTGTAAAGTTGATAAAACAACGACACATCCGCCATCAAACGGTTGTTGATAAAGCGATAGCCAATATCAAAACTGTGCAAAGTTTCTGCATCTACAATGCGCAAATCGCCTACCTCGTTATGTTGCAACACGCTTGGGCGATGTCCGCGTGAATAGCCTGCAAAAACATTTGAGTTATCCGTAATATCATATTTCAAACTTGCACGCCACGTGAATGAAGAAAACGACTCGCTATGTCTTGGGTTATCTCTCACTGCAAAAAAGATATTTGGTGCCATTCCGAACAACTGTCCGAGTGTAGATGGTGCTCCATCGCTATGCCACGCACGATTTTCAACGGAAAAATTTTCAAAAATTCCACGCACACCAGCGGTAATGCTCAAGCGTTCCGTCAAGCGATATGTTCCATCGAAAAACACATCAAACGCACGGTTTGTGGCCTCGGTGAAGTTTTTTTCCTCGTGAAATTCCGGAAGAGGGACAAAAGGAACTAACGGCTGTCCGAACAAAAATCCCGGCAAACCTGGCACAGGAAACAAGTTCGGCATTGTTGGAAATAGTCCGGGAGGAAGTTCCATACCAGGTGGTAACATTTGCTGAAACATCGGTGCAAACAAGCCAATCAGATACTGCTCATTAAAGCCAAACTGATGCGTATGGTCTACATTTTCCCACCAAAAATTTCCACCTACAATCCCTGAAAATCGTCTGTTTTCAGTAGAAAAATTATAGCGAATTTCTTGCGTGAATTGTACGCTATTTACGAGTTCTTGCATATCCATAATTGGAAATTGCGACCCATCACCATCAAATCTTGAATGTAACGAGTTTTCAAAAATCGACGTCGTTGAACTGATATAGTTGTTCTCGTTGAAACGGTATCTCATCGTCAGAATCGTTCCTGTAACATCACGGTTGTTGTGCAAATCCTCGCCATTGAGCGAAAGCGACGAAAGGCTTGCTACACGGTCAAAAATATCCGTTCCGCCTTCCGCATTTGGAAATGTTCGGCTCATAAATGCCGTTCCTGGCAAGCGGTCACGTTGATAATTCGTCATCAAATCCGCACTAAAACGGCTGTTTTGGGGTGTAAGTGATGCTGAAACTCTAAACCCCAAAGTGTTTCTACCGCTAAGCGTTCCGCCCATTGTGTTTTCCACCCAACCGTTGTGATGGTTGTAAATTCCTGCAACTCGGAGGGAAATTATGTCATAAGAATTTCTATTTCGAATTGGCGAAAGATTTAATGCACCTTCAAAGTGCATTCCACCAAAATTCCCGAAACCTGCGGTCAAATATCCGCCAAATTCGTTGGTTGGTCGACGCGTGATAAAATGGATGGCACCAGCTTGTGCACCTCGTCCGAAAAGCGTGCCCTGCGGGCCTTTCAGCACTTCCACACGTTCCATATCGTAGAGTTCGGTAATCGCCATCGACGCACGACTAATCGGCACGTGGTTGAAATACACGGAAACACGCGGTTGTGCGGTTGGACTCACTTCGTCGCTCGTCAGGCCACGAATAACGAAATTTGGTCGTCCGGGCGTTTGCGTCAAAATGTTCAAACCCGGCACAAAACCTGCCAACTGTTCCATCGTTGAGATGTTGGCGTTTTCGAGTGTTCGAGCCGTAATCGTGGTGATTGACGCAGGAATGTCGAGCAGGCGTTGTTCGCCGTGTTGCGACGAAATCGTGACTTCGTCCAATTCCATAAGAATGTCTGGTTCTGTCTCTTGTGCTTTTGCGAATGTTGCGAAAGACAGGAATGCTCCCGTTAAAATGGTTAATTTTAGATTTTTTTTCATTGTGTTGAGGTTTTTTTATTACTGTATCTGATACGCCAACAACGCATTCCCATGACGAACAAACAACACCCCATTATAAATAATCGGATGTGCCCAATGCTGTGCTGTTCCCATCGGAACTGGGAAACGGCTCACGATATCCAAACGCTCCATATTTGGACGAACCAAAACCATTTCGCCACGTTCAGTATAGATGTAAAACATCCCGTCAGCCTTAATGATTGCACCCGTTCCAAGCGTGTTATCCGTAAACAAAACTTCGCCTGAACGCCAATTCATCAAAAACCAAACGCCCGGACGTTCCGACGATGCCAAAACATAATCGCCAAACTGTATGGCGTGTCCGTGACGGTTGAGAATTCGCTCGTTTGTCCACGCTTGCTCTACACTTCGTCCGCCGTTGGTCAAACGCAACATTTGTGCGCCCGTGCCCGCAGCTGTGATGGAAAGAAGCATATTGTCGTGATAAATCAACGTGTTTGAATGCTGCGTAGAACGTCCTGCGTGCGGATGCGACCAAAGCACTTCGCCGTTAGAAATATCAATACCCATAACAGTGTTGGTCATTTTAAGCACAACTTGTGGAACCTCTTGATCCGCAAGGAAAATCGGGGCATTGAACGCACCACGACCGCCTTCTACGCCAGCAGATGTCCAAATAACATCGCCCGTGATGCGGTTAAGTGCCATCACATTATTTTCGACACCACCCGGTGCGATAATCAACTTATCACCAACAATCAACGGCGAACCAACCCACCCGTGACGAATGTTTGTCGAACCAAAATCCGCAATATAATTGCGACGCCAAAGTTCTTGCATCGTAGCGATGTCAAACGCAATCAAATCGGTCATTCCGCTAACGATATACAGTCTGCCATCGTAAGGCACGACCGTACTGCGCGTGCCCGGATAACTATTCACCCACTCCTCGCTATACTGAATGCGATGCAACAGATTTCCACTCAAATCGAACACAAACAAGTAGCCAATATCATCGTGCTCACCTGTTACAAACACACGGCTTTCCGCAATAGCCACCGAACTGTGTCCGTTGCCCAAACCTTGGAAATACCAAAGTTTTTGAGGCCCATTTTCCGGCCAAGATTGCATCAATCCCGTTTCCTTACTAAAAACGCCCGTGCGGTCGAAACGCCACTCGACAATGTGCTGTGCCGACAGCGAAAGTCCGGCAATCATCAAAACTAAAACTAGTACAAATTTCATACACTTATATTTTTTAAATTTCACAAATTTCGCACAAAGATACGAAATTTTTTGATATTCGCAAGGTTTTTTTGTGATATTAACACGGTTGTTAATAACTTTTTGTGCTGTTTTTCATCACTTTGTGGCAAATGTTAAAATCTTTTAACTAAAATTTTATACGAAAAACGGTTTTTTTGCGTTATATAGAATGTAAACACAAAAATATCAAAAATTATGACAACCGAACAAATGTTAGAAGGAGTAACACCCATTAACACTCCGAAACACAACTTCAAAAACATTAAAGAGGCTAAAAATTGGGCAAAAAGCAGTATCGTCGGTATTTATAAAAATGAGCGAACAGAGGAAAACATACAAGTCTCGAAAACGGCTATTGATAAGTATTTGAGCGAAAGTGCTATTAGAAAAAGTTTAACCCTTGACATCCACTTATCAACACTAAAAATGCTTCCAAAGTTAATCCAAACATCGGTATTAAGAGAAACACAACAAGACCGAGAGAACAATAAGGACATCAAAGAAATTCAGCGTTTTTATGGTGCGATTAATTATGTGAATGAATTTTACCCCGTAAAAATAACGGTAAAGGCCTACACGACAGGCTCTAACACGGCTTATTCTTACGAAGTTTTGGAAATAGAAAGCCCGACAATTCTTCAATCATCGGGACAATCTATTCAGAGCGAACATTTGTGAGCGGGAACAGTATTCTACCTCTTCCCGACACTCTGACGTTTTTGTTTTGCAAAGTTACAACAATTTTTTCAATTTTGCAAATTTTTCACAAAAAAAATAGGGACACAAAATTTTGTGTCCCTACAATCCTTAATGCTTATCGCGAAATCCGGTACGCCATCAACGTATTCCCACGGCGAACATATAAAATGCCGTTGTGAATCACCGGATGTGCCCAATGTTGTGCTGTTCCCAAAGTTACACGGAAACGGCTAACCAAGTCGAATCTTTCCGGCGTGGCTCTAATCAAAGCGAGATCACCACGATCCGAATAAAAATACAACATTCCGTTGCCATCTGCAATAACTGTTCCTGGCGAAAGCGTGTTATCTCTCCACGCAATTTCTCCTGTATACCAATTTACTGCGTGCCAAAAACGCATCGCACGAGCGTCGCCACCCATATACACATAATCGCCAATTCGCACAACGCCGCCGTGCTTAGATTTGAGGTCGTCGTTTTCCCAAACCAACTCAACGCCACGACCGCCATTCACCAAACGCAACATCACCGAACCTCTTTCGTAACCTGCTGTAACAAGCAACATATCAACGCCATTGTAAAGTGGCGAATTTGGATTGATGCCACGCATACTTGGAAATGGATGCGACCAAAGCATGTTTCCAGTTGCAAATTCGATGCCTAAAATATGTTGTCCCATCACAGTTACAATCTGCGGAACCTCTT
>Ga0209755_10002095_pt1 | contig 28268 bp, 29 predicted proteins | sample TergutCo191P1_FD_187301 | JGI IMG/M metagenome (GOLD analysis project Ga0209755, IMG submission 187301) | Cornitermes sp. P1 segment gut microbial communities from Petit-Saut dam, French Guiana - Co191P1 (SPAdes) (version 2) | ecosystem: Host-associated > Arthropoda: Insects > Digestive system...
CCCCCCGAAAAGTCAATAGACAAAATAAACAAAAATATACCAATTTTTGGTGTGTTTTTTGTAGATAGTGCTATTGAAAATGAGGGGGTTTTGTGGTATAATGTGGGGGATTGAATTTGATTGGGGGCTGAGGCTGTGCGGGATTTGGAAATTGCTGGGTTTTTGCGGGAGCGGGGGATTTTGGGGGGCGAGATTTCTGTTTCTGAAATAGGGGATGGGAATATCAATTATATTTTTCGGGCGCGAAATGGGGCGGGGGAATCGGTGATTGTGAAATATGCCGACGAGCTTTTGCGTAGCAGCGGGCGGCCGCTTTCTGTCGAGCGGGCGCGGATAGAGGCGCGGGCTTTGGCCATTTGCGGCGAGCTGGCAGGGGCGCATGTGCCTGCGGTTTTTTGTTTTGATGAGGTGCGGCGGCTGATTGTGATGGAGGATTTGGCGGATTTTGAAAATCTGCGCCATGGGCTGCTGGCGCGCAAAATTTACCCCACACTGGCGGCGGATTTGGCGGCATATCTGGCAAATACCCTGATTCGCACCAGCGATTGTATTTTGGATGGCGAATACAAAAAGGCTCTTGTTAAAGAATTTATCAATCCCGAGATGTGTTTGATATCAGAAAAACTAATATTTACAGACCCATTTACAAATTTTTATAATACCAACATCCCCCTAGAGGAGAATCGTGAATTTTATGACGAGCAATTGTATGGGGACATCCCTTTGCGGCTGGAGGCGGCAAAGCTGACGGCTGATTTTAAAACCCGCGCGCAGGCCTTGCTCCATGGGGATTTGCATACTGGCTCGGTTTTTGCAAAGCCGGGCGCGACCAAAATAATAGACCCGGAATTTGCCTTTTTTGGGCCAATTGGTTTTGATGCCGGCAATATTATTGCAAATCTAATTTTTGCCAAAATCAATGCCTATTTGACCATGGCGCAAAACCCTGAAAAAACGGCGTTTATCGCCTATATGGATAATACTATTCAAAATCTGATTGATGGCTTTTATGATATTGGCATCCAAATTTTGGAAAACGAAGCTACAGACCCTATGGCTCGCACCCCCGGTTTTGCCCGCTGGTATATGGGCGGCATAATGGCCGATATCGCCGGGATGGCGGGGATGGAGCTGATTCGCCGCACCATCGGCGATGCGAAAGTGGCTGATATAAATGGCATCGCGGATATCAAAACCCGCGCCCGCGCCGAGCGGATTTGTATATTGATTGGCAAAAAGCTAATTCTCGGCAGGAATTTGGATATTTTGCAGGAGGAAGATTATGGAAAATATTTGTGAAGAAATTATTGATATTGCGCAAAAATGCTGCGCGGATGGGCTTTTACCCGGGAATTCCGGGCTGGCGGGGAATATTAGTTTTTTCGACCGCGAAACAGGCCGGATGGCGATTACCCCCACCAGCCTGGCATATAATAGCATGAAGCCCGCAGATATCGCGTTTATCAGCCTTGATGGCGAGCATCTCGCTGGCGGCCGCCCATCCTCGGAATGGCCGATGCATGGGGCGATTTACCGCGCGTGGCCTGATATCCGCGCCATTATCCACACCCATTCGCCCTATGCCACCGCCTTTGCCGTTAGCGGCATGGCCATCCCGCCGATTATGATCGAGATGGTGCCGGTTTTGGGCGGGGCGGTGCAGATAGCACCTTTTGCGACCCCCGGCACTCCGGCGGTGGGCGAAAATGCCATTCCCGCGCTAATCGACCGGGGCGCGGCTCTGCTCGCAAACCACGGCGCAATAGCGATTGGCGACACCCTCCACCGCGCATATATCCGCGCCGCCTGTCTGGAGGAAGTCGCCAAAGTCTATTCAATCGCCCTAAGTCATGGAAATGTTAATTTTATCACGTAACAATTCACAGGCGCGAATTACATTCTCCCGCGAACCAAAAGCAGACAGGCGGAAATACCCCTCGCCATTTGCCCCAAAGCCCGCGCCGGGCGTGCCGACAATTCCAGTGTTTGTCAACAAATAGTCAAAGAAGTCCCAAGAGGGCATATTATTTGGGCATTTCAGCCAAAGATAGGGCGCGTTTTCGCCGCCGATATAGCTAATGCCCAAATCCGCCAGCGTTTTGCCCAAAATGCTGGCGTTTTCTTTGTAATATGCGATATTTTTGTCAATCTGCGCCAGCCCCTCGTCGGTAAAAACCGCCGCGCCGCCGCGCTGCACAATATACGGCACACCATTAAATTTGGTGCTTTGCCGGCGCATCCACAATTTATGCAAATTAAACCCGCCCCGCTCCAGATTTTTGCTCATCACAACATAGCTAAAGCGCGTGCCGGTAAATCCGGCGGTTTTCGATAGCGTACCAAATTCGATAGCGCATTTATCCGCGCCGGGGATTTGGAAAATACTGGTAGGCAAATCCTCGCCCCCAACAAAAATTTCATATGCCGCATCAAATAAAATCACCGCGCCGCAATCATTGGCATAATCCACCCAAGCCCCCAGCTGCTCGCGGCTATAAACCGCCCCGGTGGGGTTATTCGGCGAGCAGAGATAAATCAAATCCGTCGGCCGCCCATCGGGCATGGGCAAAAACCCATTTTCCCAATTGCCATCCATATAGCGCAGCCGCCGCCCGGCCATAATATTCGCATCCACATAGGCCGGATAAACCGGGTCGGGAATCAGCACCTCATTATCCACCCCAAAAATATCGGGCAGATTTCCGATATCGCTTTTCGCGCCATCCCCAATAAAAACCTCATCCGCGCCTATCGCCGCGCCCTTTTGGGCATAATACCCAGCCACCGCCTCGCGGGCAAACAAATACCCCTGCTCCTCGCCATATCCGCGAAAAGTCGCGGCCTCACCCATCTCCGCCGCCGCCTTTTGCAAAGCATCCACCACCACGGGTGCTAACGGCAAAGTCACATCCCCAATACCCAGGCGAATAATGCCCACATCAGGCCGCGCCGCCCCAAACTCCCGCACCTTCCGCGCAATCTCCGAAAACAAATAACTCTCTTTCAAATTTGCAAAATTTTTGTTAATATCCATAATATCCTCCCATATCGCTTGCATATCATTCTCCCAAAACCGCAATCCGCCTATCCAACTCAAAAAGCACTTCGGCCACATAGTTGCGCGATGCTTCATTTCCAATCCGATGCCTTTCCACAATGCCCAACGCATCAACAGCCGCCAGAAGCTCATCTTCGCTAACGGCGTAACCGTTTACAACAAACGCTCCCGGGTATTCAAAATGCAAATGGCCATCCAAATCGCGGTGTACTACAATCGTATCAAGTATGCTAACTAAATTGCCATCCTCAAATACGAAATAGTCTACACGAGTGGCCTCGCCCCATGCAACATGCCATATATTAACAAAGAAAGCTTGGCCTGCCCCAGTCACTGCAATCTCTATATCGCCATGACCGCCGAACGCGCTGCGATGCAGCAGTACAAGCCGCCCCTCATAACCCGTTACAAACACAGTGCCCACCGGCCAAGCACCATACTCGTTATAACGAGTTACTGCCGTAACGAGCATAGGTATTCCGCTATTATCAAAATAATAAAGTCCCGCAAAATGCACCTCTTCCCCATAGTATGCTTCGTTAAATAATATCAAATATTCTCTATAGGCGGCAAGAGCACTCCGCAGAGTTATCTCCTCCGGCATATTTTGTGTTTGCCCCCAAACAACCGGCGCGGGTTGGCGGCGATAAATTGGCATGAATTCGTTGCCCAGCTGCCCATATAAATTTGAGCCTAATGCCCATATCGAGCCGTCTGTCGCGACAATCAGCGCGTGATTTTGTCCGGCAGCAGCTGCGGCCACCGAATCCATTATTTTCACAGGGTTGGTGTCACGCTCTGTCGTCAAACCCCACAATGCTTGGTCTGCGGTTATCACCATACTGCGAAACCATGGCACAAAACTTGAAACGTATACAACATTGTTCATCAGCCTTCTGGGCGCGCGCTGGTGGTCAAAAGTGTACAATCCGCCATCATATGTTATCGCCGAGGTTCGTGAAACAAATATCACGTTTTCCATAACCGTTTCTTGCTCTATGGTTCTGCTCGGGCTGTTTTGGTGTATTCTAATCAAAGTGCCGTCGGTGGTAATTGCAAAAGTGCCGAATCCATGGGCGCAAGATGCCATGACGACATTATCCAAGACATGCACCGGGTCAGTTTCTTCCCGATGCCGCGGAAAAATCCACAACGAGCCATCCGCACGTATAAAGCCGCTTGCCGAAATTGATACCACGTTGTCCACCAACCAGCCAAGTTCATTTGCATTGTCAGCCCTGTCCCAAATTGGTCTTAGCCCCCACAGACTTCCGTCTGCTTTCAGAATCATAGTGCCAAAACTGCCTGTCGCAACGGACACGACATTTTCCGCAATCTGCATAGGCTTGGATTGATTGCCGCGACCCCACGCCCACAGAGTGCCATCGCTATGCAGCGCGTATGACCAAGCATTGCCTGCTGCTACATATGGAGCAGATAGCGGGAGTGTGGGCAATACCGGAAGGGGCAAAGATATCGGGATCGGGATTGGGGCGGGTGTCGGGGTTGGGGCGGGTGCTGGTGGGATCAGGGTTGGGGCGGGTGCTGGCATTGGGATTGGGGTTGTGCCAGATATCAAGTCCGGCTGAGATGAGAGCAAATCGCCCCCAACATCGTATTCATATGTGTAACCGCGCCCCCTTTCACAAGATGCGAAAAGCAAGACCGCAAATAGCAGTATTATGAACTTCAAATGTATCCCTCCTTTTATTCACCCTCCAATGCGGCGGCGATTAGGCCGAGAAATAGCGGGTGGGGGCGGTTTGGGCGGGATTTGAATTCTGGGTGGAATTGCACGCCGATATAGAATTTTTTATCGGGCAATTCGATTGCCTCGACCAGCGAGCCGTCCGGGGATGTGCCGCTGATAAATAGGCCATGCTCGGTTAGGGGGTCGGCATAGTCATTGTTAAATTCAAAACGATGTCTGTGCCGCTCGCTAATTTCCTGCGAATTGTAGAGTCGCTCCAAAAGGCTATTTGGCGCGATTTTGCAGGGATACGCGCCCAGGCGCATAGTGCCGCCGCTACCCTGCAAGCCCTGCTGGCTGGGCATGATATGGATGACAGGATGGGCGGCCGCAAAATCAAACTCGGTGGAATGCGCCCCCTCCATGCCGATAAACCGCGCAAATTCAATAGCGGCGATTTGCATGCCCAGGCAAATCCCCAAAAATGGCATATCATGCTCGCGGGCAAATTTGGCGGCGGCGATTTTGCCCGCTATACCGCGATCGCCAAAGCCGCCGGGGATTATCATGCCGTCAATTTCCGCGAAAACCTCGGCCGCATTGTCATCCCGCACCTGCTCGCTATCCACCCAATGGATTTTCACCCGCGCTCCATGCTCGAAACCCGCGTGATTTAGGCTTTCGATTATGGACAAATAGGCATCCTGAAACCGCACATATTTGCCAACAATGGCGATATTTGCGATTTTGCTCCGGGCGGCTATTTTGTCTGTCATATTTTTCCATTCAACCAAATCCGGCGGCGTCCGCGGCAGCCCTAGCTCGCGGCAAACCACATCATCCAGCCCACCCTCGTGCAGCGTTAGCGGCACATCATAAAGCGAATTCGCCGTCACCGCATCTATCACACATTCTGGTTTTACATTACAAAAAAGGGAAATTTTGTCTTTTATGCTGGGATCCATAGGCTCATCCGCCCGCGCGATAATGATGCTGGGGGTAATCCCCATGGCCATTAGCTCGCGCACAGACCGCTGTGTGGGCTTTGTTTTATGCTCGCCCGCGCTTTTCAGATATGGCACTAGGGTAATGTGAATAAAAAGACAATTATCGCGCCCCTGCTCCGCGCCAATTTGCCGAATCGCCTCCAAAAACGGCTGCCCCTCGATATCGCCGGTAGAGCCGCCGATTTCGATAATCACCACATCCGCGCCACCTATGCCGCTATAAACCAGCCGCTTTATTTCCTCGGTGATATGCGGAATCACCTGCACCGTGCCGCCCAAATAGCCGCCCGCTCGCTCGCGGTCTAATACATTTGAATATACGCGGCCACTGGTGAAATTAGAATGCTTTGACAAATTTTCATCAATAAATCTCTCATAATGCCCCAAATCCAAATCCGTTTCCGCGCCGTCATCGGTCACAAAAACCTCGCCATGCTGGTATGGATTCATCGTCCCGGGGTCGACATTCATATATGGGTCGAGTTTTACCACGGCGATTTTCAGCCCGCGCTGCTTTAAAAGCCGCCCCAGAGCCGCCGCCGAAATCCCCTTGCCAACCCCCGAAACCACGCCGCCGGTAATAAAAATAAATTTGCTCATTTTGTCCCCCTAATAAAAAGCCCCGACACCCGCATAATTTGGGTGCCGGGGGTTAATAATCGCTTTTGTCTATTTATTGTCAACTTTCGCCATATGGGCGCATAGGTCAATCAATTTGCAGGAATAGCCCCACTCATTATCATACCATGCCACCAATTTCACAAACTTATCGGTCAGGGCGATGCCGGCCTCGGCATCAAAAACGCTGGTGCAGCTCTCGCCGATAAAATCGCTGGAAACCACTTTATCCTCAGTATAGGCCATGATTCCTTTTAGCTCGCCCTCGGCGGCCTTTTTGATGGCGGCCTTGATTTGCTCATAGGTGGCGGGCTTTGCCAGCGCGACCGTCAAATCAACAACAGACACATTCAGCGTCGGCACTCTAAAGGCCATGCCGGTCAGTTTGCCCTTTAGCTCGGGAATAACCAGCCCAACAGCCCGCGCCGCGCCCGTGCTAGATGGAATAATATTCGCCGCCGCCGCCCGGCCGCCGCGCCAATCCTTGCGAGATGGGCCATCCACGGTCATCTGCGTCGCGGTCGTCGCATGCACAGTCGTCATCAATCCCTCGGTTATCCCGAAATTATCATTGATAACCTTCGCCAGCGGAGCTAGGCAATTCGTGGTGCAGCTGGCATTTGAAACAACCTTCATATCCGGCGTATATTTCTCGTGATTTACCCCCATAACAAAAGTCGGGGTGGCATCATCCTTTGCCGGAGCGGAAAGCACAACCTTTTTCGCCCCCCCAACAAAATGCGCCGCCGCGGTTTCCTGCGTCAAAAACACCCCGGTGCAATCCACAATATACTCCGCCCCAGCACTGCTCCACTGAATCTCGGCCGGGTCGCGTTTATCAAAAACCGTCACCGTCTTGCCATTAACAACAAGCTTGTCCCCAGCAATCTCGATACTCCCCTTAAATCGCCCATGAATCGAATCATAGCGCAGCATATAAACCATATACTCCAAATCAATAAAAGGGTCATTCACCGCCACTATCTCAACCCCGGGGCAATCCATAGCATACCGAAACGCCAGCCGCCCAATACGCCCAAATCCATTGATACCAATTTTAACCATCAAATCTCCTCCAAACCATTTTTTATAAAACCTCCCTACCATTATACCACACCCAAAAAAATATGTAAACCCAAAAAAGCAAAAAGCCCCAAAAGGGGCTTAATGCTTTTTTGTGAAGCTATTATCTAGTGCTGATAATTCCGCTAGCAGTGCCGCGATGAATATTCAGACCGATATCAGCAAACGCTTGCTCGAAATAATGCAAGGAAACGAATGCAGAACCATATTGACCCTCGATAAAGGTTTGAGTGCTCATAAATCTGAGAGGCTGACCATGCACTTGATATTGGTTAGTGCCTTCCCAGAAGCTGACAGTGATTCCGCCAAGGGTAACGATAATTTCACCATGTCTAACGCCAGCAACGCCCTCGATAAAGCGTACATCTGCGCCAAATACTTCGGTAAAGAATCTGATTGGCAGGTGGATTCTGTCATTGCGGTTAATTGTATTGATGCCTTCGCCCGCAGTATTAACTACGCGAGTTTGTGTGCCATTAACAACAACATATCCGCTTGGAGCAAAATCAAATCCAACAGTCACATCAGGAAGCTGTCCAACAGCACCAATAGCAGTTACGGTGATATAATTCTCTTTCACAATACCCGCAAAGCCATAGCGACGGAAGCCTACATCATGTGTACCAAGAGCAGGAAGAACATTGGTTGGAGAAAGCACAAGAGTACCATTCATGCTAGTGATATCATTGGTCAAAATAGCATCTCCGCGAACAACCAGAGCAATATTAGCCGCAGGAGCATCATGAGGAATACGAGCCTCTAGCCCATGCAAACGGATAGTGCTTGGAGTAGTGCGAGATACGCTTGCAATTCTCAAATCTGTTGCGCTAGCAGCAACCGGTGTAATCGGAGTGACGCCAATGCGGTCAATCAGATTATTCGCGCCGGTAACTTCGATGTTTCTGTCAACTCTGATAGGCCAGAACTGAATACCAGCAAAATGTTGAGTAGCTCCGATATGCTCGGTTAAAGAAAGAGTAATCTCTCTTTGGAGAGCAAGAGCACCTGGGCGAGTTTCAGTAATCACGATATCTGGAATATTCAAAATCGCAGTACCAATACGATGGTGAACAGTACCAGTTGTAACGTTAACTGTATCCAGCACAGTAGCAATTGGTAGTGGTTGCAAATGGTCGAGAGTTACGCCGCCAAATGCTTGCCCGATAAATGGAGTTCCTTCTGGCGACATCAAAGTCACATATACCCGGCCGCTGAATTCAGGGCTGGTAGATAGCCAGAAGCGCAGATTCATATCAAGAGTTCCGGCTGCAGCTTGATTAACCGAAACGCCCATGACTGTGACTGCATGACCTACATCATCAAAGGTAAGCATAGCATTCCCAGATAAACCTGCTGCAGTCCCAGCTTCGAAATCGGCTGGCTGCCCAACAGTAGTGATATGAGTACCGTTTGTTCTGGTGGTGTGAAGTGGTAATTGATCATTCACACGGTTTTGCCATACGCCGAAAATACCGTTTTGAGAGGTATTAGCTCCAGTATGAACCTGAACAGCGGCGATTCTAGCATATTGTGGAATTGGATTACCTTGTGCATCAGTCAAAACAAAAGTATAGCTCATAAACATTGGTACAGCCATTGGCACGCTCTCTTGAACACGCACCAGACCGGATCTTCCGGCGATAGCCTGACCACCTTGTGTCGGATTTCCAAGTACGTTGCCAGCCGGTGCCCAACCCATAGGAGTTCCCGCAACGGTGGTTCTTTCAGAAATCGCAGTGCTGGCATAAAGTCGACCAGAGTGTATGGTTTGTATAGCGTTTGCAGCATTAGCAGCAGTTCCGCCTAACGCAGTAACAGCACCAGCAGTAAAATTGATTCCCGGCACAACCAGAGATGCGATAGTATGATCTTGGTTTCCTGTAGCGATTCCGTTTCCGGTAATTCTCGCTACAACAGGGTTAAAGCTTGGGAACAGATGGTTTCTGTGAGTAACAGATGCGCCACCAATTATTTGCAGCTGCGCCAAAACCCCAATATGTCTAGTTGTGGCATTTTGCGTTCCCAAAATTATAATCAGTTCTTGTCTGTCATGAGGATGAACTGGTTGCGTCAAAAACGCAATATGCTCATACTCTCTCAAAATAGTATAGTACCCAGCGTTTGGAACTTGACCTCTATTCAAGGCATCGATCCAATTTCCGCGCGCCAATTCAAGATGTCCAACAGTTCCCTCGGTAAGTCCAACTCTAAAGCTTTCGGGAATCCCAGCCCATGGAGTTGTATTCAGAGCGTTAGTCAAGGCAGCCGCGTTGTTAAATACAACCCCAACAGGAGCCTCGCGGAAGCCTTGGGCATTTCCGCCAGACCAAGCCGGAACGCCTATCCAATTGAAATTAATAGCCGCAGGATTTGCAAAAGCAACATCCTCAGGCAAAGCAACCCGGAATATCCCCGCGCTTCCATCAGCAGCAATTATCGCCGCTCCAGTAGAAGAATTGTGAACAATAGCACCGGGATTTCTCTCGATAAGATTTATAGGTCTCATTGGCGCATTCACAGAGTGGGGCGATAGCGAGCCGCCCAGAGTTACATTCACACCAAGGCCGGCAGCATTTATCGGCCAAGCAGTTCCTGGCAACACTTGAGAATTTTCTGAAAACTCCAGAGAAACCCCAGCTCTGTTTCCACCCACTCTAAACATCAGAGGAAGATAGATGAATCCATACCCCGGTGCAGCGACTGTTCTCGCATCGCCCGGCAAATATATCAGTTGCATTTCGGTATGGTTAGTCCGCACCAAAGTATATGGAATAGCAAGCCATCCACCAGATGTTGGTATGTTTGGATCATTACCCCAGAATAAATTCGTTCCATCGCGCCAAACGCCGACAAAACGAGCTCCGCCCAACTCAGGAGCAGGCACAAATCCAGACATCCCTAAGAAGTTGGTTGCCGATCCGGTCGCAGTCAACGAAGCCCAGCCATCTGCGGCAGTCCCTGTATGGTGTCCTGAAAGGTTTAAGACAATGGTTCTGTGTGCAAACCCGGCAGCAGTGGTGTGCGCCGCATTGATTATTGCAACAGAGTGACCAACTCTTATTTGATCAGCTTCCGCAGCTCCAGGATTAACAATGTTACTGTTCATCCACGCATTGTTTGCTACAGTTATGGTGCCGTAGGTTCCATGATGTCCACGGAAAGCTCCCAGATGTCCTGCAAAGGCTAGCAAGCCTGGATCTCCCGGAAGAACAACCCCATCATCTTCCCCACCATCTTCTATGATCGGAGCAGGGAAGGCAAGACCTGGCGCAAAGGTTGTAGTCGCGTGATTATCAAAATCCACGCCACTCAACAAGTCTTCAGCCGTAATAGTAGCTCCAGGTCCTGAAGTCAGATAAAACGTCGCTCCATCAATAGTAAAACGGAATGCGATTCTATCTATTGTACCCAAAGCCGCACCTGCCACTCTCACAAGTTGAGTCGCCGGAAGGATAAAGGTTCTTGTTCCTGTTATCCGGTTAGCGGTAAACTCTACATTTGAATTGGCAATAGTTGCCGTATCCGTCATAGCGTGAGTTTGAACAAGCAGTGTCGTCACGCTCGCTGGAAGGTCAAAGCCAGCAGCAAATTCCAAGAAGGCCACGCCACCATCAACCCTTGCAGTAATAAAGGTTTGAGGCAATGGAGGGGCAACTTCCGCGCTAACAGTCACGGAGTGAGCTAGGTTTACCAGCTGCCCTCCAACAACGCCAGAGCCTAAAAGGATAACATTAAATGCATCAGTTTCACCTGCATTTGGCGCATCATGCGTCCAAACAATCTGACCTGTCGCCAAATCGAAATCAAACCCGTATGGCCACACTCCGCCCTCAACAATAGGATCATCCCAAATAAATCCTACTGGAGCAGCAAAAGCCCAGGAACCGTCAACAGCCACATCGGCTACAATTGTGCTTGGCCCGGTAATGTTGTCTTGCGCCAACATTGCGGGTGATGTAAAGCTGGTCGCGGAGGCCGCGACTTGGAAGGTTGCAAGTCCGCTGAAGGCCATTACTGCTGCCAGTAGGGCTGCAACTTTTCTTCTTAACTTCATTGCGTAAATTCCTCCTTTAATAAAAATGAGTTTTGTTTTTCGGCTGTGCCCTGGGCCCGTCTTGTGGGAGAGAGGGTGGGCGGGTGCCGAGCTTTTTGGGTGATTTGGTGGCCCTTGTCTTTTTGGAAGATACTTACGACTTTGCGGTGCGATATCGCATTGAACCGCTGCGATATCCCGCCGCAAAGCCGGTTCAAGTCGAGTATTTTCCGGTGATAGTTTCAGGGGCTGGTTAAATCACCTACTATGGCTATTATAGCATTGGGGTTTTCTTTCGTCAATGATTGTGGGAAAATGTAATGGGTTTGTAATCATTGGGAAAAAAATTGGTAATAATATGGTGCGCCTTTTGCAAATAATAGTCCATGGATAGCATAGCATATTTGGGTTGGAAAATCAAGGTAGATATGAGAATTGTAACCCAAATGCAATAAAACAAAACCGGGGATTTTGAGTTATTGTTGCCTTTAATGTCGGTTTATCGCAAATTTTCTCGCGGTATTATGGTATGTGTTGGGGAGAAAATTTATACAATTTTTTTGGAATAGGCATGTGCAAAATATTGGAAAAAAATATTGATTTGGGTGTTTGGATGGTGTATAATATATAGGAAGAAACTATTTTTTGAGGAGGGTTTTTGTGAAAATTTTGATAAACAAATCCCGGACGGTGCATGGGATAAACCGAAATATCTATGGGCATTTTGCCGAGCATTTAGGGCGGTGTATTTATGAGGGAATATGGGTTGGCGAAGATAGCGAGATTGCGCATTTGCGCGGGATTCGGCAGGATGTTGTGGCTGCGCTAAAGGAGCTGTCTATTCCGGTTTTGCGCTGGCCGGGGGGCTGTTTTGCGGATGAATATCATTGGAAAGATGGTATCGGGCCGCGGGACGGACGGAAAAAAACCATAAATTCCCATTGGGGCGGCGTGATTGAGAGCAATCAATTTGGTACGCATGAGTTTTTTGATTTGTGCGAAATGCTGGATTGCGCGGCGTATGTTAATGGGAATTTGGGCAGCGGGACTGTTGCTGAAATGAATGAGTGGGTTGAGTATATTACATTTGATGGGGATTCGACCATGGCGGAGCTTCGGCGGGAAAATGGGCGGGATAAACCTTGGCGGCTGGATTTTTTTGGTGTTGGCAATGAGAATTGGGCATGCGGAGGGCATATGCGGCCGGAATTTTATGCGGATTTGTATCGGCAATATCAGACATATGTCCGCGCGCGGGGGGTTTATAAGGTTGCCTGTGGGGCGAATAGCGATGATTATAATTGGACGCGGGTGCTAATGGAGCGGGCGGCTGGGCATATGCATGGGCTTAGTTTGCATTATTATTCTTTGCCTACCGGAAATTGGCAGGACAAAGGGGATGCGACCGGTTTTCCCGCCGAGCAATGGCATGATTTGATAAAGACCACAAGGCGGATGGACGAGCTAATTGCCCGCCATAGCGCCATCATGGATCAATACGACCCGGATAAAAAAATCGGGCTGCTGGTGGATGAATGGGGGACATGGTATAATCAGGAGCCGGGGAGTTTTCCGGGGTTTTTGTATCAGCAAAACAGCATTCGGGATGCTATGGTGGCGGCGATAAATTTGCATATTTTTCACAAACATGCCGACCGGGTGACTATGGCAAATATTGCCCAGACAATAAATGTGTTGCAGGCCATGATTTTGACGGATGGGGCGAAAATGCTGCTGACCCCCACATATCATGTTTTTGAGATGCTAAAGCATCATCAGGATGGCCATTTGCTAGATGCTTTTGAAACCGATGCACCCGAGCATATTAGCCAATCCGCCAGCATTAAAAATGGCGAAATTACGATATCGATTTGCAATCATAGCCTGGATGCCCTCGAGCGGCTGGAATATATTTTTGACAGCGATATCGCGGTGAAAGAGGCTCACATATTGGCGGCGGACAAAATGGATGCGCATAATACTTTTGATGCGCCAAATCAGGTGGCCAAAAAGCCCTTTGCCGATTTTACCGCAAACAATGCCACTCTTTTGGTAAATATTCCCCCGATGAGTGTTTGTAGACTGATTATCAGATGAAAGTAGAGGTGTTGCTGGATGAAATTGGCTCAAAATATGGCATTGTTGACTATAGGCCGGCTGAATTTGGTTTTGGCATGGGATGATGAGAATCTTGTCCTCATAGACGCGGGAGTGCCGGGGCAGACGGATGATATTGTGCGGGCTATCGAGGGCGCGGGCTTTTTGGCCGAGAATTTGACACATATTATCATTACCCATCAGGATTGGGATCATATCGGCTGTGTGCGGGATTTGCAAAAAATAGCTCCCGGCCTGCGGGTGGTGGCGCATGCGGATGAAGCCCCGTATATCGACGGCCGCACCCTGCCTATAAAGCTGGCGGCGCGGCTTGCGCAATACGACACCATGACCGACGAACAGCGCGCAGGAATAGACCGCTGGAAAAATATGCATGAAAACGAGCCTATTGCCGTTCATGAACAGGTGCGGGACGGACAGCTGCTTCCTATTTGCGGCGGCATTGAAATCGTGCATGTGCCCGGCCATACGCCGGGGCATATTGCCGTGTATTTCAAGGAGAGCAAAATCATTGTCGTGGGCGATGCCGCCAATATCAAAAACGGCGAAATAGCAGGCTCAAATCCCATCCATACCCACGATATGGCACAGGCCGAAAAATCCCTAGATAAAATCAAAAGCTATGACTTGTCCGGCATTTTGGCATATCATACCGGATTTTTGTCGATTTAATAACATATGCATAAAAATTCCCGACTTGTCAAATAATAGGTTTTGAGAACTTTCGTTTAGCCGATGTGGGACGGCGCTAAAAGAGATTTACAAGGAGGAATTATATTTGAAGGCGACGGGAATTGTCAGAAGAATCGACGACCTGGGCAGGGTGGTTATCCCAAAAGAAATCCGCCGCACCCTACGCATCCGCGAAGGCGACCCGCTGGAGATTTTTACTGACCGGGAAGGCGAGATTATTTTGAAAAAATATTCGCCTATTGGCGAGCTGGGGTCTTTTGCCAAAGAATATACGGAAAGCCTGGCGGCCAGCTGCGGGCATATCACCTGTATTGTGGATAAAGACCATGTTATTGCGGTTAGCGGCGGCGCGCGCAAAGAGCTTTTGGAAAAACATATTTCAGGCGAGCTAGAGCGGGCTATCAATAATCGCAGCGTGATAGCCGCCAGCCGCAATGATAATAATTTTGTGCCAATTTTGGATGAAGAACCCGAGGGAATTTATAATAACCAAATGATTACCCCCATTCTGGCCGAGGGCGATGTTTTGGGCGCTATAATCTTTCTTTCTCCCGATAAAAAAATGGGAGAGCTCGAAGGAAAGCTGGCCCAAACCGCCGCAGGATTTCTGGGACGGCAAATGGAACAATAGATTTTTTAAACCACTGATAAACACCGATAACCACGGATAAAAACCCTGATGCAAGGCTTTTATCCGTGGTTATCGGTGTTTATCAGTGGTTTTTGTTTTGGTTTTACATATCTCCCTTGTTAAAAATTAAAATTTCCTATTGTCATTTTGTCGAAAAGGATGTATAATTATATTATTGGTGAAATAAGGGGGTTTTGAATTGGCTGAAAATCGGCAGACTATTGTTTTGGTTGATGATGATTTAACAAATCTTAGTGCAGGGGTTGAGGCATTAGGCTCCCATTATGATGTGGTTACATGCAATTCCGGCGCGGTTTTGATTAAAATGCTAGAGCGACTAAATCCAGATTTGATTTTGCTCGATGTGCAAATGCCCATAATGAGCGGGTATGAGGTTTTGATGTGTTTAAAGGCCGACCCAAATACTCGTGATGTGCCCGTTATATTTTTAACGGCGAAGGCCTCGGGCCCAAATGAGCTAGAGGGGCTTTCTTTGGGGGCTATTGATTATATCACAAAACCCTTTGTTCCCCAGCTTTTGCTAAAGCGCATAGAGGTTCATTTGGAATCGCTGGGGCAAAAGCGGGCATTGGCGCGGTTTAATTCTGATTTGCAGCAGATTGTGAAAGAAAAAACTGATGAGGTTTTGGCTATGCAGTTTGCTATGCTAAAAACCATGGCTGTGCTGGTAGACACCCGCGACCGCTTTACCGGCAGCCATATAGACCGCACCCAAAGCTATCTGCGGGTTTTATTGGAAACTATGGCAGAAAGTGGCAATTATCAGACCGAAATGGCCGATTGGGATATCGAGCTGATTTTGCATTCGAGCGTGCTGCATGATGTTGGCAAAGTCGGGGTTTCTGATACTATTTTAAATAAGCCCGGAAAATTGACTGATGAGGAATTCACAATCATAAAAAAGCATACAATACTAGGTGAGCAAGCTATCGAAAATATCCAAGCCACCGTAGGACACTCCAGCTTTTTGGAATACGCCCGCATTATGGCCATTAGCCATCATGAAAAATACAATGGCATGGGCTATCCCCATGGGCTAAAGGGCGAGGATATCCCCCTGCTAGGGCGGCTTTTGGCCATAGCGGATGTATATGATGCGCTGGTTTCTGTGCGGCCATATAAATCGCCCATGGCGCATGAAAAAGCAGTCGAAATAATCACCAAAGACAGCGGCACCCATTTCGACCCAAAGCTTGTTGAAATTTTTGTAAAATGCAATAAAGAATTTGAGAAACTCACAAATGAATTTAATAGCTAAAGGCAGGTATAATGTGGAAAAAATAGAAAAAATTGATAAACCGGATAGACCCGATAGGGTCGCGCTTTTTGTGGATGGCGCAAATTTCTTTTATATGCAGCGAAAGGATTTGGGCGTTTTGCTAGATCCAAAAAAGCTGATAAATTATTGCGCGCGCTTTGGCGAGGTGGTGGATGCCTATTATTATGTGGGGCAGGATGTGCCGCCGGAAGCCCGCCAGCAGTCTTTTTTGGATGCCCTGCCATATATGGGCTACGCGCTGGTGACAAAACAACTTAAAACCATTTCCGACGATACCACAGGCGTTGCTATTAAAAAAGCTAATTTGGACGTTGAAATTGTATTAGATATGTTTAATACTATTGACAATTATGATATGGCGGTGCTGGTGAGCGGCGATGGCGATTTCGAGCGGCCGCTGCAGCTATTAAAATCCCGCGGCAAAAAATTCAAGGTGATGAGCACCGATAAATTTATCGCCGGCGAGCTGCGCCGCATCACAGGCATGCATTATATTGATTTCAAAAACATTGTAGACCAATTGCGAAAGGATTGATTTATTTGTTAAAATATAAACACGCCTTTTTGCGATTGCAGCTATATTTTTTGCTAATATTATTTTTTTGCACAGGCGGCCTATCGGCCATTATTTTAGCCCCGGCATACAAAGGCTTTTTCGCCCCCCGGGCAAAGCTGGCCGACCTGCGCCTATCCGCCATTTGGCGGCATACATACCGAATAATGTGGCGCAGCATCTCCCAAAAAAACTACCGCGACCTATACCCCCAAAAACTAACCGACCCCCCCATGTTTTCAAACGCCGCACAAATGACCATAAAACCCAGCTGGCAAGCGGCAGGCGGCGCCCCAAACAACTGCGACGGCTGCCAAAACACCTGCTGCCACCAAATAAACTGCCCCCTAATAGGCGCAGACGGCCGCTGCATAGCCTATGGCTCAATATATTTCGGCTATCTATTCTGCGGCCAATACCCCAGCAATCAGGGGCAATGCGATTTATATGATTGCCCGAAATGGGAAGTGAAAAATAGTGATAAGTGATAAGTTATTAGTGATAAGTTTTTGCCCTTCTCTTTTATTCGCACTTATTAGCGTGATTCGTGGTTGTAAAAAATGTTCTAAAAAGGAGATGCCGTTATGTCAAATTTAGCAAAAAGTGATTTTGAGCATATTGATTTCGAGATTCTGGATGGGAAAATTTATGCAATGGCTGCCCCGGGGGCGGCTCACAACAAGGTTATTGGCAATATCTTTTCGGTTTTGCGAAATCATACGCGCAGAAGAAAATGCACCACTTTTATTGATGGAATGAAAGTACATTTATCCGAAAAGGATAGGGTTATTCCCGATGTTATGGTGGTTTGCAATCCGGATATTATCAAAGCCGATGCGATTTATGGCTCGCCGGATTTGGTGGTGGAGGTTTTATCTGCCAGCACCGCAAAAAGAGATAAAGCCGATAAATTCAAGCTATATGAAAGCCATGGGGTTTTGGAATATTGGATAGCATCGCCGGAGCAGGCCACGATCGAGGTTTATCTGCTAAAAGACGGCGCGTATGTTTTGGATGATATTTATGCCAGTCCGCCGCAGTGGCAATTGGATGGCCTAGTAGAGGCCGGCTATGATATTTCCCAGTTTAATAGAGATTTCAGCCCATCCATTTTCCCGGATTTGATTATATCCATTGATGAGATTTTTGAAAAAGTTGTTTAACTTGGAGGTAATTTGGTGAGGAAGCGTAAAGGATTTCGTAAAAATAAAATCAAGAAAAAGCGTGAGGATATTTGGGTTTATTCTGGCGGGGAATATGTGAAGGAAAAAGTGCCGGCGGAGCGGTGGATGCGCCTGATTTATGAAACGCCCGTGGGCGCGCCGCTTTTGCATTTGGTAAAGCGCAAGGTGGTTAGCCGCATGTATGGCGCGTATTGCCGCAGCCGCCATTCGGCGCGGATTATTCCGAAATTTGTGGCGGATTATGATGTGGATATGAGCGGATGCGAGGCCGAATACAAAAATTTTGCCGAGTTTTTTTCGCGTAGCCGAAGTGATGTGGCTTTCCCCGAAAATAGCGCAGTTTTAGGCTCGCCCTGCGAGGGGCTGATTTCCGCCTATTCCGATATCGACCCAAATGGAGTTTTCACCGCAAAGGGCGCGGGCTTTTCTTTGGCCGAGCTTTTTGGCGATGCCGATTTGGCGCGCGAATTCGCGGGCGGCTCTATGCTACATATGCGCCTAACCCCCGCCGATTACCACCGCATCCATTTTTTCGACAATGGCCGGGTAATCGACTCAAAGCTGGTAAATGGCCATCTATTTTCCGTATCGCCCATAGCCCTATCCCGCATAGCCCGCCTTTATTGCCACAACAAACGCGCCCTAATTCGCAAATCATGTGAAAATTTTGGCGAAGTAGTCCTAGTAGAGGTAGGCGCGACATTCGTAGGCAGCATAGTCCATTGCTTCAAAGACGGCGAAGACGTCCGCCGAGGCGACGAAGCCGCCTTCTTCCTCCCCGGCGGCTCGCTCCTGCTAGCATTTTTCCGCGCCGGCAGCTTCGCCCCCAGCCCCGAAATAATAACCCGCACCCAATCCGGCATAGAAACCCGAATAAATCTGGGCGAACCGATAGGCTTCGCATTAAATAAGTGATGAGTGATGAATTATGAGTGATGAGTTAAAACCCGACCGCTTTTCACTCATCACTCATCACTCATAACTCATCCCTATTCTTTGGAGGTATTGTTTTGAAAAAATTCTTCCCATCTCTTGGGTTTGCTAATTTGCCAAATGTTGTTACTAGTATTGGGATGTTGTCCGGGGTGGCGGCGGCTTATTTTTTGATGGAAAATAGCATTCGCTGGGTGATATTTTTCGTTTCATTTGCCGCGCTAATGGACACCCTTGATGGCTTTTTGGCAAAGCGGCTCAATACCAGCTCGGTTTTTGGCCAGGCATTGGATTCTTTATGCGATTTTTTTGTTTGCTGCATAATCCCCATGATGATGGTTTTGGTATTTATCGGAAACTCTCTGCTAGTAGTGCTCCCCGCAGCCTTTTATGTATTATGCGGCCTATGGCGGCTGGCCTATTTCAATGCCACCGCCTCCGAAAACCGCCCATATTATACCGGCATGCCCGTGCCCAGCGCGGCTCTGCTATCCATCCTGAGCATCTGGCTAGTCTGGCGGCTCGATATCCACCCGACCGCCATTTTGGCCGCCAAAATCATCGCCGGCCTGCTAATGGTATCCCATATCCGCCTAGCCAAAGGCGGCCTCTGGCGCAAACTAATCCTACTATCCGGCTTCATTTTCCTGGGCTTTGCGTTTTTCTTTTAGCAACCCGCAATTCATTTATCGGATTGCTGATTTTCGGTTTGCTGGTGAGAATTTCGGTTTCTATGGCAATGAAGGAATTTGCGCCTGCTAGGTGTTTGTTAAATATCTGGTGGGCGTTTTCTATTTGCAGGTTTTGGTCTTGGCGGCAAAAATAGGTGGCAGCGGGGATTATTATGGTTTCGCTGTTTGCCATTTCTTTTGCTATTTCCATAAAGGCGTAGTATTGCGCGCCAGCCGGGCTGTTTTGCCGCAAAAATCCATATTCTGCCAAATCATCCCGCCCCTCGGCTGCCGCAAAAACATCGGAAAAAGACATCACCATCTCAAAGCGGTCGATTTCATTTAGCGGCGGCCTGCAGGGCTTGCAGATAAAATATTTTTCGGGGATATCGCGAGGGTAAATTTGCCCTATCTCGTATCGCTCCGCCAAATCCATTTGTTTTTCGATTTTGTCAATCAGCTTTAGCCCATTTTTCAGCGATTTTATTTTATCGCCGGCTATCTTTTTGCCATATGCCAAAAAAGCCCGGTAATCCATGATTTCGCCGCCGATAAACCCCGGCAGCTCCTTTAGCGGAATACCCAAAAACGCGCAAAACATTATTATCTCAATATCATTTGATTGCTCAAAAGCATAATAGCGATAGCCCGAATCCGGGTCTATAAACGTGGGGGTCAGCAGCCCCAGCTGCTCATAATACCGAATCGACCGTATACTCGCCCCGGTCAGCTTCGACATATCCCCAATAGGCAAAAGCCCCTTTTTGCGCCCCATAAAAAAATTCCCCCATTACCTATTGACTCTCACATGATGTCATAGTTTATACTCTATTGTATGCCATTTTCAACAAAAAATCAAGGGGGTATTTTTTATGCCAGCAGAAGACTCAAAACTAAACCAACCAATCACACTCAGGTTTTTATTAACATTCACAATCCCGACCATCCTGTCATTTGTCATCATGGGAATTTTTGGCACGATTGATGGGGTATTTGCCGCGCGGGGCATTAGCCAGCAGGCATTGGGCGCGGTCAATTTTGTTATGCCGGCGTTTACATTTAGCATGGCCATAGGTGCTATGCTGTCAATCGGAGGCACGGCTTTGATTGCAAAGAAAAAGGGCAAAAAGCTCAATCAAGAGGCGCGGGAAAATTTCAGCCTATTGGCCTGTATCACATTCGCCGCGAGCATGATAATGGCGATATTTGGCTGGTTTTTCCGCCGGCCGCTGCTCAATCTTTTGGGCACAGACCCGGATGTTTTTTATTTGGCTCTCGAATATATCCAGCCGCTGATTTTTATGATGCCATTTGTGATGCTGGGCATGTTTTTGATTCAAATGCTCATCGCCGAGGGGCGGCCGCTCCTTAGCATGTTTGCCTCGAGCTGCGGCGCGATTATCAGCACATCGCTAAATGCGCTATTTATTTTTGTTTTCGAGATGGGCGTTGGCGGGTTGGCTCTGGCCACGGGCATCGGCTATGCCCTGCCCACGGTTTTTGGCCTGATTTATTTTTCCATCAGCCGAAAAGGCGGCATCTATTTTGTGCGCCCAAAATGGGATATCCGCGCGCTGGGTCGCTCGTCGATAAATGGCATTAGCGAAATGATAGGCATGATGGCCATGACCGTCACCACCACCGTGATGAATAATGTGCTGGTGCGCATTATCGGCTGGGAGGGCGTGGCGGCGGCCGGCATGGCTCTGGCTGCCCAAAGCATTTTGACGAGCCTATTTTTCGGCTATGCCTCCGGCGTTGCCCCGGTCGTCAGCTACAATTTCGGCCGCACTGCCCTCTATCCCGCCAACACCCCCGAAGGCCGCCAGCGGCGCAACAATCTAAAACTACTTTTCCGCAAAAGCCTAATAATTGTCGCCATTTTATCAATCATCGCCCTAGCCGGCACCCAGGCCCTGGCCGACCTACTAGTCCGCATCTACGTATCGCCCACCGACCCATTCATGGGGCATCTCCACGGCATAGCGGTTTCCGGCCTGCGCATAATCTCCTTCGGCTATCTGCTAATGGGCTTCAATTTCTTCGCCACCGCATGGTTCACGGCCTTCAACGACGGCCTAGTTTCGGGCTTTATGTCCCTAATGCGCACCATGGTTTTCACCCTAATCCTCCTGCTCACCCTCCCCCGCATCTGGCAACCCGCCCTAAACGGCGCCTGGCTAGCCCTCCCCCTAGCCGAACTCCTAGCCATTTCCCTAACAATCCTATTCCTAGCCAAACTAGGCAAAAAATACCACTACACAGGCAACCTAACCCCAGAAAATTAATTTCCAAAACCCCTTGATACCCGCCCACCATCCATGTTATAATATAATCACAAAACGAGGGGGCGCATATGAAAATATCGGAATTTGTTAGAGGGTTGAAAAAACAGGGCATTAAATTCCATAGCCATGGTACACGCCATGATTGGTATATTAACCCAGAAAACGGAAAGATGGCTCAAATACCGCGACACAAAACACAGGAGCTGCGCCCGGGAACAATGGGTGATATTTTGAAATCGCTAGGGTTGAAAGGCTGATTGCAAACCGAATGGGAGGTTTTTGATATGAAATACGCATATCCCGCCATATTTCGCCCGGAGGGCAATGGGTTTTCCATCTATTTTCCAGATATTGGAATGGGCGGAACTCAAGGCGATAATATAGTTGATGGTTTAGAGATGGCTCATGATTTTCTTTTGGGTGCTATGATTATGCTGGAAAATAGCAATGGCAATATTCCAAATCCCAGCGAAATTACGGCACTAGAGCTGGGCGAGGGGCATTTTGCCAGCTTTATATCGGTAGACACCGCAAAAACAAAAGCAATAACAAACGAACGAGAGGGGATTTTGGTATGAAAAAATTCAATTCAAAGGTAGTAATAATCGGCATAGGTGCGGTAGGCTCGGCAACGGCCTATGCCATGGCAAACCAAGGCATTTGCAATGAGCTGGTTTTGGTGGATTTAAATGCAGACAAAGCCGAGGGCGAGGCTGTCGATATCAGCCATGCCATGCCGGTGCTTGGCTCTATGCGCGTGCGCGTAGGGGGATACGAGGATTGCGCGGATGCGGATGTGATTTTGATTACCGGCGGCGCAAATCGCAGAGAGGGCGAAACCCGCCTCCAGCTGGCCGGCAAAAACGCCGCCATTTGCGGGGAAATCGCAGAAAATATTATGCGCCATTATGGCGATGGGGTTATTTTGATTGCCACAAACCCGGTGGATGTTATCGCGGGGCTTGTGCAATTGCGGACGGGGCTGCCCACCGGAAAGGTTATCGGCAGCGGCACTACCCTCGATTCCACCCGCCTTTGCGCCGAACTGGCCGCTCGTCTGTCTGTGGATGTCGCCAGCATAAATGCCTATGTTTTGGGCGAACACGGCGATTCCCAATTTATTTCCTGGGATTTAACAAACATCTCCGGCATCCCCGCCCCAGAATATTTCCAAATAATGGGCATCCCATTTGACGACCAAACCAAAGCCGAAATAGCCCAAATAGTACGCACCGGCGGCGGCCAAGTCATCAAACGCAAAGGCTTCACAAACATGGGCATAGCCGCCTGCCTAACCGACATCACCCGCGCCATCCTATCCGACTCAAACACCATCCTAACCGTAGCCACCATGCTAAACGGCCTATACGGCATCTCCGATGTAGCCATCAGCGTCCTAAGCACAATCAACCGCCAAGGCGTATCCCACCAAATCCCCGCCCCCCTATCCCCCCCAGAAATCGCCGCCCTCCAACACTCCGCCGAACAAGTAAAAGCAGTCCTAAACAGCGTCAGATAACTTATAACTTCTATGCCCTCACCAATTTACGCAGGAGGTATTGCCATGAATTTCAAAAAATAACCGCATGCCTCGATATGCATGGCTGCCCCAATAGGTGCATGCATTGCTGGCTTGGCATTACGCCAAATGGAAATTTATCTATTGATGATTTGAAATTTGTGGCTAATGAATTTCGCCCGTTTACCAATGACCTCGAGGTGAGCGACCGCTACCGCGAGGAGGATTATCCGGACAACTATAAGGAATTGTGGGAAATCACGGCCGCGCTTTCTGACAGCAAAACGCCGCATTTTGAAAACATCAGCTATTGGCGGGCTGTGCGGGATGGCGAATATGCGGCCTGGCTTTATTCGCATGGCGTTAGGGCGGCGCAGCTTACCATTTTTGGCGGCGAAGAAACGACCGATTATTTCGTCGGAAGAAAAGGGGCTTTTGCCGAGATATTGCAAACAATAGAAATTTTGCTGGCAAACAAAATCGCGCCGCGCATTCAGACCTTTATTTACAAAAACAATATTTCACAATTGCCCTATATTTTGCAACTAATAGAATCTTTGGATTTAGAAAACCGCTGCGCCGGGCTCGACAAAGAATTTTCATTCTTTCTCCACCAAGGCTCATGCTCAGGCGAAAATGCGCAATTCTACGACACCTGGATAACGCCGGAGGATCTCAAAAAAATACCCCCAAAGCTACTAGATTTCACCACAAAGCATTTCAACACACAAAACACCGCAGAAATATTCGGCGAAACCGAGCAATCCCTTTACGCCCGCCTAATCCACGACCCCTCGCACCTAGACAGCATCATCACAGACGCGCCCATATTTTTTATCGACAAAAATTTCAATGTCTACCCCAACTACGAAACCCCCTCCCCTGCATGGCATCTAGGAAATCTAAAAACAGACGGCATCCAAAAGGTGCTAAACGCCTACCTAAACAACAACTCCCCCGCCCAGCACACCATGGCGACAACCCCCATCAACAAAATGGCAAAAACCACGGAAACCCCAATAGCCTGCGATTATTCGGCGAATGCGACTACAAAAACCACCTATTGCTAAAACATCTGCAAAACGCATAACTATCAATAAATTCAAACCACAACAACCCTCTGCCGAATAGCATCCTCCACAAATGAATTCAGCGAAATACCTCTGGCCGAGGCGGCAAGAGCCGCCTTGCGGTGCAATTCGGCCTCGATTCTCACATTAAAAGACCCTTTGAATGGCTTTTCGGGTTCAATTCCGCTATCGGCGCAAAATTCCAAATACTCATCAACAGCATTGCGAAAATCCTCTGTAATGGAGCTTACGCTGTCGCCCTCAAAGGATATCAGAGATTTTATGCCAACCACCTTGCCATGAAAAACCCCATCCTCTTCCGAAAATTCAATGCTACCTGTGTAATCCTTGTAATTCAAGCAATTGCTCGTCTTCATTATAACAATCCCCTTTCTATCAATGCCGTTATGATATCGTTAATCTGGTAAGGCTTCAAAATATTACGCGGGTGCGGTTTGTGGATGCGGATATAATCGCCATTGCCATCTGTAAACGAAACCCGCGAACCCCCTGTTTTGCCCGCGCTCGCCATATGATACCCCAATCTGCCCATCAGAGTAGTCAGCTCCGAAAACGTAAAATCCGCCGGCCGCGATAGCAGTCGCTCTATTTGCTTATCTCGTTTGCTCAATTTTCATCACCCAATATATAGTATACCCCATCAAAAAGAAAATTGCAACTAAAAATAGTTACAAATCGCTTTCCAAATCTCCACTATTTAAATTACCCACGATTTATGTTAATATAAATTATTCACTATTCATTATTCACTATTCATTGATTTTATGGGGGGATTTGATGAGGAAAATTAGGCGCATACATATTTTGGCGGCCGTGGCGGTTTTGGTTGCGGCTGTGTTGTTTGTTTTGGGGGATTTTGGTGCGGGCGATGATGCTGTTTTTGTGCCTTATGGGGCGTTTTTGGAGATGGCCGCGGAGGGGTATGTGGATGCGGCGGAGGTGGGCGAGGGTGCTGTGATTCGCTTTTGGATAGGCGAGAGTGCTTTTTATACCAGCAATCCGCGCAATCCCGGGCTTGTTGAGGTGCTTTTGCTCAAGGGTGTTGCTGTTGTTGAGCCGGGGATGAGTGCCGGGGATATTTTGCAAAATTTGGCAGGATTTGCAGTTATTGGAATTGTGATTTTTGCCGCTATTAGGTTGATGAATAAAAATGTTGGGAAAAGTGCTATGGCTTTGGAGGTGGATGCCGCCGAACCGGATAGTTTGCAGACTGGATTTGACGCCGTTGCGGGGAATGACGAGGCCAAGGAATCTGTGTTGGATGTGGTTGATTTTATTAGAGAGCCTGATAAATATGCAAAATATGGGGCGCGCATGCCCCGCGGGCTGATTTTTTATGGGCCGCCGGGAACTGGCAAAACCCTGATGGCGCGGGCGATTGCCGCCGAGGCGGGCGTGCCGTTTTTTGCCACTAGCGGTTCGGATTTTGTGCAGATGTATGTTGGGGTTGGGGCGAAGCGGATTCGTGAATTATTTGGCAAGGCGCGCCAGGCCGGGCGGGCTGTGGTTTTTATCGACGAAATAGATGCCATTGGCAAAAGCCGCGCTAGCCGCGCCGCCGGGGGAAATGACGAGCGGGAGCAGACCCTAAATGCCCTGCTGACCGAAATGAGCGGCTTTCAGACCGCCGAGGGGATTGTGGTGATAGCCGCCACAAACCGGCTTGATACGCTGGATGACGCGCTTTTGCGCCCGGGGCGGTTTGACCGCCAAATCGAAATCGCCCTGCCCGATTTGGCCGGGCGGCAAAATATTTTGGCGGTACATAGCCGAAACAAGCCGCTGGCGGCGGATATAAATCTGACAGATATTGCCAAACAATGCGCATATTTTAGCGGCGCAATGCTGGAAAATCTAATGAACGAGGCCGCCATAAATGCCGCAAAATCAGGCGCGAGCGAGATTGGGCGCGATGAAATCGAAAACGCATATTATACGATTGTGGCGGGCTCGGCGAAAAAAGACCGCAGCCATATAAAAGAGCGCGACCGCCAAATCACGGCATTTCATGAGGCGGGCCATGCGCTGGCTGCCAAAATTTTGCAGCCCGAAAACACCATTAGCAAAATCACGATAATCCCCAGCACGAAAGGTGCTGCGGGCTTTTGCGTAAATATTCCGCCGGACAAAATGTATTTTACCAAAGCCGAGCTGGAGGCGCAAATAATAGGCCTGCTGGCCGGCCGCGCCGCCGAGGAGCTGATTTTTGGCGCGGAAAACATAACCACGGGTGCCAGCAACGATATTTCCCGCGCAAATAGCATCCTCAAAGACTATGTGGCCAGCTATGGCATGGGCGAATCTCTGGCCGAGCTATCCCCGCCCGACCGCCGCCGCGAGGCCGCAACCCACATGGCCAAACTTTTCACAAAATCCCGCGAATTGCTGGCTGAGAATCGCAATATTTTGGATAATATTGCCAATGCGCTTTTGGAGCGTGAAACGATTAACGAGAGTGAATTGGATGCGATTTTTAATGAACAGTATGAACCACGGGGGTAAAAATCCAATCATGGGTCGTGTATCTTCTAAACCACTCATAAACCCGCCGGGTCATTTCATTAAATTGCGGATTGGCGGGTGTGGAGTCGCAAGATTCCCGCGTAAGTATTATATTTATCGCGGTCTGTGAAATCAAAATGGCAGCTTCGTTTCATCCGCGCCTATTTGCACGGCGCGGTAAACAACCATCCCAAAAGTCTGCGCGCAATCCTTTTCCAAATACAAGCGATTCCCCGCCGCATGCGGATAGTGTTGATAGTGTTATTGCAAATAAAATCCAGAGCAATTTATAAAAGGCGGCCATTGGCCGCCCCTACGTATTTGGCTGAAATTTAATTGTGGTTGCGACAGCAGATGTATAGGTTTTCAAAAATGCGAATCAGGGCTTCTTTGGTGATGTCGGTGTGTCTTAAATCGTATTCTAGACCCTCTCGGATGTTTGGGGTTAATTCTATATCTTTGCCAGATAGCCGGGAGGTGACGGACTCAAAAAGAAACAGACAAAAGCGGATGGCGAAAAGGTCGTATGCCCTTTGGTATAGCATTTTGGCATTGGCATCGGTCTTTTCGCCATCTCGCATATCTCTAAAATCAATTTTAATTGGGCAATATTTCAAAAACCAATATGTAAAGAGCGCAATTCTTTTAACCTCGCTCATGCCCTTTGGCATATTGTGAAATATTTTGCTATAATATTCCCTTTGGTGAACCCGCACATGGCAATCAATTACGAGCCTTTGCTCATACGAGGCACTTTCGAGATAGCCCTCATCAGAAATCCGATTGCAATATCGCCAAAAAAGCACATCGAAATTTTGCCAAAACAAATCTAATTCGGCATTGGGCGGGCGTTTATATTTGCAGGGATTATGCGGCGCATCCGCCATTTAGGTATTTTGCGCCTCTTTTTCTTCATGGTATTCATTGGCCAGCCTAAATATGCATTCGGCTGTTTCCGGGGAATTGCCACGCTCCCATTCAGAACTGATGTCTTCAGGCCGTACTTTTAAATTCTCTGGATTATTTGGCATAAATCGCCCATTTTCGTCTTTTTGCAAATATGTGCGCATACTCCCCACCTCCTTTCTTTAGTATAGTATGCTGCAAATCAAAACGCCTTGCTTAATTATAGCATAAATAAATCGACTTGTCAATAGCTAAAAGGTGAAGGCAGTATTGCATAACTATGAAACACCAAAAAATCCACTAGGAAACAAATCAAAAAGCCTAGCTTTACCTTTCTTCGAATGAAAGTTAGCAAATAGCATCATTGTCTTGTCAATCATTTCAATGCTA
>Ga0209755_10002096_pt1 | contig 28266 bp, 20 predicted proteins | sample TergutCo191P1_FD_187301 | JGI IMG/M metagenome (GOLD analysis project Ga0209755, IMG submission 187301) | Cornitermes sp. P1 segment gut microbial communities from Petit-Saut dam, French Guiana - Co191P1 (SPAdes) (version 2) | ecosystem: Host-associated > Arthropoda: Insects > Digestive system...
TTGACCCGGACGCGATCCTGCTTTTCGGTTCCCACGCCAACGGCACGCCGACCGAGTACAGCGACATCGACATCGCGATTGTCTGCAACGGTTTTGAGGGCGACTGGTACGAGACGACCATCGCCCTTGCCCGCCTCGCCCGCGAGTTCAGCTTCGACATCGAGCCGCACTTGATGGACGAGACGCGGGATGAGAGCGGGTTCGTGGAGCAGGTTTTGAGGACGGGGGAGGTTATTTACAGGGGCGTTTGATAACTTTAATGCGCGCGTTGCAACAACGCAACCTCGTCCGTTAGGGCTTTTTCAATGAAACTGTTGAGGGACATTTGTCTTTTCTTGGCGAGGATCGCCACCTGCCGATGCAACTGTGGGGGCAGACGTACATTGAACCTGCCGGAATAGGGCTTTTCTGGCTCAACCCCTTCGCTTTCACACCAGACGATGTAATCATCGACCGATTCCTTGAAGGCCCGCTCAATCTCATCGACCGTGGTTCCCTGAAAAGTGATTACGTCCCTGGTGTTGATGACATCGCCGTGAAAGATTTTCGCTTCCGCATCATATTCCACGGTTCCAAGATATCCCCTATATTCCATCATGGCGCACCCCCGCGTTTTCAAGAAATTTTCGCACCGAGTTGACCGCACCTTTGTCCGTGGTTCTTTGCGGGTGAGGGCGGTGAAAAACAGCCCGCGTCCCATTCAGCTTGACCCGGAGTCTCGACCCCGAACCTTCGGACATCTCGGCACCCAAGGCGGCAAAAAGACTTTCGATATCGTTCCACGAAATGCTGGCATTTATCGGGTTCCTGAACAACAGTTCCAAAGTCTTTCTGTGCTTTGAGTTCATGCTATTATAATGGTACTACAAATTGATACCACAGTAAAGGCATACGCAGCGACCTAGTTGACCTAGTTATGGAAAATTTTTGTGTCTGGCACTCCGCGTCCCCTTTGATAACTATCCAATGCGGGTGGAAATGCATCAGGTTTTTGTTGCGAACGCTACCTTCACGGACGGCACCGTTTTAAGGCTGTTTTTTCGTTCCGATTGGGGAATACTGGTACGGCAGGCCGATAACGACAGGGTTTAGCGTGGACTAAATTCTGGGGCGCGCGGGTTCCGGTCAGGAAAGTACACCAAGACGTTGGTGCCCCCAAAAGCCTTCGCATCGCTCATGGCTTCATCCCGGTTGAGTTTCAGCTACTATTATTTGACTTTCTGGCGGGGTTATGGGATAATGTTGGCAGTGTTGTAGCGCATATCCTTGATATGAAAGCAACGGCAAATTCTCTGCTAATAGGAGTGGCTATGAAACAAGGGCAAAGGCCATTGGTTGGTAAAAAGGTCTTTTTTCTTGCTTTGGTAACACTGATAATCGCAACAGCTTGTGCTTCAATAGAAATAAACGCAGAAAGATCGACGGGTCAAATATTTCTGTACGGGGAAGCGCATGGTGTCGAGAGAATAATAAACAGACAACTTGAAATTTGGTATGAATACTACCACAACCAGAATATGCGGCACATGTTTATTGAATTTGGTTTTTTTACGGCCGAGTTTTTGAATATGTGGATGCAAGCGGACAATGATGACATATTGTACGAATTATTTGATGATTGGGCTGGAACTCTTGGGCATAGCCCTTATGTTCTAATGTTTTACAGGACAATAAAAAGGGAGTTTCCCGAAACGATTTTTCATGGTGTGGATGTCGGTCATCAATATTGGTCTACAGGCGAACGTTTTTTGCAATATCTTCGGGACAACAATATGCAAGGTACTGAGCGGTACTTGCTGACGCTGGAAGCGATTGAACAAGGGGAGCGTTTTTACATGGATCGCGATCTTGAGTATCGTGTAACAAAAATGGCAGCGAATTTTATCCGCGCATTCGATCGACTAGGCGATCAAAATGTCATGGGAATATTCGGCAATGCGCATGTTATAACCGGCTATGGAGCGTGGGGACTACCTCATGTTCTAACACTGGCACAGCGTTTGCGGGAACGCTACGGTGATTCCGTGCATACGACAGATTTGATATGGCTTACTTTGCTAATTGACCCAATAAGAGTGGATACAATTTCGATAAATGATGTGGACTATGAAGCCTCATATTTTGGCACCGTTTTTACCGCATCCGAAAATATTGTGTCGCTAAGTTTTTGGCGTTTGGAAAATGCCTATGACAATTTTAGCGGCAATCCGACAAATGGCGATTGGCTTCCTTTTGATAACTATCCAATGCGAGTGGAAATGCATCAGGTTTTTGTCGTGGACGTTACCTTCACGGACGGCACCGTTTTAAGGCTGTTTTTTCGTTCCGATGGGGAATACTGGTACGGCATACCACTAACGACAGGGTTTAGCGTGGACTAAATTCCGGGGCGCGCGGGTTCCGGTCAGGAAAGCACACCAAGACGTTGGTGTCCCCAAAAGCCTTCGCGCCGTTCATTGGCTTCATCCCGGTTGAGTTTCCGCCCAGCAATTCAAAGTTTCAGAAATATTGCGATCTTTCGAAGAAGCCGGCATTCGAAATGGCAAGTATCGTGCGCCAATTTAGGAGAAACATATACGCCTATAACGAGCAAAAGGTACCCAATGGCACTTTCACGCCTTATTTCTCCCTACTTTGAGATATTACACCCGATAAAACACGATAAAATAGGCTGGTTTTGGTGGCAAAACCGACGAAATCGGCTCTTTTGGCCCCCAAAAATTGTAACTTTGAATTGCTGGTTTCCGCCTCTATTATTTGACTTTCTGGTGAGATTATGGGATAATGCTGGCAGTGTTGCAGGGCATATCCTTGATATGAAAGCGATGGCAAATTCCCTGCCAAAGGGGTGGTTATGAAACAAGGGCAAAAATTGCTGGTTGGTAAAAAGGATTTTTTCTTTACTTTAGCGACGCTTGCAATCATAATATCTTGTGCCTCAATTGATACTCACATGGAAAGATCGACAGGTCAAATTTTCCTGTACGGTGAAGTGCATGGTGTCGAGAGTATAATGAACAGGCAACTTGAAATTTGGTATGAATACTATCACAACCATAATATGCGGCACATGTTTGTTGAATTTGGTTTTTTCACGGCCGAGTTTTTGAATATGTGGATGCAAGCGGACAATGATGACATATTGTACGAATTATTTGATGATTGGGCTGGTACTTTACTGCATGTCCCCTATGCCTTGGCGTTTTTCAGGACAATAAAAAGAGAGTTCCCCGAAACGATTTTTCATGGCGTGGATGTCGGTCATCAATTTTGGTCTACTGGCGAACGTTTTTTGCAGTATCTTCGGGACAACAATATGCAAGGCACTGAGCGATATTTACTGACACTGGAAGCCATTGAGCAGGGGAAGAATTTTTACGGGTTTGATGACTTCGAGTTGTGGTCCAATGCCGAGACCTCAATAGTGGACTTTGATCTTGAGTATCGTGTAACCAGCATGACAAATAATTTCATACGCGAATTCGATCGATTAGGCAACCAGAATGTTATGGGAATATTCGGCAATGCGCACGTCACAATAGGATACGGGCCGATGGGCTTACCACATGTTCCGAGACTGGCACAGCGTTTGCGGGAGCATTACGGCGATTCCGTGCATACGACAGACTTGTCACGGTATGCTCTCCAACTTGATCCAATAAGGGTAGATACAATTTCCATAAATGGCGTGGACTATGAAGCGTCATATTTTGGCACGGATTTAACCTCGTTCGGAAATATTGTATCGCGTAGTTTTTGGCGTTTGGAAAACGCCTACGACGACTTTAGCGGCAAGTCGGCAAATGGGGATTGGCTTCCTTCTGACAATTACCTAATGCCGGTGGAAATGCATCAGGTTTTTGTCGTGGACGTTACCTCCACGGATGGCACCGTTTCAAGGCTGTTTTTTCGTTCCGATGGGGAATATTGGCAAGGCATGCCGATAACGACAGGGGTTAGTGTGGACTAAATTTCAGCATAATCGGTACAGAGCGCAAGGGTTTAGCGATTTTAATGGGGTTTTGCGAGATAAGAACCCGGCAAATACCGCCGCAGTTTTTCCAACACCTGATTGAAGTCCAGCGGCTTACCCAAATGGTCGTTCATGCCGTTGGACAGGCATTCGTCTATGTCTTCCTGGAACACGTTGGCCGTCATCGCCACGATGGGGATGGCCTTCGCCTTTTCCGTGTCTAGCTTTCGTATGCGGCGGGTGGCAGCTATACCGTTCAGCTTGGGCATCTGTAAATCCATGAAAATCATGTCGTAGCGATCCGGTGCCTCTGCGAACATACGCAGTGCCTGCTTTCCGTCTTCGGCACAATCGACAGTGATCCCCGTCGGTTCCAGCAACGCGACCACTATCTCGCGGTTGACGTCCACATCCTCCACCAGAAGAATGGTATGGCCCGCGAAGCAACCCGGTGCGAAATCTTGGGACTGCTCACCCAGGCCAGCAGCGCCATTGACCTCGTCTCCCGCTTCGAACGGCAGCGTGAAAATAAATTTGGAACCTCTGCCCCGTTCCGATTCGGCCCGGATTGTTCCGCCCATCATTTCCACGATTCGTTTTGAGATGGCAAGACCCAAGCCCGTGCCGCCGAATTTATGCGGGGTATCGGCTTCAGCCTGCTCGAAAGCGCCGAACATACGAGAAATATGCTCCGGTGATATACCAATGCCGGTATCCGTGACTTCCACGAACAGGACATTTTCGCGGTCCGGCAGAAGACTCATACGCAGACTTACCGTACCGCCCCCTGGCGTGAACTTGACGGCGTTAACCAAAAGGTTGGTCAGAACCTGGGACAAACGCAACTCGTCGCCGACTATAAACCTCGGGATGGTTTTGCCCATATCAACCACAAAGTTCAGGCTCTTTTCCTCAATTTGGACGCTAAGCACGCTGGTAACGTCCCTTACCATTTTTTTGATCTCAAAGGAATGGGAATGTAACTCGAATTTGTCCGCCTCGATTTTGGACATGTCCAGGATCTGGTTGATAATGCCCAGCAGATAACTTGCCGCCCCTTCGATTTTGCCAAGGCAGTAGTTTTTTCGTTCCATGTCGTCGGAATTTTTTGCAATAGCTATCATTCCGATAATCGCGTTCATCGGGGTTCGAATCTCATGACTCATGTTGGAAAGGAAACTGCTCTTTGCGCGGTTGGCTACCTGTTCCCTCTCGAAAGCGGCTTCGAGCTGGGCGAGCATTTCCTTCTGTTCACGCAGATCCCGTGCGTAGACAATTACAACATCTTTTTCCCCAAAATGTACGCACTCAAGATACACCTCGCAAGGGATGGGTATCCCGTCCAGGGTTTGATGCATCCATTCAAAATACGATCTACCCATATCGAAGGTTGCCTTCAGCCTCTGATGCAGTTTGTCTCGTGAAAGAATGCCGTCGGGCTGGCATTCAGGGCAAAGCTCGTAGAACCGGTCGATGTAGATTTGCTTGTCGGACAAGCCGAACAGATTCGCCGCCCCCTTGTTGGCTTCCAGGATATTGCCGTCCCTGTCAAAGATGGCGCAGAGCATGGGTGAAGAATCCAGCATGGCCTGAAGCCTTTGCTGCGCGAGGTCCTGCATTTCCTTAAGCTTTATGTGCTCGCGCAAATCCCTGGCGTAAGCGATGATGAGGTTCTCTTCGCCAAGCCTGACGGGTACAAGCGAGACTTCCGTGGGGCGAGGTTCCCCATCCAAGGTTTGGTGCATCCAGAAGGGATGGACATACTTTTTGCCGTCCCTTATTACATTGTTGATATTTTCGAGGATTGTATCCTGGGACCTCACTCCGTCGGGCTGATATTCCGGCGAGAGTATGGGGAAATTGTCTATGTATTCCTGTTTGTCGGCAAAGCCGAACAGCTCCGCAGCCCCATGGTTTGCTTCCAGGATATTGCCGTTTTCATCAAAGACGGCGCAGAGCATGGGAGTGGTGTCCAGCATGGTTTGCAGTCTCTGCCGTGCGGCATCCTGAATTTCCTTAAATTTTATTTGCTCGCGCAAATCCCTGGCGTAGGCAATGGTAAAGTCTTTTCCATCCAGCTTGATGGGCATAAGAGTAACTTCCGTAGGCCGGGGTTCCCCGTCCAGGGTTTGGTGCATCCAGAACGGGTGGACATGTTTTTTCCCGGTTTTCCTGATGTTCTCGACATTTCCAAAGACCACATCACGGGAATTGGAGCCGTCGGGTTGGTATTCCGGCATGAGTTTAAAAAAATTGTCGATGTATTCCTGTTTGTCGGTAAAGCCGAACAACTTCGCCGCCGCCTGGTTGGCTTCCAGAACATTATTATCGCTGTCAAATACTGCGCAGAGCAGGGGCGATGCATCAAGCATGGCCTGGAGCCTTTGCCTAAGGTTACGTTCCAACTTCATCTGTCTGGCAAGTTCGAAGTCCTCGTCCGTCTCGCGCAGGTATATCATGATGGCGAAATCGCCCTGGTACTCGATTCGCACCCCAGTGGCCTCGCAGGTGAATTCCCTGCCGGACTTCGCCTTTGCGGTCCACTGGCATTTCATCATGCCCTGCTGCATTACCGCCATGAATTGCCTTGCGGCAAACTCCGTCGAAAGCTCGCCGTTCGGCTGGTACAAGGGCGCGTTTGTCGTCATGGTAGATCTGTTCATCTCGCCTTTCGAGTCCATTTCGAACATGGTAACGACGTGCTGGTTGCAGTCTATCACGTCAAAACTGCTGTTGTAAAAGTAACAGCCGATGGGCGCAAAGTCCATCATGACATGGACATGGTTGCTGACAGGGCTCGCAGCCGCCAGCGCTGGGGCGGTGTCTTCTTGGAAGCGCTCCGAAACGAAGGAACAGACGACTTTTTCGCCCAGGTATTCCGCCACGTAAAGCTCCACGCGACAGTCCACATGGCGGCCGGACTTTCTTTTGTGCAACCAGTCGAACGAGACGGTCCCGCGCGCGAAGGCGCGGTTTATCCATTCCTGTATGCCAGTCTTGGAGAGTTTGCCGTCAGGCTGGTACTGAGGCGAAAGCTCGTCGTAGGTTTTGTGGAACGCCTCTTTGGAGCGGATCCCGAAAAAGCTTAGGGCGGCAAGGCTTACGTCAATGATTTCGCCGTTCGTACCCCACAAGTACAGGCACTGGTCGCCAAAGTTAAGCATTTCCTGTATTTGGGCTTCGGGGATGGAGATTTTTACCGGCTGGCCAGCGTTATTTTCCATAGTTATGGCTCTAGCCCCTTTTTGACATAGTTACACTTTTCATTGTAGCATCTTTGGGGTACAATTAGCAAGCACCGAATTTGTACGATGTCAATACAGCCGCCTTTTGGGTTTTACTTTGACGCGGGCGGTGCGGCGTTACTGATTGCCAAAATCGTTGTTTTAATTAAACGGGGTGGAGGGTAAAACGCAAGGAGGATCTATTCGTGAAAAAACCGCGTCTTCTTATCTTTGTACTCATCCCAGTGGCGTTGATATCATGCGCAACATCGGTACGGTTTGACGTTGTACACCCGCCCATAGTTGATTTGCGCGGTGTGAACAGTATTACCATTATTCCCTTTGAAGAGAACAGCCACAGGAGATTTGAACACATTTCGGCTTATGTAACATCCGCATTAACAAACGGCATAAGAAACAACATGTTGCGGGGAAACATGGTTTTTGTCGAGCCGCAAACGCTGGCGAATGTCCCGCAGCAAAATTTTTGGCAATACGTTGATGTTTTTATAACCGGCAGGATAACCGACATCCAGCATCAGTTTTCAATCCGCCAAAGCCGTCGAGCCGGAGTTGGGAACGAACCGATTATAACGGATACTGTTACTTTTACCATCACCGTTTATATCGAGTATTCATACATTCGCGCAAGGGACGGCGAAGTTCTGGGAACGTTCAGAAAAAGCGAAACAGTTATCGATACTGCCAATTTTGCCAGAAACAGGCATGGAACCGGAAACTGGAACCACTTCGATCACTGGAACCGTCCAAGGGGGCATGGGCATATTCCGGGATGGCACGACCCGTGGCAACAAAACCAAGGCAGAAGGGGACGCGGACATTTTGCCGACTATTTTCCACCGCGTGGATCAAGGGCGGAAACTTTGTTAAAGTCCGCCATAAGCAGATTTTCGCGCACAATGGATCGCGAGATTGCCCCCTGGGTTACAACGGAGGAAAGAAACCTCAGAAGAAGAACCGGAAACGAACCGATGCTGGATGAGGCAAGAAGGCTTGTAAGAATGGGCAGATACGATCAAGCCCTTCGTATTTATCAGGAAATACACGAACAGAACGGAAACATTTCCATCGGGTTCAACAAAGCCATTCTGCTTGCGGCAAACGAAAAATTTACCGAAGCCCTGGAATTACTGGAAGCCTTACATCAAGGATTGCTGGTATCGGGCCAGACCACTCCGCGCTTCATAAGAAGGGAGATACAAAGGATGGCTGAATTTGTTAACGGTTTTAAACTATTGGAGGGCCACAGAGCAACCAGACTAGAAGCGACAACCAGTTTCAACGCAGGTCCTGCGGCAAGAACTTTAAACATACCAACCGCGCCCAGAAATGAACCGGTAGATGCCAGAGAAATACGCGGAACGGTAAACCTAAATCTGGTCAAAGTTTACGCGCTTAGCGAAGCAATTACCTACGCGGAAGATGCCTCTATATGGTCAAAAATTGTAGCGTCCACCGATGCCGACGCACTAGAAGGGCGCTGGTCTATGAGGATTCCCCACACGGCACCTTCCTTGCTATGGTTCGTGGTAGCGGACGGTCGTTACAACCTGTTCATCACGCAAACAGCGTTAAACACTTCCGAGTCTATTGTTCTGGACACAGCCCAGATGATCAGGCTTGAGTAGACGCATGTTGCATTAACTTCTCCGGGCATAGCACAAGAACAGGATTGATAAGAACCGGTTTTTCCGAAAGGTGTATACCGCTGAACAGGTTGAAAAACCGTGTTCCGCTTAATACCTTTGGCACCAGATGTATTTCCGCATCGGGAATTTCCATTTCCCGCACGACTTCGGGGCTACTCAAGATGATTTTATTTTTGTTGGTACCATCGTCCTGTTCGTTAAAAGTTTTCAGAATAATGCTGTGCCGGACAGCCTGCAACGGAAGATTGAACAGCAAAGGAAGGGAAATATAGGTGTTCCGGTTTTCCGCGTCGTGCATTATAGCGTCGTTCGCATCGACGTTATTCCGTACCGCCGTGTTCTCAGAACGCGTCTCAAGGTTTGTCAGAGAAACCACGGAAAACATGGGTATCGCCAGAGCAAAGTCTCCAAAGGAACAAAGGAACGCCCGCATAAGCTATACCTCCCCGTTTGTAACGGAGTCCAGAATACTCTGGACATCAAGAACCAGTACGTCGTTACCGTTCCAGCTAAACAACGCGGAGACTGCTTCCGCCACGTCATCGGAGTCCGGACTTCGCTCAACGTCCACCAGTTTATCGCGCGGTATATCGGCAATACCACTTACGTCGTCAATCGCGAAGGCTATTCTGTCGATGTTGTTTTTCAAAACAAGCACTTTACCGCGGGGACTTGGGGTATTGAGCAACAACAGGCCGATGTCAAGCAGCGCATAGGGAATCGAATACCGGTTTATGACCCCCAGAACATACGGGGGTACAAGCGGCAATGGATAAACGGAATCGAACATGGCAACCTCACCGATAAGCCGTGTTGGAAAGGTATACAGTCGACCCAGGATGGAAAAAACCAGGTATTTTTCGCCCTCTTTGCCTGCGGTTTCGGCAGCTTCAGACATAGGACCTCCATATGTTGTTTGCACTATACAACATTGGGCAACAAAAGAAAAGAGGGCGCGTGCTTTTACGTTTTTTTTCCGGAGCCGGTTCCGGAACAAGCTTTTCTTTATCCGGCCATTCTGCTTACGTGATCGCCCCTCTGCTCGCTTATAGTGTACCCTATTTTTTCCAGTCTGCCTTGCAAGCACCCACGGCAATGGGCCGCTTCGTCCCCGGTGCAGGCTTTGTTGTCATACAGTTGATACTTTTCGCGAACACGCAATGGCGACAAATTTGGCATGACGACATTCGCCCCGGCCAGAATCCCCTTTTCGCGTCCGGTTGGGTGGATTGTTGCAAGGGCTGTCGTCGCCGGTATCAGGGCGTAGGGATGCATCAGCCTAAATATGGAAATAAGGCGAACCGTAAGTTCCACGCTTCCAGGTTCCTGATCCCTGAAAGGCGTGTCCTTGCTCGGCAGATACGGGCCAATCCCAATCATCTCCGGTTTCAGTTCCGCCAGAAAATACAGGTCGTCGATTATATTGTCAACGGTCTGGAAAGGGGAACCAACCATGATACCACTTCCAGTCTGAAAACCGATATCCTTTAGCCGGTACAAACATTCCTTTCTGGTTTCGATTTCCATTCCCGGTGGATGCAGTTTCCGGTAGTGCTCCGGCGAGATTGTTTCATGGCGTAACAGAAACCGGTTTGCCCCAGCATTGTAATATGCGCGGTAAGTATCCTCGTCCTTTTCACCAACGCTAACCGTTATCGCGCAGTCCGGATACTCGATGCGAATGGCGTGAATTATTTCCACCATTTTTTTCGTCGTGTAGTATTCGTCTTCTCCGGACTGTAAAACAAAGGTGCGAAAACCAAGGCGGTGTCCTTCCTTGCAACACTCCAGAATTTCCTCTTTGGTTAAACGGTACCTTTCCAGATCGCGGTTGTCCCGGCGCAGTCCACAATATAGGCAATTCTGTTTGCAGTAATTGGAAAACTCTATCAAACCGCGAAGGTAAACATCCTTCCCGAAATTTGCCGTCGCAAGCTCCCTGGCGCAGGAAGACAGGTATTCCTGCGTATCATTATCCTCGGTGGTTAACAGCGTTTTGAACTCTTCCCTTGATAGCGTCCCGTTTTTTTTCAACGTATCCACTAAGTGTCGCGCGGTGCCATGGACAAGGTCCTGGTTCATGTTTTTCTCCTTCGCATTCCGTAATATACCCCGGAAATCTTTTTTTGCCAATTCCCCATGGAATAGACGGGCGATTCATGCCGGGTGAGGAAACCGGCGCGGGCTCAACAAAAGCGTCCAAGTGGCCGATAATCTAGGGTAGTTTATTCAAAACTAGAGCCTGAAATCCCCAGGAGTGCCGTTATGAAAGCAATATCAGAGCAGAACGCAAACGAATATTACAAGACACTGCTAAGGCACGTCCACAGCGGACAGGGTAAAGGGGATGTGGTCAAAAGCCTGAAAGCGTTTCTGGAGCAGGACGTTTTACAGACCGTAACCAGCAAAACGGAATGGCAGGAACAGAAAGAGTATCTCGCAAACCCAATTCCGGATTCCGTTATTTCTGGAATCCAAGCGGTAATTGACACGCGCCAGGAAGCGGAAACGGAGAACGTGGAAATATCCGAACTGGATTACCTGTACCTTTTGCAGAAGGTAGCGCAGACAATCAGCTTTTTTTCGGACATCGAAATTCCACCGGAAATAGGACGGCTCTTTAACGTGTCGATCAACGCGCCAAATATGGAACGCGGCGGCAGAAACGGAAAAAGGGCTTACAGAATAGGCGACGTTGGACCGGCCGGCGGTATAATTTTTCTGGACAAAGGCGTAAACGAATCCGGCTGGCGGTATCTGGAAGCCGCGCCCCACGACATAGGCCCTGCCCAGTGGGGAAAAGTTTCCTACGGTTACGGCCACATCGATCTAAAAGACGACATAGGAAACGGCAAACGAAACACGGAACAAATTCTGAAAATGTTCAGCAGAATGTTCGGCAACGAATCCGGCAAGGCCGTTCACCTTTGCATGGCGCTGGATATAGGCGGGTTCAGGGACTGGTTTCTGCCAAACTCGGCGGAACTCAACTTAATGATGACGAACCTGCACAAAAAAGGAATGGGGAACTTTACGAGCAGGGCGTACTGGTCGTCCTCCGCGTTCGTCGATAGCGGCTATCTGCATCCGTACTCCTACATAGCCGGCGAAAACATCTACGGCGACGGTCGCGTTGACTGCCTGTACTACATACGTGCAGCCAGAATAGTCTAGGGGTCTCCACAAGGGCTTAAAACAGCGCAACGTGTTTCCGGAAAATTGTTCCACGTGAAACATTTCGCCCAGGGTAAGCCCCATTGCGTAAAATGTTCCACGTGAAACATTTTGCGGCTTGGGGGTTCGAGTTACCCTTATACGTTTAAGCTGGAAGGCGATACCACCGATGAATTAATAATATGAAACGTTTTTTGCCCGCTATTTTGCTCATGTTTTTTTTCGCCCCTCCAAGAATTTTCGCGTTGCACTATGACATGATTCTTGTGGGCGACCCAGTTTTGGAGGACATACGCTTTTTGTCGCTTGAGGCGGGAAGGCCCATTCTTTCTTTTACCCTCCCGCTTTCACCCCATGAGGTAAGAGCGTTCCTTGATTCCATTGACGATTCCCTTCTTTCGACACCGACACTGGAGGCTTTTTCCCGGGTAAACAGGAGGCTTAGCCTACAAGCCCCCAGGATCAGTTTTTCCAGTAACGATTTTTCCGCGTTTGTCGATATCAATGCAACAATTGAGGCAAGAGCAAGAACCAACCGGAACATCTCCTGGCATCCGCGGTATCCAGCGATACCCCCTGTTGTTTCGTTTCCCGTAAGGTTTTTTATCGGCAATTTTCTACAGTTATACCTTGAGCCCACCTGGAAAATGGCCCCGATACATTACCAGCGCGTAGGATCGTTTGGCCTTAACGCGCCTTTTGACTACTTTCAATATGACCACCTTATGCCCCACAGGGCGTTTTTGGCGGCGGGTGGTCGATTGTGGAATTTCCAGATTGGCAGGGACCGCCTTTCCTGGGGTACAGGGCACATGGGGAATCTTTCCGTATCGGACAACCCCGACTTTTACGACTTCATGAGGTTTTCCTTTTTTACCAGGTTTTTCAAGTATTCTTCCCTGGTTGTCCAAATGCCTCTTGATATCAGGCACGGCTTGTTGTGCGACACCGTGTTTCCAGGATCCTCCGTTCCCGCAAACCATCTTTACCGTACAACGAACCGCTATTTTTATCTGCACCGTCTGGACTTTATGCTTTTTAATTCCTTGACCATCGGCATTTCGGAAGGCATTTTGGTGGGGGACGCTCCGCTGGAACTCCGGTTCCTTAATCCCATGATGGTTTTTCATCAGATGATACCGTGGATTGAATATGACAGATGGGGCAACAGAAATGCCGGAAAAGACGGCCACATGGTGGGGCCTTTTTTTTCCGTCGAAGCAAACTGGAACATAATAAACTCCCTTTCCGTTTACGGGCAGTTTGTTTTGACCCAATATGAACTTCCTGGCGAACTGGAAGGCGTTTCGTATCCGTCCCCCGACGGCTTGGGTTTTTTGTTCGGAATACAGTACAGCCATTCGTTTGCTGCCTGGGCGTCGGTATTTTTCCTTGAATTCGTCCACACGTCCCCTTTTCTCTATATGCACCCCAGCCCCTTCGCAAGCTTCATCCATATGCGCATTCTGCTTTTCGACTCGCCACATTACACTTTTGTGGGATTTCCCCGGGATCTGATGATGTTTACCTTGGGGGCTCGGTTTTTCAGAGATAACGTTCTGAGCGTTTCCGGGGCTTTCTCTCTGCTTTTCAACGGCGAGCGCGACATAAGGTATGATTGGCAGGCTAGCTGGTCTGCTCGCAATGAAAAGACCCCGACGGGTATAACCGAACGGCAAATGATCGGAACAGTATCCGCCCGATGGAGACTCCGACCCTTTCTGACCCTCGGCGGCAGCCTTACCGGAATCCACTCCCACAATAACGGCCATATTTCAGGAACGCGTGAAGTGGGCCTGCAAACCGCTTTTTCGGTCAGCGTCTCGTTCTAAACGATATAACTGGCACGCTAGGATCTGGATTAGGCTTGTCGTTGCCTTTGCCCGGTTTTGCGCGACGGCGTTTTATGCATTTGCGAAATACGTCCCGAAAAAACCGGATCAGGATAAAGCCCATGGCAAAGCCAGCAAATAGAAACAAAAGGATGAAGCCAAAAACCGGAAGTATCATCGCTTGCCTTTGACGTCAAAGTCGGAACGCCGGCAAGCCTCTGTTTTCCATATGCACGGCGCTTCTTATTACACTGCGGGGCGGAATCTTAAGTTCCGGCTCAACTGGTATTTCCGGTTCCGCTATTTCCGCTCCAGTTGTATCATATTCGTAGCTTTCCGGAAGCTCGTCCCAAAGCGGCAAAACCAGGGGCGGTTCATCAAGAAGAAGCACATTCCGCTCCAGAGCCTGCCGGTATTCCAAATCCACCTGTTTGCGTTCCAGAAGATACGAGGCAAAATTACCGATAATCCCGGCCGTATCACCTATGGGGTCCTGGCTTCTTCCTGCGCCCCTCAATCCGGAAAAGAAGAACGAAAGCATGGGCTGGGTCAGCGGGAAATCCTGAAAATCCAGAGGACCGGCGCTTTCGACGGCAACAAGCGCAACCGGACCGGAGCCAGAATGCAGGGCGTCAAAAACAGCACGGTACGCGTTTTGCCTCCCGCCCGTTTCCAGGGCCCTCCCAGAAACAAGGTACAGAACAGGCAAACCGGTTTCCGGCAAAGGCCCAGTGCGGCCTACCCGTTCCCGCCTCATGCCGCGGAACCAGTTGGCAATGTTCGTCCGCAAGCGTGAAAACATTCCGGTATCGGTCAACGGTTCCACGAAACGGGGTTCGCTTAAATACGAAGACCACAGGTGGCTCCCTATGGCGATTACCCCAAGCGCGTCACTGTGGCGCTCCAAAAACCCGCCTTCTCCAGCCATGTAGGCAAGCGCGGAACCACCAGCGCCGTATCCCACAAACAGAACCGGCGGCAGTTCGTTTCGCCCGGCCAACCCCAGAAGCGCGGGAAGACGCGGCAGCAGAAATTCGATGTCGATCCGGCGTTCAGCCTCAAGCGCCCTTCCACGCTCGTTAACCGAGGCCAAATCGGTGCCTCTCCTAAAAATACGCCAGTACCGCAGCAGTCGTCCCGGAGACAAATGCCGCCGTCCATTTTCATCGATGAAAAGCGTGTCGTAGTCTTTTCGAAAAAAGGTGATAACCGTAAAACCCTTCTCATACAGACTTTCACATATAAGTTCAATCGAAGCGGCGGATCCTATTTCCGGAGGAACAAGAAATATGAGGGGACGGTTTGTCTGGACGGGCCCATAAATTCGCAAAACGTAATCATGGCCAAGGAACTCCCCGGGCATGGACACAGCCAAATCCCTGGCAAGAGCCACATCCCTTTCGTGCCTGGCATAAACCTGGGGCGCAAAGGCGAACATGGGAACTGTCGCCACCACCAAAAGCACCATTGCGGCAATGGTTCGGAAAGGCCCCCTCTCGCGGAAAGTATCACCAGGCCGCCCCAGTGAGCTTGCGACAAAAGAAATCAAAGTGCCCAGGTTGAAAAAAAGGGCGAAAACCAGCATTGGAATAACTTCCGGGCGAAAACCAAAGGCCGGAAAAATCCCCACTAAAATCCCCAGGGCAATAAGCGGCAACCAGACCAGCCCATCCTGCCCCCTAAGCCTGTTAATGAAAGGCTTTAAAAGTGGGATGGCCAGAAAAAGTGCGGCAAGCGTTCCCAGTACCCATATTTCTCTTATTGACATACCAAATACTATATGTTATTGATTGACGCATGAATAGCTGTTATACTAAAGCCAAGCGCAAAATAAGATTAGTGTGGCGTGGATTAAGGTTCTACGAAGCAATAATACCTTCGATCGAAAATCGTAATTTGGGCAGGGTTGGAAAATGGCTTCCGCAAATGAAAACGAGTTAGACCACATAAAAGTAGACGAAGCCAAAATAAAAAAAGCCATATCGTCGGGGCTCCCCATAACCATCAACACGTTTGTTCTTACCCACGAAGTCAAAATTTACATGGAAAATGTTATTTCCACTTTTCTTAGATCGGCGGGACAGGAAAGACTTAAAAACCATATTTCCTACTGCGTCCACGAACTTGCCGCAAACGCAAAAAAAGCTAATACCAAGCGCGTGTATTTTTCCAACTTGAATCTGGATATATCCAAACCCGATGATTACAAGGAAGGGATGAAAAATTTCAAGCGGGACACGCTAAACAACGTTGACTATTACATCCAGTTGCAAAAAGAGAAAAAATTATTCATTAGCCTAGTTTTGCAATTGCAAAAAAACATTATTTACGTTGAGGTTCGCAACAACGTACTGGCGACCCGTACCGAACTAATCCGTATCCACGACCGGCTTGCGCGTACACGGCAGTACAAAACCCTGGACGAAGCTCTTTCACAGGTGTTCGACGATACCGAAGGCGCAGGGCTTGGTTTGGTGATTCTTATACTAATGCTGAAAAAAATTGGCCTTGATGAAGACTGTTTCGATGTCAGCGTGAGCGACAAAGAAACCATAGCGCGAATCATAATACCTCTGGACCAGGTTCATCTTGAAAATATTTCGATACTTTCCATGAAAATTGCCAACAGCGTTAATTCCCTTCCCCAGTTTCCAGAGCATATTATGGAAATACGAAAACTTCTGGATGACAAAAATATAGAAATGAGCGAGTTAGCCAGACGGCTGTCAAAAGATCCTGCGCTTGTCGCCGGTTTGTTAAGAATCGTCAATTCGGCGCACTATACGTTGGGAAAACGGGTTAACAATATACTGGATGCGGTAAACATTGTTGGAATCAAGGGAATAGGAAATTTGCTGTACTCCTATGAAACCCAACGAATTCTGGGAAATGATACCGAAGAAAAAAAGCTCTTGTGGGACCATTGTTACAAAACTGCGTTTTATGCTTACAGCCTTGCCAAAAATTTTAAACTTGGCAGAGACATCGTAGATGATGCGTACGTGAGTGGCATACTGCATGACATAGGAAAAATCATACTTTCAAATATCCATCCAAAATTACTGGAAAAAATACAAAATTTTTGTATAGCGAGAGACATACCGCCGTCCACGTTTGAGGACATTTCCTCTGGACTGAATCATGCGGAAATAGGTGCCTTGGTTGCGGAAAAATGGAATTTCCACGAAAACATGATTATGGCTATACGTTTCCACCATAATCCTTTAATGGCCCCTAAAGACCATAAAAAAATGGTACAAGTTGTTTACCTTGCAAATCTATTATGCGAATACGAAAAGGGTGAAGTTACTTTCGAGCAGTTTGAAATAGACGTACTAAACAGTTTTAGCATTCATTCCAAGGAACAACTGGACGAACTAACAAACGCATTCTCTGAGAACTTCAAAAAAAGCGGCGATAAGCAACTTTACTAAACGGCAAAAACCAACGAATGGACGATACTGGATTTGAACCAGTGACTTCTACCGTGTGAAGGTAGCACTCTCCCGCTGAGTTAATCGTCCGCAAACCAACTTCCACACATACTCTAGCATACAATAAGCGATGTGTCAATACGCGTTTTCAAGAGTTTCTTTCGGCGACACTCTTTTCCAGCCGCATCAGTAACTTTTTTAAATCCACATTTTTGATGTCGTCGTACCCAGAACTAAAATTTGGAGCCTGGGTATCCGTGGCGATTGGTACGTCATCTGTGGAAATTGCCAGCGGTTGTTCTTTTTCCGTTTTTACTGAGGCAGTTTCAGCAATGGGTTTGTTTTTTATGTTTTCCAGGCGGGTACCAGGGCGGCACAGCACAATCGATATGCCTGAAATACCCATATCCGGAAAGCGGTAACGAAAATCGTAGAGCAGTTTTCTTTCCTTGGTTTGTACAATTTGTTTCCAGCCTGGGTGATCCACCTCTATCCACACTAGGCCGTTCTCAAGGCTCTTTATCCAGGAATGAGCCACTGCGGAAGGTATTCCATTTTTTTCAGTAAGGTCTTTCCAGCAGGAAAAAAACACCGAATACCCTTCGGCTTTTTCCATTATTTTTTCGTCGAAAACTTCTGTTATGACATCTCTGATACGTTTCATATATTTCGCTATATTCCACCTTCCTATTCTATTCTACCGTCTCTGACATAATACACCAAAGTATCATCCCTTTGATACTGATGAAAAGGCTCCTCTGGTAAAAAAGTAAAAAAAGCTTGATCATATCCTGGTAACACCGAAAGAAAACGTTGTCGTTTTTCACCGTCCATTTCCAAAAGTACATCGTCCAGTAAAAGCACCGGTTTTCTACCAGTAACTTCAGAATAACGACGGGCTTGTGCAACTCTTAACAACAAAGCCAAAAGACGAAGTTGCCCAGTTGAAGCATTGGTAACAAAGTTGGTGTTATCGATAGAAAAAGAATATCTGTCCCGGTGCGGTCCTGTTAAAGAAATTCCTGAAGCCATATCCATTGGACGTCGTTTTGACAACCAATCCAACATTTCCTTATCATTATAGCTTTTCCAGGATGGTATATACTTTACGGTCATACCAGAAATACCAGAGACCTCATTGTAAAGTGGTGCAAAAACTTCCGAGAAAAGCCGTGCTGCCATTTCCCGTTTTTCCATAAGCTTTGTTCCATAAAAAGTACATTGACAATCCAGTGTATCCAACAGCGTTTCAATATTGTTGTCCAGTTTATTCTTTAGATTATCCCGCAATACGGTATTACGTGATCTAATGGCTTTTCGGTAATAGCGCAGATCATCAAGGTAGACGGAATCGTAAAGGCTTAAAACTTGGTCAAAAAACCAACGACATTGTTCAGGACTACCTTTTACAAATTCCATGTCTTCGTGGCAAAAAACTATACAGGGAATGACGGAAAGTAATTCCTTTCTGTCTTCTACTTTTTTTCCATCGATGAAAACTAATTTTTTATCTTTTTCAAATTTTACTAAAACTTCATTGCAAGTATTTTTTGTGAATGTACTTTCCGCAACGGTAACATTAACAGAAAAATTTTTTATTCCAGTTTGGACAAGTTCACCATCACGTACTCTACGAAAAGACGAAGCGTAAGCACAGAAATATAATGCTTCAAGAAAATTTGTTTTACCTTGTCCATTTTTTCCCACGAGAAAAACATTTTTAGAAGAAGTACCTATAACAGCATCTACAAGATTACGAAATGCCGTTAAACGTAAGGAAGAAATTACCACAACTATGACTGCATAGGCATTACAACATGAAAGAAATCAGTTTCTGGAACTGGCATAATTGTAATAGCCTTACTTGCATTAGTAAAACGTATACTAATTTCGTCACTACTAATGACTTTGAACGGTTCCTCTATGTAACGATAATTCAAAGCCAGAGAAATTTCTTCGCCATCATACTTACAAAGTATTTCTTCCTTGGCGTCACCAATTTCTCCTTCTTCAGAGTATATTTTTATTACCTCTGGTTTAAGTCCAAGGTATATACGGTGAGATTTTTGCTCCACAAGCAATGACACACGTTTAAGAGCGTCTAACATTTCCCTTCGTTCAACAGTGAAAGAATTAGCTTGTTCTTCAGGTATTACTTTACGGTAATTAGGAAAATTACCTTCTATTAAAACCGAGGAAAGATTATACGATCCAAAACGGATGAATATGGTCTTATTGGTAACAGCAATAGCAATAAGCCCTTCATCCCCAGATCTTTTGAGTATAATATTAAGGATTTTTGGAGGAACTATAACTCCAGTAAAATCCTGAATATTATCAGCGTTCTTACTTATGTACGCAAGTCTACGTCCATCTGTGGCAACCATCACCAGCTTGCCTTCAGTTTTCTCTATAAATACCCCATTCATAAAGAAACGAGTCTCATCATCGGAAACTGCAAAAACTGTCTGACTTATCATTTCCTTGAAATCCTTTATCGCCATTTCAAAGTACTCCGAACTGGGCATTGGAAATTCAGGGAATTTATCAGAAGCCATACTTTTAAGCTGAAAATTTGCTTTTTTCACGGAAGTTTTTATTTTTACCTTGTTGTCGTTGTATTCAAATTCCATTTCCCCTTCTGGAACAGAACCAAGAATACCTAAAAACTTATCCCCAAATACCGTTGCTGGCCCTGGTTCCAATACTGTTACTGGAACTTTGGTTTCAAAGTTAACTTTCAGGTCAGTAGCCTTTATTATAAGACTGTCGTTCTCCGCCTCAAGATAGATATTGGACAATATAGAGATGACATTTTTTGACGCTATAATTTCCTGCGCAATGGAAATTTCCTTCAAAAGAATGTTTCTTTCACATACAAACTTCATGTTTTGCTCCTTGTTCTATTATTATATACCCATATGTATAATAATAGAAGTAGTAATAAGCGGCAGGAAAAGTTGAAAATACAGCTAATTCCTTGCCCCATATACATTTAAAGTTAACATTGGCTAGGTAAAATTATCCCGATTTTCCACACTTTACTCAAGTCCCCAATTTATCAACGGCCTATAAACCGACTTTCCACGGGTTTTAAAGTTTTGCTGATAATTCTTTTACCTGACGTTTCAATATATTTATAGTAGAATCCAGGTTTGCGTCTATGACAAAGCGTCCACGTATTTTATCCAGGGAATAAATTACCGTGGAATGGTCTCTGCCTCCAAAAGCTTCTCCTATTTCCGTACTGGAATATTCGGTCATTTCTCTACATATGTACATAGCAAGTTGTCTAGGAAAAACAACATTTTGGGTTCTTTTTTTACCTTTTAGGTCGTTTATACTAACAGAAAAGTGACTGGCTACTATTTTTTGAATAGTTTCCATGGATAAATTTGATTGTTTGCTGGAAATAAGTACATCCTTTAGTTTTTGCTGTGCAATCTCCAAAGTTACCTGTTTTCCCATTATTTCCGCATAAGCAATGAGCGTGTTAAGTGCTCCTATTAAATCCCTTATGTTTGAAGATATTTTTTTACTTACCAAATCTATTACTTCATCAGGTATGGAAGTACCTCTATTTTCAGCAGTAGATTTAAGAATAGCAAAACGAACCTCATAGCGGGGCGGTTGAAGATCAACTTTAAGCCCTTGATCAAAGCGAGAAATAAGCCGCGCTTCAAATTTTTTCAATTCCGAAGGGGGACGATCACAAGTGAAAACAATCTGGTTTTTGACATTGAGCATGGTGTTGAAAGTGTGAAAAAGTTCTTCCTGTACTCCCAACTTGTCAGCAAAAAACTGGATATCGTCAATGAGTAATACGTCCACGCGGCGAAACTTGTTTTTGAATACGTTCATTTTATTTTCGCGTACACATTCTACATATTCATTTAGAAAGTCCTCCGAAGTAACATAAATTACTTTTTTATCAGAATTTGCGTAGATATAGTTGCCAATAGCCTGCATTAAGTGAGTTTTCCCTAAACCTACTCCTCCATAAATAAAAAACGGATTGTAGTTGGTTCCTGGGTTTCTACTGATGGCAATAGCGGCATTAGCAGCAAAATTGTTGTTTTCGCCTATTACGTATCTTTCAAATGTATAATCGTCCCTTAACTGGGAATGTTGTCCTTTTTTTGGTTTTTCTACAGGTGGATTGGTATTTTTTTCCGTCGATGTTTCATTTTTTTTTATTTCGGTTGAAATATTACTAGTAGGTTTTTGTGAGGAAGGTTTTTTCCCTGTCCCCTTTTCAGCAACAACCTCAAATTCCAAAGCTATTTCTTTGCCTGCAAGCTCTTTAAGTTTGACCATTATGTTGTTCTGGTAGTTTTTTTTGACCCTATCACGATGGAAGGCAGAGGGGAACCCTACCGTAACGCTGTTTTCCCCTGATCGTAAATAACGGATATCAATAAACCAGATGTTGAATTCCTCTTCTCCTAATTCCGCCTTTAACTGATTTAATGTTTCATTCCAAAGAACATCATTATTTAACTTACCCATTTTTGCCCTTTTATCCATTTCTTCCACAAGTTATCCACAGGTATTAAAAATACTGGAATACCCAACAAATAAAAATTCACCACATAAATTGTATTTTTACCTAAACACTTGAATAGTAGAAAAACGCTATTTCCTTATGGGATAAGGAAATAGGCGATAAAAAACAAAGGATTCCAAACATCTCTAGATTTCTATTGCAACTTTCCCAAAAAACCATATTTTTATCCACAGGTTATCAACAGGGCTCGATCAAACGCTAATATGAGTGTAGCATTCTTGGGAATAAATGGCAATACATAAATTCAATACCTGCCTACCCAAATAGCCCCATAGTACCGGTTCTCCATTCTTCCCTGGCTTCCATAACCAAATGTTCAACCTCAAACCAGTTGTCGGCACGGGGGCCAGGCAAATTGCGGTTCGTGGAATTGCTGAAAACTATGGTGTTGCAACCTTGGTTTCGTAAAGTTATAATGTTCGCGGGAGAATCGTCGATGTAAACATGGGCGCCCACCGCACCCTTGTCCTTCATAAAACAGATATCCCAGTAGGGTATATCGTAATTGTCCAACCAATCAACGGTCTGCGTAATGGTTGTACGATGGGAGTATTTGAGAAACAAACGGTGGGTAATAATCCGGATACGGATTCCCAAGTTGGAAAGCTTCCGTAGAATGGCTGGGGCGTTCTTTATTGGCTGCATGTCGCCAAAGATATTCCGCTGGGTTACCGCAAACCGATGCAGGCGCTCGTAACCGCCGAATTCACCGATGCCCCATTCATCAAGGCCAAAGCTTACTTCAGTTGTAAGCTCTTCCAGGGGCTTGTTTAGCCATTCGGAGGCGATTTGCCGTATCGAGCTGTAGAAATCGCCAACGACACCGTCCAAATCAACGCCAAGAATAAACGTGTTATTGTTCATCGTTTTTCGCACTCTTTGAAAGAAGGATAACCATACTGCGGGCTTTCACCGTGTACTTGTACGGAAATTTAAGCTGCTTTTCGCTTCCCTCCGGCAGTATATCATCGGGGGAATTCAGACTTGTGTCAACAGCCAGAAACCAGCGCTTGAGATCATTTGCCGGCGGTATGGAAAACCCCGCAGTATCCATACTTGCGTTGAACATGATGTAAAAATCGCTAACGTCTCTGTCCCGCAGTACGCCAGCCTGTAGACCGTTTATGTACAAAGCAAAAGGGTAGCCAATCTGATCCCAGTCTATGCCTATACCTTTTTCGTTGTACCAGGTAATATCCGGAATTGCGTTGTAGTTGCCGTCGCGTCCAGTGTAAAACTCCGGGCGCATAAAACCGGGATGCCGCAGACGGAAAGCTATCATTTCCCTGACAAACCGGAACAGGTTTTTGTTTTTTTCAAGTAAAGACCAGTCGTACCAGGAAATTATGTTGTCCTGACAATAGGCGTTGTTATTGCCCCCCTGGGTACGGCCAATTTCGTCGCCACCCAGAATCATCGGTGTTCCAAGTGAAACCATCAGTGTGGCGAAAAAGTTTTTCACCTGGCGTTCGCGAATTCCCTCCAGTATTGGATCAATCGACGGGCCTTCGTAGCCGTAATGGTAACTATAATTGTGGTCTCCGCCATCGCGGCTTTCCTCGCCGTTTTCATCATTGTGTTTTTCGTTATAGGAAACCAGATCCTTAAGAGTAAAACCATCGTGGCTGGTAATAAAGTTAATCGAGTGGAAAGGCTTGCGGCCGTCGCGCAGATACAAATCGGAGCTTCCGGAAAGCCGTGTGGCAAGGTGTCTGGTTTCTTTGGGATCCCCCCGCCAATACTTGCGTACGTCGTCCCGATAGCGGTCGTTCCATTCCGCCCACCGTCCGCCGGGAAACCAGCCCACTTGGTAAGCCCCTCCGGCGTCCCACGCTTCCGCGATTATCTTAGTGGAACTTAAAATCGGGTCTTGGGCAATGCTTTCCAGCATGGGCGGGGATTCCATCAGGTTACCGTTCTGGTCCCGCCCCAAAATAGACCCAAGGTCAAACCGGAAACCGTCAACGTGCATTTCCACGACCCAGTAGGAAAGACACCTCATGATAAAAGCGCGAACCACAGGGTGGTTGCAGTTTACCGTGTTGCCGCAACCAGAGTAATTTTTGTAGTACCGCTTGTTGTCGCTCAACATGTAATAAATGGGATTATCCAGTCCCCGGAAAGAAAGCGTTGGGCCGTTTTCGTCCCCTTCGCTGGTATGGTTGAACACAACATCCAGTATGACCTCTATCCCGGCCTTGTGCAGTTCTCTAACCATGGTTTTAAATTCCCTTACCGGGCCTCCGGGACTGCGGTCAACGGCGTAGGATTCCTTTGGGGCAAAAAACGCCACGGTGGAATAACCCCAGTAGTTGGTCAACGTTTTGCCAGTTCGCGGATTTTTACGGAGCAGCTCGTTTTCGTTAAATTCCTGTATGGGAAGAAATTCCAGGCTGGTAATACCCAGCTCCTTAAAATACGGAATTTTCTCGATAACGCCCAGATAAGTTCCCGGATGTTTCACCCCAGAACTGGGATGCGCGGTTAAACCCTTAACATGCGTCTCGTATAGCACGCTGAAACGCAGCGGGTAGTTCAGGGGCTTGTCCCCCTGCCAGTCAAAATCGTCGTCGTCAACCACTATACAGCGGGGAATATCGGCCTGGTTTTCATTGACGGAAAGCGAAAGGTCGCCTTTCGTTGAACCCGGCTCAAAACCGGTGCACTTACCAAAGTCCCAGTTTTCCGTATTGTGGAGGGACTTGGCATAAGGGTCTATCAACGCCTTGTGGCGGTTAAATCGCAGACCTCTTTCCGGTTCGTAAGGGCCGTCCGCTTTGTACAGATAACAGGTTCCCGCCTTAAGCCCCCGAATGTGACAGTGCCAAATATCGCCGGTTTTGGCCCCTTTGGTACCCAGCGGTATTTCCACGCAGGGACTGTCCCTTTCCGTGGATTCAAAAAGAACAAGCGTAATTAAGGTTGCATTGCGCGAAAAAATGGCAAAGTTAACCCCATCTTCGGTTAGCGTAGCCCCCAAAGGCACGGCTTTCCCATTACCTATTGAAAAATCTCCGAACTTCATAGAATAATTATAGCACACTTTGAGTGAGTGAGGCCATTTAGATGACCAGAGTCTCAGCAATTCAAAGTTACAATTTTTGGGGGCCAAAAGAGCCGATTTCGTCGGTTTTGCCACCAAAACCAGCCTATTTTATCGGGTGTAATATCTCAAAGTAGGGTGAAATAAGGCGTGAAAGTGCCATTGGGTACCCTTTGCTCGTTATAGGCGTATATGTTTTTCCTAAATTGGTGCACGATACTTAGCCATTTCGAATGCCGGCTTCTTCGAAAGATCATAATATTTCTGAAATTTTGAATTGCTGCTGGAGTCTACTTTACCCATTTGCTTTCGTATGAAATTATTCGGAGCGTAGCTCCATTGGGGTTTAATACCCCGCCCCTTGGGGCGATTATTGCTGGGGGTGCGGAGGATTTGTTCCCCCGCATACGCAAAGATTTCTAAGTGAAATCTTCGATACCTCGCAGCTTGCTGCGGGGAGGTTCATTTATAACAATCTATTATCATAGATAATGGACGGTGAACATAGCATTGGCTATAATCAATTTCCTTATAATGTCCATGCTGACTTCCATCTTCATCCCAATACTGTAAAAATCGTATAGACGACCATTCAACCGTTTCCAGCAATTCTTTAACCTGTTCATATTTTGGAAACCAAACGTGTCCGCCATCTATGACTTTTTCATTCCCGAGTTCATAATTCCCCCCACCCCTTGCGTCAAACAAAACGTTCCCATGAGCATCTTTTAAGAGAAAATTATCTTTTAAAAAATCTGGACTATTATAATCTGGAACAGACAGGCGAAAAAAACCAGTTGGCTTTAACAGCCGATAAATTTCTTTTACTACAAATTTTAACGAATCATAATTTATATGTTCAAAAACATCTTCGGCTTGATAAATATCAACGGAGCCATCTTCCAGATCGTGTCTATGAGTTATATTATGGCATATGTGCCTCTTATCTGACCTATTTAATGACAAACCGAGCATATCAAAATGACTGTATTCTGTAGTTTTCGGTATATCTCCAGCATATAAAAACACAAATTTCTTATCAAAAATTCGTGAAAATGGACGATATGAAATTGGAGGTATGTAACTTGAATCTGATTTTTTCCACAAATACAAAAGACCATAAGGAATAAATGCCTTTATTATTTTTTTTACGGTTATTTTCATCCTCAACCCTCCAGTCGTGTACCAATAATTTAGCAACCAATTTGGCAGACACGGCACATAACTTTCTTAAAGTTCCCGTGGACCTGTTGTTAAGGCTTTATACGAAGCCTGTTTAGGCGGCAACGCCTTGCAGAAAACCATGGCTACCCAAAATTAGCGTTAGTTCCTAATAGGTTGATTATTACATGCCAAAAGGGGCTGGTCAACCCCCTTTTGGAACATAAAATATTATTTCTAGGCGTAAATTGGAAACATGACAAGTCTAAGAGTGGTACTGGCGCATAACATGAAAGTACAGCGACAGATTCTGGGGATTTCCCAGGAAAAGCTGGCGGCAAGGGTGGACACCTCGACCCAGTATATAGGCATGATCGAAAAAGAAAAGAAGTTTCCCTCGCCAGAAATGCTTGAACGTATAGCCGCCGCTCTTGAGATTGACTCACCAGCCCTTTTTTCAACCAAGTTTTTTCCCTCGTCCCAAACTGGAACCATTGCGGCGTTTCAGGAGGAGCTTGTAAATGACATCACGCAGATAATTGCATACCGGGTAAGTAAACTTAACCGAGAAACCACACAGGATAATTAAATTTTGTTTCTCAAGTTGACACAGGAAAAGCAGAAGTACATCGTAAAAGAGGAGGAACCCAATAACCCAACAAAAAAGCATAAACATACTCGAGTTTCAGCAACGGTTTGCGATGGACGACGTCTGCCAAGATCACCTGCTCAAAATGCGGACTTTAAGGGGAACCCCAAGCATCTTAAATGGCTACACCGCGTTGTCGGGAACGCGAAGGCGTTTATCCTTGGAACGTACCATGGACTTGGAAAAAGCATATGCAGGTGTATCTTGACGGATTCTGCTTTCGTTTCAAACGTCGCCGTAAGGAGGGGCAGTTGTTCAACAGGTTGCTGAACGCCTGCATGTATTCTTCTACCGTTTAAGATAAAAAGGGCACTGGATGGCTTATTCGAGGACATAGTGAATCTGACAAGATGAAGTTATCGCCATTGGGAGTTTTCATCTCAGGTCCTAGCCACCACCCCAAACTGGCTGTTGTACAACCCCGCGTACACCCCGCCCCGGGCCAGAAGCCCGTCGTGGGAACCCTGCTCCACGATGTCCCCGTCCGCCATCACCAGAATCAGATCCGCGCTGCGAATCGTGGACAGGCGATGGGCAATGACGAAACAGGTGCGGCCCCTCATCAGGTTGTCCATGGCGCGCTGAATCAGAACCTCGGTGCGGGTGTCAACGTTGCTGGTGGCCTCGTCCAGAATCAGGATGTCCGGGTCGGCCAGAATCGTGCGAGCTATCGTCAAAAGCTGCTTCTGCCCGGCGGAAATGTTGTCGGCCTCCTCGTTAATCACCATGCGGTAGCCGTCGGGCAGGGTTCGCACGAAGTGATCCGCCTGCGCCGCCTTTGCGGCCTCCCTGATTTCCCCGTCCGTGGCGTTCAGGCGGCCGTAGCGGATGTTGTCGGCGATGGTGCCGTTGAACAGCCAGGTGTCCTGCAGCACCATCCCGAAATGGGATCGCAGTCCGTCGCGGGTGTACCGGCGAATGTCCGCCCCGTCCAGCGAAACGGAACCTGCGTTCACGTCGTAGAAACGCATCAGCAGTTTGACAACCGTGGTTTTTCCGGCGCCGGTGTGACCCACGATGGCGATTTTCTGCCCGGGCAGAACGCCGGCGGTAAAGTCCCGGATAACCGGCGCGTCCGGATCGTAACCGAAACGCACCCAGTCGAAGACGACGTGCCCTTTCACATGGGCCGGGGCCACCGGTTCGGGATGCTCCGGGGATTCCTCCTCCTCGCCCAGAAAGGCGAAAACCCGTTCGGCGGCGGCGGCGGTCTGCTGAAGCACTCCGGCCGCGCCCGCCAACTGGGACACCGGGTATCCGAACTGCCGGGTGTACTGGATGAACGCCTGAATACCCCCGATGGTCATACCGCCCCCGACGGCAAGCACCCCGCCGAGAATCACAATCGCCACATAGCCGACGTTGGTGATAACCCCGGCAATCGGCATCATCAATCCGGAAAGGAAATTGGCCTTCCAGCCCGCCCTGTACAAAGCCTCGTTGTGAACGTCGAAAGCCTCCGCCGAGGCCCGCTCCCCGTTAAAGGCTTTTACGATGGCGTGATTGCCAAACATCTCCTCGATATGCCCGTTCAGGCCG
>Ga0209755_10002097_pt1 | contig 28258 bp, 30 predicted proteins | sample TergutCo191P1_FD_187301 | JGI IMG/M metagenome (GOLD analysis project Ga0209755, IMG submission 187301) | Cornitermes sp. P1 segment gut microbial communities from Petit-Saut dam, French Guiana - Co191P1 (SPAdes) (version 2) | ecosystem: Host-associated > Arthropoda: Insects > Digestive system...
CCCCCCCGATGCAAGCGAGTTGAGGGAAGCACCGGAGGGGGTCGGAAGTGAAGCGAAAGGCCCCGCAGGGCCACCGGAGGGAGCCGTTTTTGAGGAACTTTTTGGGCGAGCAAAAAGTTCCCCGCCGGAGGCAAAATGCCCGAAGGGCAAAATGGCCCGGGCCGCAGGCCCAAAGAGAACAACGCCCGGAGGGCGAAGAGAAACATTTCAAAAAACGGCCCGGGCCGCAGGCCCAAAGAGAACAACACCCGGAAGGTGAAGAGAAACATTTCAAAAAATGGCCCGGGCCGCAGGCCCAGGAAAGAACAACGTTTGGAGGGCAAAGAAAGCCGGGCCGTATGGCCCATAAAAACATTCTCAGTTAAAGAAACCCGCCCGGAGGGCGAAAAGAAATGTTGTCGAAGACACGAGGTTGGCCACAAAAGCTGCTGCTGACACGCCCCAAGTTTCGCACAACGCCCCGCGACCCTCGCTGATGGAGACAGGTGAGGAAAGCCCCAAGAGGGTTGCGAGTGAGGCGTATGTTTCGAGGCGGCCACAAATGGCACGGTTGAAGCGCTTCTTGTTTCAGCACTGCACCACCCCGGCCCCCCCCGATGCAAACAAATTGAGGGAAGCACCGGAGGGGGTCGGAAGTGATGCGAAGAGCCCCGCAGGGCCACCGGAGGGAGCCGTTTTTGAGGAACTTTTTGGGCGAGCAAAAAGTTCCCCGCCGGAGGCAGAATGCCCGGAGGGCAGAAAAGCGCGGGCCGCAGGCCCAAAGAGGACAACGCCCGGAGGGCGAAGAGAAACATTTCAAAAAATGGCCCGGGCCGCAGGCCCAGAGAGAACAACACCCGGAGGGCGAAGAGAAACATTTCAAAAAATGGCCCGGGCCGCAGGCCCAGAGAGAACAACGCCTGGAGGGTGAAGAGAAATACGGCATGGAGAAAGGCCGAGCACCTCACCAAAAGCCCACGGCTGTCCCCCCCTCTTGGGGGACAGGGGCGGTTTCAATTGGGGCTGCTCTATATAAAATGTACCAGTTTGGAAAATGCACGCCGCCATGTGGGCATATCCATGTGCTTGGGGCTCTTGTAGCCCAAAGCAATCACCATGGTTATGCTCGCTGTCTCAAAATTCACCCCCCCCAGCAATTCCTCTGCGCGGAGCAAAGCCTCCGGCCCCCCCTCCATGGGACAACTTGAAATCCCCCGCGCACTCGCTGAAAGCATCAAATTTTCACAGGACAAGGCAGCACTCTTCACCGCCCATATGCGCAACTCCTCCCGGGGTATTTGGAATGCCTGGGGAAGCATGGACATTTTGCGGGCATAGGCCTGCTTTTGCGCCTCGCTCAACCCAGGGTGCTGGGCGGCCCACGTCAGGAATTCTTGCGAAGCCTCAGGCCAGTCTCCCCAACAGGCTAGGTTGACACATAAAACGGGGGCCGTGGTTGCTGCGGACGGGTTGTTGAGGCACTCGGCTAACCGCTTTCGCATGGAGGGCGTCTGCGCAATATACCAGCGGTAGGGTTGCATATTCATGCTGGAAGGCGCCCAAATGGCATCCTCCAAAATCGCCTTCAACACAGGCTCCACAATGGGCTTGTCTTCAAATACGCGAATGGAGCGACGGTTACGTATGGTTTCCAAAGTTGAAACGTTGGCGTCTTCAAACATGTTTCCCTCACAAAACTTAGAGTTGTGCCCGCGGGTAGGAGCCCAGCACTTTGAAGAGTATGCTGACTTTCCTCATCTCCTCAAAGGCCCCCGCTACAACGGCGTCTTCCATGTGGCCTTCTATGTCCAAAAAGAAAACATAGTTCCACAGGCCGCGCTTGGAAGGCCGGGACTCAATTTTCGTCATGCTGAGGCCATGCTTTGCCAAAGGCTCCAGCAAACGTACCAGCGCGCCGGGTTTGTCAAGGCTGGAGGACAAAATGCTCGTCTTGTCCTGCCCGGTGGGCTTTCGCTGCTGGTTTCCAAGCACCCAAAAACGCGTCGTGTTGTTGGGCTCATCCTCCAAGTGCGAGGCCAAAATGGGCATGCCATATAGTTCTGCTGCATGCTTCCCCGCAATGGCGGCGGCCCTCTCCTCCTTGAGTGCCACACGCACGGCCTCGGCATTGCTGGAGGCCGCAACACACTCTGCTTGCGGCAAATGCCTCTCCAACCAACGACGGCACTGGGCCAAAGGTTGCGGGTGAGAATAAACACGGGCAACATTTTCAAGCTTCGTCTCTTTGCAGAGCAGGTGGTGGTTAATGCGCAGCAAAGTCTCCCCGCAAATGGACAAGGGGCTGCTCAAAAACATGTCGAGGGTGTGGCTAATCATCCCCTCCGTCGAGTTCTCCACCGGCACAACCCCAAAGTCCGCCTCCCCACACTCCACCTTGCGGAATACCTCACTAATGGAAACCTCGGGAAGCGGCTCCACCGAGGAGCCAAAATATTTCAACATCGCCACATGCGTATATGTCCCCTCCGGCCCCAAATAGGCCACCCTCAAAGGCTTCTCCAATGCCAAACATGCCGACATCAACTCCAAATACCAGCGACGCAAAAACTTCCCCGACAAAGGCCCCGGGTTTGAAGTTTCCACCCTCTGGAGGACTTCGGCCTCCCTCTCCGGGTTCCAAAAAGAAAGCTGCCCTGTGCTTTTCTTCACCTCGCCAATGGCCTGCGCATGCTGCGCACGTCGGCTAATGAGACGCAAAACCTCCTCGTCAATTTCATCAATAGCACTGCGTAAACGGGCCAATTCCTCCTCGCGAGTGGCCATCATTCCTCCTCATGGGCGCCAAGCTTGACGCAAAATGTGGACCAAAGCATTCTCATCCTGCTCCATGGGCGTCAAGCTGAACAAACCACCCATAACGTCAAGTGCATTCTTGGCCAAAGCAGGAAACTCCTCGGGGACAATTCCATAGTCCGAAAGCTTCAACGCATTCAACCCCACCTCTGCAATGAGTTTCTCCAAGCCCACCAAAAAAGCATCGGCTTTGGCCGGCTGCCCCATGGCCTTGGCCAAGTCAGCCATACGCTCCGGTACAAAAGGCGCCAGAGAAGAAAAATAGGGCAAGGCCAGCATGCAAAGCCCGGCACCATGGGGAAGCTTTGGGTGAAAAGCACTCAGCGCATGCTCCAAAGAGTGGTGGGAAATACAGGAGGAGAGGGACTCGCAAATGCCCGCTCCGGTGGCAGCCCAGGCCATTTCAATACGCGCCTCCAAGTCCTCCGGGTGTTGGACTGCCCTGGGCAACCACCGGTTTATGCGCGCTGCTATGTCCAAGGCCAAAACGTCGCTCCCCGGCTGGTGGCATGTTGCCAAATAGGCTTCTATCGCATGGAAAAAAGCATCCATGCCCGTCATCGCCGTCTGCGCAGGAGGCAGAGACAGCATGAGTCTGGGTTCTATGAGGGCCAACTGCGGGTAGGTGGAGTCACAACCCCACCCCAACTTCTCCCGAGAGTCCAGGCGTGTAATAACTGTCCATGGGTCCGTCTCACTGCCCGTCCCTGAGGTGGTGGGTATGGCAACCACGGGCTTGGCGGGAAACTTGGGCGTCTTCTTCTTTCCTGTTGTCCCCCCCATATAGTCCCAATAGGCCCCCTCGTTGCCCATCATCAACGCAATGGACTTGGCTGCATCCAAAGAGGAGCCTCCCCCTAGGCCCACCACAAAATGACACCCCTCCCCGCGCGCCAATACCGCCCCCTCGTCCACTTGCTCCGAGGTGGGGTTGGGTTGAATTTTGTCAAACACCACCGCCTCGCAACCCCTCCTTTGGAGCAAGGAGAGCACCTCGTCCAAATAGCCCAGGCGCCGGGCGGAGCCTCCTTGGCCCACCACCAGCAAAGCCTTGTGGCCCGGCAAAGGCAACTTCGAGAGCAACTCGAGAGAGCCTGTGCCAAAATGCAGACGCGTCGGCATATACCAGCGAAATGGGTGCATAGGCTTTCCTTGGGCTAAAAAAAACCACCTTCAGGAGGTGGCTTTTTTCAAACTATTTCTTTGAGGTGTCCTTCGCCCAAGCCATCATTTTGCGCAGCTTGGCGCCCGTCTCCTCAATGGGGTGCGCCTTGGCCTCCTCCCTCATCCTCAAAAAATGGACACTGCCGGACTCCGTCTCCTCAATCCACTCCTTGGCAAACTTCCCACTCTGAATCTCCTCCAACACCTTCTTCATCTCCGCACGTATGGCGTCGTTAATAATGCGGGGGCCACGCGTATAGTCACCATATTCGGCCGTGTCTGAAATGGAATAACGCATCCAGCTCATGCCGCCCTCATACATCATATCCACAATAAGCTTCAACTCGTGCAGGCACTCAAAATAGGCACTCTCTGGCTGGTAGCCCGCATTCACCAAAGTCTCAAACCCCGCCATCACCAAGGCCGAAGCGCCTCCACACAAAACCGCCTGCTCGCCAAACAAGTCGGTTTCTGTCTCCTCTTTGAAAGTCGTCTCAAGCACACCGGCGCGCATACAACCAATGCCGCAAGCATAGGAGAGTCCCAATGCCTGCGCGTTGCCTGTCGCGTCCTGGTGGACGGCAATCAACCCGGGCGTGCCTTGTCCATTCTCAAACAAACGGCGGACTTGGTGGCCGGGGGACTTGGGGGCAATCAACAACACATCCACATCCTTGGGGGGGACAATGCGCCCATAGTGTATGCTGAAGCCATGGGCAAAAAACAAAGCCTTGCCTTTGCTCATGTGTGGTGCAATCTCCGTTTCATAGAGTTGCTTTTGTCCTTGGTCCGGCGTGAGAATCATCACCAAATCCGCTTCACGCGCAGCCTCCGCAACGCTGAGTACCCGAAACCCCGCCGCCCTCGCCTTGTCTGCCGAAGCACTCGTCCCACGAAGGCCAATGCGGACATCTACGCCGGAATCTTTCAAATTGAGGGCATGGGCATGGCCTTGGCTTCCATAGCCCATAATGGCCACTTTGCGTGCTTTGATGAAGTCGAGGCTGGTATCCGCGCTATAAAAAACTTTTGCCATGTTCTCTCCTAGTCTTCTGCTGAAAGGATGGTTTGAGAGCCGCTTTCGAGTGCAATGCGCCCCGTTCGGCAAAGCTCTTGAATGTGAAATTTTTTGAGTTGGACTTCCAAAGCGTCCAGCGTCTCGTTGGAGCCTGTCGCTTCAATCATCATCGAGCCCATGGAGACACCCACAATCCTCGCCCCATAAACTTCAAGCAATGCACTCAACTCCACGTGGCTTGCTTCCGGCGTCGAAATTTTGACGAGCATCAACTCCCGCTCAACCAATTTCCTCGGCTGAAGCTCAACGGCTTTCACCACAGGCAACAACTTCTGCACTTGCTTCAACATCTGCTCTATGGGTTTGCTCAGCTGCACCACCACCGTCATCCTCGAGTATTCAGGACGCTCCGTGGGGCCAACCGCAAGGCTTTCAATGTTCCACCCGCGCCTTGAAAACAAACCTGCTACGCGAAACAACACGCCAGGTTTGTTGGCGACAAGCAACCCAATGGTGTGCGTGCTAGAGTTGGACGTTGTCATTGTTTGCCTCCCAACATTTCATCCAAGGCAGCTCCAGGGGCCACCATGGGGTAACAGGACTCTTCTTCTTTGGTGCGTATGTCCACAATGCAGGGGCCTGTCTTGTGGGCCAGGGCCTTCTTCAAAGTCGGCTCCAACTCTTCAAACGTTGAGCAACGCAACCCAAGGCAACCATAGGCCTCCGCCAACTTCACAAAGTCCGGACAGTCTCCAAGCAACACTTCACTCTTCCTGTTCTCATAGAAAAGCTCCTGCCACTGACGCACCATCCCCAAATAGAGGTTGTTGAGAATGAAAATTTTAATGGGGAGTTTCAATTTGGAGGCCACCGCCAACTCCTGCAAAGTCATTTGGAAGCTGCCGTCCCCATCAATGCCAATCACCAGTTTGTCTGGGGCCCCCAGCTGAGCCCCTATGGCCGCGGGCAAACAATAACCCATGGTGCCCAAACCGCCGGAGCTGATGAATTGCCGCGGGTGGTCTGCTTTGTAGTATTGGGCGGCAAACATTTGGTGCGCCCCCACCCCCGTCACCACCACCGCCTTGCCTTTGGTAAGCTTGTAGAGCAAATCCACAACCGTCTGCGGCAACAAAGGCTCATGGGGGTTTTGCACATAGCTGACAGGGTATTGCTTGCGCCAAGCATCCACCTGCGCCCGCCATGTCGAAATGTCGTGGCGGCCTTTCGTATAGAGGGCGACCAACTGCTCCGTCAGCTTGGGCAATACCTCTTTCACGTCCCCCAATAGGCCAACGTCTACGCCCACATTCTTGGAAATCTCTGCTGAGTCAATGTCCAAATGCAAAATTTTGGCATCCGGCGCAAAAGCACTCAGTCGCCCCGTCACTCGGTCATCAAACCGCGCACCAATCCCAAACATCAAATCCGAGCCCTGCACAGCAAGGTTGGCATAGCGGGAGCCGTGCATGCCAAACATGCCCAAACTCAGTGGGTGCGTCTCGGGAATGGCGCCCTTGCCGTGTATGGTTGTCACCACCGGAGCGCTGACAAGCTCGGCAAAACGCAATACCTCCGCATAGGCGTTGGAAACGTGAATGCCTCCACCCAAATATAAAACGGGGTGTTTGGCCTTCGCAATAAGCCTGGCGGCCTCCACAATTTTGGGCCCCAAATCCGCCGCCTGGTTTTTGAAACTTTTGAATTCTTCGTCTTCTTCTATCGCGTCGTAGTCAAACTCAATCTCCGCCGCCTGCACATCCTTGGGTATGTCTACCAATACGGGGCCTGGACGGTCCGCCCTCGCTACGTGGAATGCAAGCTTCAACACGCGCACCAGCTCGCTTGGGTTGGTTACCAGCCAGTTGTGCTTCGTTATGGGCATGGTAATGCCCGTAATGTCCACTTCCTGAAAAGCGTCGGAGCCCAAAAGCGAGCGCGCAACATTTCCTGTCAACGCTACCAAAGGCACCGAGTCCAAATAGGCGTCCGCAATCCCGGTAACAAGGTTGGTGGCACCGGGCCCGGAAGTGCCTATGCATACCCCCACCTCCCCTGTTAGGCGCGCATAACCCTCCGCCATGTGCGCACCCCCTTGCTCATGGCGTACTAATACATGCTGAAACTTCTTGGAGTTATAAATCGCATCATAAAGAGGAAGCACCGCACCACCGGGTACGCCAAATATGTAGCGTGCACCCTCAAGCTCAAGACAACGCACAATGGCTTGCGCCCCAGTCATCTTTTTCTTCGCCATATATATACCCAGTATACCCAGGAAAACAAAAGCCCTCCCCTCCACCCCAAAACACCTTCTTCGCAATACTCAAACAACAGACACGTCTGCTTTGAGTATCCGTGCCTCTACACTACGCCCTACTTCTGAAGTCGACAAGGGGGAGGTTTGTGTCATGTCCGCTGTCAAAGCACCCTCCTGAATGCTTTGGGCAATGGCCTCCTCCAAAACCACGGCCTCCCTCTCCAACCCTAAGGAATAACGCAACAACATGGCCGCACTGGAAAGGGTGCCATAGGGGTTTGCAATGCCACGCCCCGCAATGTCCGGAGCGGAGCCGTGTATGGGCTCGTATAGCCCCAACCTTCCCTCTCCCAATGAGGCCGAGGGCAACAAACCAATGGAGCCGGACAACATGGAAGCTTCGTCGGTTAAAATGTCGCCAAACATGTTCTCTGTCACAATAACATCAAACTCCGAGGGGCAGCGAATGAGGTACATGGCGCACGCATCCACGAGGAGGTGCTCCAACTCAAGCTGCGCAAACTCTTTGCGTACCACACGCTCCACCACCTCCCTCCACAAACGCGAAGTTTCGAGTACATTGGCTTTGTCCACGGAAGTCAGCTTCTTTCGGCGTGACATGGCCAACAAAGCCGCCTTGCGCACCACACGCTCAACCTCGGCCTCACTGTAGGTGCATGCGTCCATGGCCCACGTGGCTTCACGGCGTTTTTCACCAAAATAAATGCCGCCCGTCAGCTCGCGGACGACAAGCAAGTCCACACCTTGCACCACTTCGGGGCGAAATACGGTGCGGTTTGCCAACGAGGGAAAATTTCGCACAGGGCGCAGGTTGGCAAACAACCCCAACTCTTTTCGAATGCCCAGCAAACCTTGCTCCGGCCGCACTTTTGAGGAAGGCCCCCATTTGGGCCCTCCCACAGCACCCAAAAGCACAGCGTGGCTTTGCTTGCACAAAGCCGTCGTCTCATTCGGCAAAGCCTTTCCGGTTTTGTCAATGGCAATGCCGCCTATGTCTGCTTCCTCAAAAATAAAATTGTGCCCAAACCGAGAAGCCACCGCGCGCAAGGCGCGGACAGCTTCGGCCGTCACTTCGGGGCCAATGCCATCACCTGGAAGTAGTGCAATAATTGCTTTCATGCTCGTCTGGCCTCAAAAGCTGAAATGTGCGGTTTGCAACCCAAAAGAAAACCCAACTCATCCACACCGTTCATCAAACAGTGGCGAGAAAACTTGTCCAGCTCAAAAGAAACCCGCTGGCCTGAGGGAAACAACAATATCTGCTCGTCCAGGCGAATTTCAAGGTGAAGGCCCGCCTCCTTCAGCAGTTGCTCGTGAATTTCTGGAGTCACCGCAATGGGAAGCAAACCATTTTTGAGAGCGTTGTTTCGAAAAATGTCCGCAATAGAGGTGCTAATGACGGCTTGAAAACCAAAATCCACCAAAGCCCATGGGGCATGCTCCCGGGACGAGCCACATCCGAAATTGTCCCCCGCCACGAGTATGCGTGCATTGGCTGCAAAAGCTTGGTTGAGAATAAACTCCGGGTTGGGTTTGCCGTTTGGCAAATAGCGCCAATCCCAAAACAACTTCTCCCCCAAACCCGCCTTGTCCGTCACCTTCAAAAAGCGAGCTGGAATAATTTGGTCTGTGTCAATGTTGCGCTGCGGCAATACCACCGTTCGGCTTTGAATATGGTTCATGTCAACAACCTCGAGTCTGCCAATTTGCCACTCACAGCCGCAGCAGCTGCGGTTGAGGGGCTTGCCAAAAATGTGCGCCCACCCTTGCCTTGCCTGCCTTCAAAATTACGGTTGCTGGTGCTGACGGCATATTGCCCGGGGCTTAGCTGGTCGCCGTTCATCGCAATACACATGGAGCAACCCGGCTCCCGCCACTGGGCTCCCGCCGTTTTGAAAATAATGTCCAACCCCTCCACCTCCGCTTGTCTTTTGACAGCTTCTGAGCCTGGCACCACCAAGGCGCGGACGTGCTCTGCAACTTTTCGCCCTTTGAAAATTTGAGCAGCCTCTCTCAAGTCTGCAATGCGTGAGTTGGTACAGCTGCCAATAAACACAACGTCCACCCTCTGTCCGGCAATGGGTTTGCCTGCTTGCAACCCCATATAGTCCAAAGCCTTGGCCAAAACTTCGCGCTCGGCGCCTTCAAGCGCGTCTGGAGAAGGAATGTTTTGTGTAATGGCCATGCTTTGCGCTGGGTTGGTTCCAAACGTCACCATCGGCGCAAGTGCACTCACGTCCACGTGTATTTCAGCATCAAAAACAGCGCCTTCGTCTGTGGCCAGGCGTTTCCACTTTTCGACAGCCTCCTCCCATGCCTTTCCCGAGGGGGCGTGGGGGCGGCCTTTGAGGTAGGCGAAGGTTGTCTCGTCGGGTGAAATAAGCCCGGCGCGCGCACCCGCCTCAATGGACATGTTGCACACCGTCATGCGGCCCTCCATATTCAACTTGCGAATGGCCTCCCCTGTGTATTCCAGGACAAAACCTGTCCCACCCCCAAACCCCAGCTTTTGAATAATGGCCAACACCATGTCCTTCGCCCCCACCCCTGCGGGCAGTTCCCCGTTGACATTCACACGCATGGTTTTGGGTCGACGCTGCAAGAGACATTGCGTCGCCAACACATGGCTGACTTCACTGGTACCTATGCCAAAAGCCAAGGCGCCAAAAGCCCCATGCGTTGCGGTGTGGCTGTCCCCACACACCACCACAAAGCCCGGCTGAGTCAACCCAAGCTCCGGGCCGATGACATGCACAATGCCCTGCGTCGGACACCCCTGCCCATGGAAGAAAATGCCATGCTCCTTGCAATTCGCTTCCAGTGTCGCCACCTGTGCTCGCGTCATTTCATCGGCGAAAACACGGCTGCCGTCCGGGTTGGGGGGTGTGGTGGGGATGGAGTGGTCCACCGTAGCCGTCGTCAAGTCCGGGCGACGCGTCTTCAGCCCGCGCGACTTGAGCAGGCTGAAAGCCTGGGGAGAAGTCACCTCGTGAATGAGGTGCAAGTCCACATAAAGGACAGCCGGCGTATCAACGGACTCCGGCATTACCAAATGGCTCTTCCATATTTTGTCGAAAAGTGTTTCTGACATGGCTGTCTCCAATGTGCTGCTTTGCCTCTATGCTGTGTGCCTAGGAGTCCTCACCTCTCCACCTTCTTCTCCCCAACGTCTTCCAACAGTGCAGCAATGCGGTTAATGGCGTCGAGAAAAGCAATGGTGCTGGCCTCTATAACATCAATGCTGACGGAGCGTGCGACATAAGTTTGTGTCCCATGAAGAATTTCAACCGTCACATAACCCAACGCATCCTCCCCCACCGTAACAGCGGACACCTGGTAGTCCTTGAGGCGAACAGAAATGCCCGTCGCCTTCCCAATCGCCTGGTAGACAGCTTCCACGGAGCCTTCTCCTGTCGCAGAGGCTGACTTGGAAAGGCCACTGCGGTGTTTGAGTGTCACACTCGCCGCAGGCGTGTCCTGCGTGCTGGAAGTCAAATGGTAGGACTCAAGCTCCCATGCCGGTGTCATCACCGCAGCAATGCGGCCACTCACCAAAGCTTCCAAGTCCGCATCAAAAACTTCCTTCTTCTTGTCTGCCAACAATTTGAAGTCTGCAAACACCGCATCCAACTGCTCATCCGAAAGTGAGAAGCCCAACTCCAACAAACGTTGGCGCAAAGAGTGCCTTCCGCTATGCTTGCCCAACACAAGGTGTGTCTTGCTAATTCCCACATCCTCCGGGCGCATAATTTCATAGGTGCCGCTGTGGCATAACATGCCATGTTGGTGAATGCCCGCTTCGTGAGCAAAGGCATTTTGCCCCACAATGGCCTTGTTGCGCGCAAGCGTCAGTCCGGTAATGGAGGAAATAAGACGGCTTGTTGGGTAGAGGCGCTCTGTCTTAATGCCTGTTTCCAGCCCCCAAAAATCCCTGCGCGTGCGCAAAGCCATCACCACCTCTTCCAATGCGGCGTTGCCCGCTCGCTCGCCAATACCGTTAATGACGCACTCCACCTGGCGCGCCCCGGCTTTGAGTCCCATCAGGGAATTTGCAACAGCCATCCCCAAGTCATTGTGGCAGTGGACGCTGAGCACCACCTTGTCAATGCCGCGTACATGTTCCTTCAGGCACCTAAAACAATTCGCATATTCCTCCGGAGTCGTATAGCCGACGGTGTCCGGAATGTTGAGGGTGGTCGCTCCTGCTTCAATGGCCTTTTCAACCACTTCACACAAATAGTCCAACTCCGTGCGAGAGCCGTCTTCGGTTGAAAATTGGACATCATCAAACAACTCGCGTGCCCGCTCAATGGCCTCAACGGAACGGCGAATGACTTCTGCCTTGTCCATTTGTAGTTTGAATTCGCGGTGCAAAGGGCTGGTCGCCAAAAACAAATGCAAACGCCTTCGAGGCGTGTCCTTCAACGCCTCATAGCTTATGGGAATGTCCTTGGGGTGGCACCTGCAAAGCCCACAAATGGTGGCGCCCTCTATTTTGCGCGCAATGGTTTGCACAGAGTCAAAATCCCCAGGAGAAGACACAGGAAAACCAACCTCGAGAATGTCTACACCCAAATCCCTCAGCGCATGTGCCACTTGGAGCTTTTGCTCTTTATTCATGCTTGCGCCCGGAGATTGCTCTCCGTCGCGCAACGTCGTATCCATAATTAAAACACGGTTGCTGGGAGGCGAATTCATAAAACACCTAAACTTTGGAGCAAAAAAATGCACCGCAAGCGCTCCAAAACTTGCGGCACAACCCACACCACCACCTCCTCCTGAAAAGAGAACCTTATATTAAGCCCAAAAACTTAAAACAAGTCAAGCCCACTACCCCCACCTTCCTCTGGCCTTCCATCCGCTTAGGAAACCACCATGTCTTCAAAATTACCTAACTCTTCAAACACCTCTCCCAAAGCCGCCATCCACACAAACCATGCGCCAGAAGCTTTGGGCCCCTATAGCCAGGCCACTCAAACAGGCCCCTGGCTTTTCCTCTCAGGGCAAATACCTTTGCTGGCTTCAGGACAACTTTGCCCCGGCGGCATTCGGGAGCAAACCCAACAAGTCCTGAAAAACCTGCAGGCCATCCTCGAGGCTGCCGGCGGCACTTTGGACAATATTATGCAAACCACTTGCTACCTCTGTGCACTCAGTGACTTTCAGGCCTTCAACGAAGTCTATGCGCAACACTTCAACGCCCCCTTCCCCGCCCGCGCTACGGTGGAAGTCAAAGCCCTTCCCAAAAACGCACTCGTGGAAATTTCTGCCCTGGCCTGTTTGGTTTAGGCTTTGGCAAGCTGCTCTTTGAGCAGCATGAATTCAATCGCATCCACCAAGGCTTGGTAGCTGGCATCAATAATGTTGGTGGCTACGCCCACGGTGCCCCACGTCTGCGCCTTCTTGTTTCGGCTGCAAATGAGAACTCGCGTCAATGCCTGCGTGCCGTCCTTGGAGCTCAAAATCCGCACCTTGTAGTCCACCAGCTGCATTTCACCCAACACGGGAAAAAACCGCAGCAAAGCCTTGCGCAACGCATTGTCCAAAGCATTCACCGGGCCATTGCCCGCCGCCGCCGTATGCTCCACCTCTCCCCCTACGGCCAACATGACGGTTGCCTCTGAAAACGGCTTTTCGTTTTGCACGCGCTTGGCGTCCATAACGCTGTAGCTCAACAACTCAAAAAATGCCGGCATCTGCCCCATGGCTTTTCGCATGAGAATTTCAAAAGAGGCTTCTGCACCCTCATATTCGAAGCCCCGGTTTTCAAGCACCTTGAGTCGCTCCAACACACGCGTGATACGCTCGTCTTTCACCTCCAGGTTTAGGCCAAACTCACTCGCTTTGTAGGTGAGGTTGCTCCTGCCGGACAAATCCGAAACGAGGACGCGTTGCCTGTTGCCAACAAGCTCTGGAGAAATATGCTCGTAGGTGAGGGAGTCTTTCAACACGGCAGAAACATGAATGCCCCCTTTGTGCGCAAAAGCGGAGCGGCCCGTATAGGGCTGGCGGTTGTTCAGCGGAATGTTGCCAAGTTCCGCAACAAACCCGGAGAGGTTTTGAAGCTGCTTTAGGTTTTCTGCTTCCACACAATGGAATCCAAGCTTCAACTGCAAGTTTGGAATAATGGAGCAGAGGTTTGCATTTCCACAGCGCTCGCCATAGCCGTTAATGGTGCCTTGCACGTGGTTGGCCCCCGCCAAAACCGCCATCAAACTGTTGGCCACCCCCGTCTCTGAGTCATTGTGGCAATGTATTCCCAACTCCGCACCCTCCAGCGCCGCTTTCACTTCCTTCACAATACGCTCCACCTCGTTGGGCATCCTCCCCCCGTTGGTTTCACACAAAACCAAACAGTGGGCACCCGCTGACTTTGCCGCCTCCAAAACCTTCAGCGCATAGCTTGGGTCGGCAATATAACCATCAAAAAAATGCTCCGCGTCGAAGAAGACACGCTCTACACGGGTTTTCAAATAACGAATGGTGTCAAAAATAAGCTCGACGTTCTCTTCAAGGGAAATGCCCAGGCCCTTCGTCACATGCAAGTCCCAACTCTTCCCAACCACCGTTAGGTTGGGGACATTGGCCCGCACCAAAGCTTGAATGCTCTCATCCGTCTCACACGTCGCTCGCGCACGCCGCGTGCTTCCAAACGCGCAAACCCTCTCCAAGGGAAGCCCACTTTGGGACAAAAGCTCAAAAAACTCCATGTCCCGAGGGTTGCTCCCAGGCCACCCCCCTTCCACACAATCCATCCCAAAATCCATCAACCTCTGTGCAATGCGCAACTTGTCATTGGCCGTAAAATTAATCTCTTCGCCTTGCGTTCCATCCCTCAACGTGGTGTCATATAGAAAAATTTTCTTTGCTAAAGTGCTCATTTCACAAACAACTAAGTCGAATATGCCTGTTCTGGCAAGGCCTTTGTGGGCGTTGCTTGGGGCACGTTTCGCGGAGAGTCCCTTCATTCACCTCCTTGGGCCCCTCTTCCTCCCCTTGCGTTTTTCGGCCAATAAGTGTCTGCTTCACAGCATGTATTTCGCTATTTATGTGCTTGACAAACCCCAGAAACTCGCTCGACGAATCGCCCTCAGAGACATTCACCGCCAACGCCTGCGCCAACTTCAACAAGAAAACCGCCTCATGCTGGCTGGGCCCCTGTGCCAAGAAAATGGAGAGCCCATTGGAAGCTTGGTGGTTGCAGAGTTTGAAAGCCTGGAAGCTGCCAAAGCATGGGCTGCAAAGGACCCCTATATGCTCGAAGGCGTCTATGGACAGCCTGACATTCGCCCCTTCAGCAAAGCCTTTCCCTGCTAGGAGCGCTGGCTTCCCAACCAAATGAGGAGCCGAATGGTTTCGCCCAAACTCTGTGGAGTGAGTTGAAAGAGAACCAGACTTTCTTGCGCAAGTTTTGCAGCTTGGGCTTTGCCTTCGCTGTCTTTGTCCTTCTGAGACTCCAACTCCAAACCTGCAATAATGCCCCCCAACATCCCCATCGTCTCAAAACTTGTTTGCTTTTGTTGGCTCGGTGTCTTGTCTAGCCGTAAATAACCTTCAAAAACCTCATCCAATCCGGCCATAAGCATTGCATAGCTTTCTTCATTCAACTGCCGGCCATTCAAAATCCTCTCGCAACTCATCAGCCAAAACGCAGCGCCTACACTCAACTCATTGGTACGCTTCCTGTGCTTGGCATCTGCTTGCAAAACTTTCAAAACCCTCCTTAAAAGTTCTTCTGCCTGCTTCGCATCCGCTCCCTCGGCAACAAACCTCGCCGTCAACGCTTCCACCGCCTGGCGGCTTGTCTTCGCAACAAAAAACCGACGCTTGGCCTTCAACGCTTTTTCATATTCAGCCTGCGCTGCCAAACGTTTTGAGCGCATAACATGGCTGTCAATACGCTTGCGCTCTGCAACTCGCGCTTCAAGTTGTTTGGGAAAACCCTCTTCCGGAGAAAACAAACGCGCACCCTCCACCCATGCCTGCCCCCACGCCCAGGGCGCTACCAAAAATACAACCAAGCAAATCACTTTGCGCTTCAACCCTTGAATCCTCCAATACAACCCGTGAATTGGCCTCACAACAAAAACACTGCCAAACAACATCATTATCGTAAATCCTCAGGCTAAAGTTGCTGCTTTTGGCTCCTAAAAACACTGCGTTGACATTTTTTGAATAAAATTAAATGGCTTACAAAAAACAACATCTTCTGGTTTAAGGCCTGCATGGCTCAAATTCTGCTCGTTGAGGATGAGAACAGCATTGCCGACACGTTGGTTTTCGCGTTGAGCAGAGAAGGTCACCACATTCAACATTATCAGACAGGCCAAAAAGCGTTGTCGGCTGCACTCCAAACAAACTTTGAGCTCGCCATTTTGGACTTGGGACTGCCGGACATGAATGGGTTTGAGTTGTTCTCAAAACTTCGACAAACCCTCCCTGCAATACCCATTATTTTTTTGACGGCCCGCGACAATGAGGTGGACAAAGTTGCCGGCCTGGAAATGGGGGCGGATGACTATGTGGTGAAACCCTTCTCCCCACGAGAGGTGGCCGCACGCATCCGCGCCGTTTTGCGCAGGACAAATGACGCCCCCTCTGCAAACCCTCCTCCTCACCTTCCTTCTGCCAAAACCGTGGGGCCTTTCCTCTTGGACAAAGAAGGCATGCGCGTTCGGTTTTTTAACCAACCCCTCCTGTTAACACGTATTGAGTTTTTGCTTCTTGGCCGCCTCTTGGAAAAACCAGCGCGCATTTTGACGCGTCAACAACTGTTGGATGATGTTTGGCCTGACGCCTTGGAACTTTCAGACCGCATCGTGGATACGCACATCAAATCCTTGCGTGCAAAACTCCGCGCCGTCCATGCAAGCAAAGACTTCATCCAAACCCATCGAGGCCTGGGCTATTCTTTTGAACTTTGAGTCATGCAAATAACGCTTCGGGTATTTTTGGCATTCTTCCTGATTGTGGGGCTTTCGGCCTTCTTCATTCAGCGCGTCTTCATCCAAGAGGTGAAACCGGCCGTCCGCCAAGTCGTGGAGGAAAACCTCGTCGACACGGCAAACCTCTTGGCGGAACTTGCCGCCAAAGACATGCGTAACCAAACCATTGCCACAGGAAATTTCGCCCAAAGCGTGAAAAATTTTTCCCACCGAAAAGTCAATGCGTTGATTTGGGACTTTCGCAAAACAACCCTCCATCACCAAATCCGCGTTTGCGACAACAAGGGACTGGTTGTGTTTGACTCAGAAAACAAAGAGCTCGGCAAAAACCACTCTCAATGGAATGACGTGCGGCGCACGCTGCAGGGGGCTTATGGCGCACGCTCCACCAGAGCCATTCCGGGTGACGCCAACAGCACCGTCATGCATGTTGCAGCACCCATTATGGATGGCAACCAAATCATCGGCGTGTTGACTGTGGCCAACCCCAACCGCACCTTGGCCCCCACCATTGAGCGCGCTGAAAAACGCATGCTCAATTATGGACTGCTGTTGCTGGCTTTGTCCTTGGCCGTCGGGTTGAGCGTCACCCTCTGGCTCTCCCGCTCCCTCAACGCCCTCCGCCGCTTCGCCACCGCCGTTATTGCCGGGAAAAAAGCAACACCTCCAACCAAAGGCGCCAAAGAAATTGTCCAACTCGGACAAGTGCTCAAAAGCATGAGAGAGCAACTCGAAGGCAAACAATATGTGGAAAACTATGTGCACCAGTTGGCACATGAAATAAAAAGCCCCCTCTCTGCCATTGGCGCTTCGGTAGAGCTTTTGGAAGAAAACCTTTCTGAGTCCGACAAAAAACGTTTCCTCTCCACCATCGCTTCTCAGTCAAAACGACTTTCAACCCTCGTCGAAAAAATGCTGAAACTCGCTGCCTTGGAGCACCAACAACACCTCGACAACACACAACTTGTCCAGCCCCTCTCCCTCGCCAACCGCGTCATGGAAAACCTCGCCCCCAGCTGCGCAACACACCATGTCCAAATTCAAGTGCATGCTGAGCCCAACTTGCCTCTTATTCAAGCAGAGCCTCTGCTCCTTGAACAAGCCATCTTCAACCTCGCAGAAAACGCGGTCCAGTTTTCACCCCCCAACGGACTCGTTTCTATTCGTCTGAGTGTTTTTGAAAATACGCTCGAAATCAGCATAGAAGACCAGGGCGAAGGCATTGCAGAGTTTGCTCAGGCCCGCCTCTTTGAGCGCTTCTTCTCCTTGCCCAGGCCCCAAAGCGGAAACAAAAGCACCGGACTTGGCCTCTGCTTCGTCCGCGAAGTCGCCCTCCTGCATAGAGGCAACCTCCAACTGGCCAACCGCCCCCAAGGAGGATGCCTCGCCAAACTGCAACTCCCCTTCGCCCATTCCCCTTGACGGCCCCCCCTCCTCCTTCACATAAAATACATATGGCCTCCACATAGCCTACATCCTTGGCCCACATTCCAAAGCTAACTTTGGAAATATGAAACGTTCACTCTTCCTTCGTATCCTCCTTATTGGCAGTTTGACCCTCTTGCTGTTTGTGCCTCTGCTTTTCCTCCAAACACTCATTGAAAGCCGCGTCGAATATAGAGACGAGGCCATCCAGTCCGTCGTGCAAAGCTTCGCCAGCCAACAGTCCGTCTTCGGCCCCGCCATCGTCATCCCCTATGTCGTCTCCTGGCAAGAGCAAGAGGAACTTCGCAACGGCGGATATAAAACCATCGAGCGCAGCGAAAAACGCTTCCTCTATTTTTTTCCAACAACACTCCATATTCAAAGCGAGTTGCCTACCTCCACACGAAGCCGCGGAATCTTCAATGTGGAAACTTATAAATTCATAGGCTCCCTCAACGGCCACTTCAACTTTGTCGTGCCCAAACTCCCACTGCAAACAGGAGAAACCCTGGTTCGACTCTTCCAACCTGAGTTGGTGCTGAAAATAAGCGACATCCGAGGGCTGGTTGGAACGCCCTCCTTGGACTTCGACGGCCAAACACTTGCGTGGGGGAAAAATACGGAAACCTCCAATGCCTTCTCCCCTGCGCTCTATTATGCCCTCCCCCCCTTGGAGCCCGGCCACTCCCTCCAGGCAGAATTCAAAATTAACTTGACCCTCAACGGCACCCGCTCCATCAGCATTTTTCCCATCGCAGACGACAACACCGTCTATATGCGCTCACCATGGCCACATCCTGACTTTCGCGGCGAATTCTTGCCAACAACACGCGACGTCAAAGACACCGGCTTCAACGCCACTTGGAAAGTCTCTTCACTGGCAAGCAATGCCCAGTCACACTTCGACTCAAGGTATCTCCATGCAGAAAACGGCCTCGTTGTGAAACTCATTAACCCTGTGGAGCCTTATACGCTGGCAACACGCGCTAGCAAATATGGCTTCCTGTTTATCGCATTGAGCTTCGCCGCCTTCTTCTTCATGGAAGGCCTTAAACAACTGCGTGTGCACCCTATACAATACCTGTTGGTGGGCGCCTCCATGGCCCTGTTCTTCTTGCTGCTCTTGAGCCTGTCGGAGCACATGCCCTTCGGCTTCTCCTATGCCGTGGCCGCAGGCGCTTCCTTGGGCTTGCTCGCTTTCTATCTCTGCTTCGTCTTCAAAAGCGTCAAACTGGGCCTAGGGTTTGCAACCCTCTTGTGCGTGCTGTTCACAAGCCTCTATGGACTGCTCCTCGGCGAGGACTATGCCCTCTTGCTCGGCTCAGCCCTCCTGTTTATATGCCTCACTGCGGCTATGGTGCTCTCTCGTAAACTCGACTGGTATGCGCTCAGTGCCCCCAAAACACTGCCACCACCACCCGCTCCTTCTCCCTCGGAAATGCCACCCCCCTCTCGGTATATACCCCACCCCACCCCGGGCCACCACCCCCCAGAAACCTCTTAAGTCCAGGCCCCCTTGAGGGCCACCACCCCACAAACTCTAGGCTGCTTCTCCAAGCAGCCTAGAGCAGTTTCTGCTTAAGCGCATATGCTCAAAACCATCTCTCCCCTGCTAGCTGGAGTGGAATGAGCGTCTAGGACTCAACCAAAACCACTCTAGGGCCTGTTCTCACTATCCAAAATGCCCAGGTTTTGAATGAACGTTGGAACAGGCCCTGACAACGTTTGAATAAGAAAACTTCCACCCGGCAGCCTGCCAGCTTCTCTCAACAAAAACCACCGCGCCCTCTTTCACTCCGCTTCTGCGTTGCTTGCTTCCAACAAAGCAGGCTCCCCCGCCTTCAAAAGCGCTTTGGCCGTCCTCTTGGACAAAGCTTTGTAGCCATCCACCAACACGCTGACTTCCCCTGTCAAAGGGTCCATAACAAGACCATGGGCGGGTACGTCCTTGGGCATGAGGGGGTGGGTGCGAATAAATTCAACCGTCTTGCGTACGCTGTCATCCACGTTGTCAAAACCTCGCAGCCAATTGTCAAGGTCTATCCCCGCCACACGCAAGGTATTCATTGTCCGCAGAGAAATGCCTCGCTTGTGCGCTTCCTGGAGAACACGCTCCGGGTCTATCGCACTCATGCCACAATCCCTGTGGGCAATGACGCATATTTCGCTGACTCGCAACTCGTATACGGCCACCACCAGGCTCCTCATCACCGAGCCCCAAGGGTGTAAAATCAACGCCCCCGCATTCTTTATCATCTTCACGTCGCCATTCTTCAACCCCAAGGCGTTGGGCAATAACTCCAAAAGCCGTGCATCCATACATGCCAAAATGGCCAACTTCTTGTCGGGAAACCTGTCGGTGCGAAACCGCTCATACGTGCCACTCTCAACAAAGGCCTTGTTGTGCTCAAGCATCTGTTCCAAAAGAGACATGGGCACCACTGTATACCCAAAAAGCAAGCCCCGCCTAGCAAAGCTTTGTAAATGTCTCATTCTGTCCCCCCCCTGCGCGCCTTTGCCGCACATCTCAAATTTCGAAAAGCACGTCCTTTGAAAAATATATCCCCTACACATTAGGTTTGCGGGGGTATCCAACGACAAGAGTTGCCAGAAACACCCGCCAAAAGCCAGTGCCCCCCCTTCACCCCTCCTCCCTCCGCCACCTGCGTACACAACTGGGGACTTAGGGACTTCCCGAGAACCCATACTTGTACAAACGGCGCACACGGTAGCCGGCCATTCCCTTCAAGTACCCATGGACGAAGGTATTTCGCTGCATAGGCCGTCTTCTCAAAACACTCTACCTCTGGCGAAGCACTGCAAATATAGGCCAACAACGCCAACAGCGGCATGACTTCCTTCGAAAAATCCATCTTCAAAAAAACCTCCCACGCCCACTGCACCCCCGCCTTCGCATAAAGCTGCAACCTCTCCACTATCGCCCTCTCGGCTGCCTCCTCCACCGTCCACTCCCCTAAAAAAAGCGCCAAGGACAACATCCCCTGCTCCGTGTCCAACAACAACCTCAACTCCCTCCTCTCCTCGGACAACTCCCAATTAAGGTGCGCCCAAAAACCATAAAGCTGAAAACCCTGCCAGCGCATCCCCCTCGTCTCTATGTAGAGGCTCCACTCCGGTAACTTCAAAAACAATTCCGAAGGCATCTCATTCAAATGCGGCGTCGCCAACAACGCCTCCTGCAAACCCTGCTCAAACCGCCATATCCCCTTCGTATAGTTCCACGTGCCCAATGCAGCCAGCCAATAAACATCCTTCAACTTCTCAGGAGGTAATTTGCGGTGCCCTGACTCGTCACAAACAGCAGCATACCAACCAGGCATCGGCAACAAACACCAACTCGGCCACAACGGCAAATCCCTGCCTCGCCTGGCTAACATGCGCTCTACGGCTAAAGAAAACCTTGGATAAAGGCGCCCTACTTCCTCTAAATAAAGCTCCGCTCTCGTCTTCTCTTGTATGGCTTGCACACCAAACACGCTGTTCTCCCTTCTCTTTTCTTGTTTTAAAACCTCCTATTCAATAACTATGCCCAGTTTTCGACAACGCACGGGAGTTTGCGAAAAAACCTCCTCCCTCACCCTCTCCTACCGAAGAGGCTTTCAACCAACTCACCTATGGGGGGACTTTGGAAACCTAAAATTTCCATTTAATGTTGCAACCAATGCTGGGTTTTTGCTCCCTGGGGACAACCTCTCCCTTGAGAAGTAGGTCCAACACCTGCCTCAAGTCCTCGCCAGAGGGAGGAATGTCGTTCCCTGGGCGAGCACCATCCAACTGGCCACGGTAAACACAACGGAGCTCTGCGTCAAATACGGAAAAATCAGGCGTACACGCTGCAACATAGGCCTTGGCCACCTCTTGGGTGGCGTCCAAAAGGTAGGGAAATGGAAAATGTTTCTCCAAAGCCAATGCCTTCATTTTGTCTGGCGCATCCTCAGGGTAAGCCTCAAAGTCATTGCTGTTAATGACAACAAAACCCACCGCTCGAGGAAGGTAGTCCCTGGCAAGAGACAAGACTGCACCCCACACATGTTTGACAAAAGGACAGTGGTTGCAAGCAAACATCACCACCGTGGCCTTCTCACCCTTAAGTTCTGCAAGCGAGCGGTGCTGCGCGCTGACAACATCCAACAAAGAAAAGTCTGGCGCCTTATAGCCCAGTGGAATGAGCGTCGTCGGTGTCCTGGCCATATTCGTCTCTTTGCCTCCAAGGGTGGCGGAGGGGGGTTTGTCCGGGTTAGCATGGCCAGGCGAGGGCTTCACGGTTTTTTTGACAGTCCGGGCATGGAAGGCAACCCCAAACACCCAAAGCGAAACGAAGGCGTGGACAAAGCGAAGAGGAGCACCATGTGCTCTCTTGGGCGCCTATGTATCCCAGCGCATTGCCCACAGAGGGGTGTTTTTTTTTAGTCGGCTGAAAATTGGGCGAGGAAGAGGGAGGGCAACACACTCTTCTTGCTTCGTATGTCTTTGGATACTATGTAGCTTTCAACGCAGGCGCTCAAGCAGCCCAAGCCTGCCCATAGGGGCATATCGCCTTTATGTTTTATAGACACGGCATCAGCGGGGGCGCCCCAAGGGCGTGGCTGCCAATTTGGGCCCTGGCTCCCTCGCTTGCCTCGTTTGGGAGCGTTGAAATGCAGAGTCAAAGTTTGCTTTATGGTGAGACCAGTGGAGACGCATTCAGTGAAGGGGGCTTGGGAAAGTCTCTATTGCGTATTCACATTGCTTTTGGAGCGCATGTGGATTCCATTCAATTTGAGTGGTTGGAGGGAGGAAGAATTCTCCGCTCCATAAGACGAGGTGGGGAGGGTGGATGTCAACGCCACAGCTTCGCTTTGGAGCCGGGCGAAAAAATCATCCGCGTCGAAGGAAAAAGTGGGCAATGCGTGGACCAGCTGACTTTCACCACCAGCAAGGGCAACCAATATGGCCCTTTTGGCGGCCAAGGTGGAAACAGCTTCGTTCTGGACGCGCCTGGAGGCGTCAATGGCTTTTTTGGCCATGCAAGTCAGTTGTTGGACGCCATTGGGTTTTATTATGACGAGCTTGTTGACGAGCCCAAAACACCTGCCGCACCTGCACGCTCGCGCAGCAAAACACCCGTCCCCTAAAAAACAAAACCGCACGAGGGTGTCTTTTTGGGGCCGACAAAAAAGGCACCCTCATTCACGGCAACCGATGCTCTCCCTCCCAAAGCTTGGGCAAGGTTTCACGCTCTCGCACGAGGAAATGTTGGGTTTTGTCCACCATCACCTCCGCAGCACGGGGGCGTGCGTTATAGTTGGAGCTCATCGAAAACCCATAGGCCCCTGCGGAGCGTTGCGCCAACAAGTCCCCCTCCTTGAGTGCCAGGCTGCGCTCCTTGCCCAAAAAGTCCGTTGACTCACATATGGGGCCCACCACCTCCCAAAGCCTGGCTTCAACGTCTTCGCGTTTGCGCACGGGGAGAATGTCCATCCACGCTCCATAAAGCGCCGGGCGAATCAACTCGCTCATCCCCGCATCCACAACAGCAAAATGCAGCGTGTCGGCCTGCTTCAACACCTCCACCCGCATGAGCAAAACACCCGCATTGCCCACAATGGCGCGCCCCGGCTCCACAACCATTTCATAGTCGTTGGAAGCGCCAAAAACGGACTCCAGCAAACTCGCATATGCACAAGGCAAAAACGGCTCCTCGTCCTTATAGCGAATGCCAAAACCACCCCCTACGTCCACCATCCTCAAACAAATTCCTTCCTGGGCCAACACCTCCAACAAATGCTTCAACCGCAACGCCGCCTCCCTATAGGCGTCCAACTCCGTCAACTGCGAGCCAATGTGACAGTCCATGCCCACCACCTCCAAAAAGTCCATCCTCTTCGCGAGGCGATAGGCTTCCAGTGTGCGCGTAGCGGGAATTCCAAACTTGCTGTCCTTGAGGCCCGTCGCAATATAGGGGTGCGTCTGCGGGTTGACGTCCGGGTTGACGCGCAAAGCAATGGGGGCCCTCTTCCCCATACTTTTGGCAACCGCATTGAGTTTGTATAACTCGGACTCGGACTCCACACTAAAACAGCGTATGCCCACCTCCAGCGCACGGCGCATTTCGTCTTCGCGCTTTCCCGTACCCGTGAAAATGACTTTGCCCGCCTCTGCCCCTACCGCCAATACGCGCTCCAACTCACCTATGGAAACCACGTCAAACCCCGCACCCATACGGCATAATATGTCCAATACGGCAAGGTTGCCGTTGGCCTTCACGGCATAGCACACCAGGTGCTTTTGCCCCTGGAGTGCCTCCTGAAACGCACGAAAATGCCGCTCCAGCGTTGCACGGGAATAGACATAGCAGGGTGTGCCATAGCACGAGGCCACCTCTTCCAAAGAAACCTCTTCAGCAAAAAGGACACCCTCACGCTGCAAAAAATGGTCCAAACCGTTCTCCTTTCATGCACCTATGCACACGAAAACATTTGTTTCTCTCAAATATAGAGGGGCATTTCAAGAGGGAGGTGGGCCGCTTTCCGGAGAAACTGTCTCGTATGTACGGCATGTATTCTCTGGGGTTGCCTGTGCGCACACAGGGGTAGTATGACACGTTGGCGGAGGGTAAAACTGCATGCCATTGGAGTTTGGAAACTTCACGAAAATGAAAACATGGAGTGTCCTGTTGGGGCTGTGGGGACTTGCGGCTGTCGCAACCCCTCTGGCTCCAACAGAAGAGGCTGCAAAACAAACTCAAAACCAACCTCCACCAGAAGCTGAGGCCCAGCCTCAAACCCAGCCTCAGCTCACCAAAAACCCCTCCCTCCTCGAGTCCTCTCCTGCTGTCTTCCCTCCGGAAATGGAGGCGGAGCAAAAAAGTGGTACCGTCGTGCTGGAGTTGGAAATAGACGAGGAGGGGGACGTCAAAAATGTGCTCGTCTTGGAAAGTGCGGGCCCTGCCTTTGACAAGGCTGCCGTGGAGGCCGCTTGGAAATACCGCTTCTCCCCCGCCGAGGTGGACGGTAAACCCGCCCCTGTCCGCATCCACTACCGCTCGGAATTCTTCTTCCGCCCCCAGGTTGAAACCACCCCCTCTGGCTCCCTCCTGGGTGAGCTTTCTGGAGAGCTTGTTGAGCGCGGTACACGCGCACCCCTCATACAAGCCCTCATCGTCCTCGGCGAAGGCGAAACCGCCCAGGAAACCTTCAGCGACAAGGAAGGCCGCTTCTCCTTCCCCCAACTCCCTCCCGGGAAATGGAAACTCTCCGTCTCCTCCCCGGAGCATGAGCGCTTCACCGCTGAAGAAACCACCACCGCAGGAGAGCGTACTCAAGTCCGCTATTTTATCCTCAAAAAAACATATGGCGCCTTCCAAACCACGGTGCGTGGCACAAAAGACAAACGCGAAGTCTCTCAAGTCAGCCTCCAACAAGAAGAAATACGCCTCATCCCCGGTACCCAGGGCGACGCCTTCAAAGTGGTTTTAAACTTGCCAGGCGTCGCCAGGTCCGTTTTTTCAATGGGTATGTTGGTGGTGCGCGGCTCTCGCCCCTCCGACACACGCGTCTATGTCGACGACGTCCATATTCCTCTCTTGTTCCATTTCGGTGGCCTCTATTCCACTGTCAACCCTGCGCTGCTGGAGCGCTTGGACTTTGAGCCTGGCAGCTTCGGCGTCGCCTATGGACGCAGCACCGGCGGCCTCATTAAAGGAAACATCCGCCCGCTCTCTTCAGAAGGCCTGCATGGCTATGTCGACATCAACCTCCCCCGCGACGCTTCGGCGCTCCTGGAAGGGCCTGTGGGCAATGGCTGGTCTGTTTTGGCCAGTGGACGAAGAAGCTACCTCGACGTCTTCTTGCCTCTCTTCGTCCCCGCTGACACCCTCAAATTCACCACGGCTCCTCGCTATTATGACTATCAACTGCGCGCAGAGCACCTCTCCCAAGACAAAAAAAGCCGCTTCTTCGTCTTCATTTTCGGCTCAGACGACAAAATGAAGTTGCTCAGCCCCAATGCAACTGACTTGGAGGGACGAAACAGTTTCGGCAACACCCTGCGCTTTGTCCGCCTGGCCATAGGCTGGGAGCGACGGTTTTCAGACAAACTCTTCTTTAAGACGCGCAACTCCATCGGCTATGACAATGCGAAGGTTTCCATGGGCGATGACATGTTTATGTATGGCTCTGAATACCCCATAAACAGCCGCAATGAATTCAGCTTCACCTTCAGCGAAAATACCACACTCCGCACCGGTATGGACTTTGCCTATAAACCCATCTCTGCGAAAGTCCAAATGCCCAACTTTCCCAAGGCCAACCAAATTCCAGACCCCATGTTCTCGAGACAACTGGTGTCCTCAACAGAAAAATACCACTTCTTTGAGCCTGCCCTCTATGCAGAGGTGCAACATAGCCCCTTTGAGGGCTTTCAAGTCGTCGGCGGCCTTCGCGCTGACTATAACAGCCACATTAACAAAGCCTGGGTGGACCCAAGGCTCGCCATTTCTTATGCCTTTGCCGAACGCTTTAAACTCAAAGGAGCTCTGGGGCTTTTTCACCAACCCCCCAACTACCTCAACGGCCAAGTCTCCTCCGTCTTCGGAAACCCCAACCTGAAACCTGAAAGAAGCGTGCATAGCAGCGTGGGCCTTGAAGTCAACATCACCAAAGCCATTGACTTGGACATTCAATTCTATGCGAAAAATGGCTTCAACATCTCCCGCCTCACTTCAGGCGGCGACTCACAGTCCAACTTGAATGTGGCCGACACCACAAAACCATGGGACAATTCCGGCTCCTCGCGCGCTTATGGCATGGAAATTCTGCTCCGCCACCAACTCACGGACCGTTTCTTCGGGTGGATTGCTTATAGCTTGTCACGCTCGGAAAGAAACAACATCCTCCAGGGCGGCTATAGGCGAAGCTCTTTTGACCAGCCTCACAACCTCATTGTGGTCGCCAGCTATAAACTCCCCTTGGACTTCGTCCTCGGAGCCAAACTGCAATATGTCAGCGGAAACACCTCCACTCCTGTCGTCGGCGCCATCTTTGACGCCAACAGCGACTCCTATCACCCCCTCAACGGCTACGCCAACAGCACGCGTATGCCTGACTTCTTCCAACTCGACGTCCGCCTTGACAAACGCTTCGTCTTCCAAAAGTGGATGCTCTCCCTCTACCTCGACGTCCAAAACGTCACCAACCGAAAAAACCCGGAAACGCCCATCCACAACTATGACTATACGCAGAGCACCTTCCTCAGCGGCCTCCCCATCCTCCCCACCATTGGCATACGTGGAGAATTCTGACATGCTTCGCTCCCCCTCCCTTCGCCTCCTCCTTGTCACCCTGCCTTGCCTCCTCCTCCACGCCTGCCTCCTAGAGGAGCTTTCTCCCAAATGGAAGCTGGACAAACTACGCGTCCTTGGCATGTCCGCTTCCCCCGCAGCCTTGCAACCCGGAGAAAGCACCCTCCTCTCCGCCCTCGTGGTGGATGAGCCTCAAAACCGCCCCCTCACATACCTGTGGCTGGGGTGCTCCGCGGACCCCCATAACCAAAACCGCAGCCCCTGCTCCGACTCGGAAATCCTCAAAACCCCCTCCCTCCTCCTAAATGAGCAAGGAAAACCCCTCGAAAATATCCAATTCCTGGGCTTTGGCCCCCAGGCCCTCTATACTGTCCCCCCCAGCCTCTTCGAGGCGCTCCCTGAAAACCACCCACAGAGAAAAATCGGTACCCTCGGTATGGTGCTGCTTATGGTGGTGGCCGAAGCCCTGCCCCCCATCCCCAGCCCCGAGGACGTTGCTTTACTCATTCAACGCGCCCAAGACAAACTCGTGGACTCCCAAACAACCCTCTTCCGAATTCCTGTGCGCGAAAGCGAGCAGACACCCAACCAAAACCCCATTATTTCCCATTTGCTGGTGGATGGCCAACCCCAGGACAACTCCTCGCCACTGCCTCTGAAAAAGGGCAAAACCTATGGGTTGGACATGGCTGTCCCCCAGGAGAGTTTTGAGGAATATGCTGAAACAACCGGCGTGGGCACCACCCAAAAAACGGAAACCCTCTTCGCCTCCTTCTTCACCACCTGCGGCGAGTTGGAAGACTCCTTCTTTAACCTTGCTACCTCCACCCGCCCCAAGCTGTCTTCCCCTGACGGCAAGGACATTGAGCCATGCCCTGCTACGCCAGTCCAAAAACTCTTCGTCGTCCTGCGCGACTCCAGAGGCGGCCAGTCCTGGCAGGAGTTGTCTTTTATTATTCAAGAATAGAGAGGGGCGATTTTTTCCGCCCTCCGGGCGTTGTTCTCTTCTGGGCCTGCGGCCCGGGCCCTCTTAACTGAGAATGTCTTTATGGGCCATGCGGCCCGGCATGTTTTTGCCCTCCGGGCGTTGCTCTCTCTGGGCCTGCGGCCCGGGCTTTTCTCTGAAACATTTCTTTTCGCCCTCCGGGCGTTGCTCTCTCTGGGCCTGCGGCCCGGGCTTTTTTCCCCTCCGGGCATTCTGCCTCCGGCGGGGAACTTTTTGCTCGCCCAAAAAGTTCCTCAAAAACGGCTCCCTCCGGTGGCCCTGCGGGGCTCTTCGCATCACTCGCAACCCTCTTGGGGCTTTCCTCACCTGCCTCCATCAGCGAGGG
>Ga0209755_10002098_pt1 | contig 28248 bp, 31 predicted proteins | sample TergutCo191P1_FD_187301 | JGI IMG/M metagenome (GOLD analysis project Ga0209755, IMG submission 187301) | Cornitermes sp. P1 segment gut microbial communities from Petit-Saut dam, French Guiana - Co191P1 (SPAdes) (version 2) | ecosystem: Host-associated > Arthropoda: Insects > Digestive system...
ATATTGTCGATTGAGCTTCAAAATTTTTGAGTTAAGAGGGAATAAAGTTCTTTGTTCGCTGTTAATTGTTCTCTGTTCTCTGCTCTTTGCTACGCTATATCTGGTGTAGCATTGCACCTAACGACACCAGAAAAATTGGGTGACAGGCACCTTGATTTTTATAGTTTGCGCTTGCAAATGGAAAGAAAGTGAGAGAGAATGTAGTCAAGAAACATGAAACCAAAAAAAAGGAAAATAAAATGAAAAATAAAATATCGATAAAACAAAAGCTGGCGCTGGCGTTGTTGCTGGTTGGCGGTTCGGCCGTTTTTGCGACAATCATTGCGGCCTGTAAAAACGAGCCGGTCGACGACAAACCAAAGACGAAACCGACACTGACCGGTTCGGTCAATATCGGCGGAACGATGGAGGTCGGCGAAACTTTGACGGCGAACATCACCGACAGCAACAGCACGGCGGGCAAGTTCACGTACAAGTGGACACGGACGCCGAACGGCGGACAGGCGTTGGAAATCACCGGCGCGAACGGCGCAACGTATGTAATCGCAGAATCAGACCTGGAACACACGCTGGGCGCGATTATCGAAAACGAAGACACGCAGGGAAAAATATCCAGCATGTCCGCGTCAAAGGCGGGATTGGCAAACACGACTGCCAGGAATTTTAACGACCAAACAATGTTCGTTGATGGCGGAAGAAACTACCTTGCCGATATCGTGGACGAACGCACCGGAGCGAGATACAAAACCCTGCAACAGCTGGGCGTTGTGACAAAACTTCAAGATGCTGTCACGGCGGCGTTTGATGGCGCTAGCAACCCAAATAAAAGCAGGTTTAGAGCTGTGTTTAATATCGAGGCTAACACGAAAGGCAAAGTTAAGATAACCATTGAAAATGGCGTGGAATACCTTTCGTATGAAGTTGACGATTCAGCCAACATACGATTCAACCTTGAATATTTGTTGACTGTTTCCGATGCCGATTTGCAATCCGCAATTACCACTGCGGTTGTGGAAATGAGAGGATTGATTATCGTGTTGGACAGAGCAGCCACCAACGACAGTGTTCGCATGGCGGGCGTTCCTGTGCCGCAATATAATCGCGCAATGCAATTACGCGACAATCGTATTGCTGGTCGCATGGTTCGCCAACGCATGGGATAATGCAAAAAAACGCCGCCAAATCCGGCGGCGTTTTTATATCAGCCCTATTCCCGCCTGCGCGGGAATGACAAAGATGTTGCTTTATTACAAATCAACCCCGGCAGACATCGTTCGCGACGGCCACTCTTTGAATGTTATCGTCAAGCGCTTGGTCGTACTCGTCATATATATCGTTGACTATCTCCGTGCCGTTGCCCTTGTCGGTAAAAAGTTCCGATAAAATCGCATCTTCCTTCGTGCCGTCGATAATCGACACCTTTTGCGCGCCGCCCGACAGCGCCGCCAGCACGGCCTCTACTTTCGGCCGCATTCCGTCAGTAATCGGGCTGTTCGGCGAATCCATAACGGACTTCAAATCGTGCGCCTTGATGGATGTTATCAATCGCCCCTCGGCGTCCCTAATCCCGGGAACGTTCGTCAGCATTATCAATCGCGCGCCAAGACGTCCTGCAAGCGACCCCGCGACCAAGTCCGCATTGATATTATACGCGTTCCCCTTTTCATCCCCGCCGACCGGCGAAATTACCGGTATGAAGTCCAAAAGCGAATCCAAAATCTTGGTGTTTACTTGCCGGACTGTGCCGGTCATTTGATCGCCCGGCACCCGTGCCTGTCACCCAAAAAACCTAGTGTCGTTAGGTGCAACACCACACCACAGATAGCGTAGCAAAGAACAGAGAACAAAGAGCAATTAACAATTAACAGAGAACAATTAACAAAGAATAAAGTGCGTTTTTCTGGAGTAACAAAACACCCTAACAGGTCAAAGTCTAAAGACAATGGGTCAAAGTCTTTAGACTACAGGTCAAAAAATTAAGACTATGGGGCAAAACCGTTTCATTACTATTACGTCTCTATCACGTAGATGTGTGAAATTGCAAAGTATTAATCTACTTGTCCATGCGCCGGTTGGCTGTCGGGCTGCGGGGGTGAAAAACAATTTTTGCCGTTCCCCGCCGAAGAGATCTGAGTACAAAAACCGTGTAGTGATAATTACTATTAATTTTTTAATTTTTTATCAAAATGCTTGGTTGGGAATATGCAACAATAATAATTTACGTGGTTTTTGTGCTCAGAGCTCGCAGGCGGACTCTTAGCAAATGTTTTTCACCAACGCAGCCCGTGAGCCGACCGGCGCATGGACACGGCGCTTTATTGCTTTGCTATATCTCAACGCTAAATCCTTGTTTATTCCCTCACTATATCATATAATAACCCTATGTCAGTTTTAACAATTACCAACCTTGTTAAACGCTTTAATCTTGAGGCCGGTTTTTTTGCCCGCTTTGGGCGTTTTGTCAATGCTGTAAATGATATTTCTTTTTCAATCGGCAGGAATGAAGCCTACGGGCTTGTCGGCGAGTCGGGCTGCGGAAAAACTACGACAGCGCGTATGCTGGTGCGTATGTACGAAGCGGATTCCGGGGAAATTCTGTATGCCAATGAAGATTCAACTCTTAATATCGCGAGCCTGAAAAAAGAGGCGCTTCAGCAGTACCGCGAAAAAGTGCGGTATGTGTTTCAGGATCCGGCAAGATCTTTAAATCCGAGGATGAGCGTTTACGAAGTCCTTGTTTCGGGGTGCCGCAAGCCTCAGAAAAAGAAGGGTGTAACCGAAGAAGAGCTGCGCCAAAAAGCCGCCGCTATTCTGGAAGAGGTAGGGCTTCAGGAAGCTGACCTTGAAAAGCGCCCTTCGGAATTTTCAGGCGGGCAGCGGCAGCGTATTTCAATCGCCCGTGCTCTTTTGATGGAGCCTGACGTTCTGATCTGCGACGAGGTGGTCTCCGCGCTTGACGTTTCCATTCAGGGGCAGATTCTCAATCTGTTACTCGACATTCGCAAGAAGCGGAATATTTCCTTCTTATTCATAGCGCACGATCTCAAAGTCGCCTGCTATTTCTGCGACCGAATCGGGGTAATGTACAAGGGCGAGCTCATGGAAGAGGCAAACGCCGCGGATTTGTATATCACAGGGGTTCATCCGTACACGAAGCTGTTGTTTTCTTCCGCCGCGGGGATTGATACGGATTCGCAAACAGCGGCTCCGTCTCCTTCGGCATCCTCTGCGCCCAAGTTTGAAGCTCTTGCCGGCTCCTGTCCTTTTGCTCCCAGGTGCAATTCGGCAACGGAGAAGTGCTTTAAGGAACACCCTGAGTTAAGGGAAATAATGAAGGGACATTTGATTCGGTGCTTTAATTGTTAAGCTACACAACCTGACAAAATCCAAGCGTTATTAAAAGCTGCGCCGCGATATAAGTTGCCATGCAAAAAACATAGTATGGCTTCTTCTGAAATGTAACGAACGCAAGGGATGTGTCTGACGCGACAAAACTGACGCTGCCCGCAAGGACTAAAATGCCGAAGGTCGAGCTCATCTCAGGCGGGAAACTCGCCGCAGTACCTTGCTGAAGAAAAAGCTGAATTGCAGATAACGCCATTGTAAGGATAATTACTTCATAAGTGATGACGGGTATTTTCATTTCCTTTGACGGTTTTACCATTTTATAAATAATAAATCCTAAAACGGCTGCAACGGCGGCGCTGATTATCAAAACCGGAATGTTAAACGGCATATTATAGCCTGACATCGCAATTATGTAGCAAATATGGCCGATTAAAAAACTTGCAAGACCCAGCCTGAAACAGAGAAGATTGGAAATTTTAATAAGCAGAACATCTCCAATCCACGCGAAGACAAGAGCCAGTATAATGGGAAGAAGGATAATTTTAGCGCCTGTTAAATACACGGCAAGAATAAGCGGGGCAAGGAAGCCCTTTAGTACGTATTGAAAAACAGACGGCTTAAAAAACAGGGTTATCAGATAAATCAATGAGATAAATCCCAACGCGATTAAAAAAGCTAATTCTAAATTCATATCAGTCTCCTCAACTTAATTATATTTGAAATTTTTGAATTTGCCGGATTCGGGATTAAATTATCTTCATATTCTTCTGAGCGGCTTTATATAATTCAACGTATTTCTGCGCGGAACTTTCCCACGAAAAGTCCTGCGACATTCCCCGAACGCGCATTTTTTCGATGTAATCGCGCCTGTTGTACCATGCCCAGACTGCCCAGCCCACCGTATTGTAGATTGATGAGGGATTCAGATTGTCGAACATGAAGCCGGTGCCGCTTCCTGTTTTTTCATCGAAGTTTTCGACTGTGTCGGCAAGACCGCCTGTCCTGCGCACAATGGGCAGCGTTCCGTAGATCAGCGAATACATCTGATTGAGGCCGCATGGCTCGTAACGGCTCGGCATGAGGAAAAAGTCAGAGCCCGCTTCGATTAAGTGGCTTGTTTTTTCGCTGTAGCCGATTTGCGCTTTAAAGTTTGATAAACGGGAGGAAAGCCCGGCGATTTCATTTTCGCACCACCGCTCCCCTGTGCCGATAAGCGCCATCTGCAAATCCATGTCTCTGCAGATTGACCACGCCGATCCGTAAGTAGGACCGAATAAATCGCCTACTCCTTTTTGATCTGTCAGTCTTGTTATCATGCCGATAACTGGTACCTTCGGATCGCGGGGCAGACCGAATTCTTTTTGTAATAATTCTTTTGCTTTTGCTTTGCCCGACATATCATCTTTAGAATAAAGTTTCGGGATAAGAGTGTCTGCCTCGGGATTCCACACATTAGTATCAATTCCGTTAAGGATGCCGCTGTAATCCGCGCTGCGGTAACGCAGAACACCGTCAAGGCGGAAACCGTTTGCCTGTGTTTTTGTTTCTTCGGCATAGTTAGGTGAAACTGTGTTGAGTTTGTCCGCGCTGTAAAGCCCCGCTTTGAGCATATTCATCATGCTGAAATCTTCAAAACCTGCGTAATAAAAAACATCCCAGCCAAGACCGGCATAGTCAAAGTTGTCTTTACCGTAAATTCCCTGATAGCCGAGGTTGTGAATCGTAAGCACCGAAACGGTTTTTTCAAAACCGCCTGCGCTGCCCGCGGCTCTTTCCGCGAATTTCAAGTATACAGGCGCAACTGCCGTGGGCCAGTCATGAGCGTGAATTATATCGGGGTACCAGCCGATTTTACGGCAAAGCTGAAAAGCGGCTCTGCTGAAGTAAATAAACCGTCTTGAATTATCAATAAAATCCGGTTCAAAGATACTGCCGTAAATGCCGTCCCTGCCGAAGAAAATCTCATGATCGATAAAATAAACTTTAACAGGATTTTTTTTGCCGGTTTCCGGCATATCGGTTGTGTAGATTGCGCTCCACTCTTCAATGCCGCCGCCCATCGGCGTTCCCATCGCGCCGGGAAGCATTTTTAAGCTGCTTTTATCTATTGAATAGTACCGCGGAATGACGATCCTGACATCGTGGCCTAGTTTCGCGAGGTTTATCGAAAGAGCGGAAACCATATCGGCAAGACCGCCGGTTTTCGCGTAAGGAACTGCTTCGCTTGATATCATTAGTATTTTCATATAACAATTCCTTATATAATAAAATTAAACTATTTTCTACTAAAAATTATCGGCCATTTTTAAGCCGTTTTCATGTAATATTTTAATGCCTTTCTCATGATCTTTTAATTTAAAAATTACCACCGCTTTTCCTATTTGCCCTTCCAGCGAAGCGTACAGGTATTCGATGTTAATCTGCGACTGCTGAAACAGCTCCATCAGCTTCGCGAGGCTTCCGGGCACATCGTCAATTTCCACCGCGACAACATCGGTCTGGCGCGTAGTAAAACCCGCGGCATTCAGCGCATTAATCGCTTTATCGTTCTTGTCGGCAATTATCCGTAAAATTCCAAAATCCGCAGTATCTGCGATACTGATTGCACGCAGATTGATATCCGCCGCGGCAAGGGTTTTTGTAACTTCGCCAAGTCTGCCTGTAGTGTTTTCTAAAAAGACTGATATTTGCTTAATTCCCATTTTTTTCTCCTCGTTTCTATTTTATGTCTGTTTGCGATGTTTAGTAAAGATACCGGGCAGCATTTTTTAATTACAGGCGGTAATTCCCTTCAAAACGAACAAAACAAATCTCCACAGCAAGGGCTTTACTTTTTGCGCTTTATACATAATAGTGGATATAAGTTAATCATTTAGGAGGTATAAAATATTGCGGGAATTGACTTTTAATGTAGAAGAAACGCTTTATAATACGCTTATGCCTATGGTTGAAAAACAAACCATAGGGAATTTGTTATCAGAGTTTATTAAAACTAAATTTTCTAATCATACTTATACCCAAACTGAATTGGAAAACGGTTACAAGGCAATGGCAGCCGACGAGGAATATGAACGTGAAGCTATGGAATGGTGTAACGGGCTTATGAGCGGGATTGATGATGAAACGCGGTGAAGTTTGGTGGGTTGATTTTGATCCTGCTTACGGAAGCGAAACCCAAAAAATTAGACCGGCAGTCATCATTAGTAATGATGCTTCAAATACGGCTCTTTCACGTATTGTAGTTGTTCCGTTCACCAGTAATATATTACGAGTTTATCCATGCAATGTTGTGGTTGATGTGGGCGGAACGCCCGGCAAACTAATGGCTGACCAAATAATGACTGCTGATAAAAAACGTTTAAAGAAATATATCGACATTCTAAGTTCCGATGATATGGCGAAAGTTGAAAACACGGTTAGAATGCATTTAGAACTTTAAAAAGCCATTCTTGTTCTGCTCTCTCATCCCCGCTAAAACTTCCTGTTGTCAATAACCCTCTTCGCTTTCCCAATTGAGCGTTCAATCGTTTTGGGCTCTACAAGTTTTACTTTTAAACTGATTTGCAGTTTGCTTTTCATCACCTGCTCAATGCGGCTGCGGAGGTTTTCCAGACCGCGTGTTTCATCGCTGAAAAGTTCTTTTTTAACTTCAACCTGAAGTTCCACTTCATCAAGGTGGTTTTCGCGGCTGACGATGATCAGGTACTGCGGCTCTGTTCCTTCGATTTCGATGAGCGCCTGCTCGATCTGGCTTGGGAAGACATTGACGCCGCGGATGATCAGCATGTCGTCGGTTCTGCCGAAGAGGCGTTTAATCCGTCTTGTTGTGCGTCCGCAGGTGCACGGCTCTTCAATGATGCAGGTGATGTCCCGCGTGCGGTAGCGAAGGAGCGGTGTTCCTTCACGGGTTAATGTTGTGAAAACAAGCTCGCCTTTCTCGCCTGGCGGCAATACCTTTTCTGTTACGGGGTCGATAATTTCAGGATAGAAAAAATCTTCGTTGACATGAAGACCGTTCTGCGCTTCGCATTCAAACGCGACGCCGGGACCGATGATTTCGGTTAAGCCGTAAATGTCATAGGCTTTCATGTTGAAGCGCTCTTCGATTTGGAGCCGCATATTTTCGCTCCACGGCTCCGCGCCGAAACAGCCTTTGCTGATTGGCAGGGCGCGGAGATCGATGCCCGCTTCGGCGGCTTCTTCGGCAAGGTACAGCGCGTAAGAAGGAGTGGATGTGAGCATTGTTGAGCCGAAGTCGCGCAGTATCATCAACTGGCGTTCTGTGTTGCCGCTCGACATGGGCAGCACTTCCGCGCCGATAGAGAGCGATCCGTAATGAACACCGGCGCCTCCCGTGAAGAGACCGTAGCCGTAACAATTCTGAACGATGTCATCGCGGGTGCAGCCCGCGCCGGAAAGCGTTCTTGCCATTGACTGCCGCCAGATATCAAGGTCTTTGATTGTGTACTCGTTTACAACAGGTTTTCCCGTGGTGCCGGAACTCATGTGGACTTCCACGATTCTATCCTGCGGACAGGCGCGAAGCCCGTACGGGTAATTCTCCCTTAAATCATCCTTTGTTGTAAACGGAAGTTTTTCGATGTCTGTGATGCTGTGAATGTCTCTGGGCGTAATTCCTTTCCCGTCAATTTTTTTCCGGTAGAAGGGAACTTTTGAGTACATTGTTTCAACAAGATTTTTCAAAGCCGCAAGCTGGATTTTTTTCCGCGCGTGGGCTTCCATACATTCATACTCAGGATTGAAAATCATACTAACCTCAATTAATTAAATCCAAGCGGAGAAGAAGCAAACTTCTCATCCATTTTTCGTAAACGCCGTACCAGATCACGGGACAGATTCATCAGAACTATTGTAAAAGCGGCTAAATCTTTTTTGTATATTTCACGCATCGATCTATTTGATATAGTCATAGTTTTTACCTGTGAAAGCGCTTTGATTGAAGCTGCCGCCGGCATGACATCAAGAATTTCCATCTCGCCGAATGTATCTCCTTCGCAAAAACAGGCAAGCGTTACGCCTTTTTTTGAAACCGTAACCTGCCCTTCCAGAATGAAAAAAAGCCTGTCGTTAGGTTCTCCTTCTGTAATGATAAATTCTTCCGCAGCGAAATTTTCTTCCACCATAACCGGTAGGATGATTTCGACCTGCTCTTCCGTAAGTCCGCCAAAAAGCGCGTATTTCTGGAGTATAGAAGGCTCTATCATGAATTTATGCTAGCAAATTTGCAATTTTTCGGCAAGGGGACTAAGTAGAAAAGGGTGATGATTTATGAGCCCTTGCTGCGGCTTTGATGTTTGACGTTTGATTGATTAATGCTGTTGATTATATTATAATGGTAGATTATATCACGTAGGAGGAATTATTATGCACATGGCTGACGCTCTTTTATCCCCTGCAGTCGGAACTGCGATGTGCGCCGTCAGCGCGGCTGCTATCGCTTATTCGGCTGCGAAAATTAAAAAGGATGAATTGTGCGAAAAAAAAATCCCTGTTATCGGTGTAATGGGCGCTTTTGTTTTTGCCGCGCAAATGATCAACTTTACTATTCCCATGACCGGTTCAAGCGGTCATATCGGAGGCGGTATTTTGCTTGCGGCTATGCTCGGAAGCTTTCCCGCGCTTCTTGCCGTATCGGCGGTATTGATAATTCAATGCCTGTTTTTTGCTGACGGCGGCCTGCTTGCTCTTGGCTGCAATATTTTTAATTTAGGCGTTATTCCCTGCCTGATTGTTTATCCGCTGATTTATAAGCCGCTTGTAAAAAACGGCTTAACAAACGGCAGAATTACGTTAGCCGCAATTATTTCAGTTGTTGTTAGTTTGCAGATCGGATCGTTTGGGGTTGTTCTGCAAACGCTTCTTTCAGGCATTACTGAACTGCCGTTCGGCGCGTTCCTTGTTTTAATGCAGCCTATTCATCTGGCAATCGGCATTATCGAAGGTGTTGTTACTGCCGCTGTTCTTTGTTTTGTTTATAAAATGCGTCCTGAAATTATCGAAAGTACTTTTGAAAGAAAACAAATACAAAGCGGTGTGCCGATGAAGAATATTATTATCTCCCTTGCTGTAATTACTGTGATTGTCGGCGGCGTATTGTCTCTGTTTGTTTCTTCACACCCTGACGGTCTTGAATGGTCAATCGAAAAGACAACCGGTTCACCGGAACTTGAGACAGGTTATAGTTTCATTGAAGGAGCCGGCGCAATTCAGGAGAAAACCTCTTTTTTACCTGATTACGATTTTAGAGACGCGGGCGAAAAAGGAACAGTTACCGGCACTGCTGTTTCAGGTATTACAGGCGCAGCGATAACATTCATTATTACCGGTATGGTTGTGTTTGTGATTTATTTTGTTAAGAGAAAACAAAAAGGCGCGGTTCTTTAGAAACGCAGATATGTTACAGTTTAATGAAAAACAAGATACATGAACTTTATGCCCTTGAACAGCTTGCTTTAGGAAATACTTTTATACACCGCTTGCATCCGCTTGTGAAACTGCTGTCAACGGTATTGTTTATTGTAATTGTAGTTTCGTTTAACAGATATGCTTTAGGGCGTTTAATACCGCTCATTTTATATCCTGCTGTTATTATTGCTCTTTCTGAAACACAGTATTCAATGCTGTTTAAGCGGTTTTTAATTGCGCTGCCTTTTTGTCTTTTCGCAGGCGTCAGCAATGTGTTTTTTAACAGGACCGCCGCTTTTGAGTTCGGCGGCATTGTAATAAGTTACGGGTTTTTATCGCTTTTGACAATTTTGTTTAAAACTTATTTATGCGTAATTTCTGTTTTAATACTTGTTTCTGTAACATCGCTTTTTGAACTTACCCGTGTTATGCGGCGTTTAAGAATTCCGTGGATTTTTATTGTTATGTTTGAAATGACATACCGGTATATCGGCGTTTTATTGAATGAACTATTTTCAATGAGTACCGCTTATTCATTGCGGAGTTCTGTCAAAAAAGGAGTTGAAATAAGAGATATGGGAAGTTTTACCGGTCAGTTGTTGATCCGAAGTTTTGATCGGGCTGACAGGGTGTATAACGCCATGAAATGCCGCGGTTATGCTTCGGCGTTTGCTCTGCCGAATACTTTTCATTTTTCTAAAGGTTTAAAATTGAAAGATATAATTTATTTTTTAATTGTCATATTGTTTAGCGTAACATTGCGTTTTATTAATGTGAACGAATTATATGGTAAATTGTTAGGGAGTTTTTTGTGATATTGAAGCTTAATGATGTTTCAGTTGTTTACCCGGGAGCTGCCGCCGAGGTCAATCGTGAGCGGAGTTCCTCTCCCGCCAAGATAAAAGCGGTTGAAGGTATTAGTTTTACCGCCGCTGAAGGCGAAAATATTGCGCTAATCGGAGAAAACGGCGCAGGGAAAACAACGCTGCTGCTTGCCATTGCCGGCATACTTGAACTGTCAAGCGGCGTTATCGAAGCAAGCGGCATTCAGCTTACAAAAAAAACAGTAAATGAAATCCGAAAACAAATAGGGCTTGTTTTTCAGAACCCCGATGATCAATTGTTTATGCCGTACATTTTTGACGATGTTGCTTTCGGCTGCCGTAATTCCGGTATGACTGAAGATGAGGTAAAAAACAGGGTGGAGGAAACTCTTCAGCAATTAAATATCAGTCATCTTTGTAACCGTTCATCATTGAAATTATCCGAAGGCGAAAAGCGAATGGCTGCTATTGCCGCTGTTTTGGCTATGCAGCCTTCAATTTTGATGTTTGATGAACCCACCGCTTTTCTTGATCATAAATCCAGACGAACTTTAATTGAAACATTGCGAAAATTATATCATACAAAAATTATTATTACACATGATATGCGTTTTGCCGAGGAAGTTTGCAGCCGTGTGATCATTTTGAAAAACGGACGTATTGCGGCGGACGGAGGCATGGAAATACTGTATAATAAAGAACTGATGCGAAATTGCTGTCTTGAAGCTATACAAAGCGCAGCGGCTGCAAATGGAGGGTGATGTTATTACACTTGAACAATTTTTTAAAGAAAATAAAACGTGCGCTCTTGGTTTTTCCGGAGGCGTGGATTCGTCGTATCTGCTTTATGCAGGGAATAAATTCGGCGCAAAAATAAAAGCGTATTTTGTAAAGACGGCTTTTCAGCCTGATTTTGAACTGCGTGACGCGAAACGGCTTGCGGAACATATTAACGCTGAAATTACTGTGATTGAAAAAAATATTTTGGATAACGCGGATGTTGTTTCAAATCCTGTTGATCGGTGTTATTTTTGCAAAAGTGCAATTTTTGGAACTCTGCGTGAACAGGCTGCCGCTGACGGAATATCGCTTTTAATCGACGGGACAAATGCTTCCGATGATTTTTCTGATCGTCCCGGAATGAAAGCTTTAAATGAACTTTCTGTCCGCTCGCCGCTTCGGGAATGCGGTATTACAAAAAGCGAAGTGCGCCGTCTGTCAAAAGAAGCTGGTTTGTTTACATGGGATAAACCTGCTTATGCCTGTCTTGCTACCCGTATACCTGCGGGCATGAAAATTACAAAAGAATTATTGCAGAATGTTGAAAAAGCGGAAGACATTTTATTTTCTTTTGGATTCGATGATTTTCGCGTCAGGGTAATAAGTGATTCGTCAAACAATGTATGCGCCAAATTACAATTACAGAAAGAGCAGATAAATATTTTAATAGAAAAAAGGCAGGAAATATTGAAAGAAATTAAAAAAATCTTTCCTTTTGTGTTTTTGGATTTGGAAGGCCGCAATGAATAAACAAAAAACTTTGGAAATTTTACAGGATGTGCAGTCAGGAAAAATCACGCCTGATGACGCTTTGATTAAATTCCGCTTGCAGCCGTTTGAGGATTTGGGTTACGCGAAACTCGATCATCACAGGGAATTGCGGCAAGGTATCTCCGAAATAATTTACGGCGCCGGAAAAACAGCGGATCAGATTTCCGGTATCGTAAAGGCAATGAGTGAAAATGAGCAAAAGTTAATACTAATAACAAGACTTTCGCTTGAAACTGCCGAATTAGTTAAAAAACATTTACCTTTGAATTATCATGAAACTGCCCGTATCGGAATTATCGGTGAGCTGCCGAAACCTGACGGAAACGGAAAAATTGTTGTCGCTACAGCCGGAACAAGCGATATGGGTGTCGCCGAAGAAGCGGCGCTAACGGCGCAGGCGCTCGGTAATGAAGTTGTCCGTTTGTATGATGTCGGTGTTGCGGGACTTCACAGGCTTCTCTCCAATCTTGATGAAATTATGAGAGCAAGGGTTATTATCGCGATTGCGGGAATGGAAGGCGCTCTTACAAGCGTTATCGGCGGGCTCGTAGATTGCCCGGTTATCGGAGTTCCTACAAGCATTGGTTACGGCGCTTCGTTTAACGGGCTTGCGGCTCTACTTACAATGCTTAATTCATGCGCTTCCGGCGTTAGTGTTGTAAATATTGATAACGGTTTCGGCGCAGGTTTTCTTGCGAGCATGATAAATCATCAAAAGGGGTAATAAATGAAAACGCTTTATTTAGAATGTAACATGGGCGCCGCAGGAGATATGTTGATGGCGGCTTTACTTGAATTGCACGACAAGCCCGATGAATTTATTAAAAAATTAAACAATGTTGGTATTCCAGGTGTCGTTGTCTCCGCGGAAAAATCCGTTAAATGCGGTATTACCGGAACGTATATTAATGTTAAGATAAACGGAAAAGAAGAAGGTACGGAACACGATCACCGCCATCATGAGCATGAACACGAACATGAACACGAACATGATCACTGCCACGAGCACGAGCATCATGAGCACGATCATCATGATCATCATCACGAACACAAACATCATGAGCACGATCATCATGATCATCACCGCGAACACAATCATAATACTTATCACGATATCGAGCATCGTATCGGTCATTTGAATATTTCTGAAACAACAAAAAAGAATGTGCTTGCGGTTTACAAGCTGATTGCTGACGCTGAAAGTAAAGTTCACGGCGTAGAGGTTAAACAAATTCATTTTCATGAAGTGGGTGAAATGGACGCTGTCGCGGATATTGTAGGCGTTTGTATGCTGATAGAAGAACTTGCGCCGGAAAATATTTTAGCGTCTGCGATTAATACAGGCTCCGGGAGTATCCGGTGTTCTCATGGAGTCTTGCCTGTTCCCGCTCCTGCTGCTGCTTTAATTTTAAAAAATATTCCCATTTACAGCGATCAGATAGAAGGGGAGCTCTGCACTCCGACAGGAGCCGCGTTGTTAAAACATTTTGTTAAAGAATTTTGCACTATTCCTGTTTTGTCTGTTTCTAAAATCGGCTACGGTATGGGAAAAAAACATTTTGAAAAAGCTAATTGTGTCCGCGCATTTATCGGAGATACAGTTCCTTACGGTAAAAATTCCGGCACGGAAAACGAAGAAGCAGTTGAACTTATTTGCAATATAGACGATATGACGCCTGAGGCTGTTGCTTTCGCTCAAAAGTTATTGCTTGATGAAGGCGCCCTTGATGTTTGGACTGTACCGATTGGAATGAAAAAAAGCAGAGCAGGTTTTTGTTTTTATTGTTTATGCAGTAATGAAATGAAAGAAAAAATGGTTTCTTTGATTTTTAAGCACACTAGCACTCTCGGTATCAGGGAGAATGTATGCCGCCGCTATACTTTGCATAGAACTGAAAAAGAAGTCCAAACAAAATTCGGCGCTGTCCGAATTAAAACAGCAGACGGTTTCGGGGTACGAAAAACGAAGCCCGAATATGAGGATGTTGCCAAAATCGCAAAAGAAAACGGCTTAACTATTGAGAAAGTGCTGCGGGAGATTTGTCAGCAATAATCATTGTTTAAGAAAATTGAGCTTTACGCGGCGATATTGAACAAAACCCCCGTGGCAGGGGCTGCCGGTGTGTACACGCTCACAGCTTGGGCGGTTTTCATTTGCTTTTGATACTGTTCAATCAGGGCGTCAATGCGCTGCTCATCGCTGCCGTCAAGATTGCCGAATTCCGGCATGGGCTTGTTTTTCATTCTGGAGAGCTGTTCTATCATAGTATCGAGGATTCTCAGTTTACTGATATTTACGCCTTGTGTGCCTTCCGGGGCCGGGGTGCCGGAAACATGCTTGAAATGGGAGTAGATGACCATACCGGGAGCGACCGGAAGAGACGTTCTGCCTGCCTGCGACGCGGTTATCGCATAGCCGAAACTTGGGAAAGTCTGATGCGGTATTAAGCCGATATTCATCTTCTTGCTCCTTATTTTGAATATCGGTTGATTTTTTATTTAGGTTAATATGATTTTTATTCGTGCTGAGGGGTTTGCTTTGAAACTCTGGCTAAAAAGAGGCCAATTTCATTTTCCTTATTGATACTTTTTTATAATAATGTTAAGATTTCGTTGCGGTTATGATAAAAATGATTAAAATTAACAGAAGAATTTATGGTTTAGGATCGCTTTTTTCTCTGGTTATAGGTATAGGAATATACCTTTTTTTCAGAAACTCGAATATGCTGCTTTTTGAACTAATACCAAAACTTGCATATTTCAAAGATATTTATATTCCGATAAATCGCTCGTTTTATAGCTCAATGTTATTGTTTAATTTGCCTGACGCGTTATGGTTTTTATCGGGAATATTATTTTTAAGGTTTATTTGGTTTTACAAATTAAAAGAACAAAATGTGTATTTATTTTGCTTCTATTTAATGGGCGCTGTTTTTGAAATAAGCCAGTTGTCAATCAATATTCCGGGAACATTTGATATTCTTGATTTACTTTTTATGGGTATAGTCGCTTTCGTTGAAGGTTTGCTATATAAAAAAATTTTTATTGAAAGGAAAAAAGATGAAAAAAGAAAATGAAGAGAAACTGCATTTTATCGCAATCACAGCATTCGTAGTTTTTATTGTATTAGGATTAGCTTGCGCTAATACGCCCCCTAGTACTTCAAATCCGGTTAAGGCTCTCACTGAAAGCAATCCTGCTGAAATTGTCGGTGTTCCTTGGGCAGAGTATACCAGCCTTCCAAGCAAAGACTATACCGTTGTTGGTGCGGTGGTACTTAGAGACACAGATCGCAGAACGGTTATGTATGATCTTATGGAGCGTGTAATCGCATTGAAAGGCCATGATGTCATTAATGTCCGTATGACTGTAAAACCAAACGGGGATATAGCTGCTGTAACAGCAGTTGCCATAAGATACACTGAAGATACAATAAACCCTGACAAAGACGGTATACTTTATAAGGATTTATCCGAAATAGAATTTTTTCTGATGGGATACGGAGATTTCACGGCAATAAAGCCGGATGAAATTATTCGTGCCCCATGGACCGGGCAAAATCTTTTGTTTCCCAGTAAAAATTATGTTGCTGTCGGAGCGGTTGGAGTAAAAGATACAAGCAGCGCGGCAGTTCTTGCCGATCTTATGGAACAGGCGATTGAATTAGGCGCTCATGATATCATGAATGTTCGTCTTAGTATTACGGTAAATGCGGTAGAAAGAACCAGAACTCAATCGGCAAGCAGCAGTTCTTCCAATGAAGACAATGCGAATATAAGTAGTTCTTCAACAAGCAGCGGTACTTCCAGAACATACATCGTATATGAAAAAGAGGTAAGCAACGCATCTGCAGTGGCAATAAAATATACCAATGAAAACATTATACCAAAAAAAAGACTGGTTGAAGAAAAATCGGTGAACTCCATTATTCCCGAATTTCCTCTCCAAAGACGATAATACGATTAATTGGTTTGTAGGCTGTAGCGCATTTTACTTTGCATTATTATCAGTTAAGCTGTGTCTCCTACCTGTTCAGTCTTGTCCGGTCTGACAGCCGCCTTTCGAGAGCGTAAGTTTCCTCTGCGCTTTCGCGGCGGGCGCGGTCGCTGAGGTAGGGGATGACTACGCGCTGTTTGATGGATACCCAGTTGCCGGGGAGTATATTTGGAAGCGTAAAGTTTTCTGAAGGGGGCATTCTGCTCTGTAACGGGGGTTAGAGCGGAAAAGCCCCCGCTAATAAAATGGTTAACGCAATTGTTCTTTTTACAGACATCTTTATCTCCCTGAGCAAAATCATAACCCTTGTTTACCGACTGTCTTTATTTCAACTCCGTCGAAACTAAGAGTAACCACACCGCTCATGTAACCGTAACCATCAAACCAGTCAGAGGCGGGATAATAAAAGACCGCGTTGCTGTTGGATACAAGTCTAATTTCAATTTTTGTATCGCCTACTTGACCTTCATAGCGCCTGCTGTGTTCAGGTTCTACATTATTATAATTTTCATAGGGAGTAACAGTGCCGCCTTTTGCTTCAGAATTACGGATTATCTGTTTGATTGAAATATTTATATTCGATTGAGAATCGTTTCTAACGTACAGTTCCAAATACGGGTCTTCTTTTTCCTCGTACTGACAGCCCGATAAAAACAGCAATAAGACCAACACTGCTGATAAGCCAAATATCATTTTTTCTTTTATGAACGTCTTCATTATAATCTCCTTAGATCAGGTTACAGCCCCTCTTTTTTATCTCTCTTTCCTTCTTTGATGGTGCTTCCATCGAAAACATAAGAACATTCTCCGCTCAGCCAAACGTAGTCATCATTTTCGGGAAACTTAAAAGTCCTTGAACCCTGCTCTATAATAAATTGTGTCGGACCGCTTTCCGCGTTATGATGCTCGGTTGTTCCTCTATAAACATTTTTAAAACTTCTTTCAGGGTATCTGTATTCAATCGGGTCAGACGGCTCGGTACGCGCAAGTTGAAATCTTTGCTTTATGGCAATATGCATAACCGCATCGGAATCATTTCGAATATATAAATCAAGCATTTCTTCATCAGGACAGCTTGTCATACAGAGCGATAACGCGAATATCGCAAATAAACTATAAAAAATCATTTTCCTTTTTAAAAATAACTTCATAAGATATCTCCTTTAGTTAAACTATAGCCCCGTTTTTCCGCCCTCTTTTATTGAGCTGCCGTCGAATGTAAATACACAATCTCCGTCCATTTCTTTGTAATTTTCTATTCCGCCGCCTCTGGGAAAATAAAACTTGTTGTACCCTTGAATTATTGTAAACTGTGTATCGCCGCTGTCGCCATCGTAACGCACAGATTCACCCGGCTGAACATTCGTAAAGTTTCTCTCAGGGTAATCGTATACACCGGTGTCATAATTCCATATTTTTTGCTTTACCTTAACATCCATAGCCGCTTGTGAATTGTTGGCTATGTTTAATGTCAGCCAGTCTTCTTTTTCATCACATCCGGTCAGAGGCATCAACAAGATTAATACTACTAAAGTACGTAGTATTGAAAGTTTTGCAAAAAATATTTTCATGCTCTAACCTCTCAGTAACTATGAAATAATATAACAATGATAATATATTGTTTTTTTTTGATTTTGTCAACATAATCAACACATAATCTGTTAACAAACCTAATTTGGCGAAATTCTTGACAAATTTTATAAATATCTATATATTTTATATATAATTTTTATGGAGGATTTTGTAAAGATGTTTGTTAAAAATTCTAAATGTTTAATGAAATTTTTTATGTGCGCGGTTATTTTTATAGGACTGCTAACTTCCTGCGACGGCAGTTCTTCCGATATTGATCCTGTTACGACGGGAGACGCTGTAATTACATTTGACAATACCAAAGGGACTTGCGCTATAAATGTCTACAATACTCCCGACAGGAAGTCGTTGATTACGAGAATTCCGGCAGGTATGATTTCCAGCGATATTGAGTGGAATTCCGGCTTTTCCGGTTTCTTTTTTTCATACCAGATCAGCCTAAAGGATGTACCAGGTTCGTTAATAAGTCATGTTCCCGTTGATAGCGCTAAAAACCAGGATTACAGGGATATTGAAAGCGGCAAGAAAACCAATATATTGCTTCCGACTCTTGCCGATACGGTTTCAACGCCCGGAGGTTTGTTATCTAATAACAGTTATCTTTTTATTAAAAATAATTTTGGGTTTTCAGTGAATCTTCTTTTACAAGGGAGCGCTGTGCTTATACCTGATAATTTATCCGGTAATCAAATAAACCCCGGAGATTTAGCGTTGTTTAATGTCAGCGATAATAGGAATGTTTCTGATTACCAAATAAGACAAACTGACTATGTATCTTTTCCTTCTTCTTTAACTACTTTTGAAAATGGGAAGGTATACTATTTGGTATATAACACAAACGGTATTATTGATGCAAGTGATATTAAAATAATTGAGTTAAAACTGGACAACATCTCTGTTTTTGAACCAATTTTTACCGAGAATTTTGACGGAAATCAAATCTTGTTTACCGTCGTAAATGATACGCAGACCAATAAATGGGGCTTTGGAGCTAATACTCCGGACGGCAGTCTACATTCTTTTCATATTTCCAATAATGGCAGTGAAAATCGCTACGACATTGCCAAGAGTTCCGTTGTGCATATTTATTCTGATATTGTTTTTCCGGTATCTCCCGAACCATATACGCTTTACTTTGATTTGAGAGTACAAGGTGAAAACAAAAAAGATGGCAGTCATGTGGACGCTCTATTGGTGCAGCTGGCGGAAACAACCGTTTCACCCAAAGCGGGTACTAGACTTCCTGATAATACAAGATTGGGATTGTATAGTATGCAAGGCGCAGACTGGAATAAAATTTCAATCAGTATACCGGCGTTTAATGCCGAAACTACAAAGCGGTTAGTTTTTACATGGAGTAACGATAGTTCTCAAGGCACTCAGCCGCCGGCGGCGATAGACAATATAGTAATAAGGTAACTCCAATACCCTACCTGTTCAGTCTTGTCCAGTCTGACAGCCGCCTTTCGAGAGCGTAGGTTTCCTCCGCGCTTTCGCGGCGGGCGCGGTCGCTGAGGTAGGGGATGACTACGCGCTGTTTGATGGATACCCAGTTGCCGGGGAGTATGTTTGGAAGCGTAAAGTTTTCTGAAGGGGGCATTCTGCCTAAAAGCTCGGGGTAAAAGACGGGGTATATCTGCTCTGTTACCGGGGTTAGAGCGGAAAAGCCCCCGCAGATGCCGAAGCTGCTTTCGTTTATTCTGTAGTTTCTTGAGTATTCAAGAAGGCTGCGCTGGTTTTCAATTTTAAAGAACCACATAATAAAAGCTCTTGCCGGTTTTGCCGCTTTCGCTTTTTTGGGAATTCCTATGTAAACTGAGTTTTCCGAGACCGGTATTTTTTCCTGCTCCATAATCCAGCGGAAATCAAGATTGTTTTTGCTGTCTTCACTCAATGTAAAAAAGTCATCGCTTTCCATATACGAAAAAAGGATACGCCCTGATTGAATGAGTTTTTCAGGCGGCTCAGCGAAGTATTTATAATTGAAGTCATCATCGGATTGAGTGTTGGTGTTTATTTCATTTGTCCATTCATTGATTAATGTCATTGAGCGCTCAAGCGCGGCGGAATCCCAGGCTAACGGATTCGCTTCCCTGAATGACGCTCCGCAGATTACGGCGGCGGTGAAAAGAAAATTATTGTTCCACAGCGGGGAGAAACCCATCCTTGTGAAGGCTGTGCGGCTTCGGATGTTGTAAGGACGGCTTAAAGTTTTAATTTCATCAAAACCAATTGTAAATTTATTTGATAATTTAAAGCCGGAATTGTCATTCTCCCTGTCTTTTGAAAAAACCAGCAAAGGAATGTTAAATGAAACCGGAAGAAGATATTGATTTTTTTCCGCTCTGCCGATTGCCAGGAGTTTGGGATAAAAAGTTTCCTTTGACAATTTATTCTTTCCGAATAAATTATCGAGAGATCTGAATAATGTTCCCATCGAAGATGATTTCAGCCAGCTTGCGGCAATTATATCAGGGCTGTTGGATTTTATATTATTGGAAGCAAGTTCCGCTCCGGGGGATTCGATGAATCTAACGCTTACCTTAAATTGATCCTGTACCGTATTATAATAGTTCGCGTAAAGAGCGACTTCAGGGCGATCTGTCCAAATTATCGCTGTTTTACTGTTATCACAGGATATTAAAGTTATCATCAGTATGAGAAGAAAGATGTTTAAATAACGCATATTTACCTCAATGGATCTTTTGAAAATTGCTGATGATCAAAGTTTATTTTACCGGCTATACGCTTGTCAATCTGCCGATAAAATGTTATCATTAAGAGTCTGAGGTTCATTTGGAGAGGATAAAAGATGCTCATGTTATAAGGCTGATAGAGCAAATCGGCGAGCATTATAGGACAAATATCTCTAACCGGTTCTTACGTCCTATGTTACTGCAATTGCAGCTTGATAAAGAAACATGGGATCAAATTGAACTTCTTACTGAAAAACTGGAAATTTTTCGCTATCAGGGGTATCACTTTGATGAATTGTACAGGCAGATTTACTCCTGTGCGCGTTTTGTTGAAGCCGCCCGTAATGGCATAATTCCTAATCTAAGAACGAGGATGAATTCGGTGCCGAACGCTCATGAAAAGATTCTGCGGGATATGGCGGCAAGCAATTTTGGCTCAAATTTACAGGTTTTTTCCGATATGCTGAATGAGCTGTATATTTTCCTTGTAACATTGGACAGGAATTCTGTCACGAAAAACCAGCCGGCCGTTTATACTACGATACCGGAAATGTCCAATGTAGGCAGACTTTTGGTGGGGCATTAGTTTCATCCCCTACTTGACTATTTTTTCGTTTTTGGATATATAATCATAAAAGATAAATTTGGAGAGAAAAATGTACGCTTTGGTTGAATTTAAGGGCAAACAGTATAAAGCCGAAAAAGGCGCCCTTCTGAAAGTTGATTTAATTGACGCCGCCCCCGGCTCCGCCATCACTATTGATACGGTTTTGCTGGTCAGCGGCGAGCCTGTAAAGGTAGGCAGCCCCTACGTAGAAGGCGCGAAAGTGTCTGCGGTTGTTGAATCGCATGAAAAAGACGATAAAATCATCGTTTTTAAATATAAACCTAAAAAAGATTACCGCCGGAAACAAGGACACAGGCAGGGATACTCAATTATCAGGATCGATAATATATCAGCCTGATAATAATGATGTAAATATCGATTGATGATACATATCGAAGCGGTGCTGGAAGAAGACGGGACTTTAATTTCCTGTAAAGCCGAAGGTCATGCCGGAGCCGGAAAAACCGGTTCCGATATCGTCTGCGCTTCTGTATCGGTTTTGATGAACACGGCTTACGCGGTTCTCTCCGGCAGAGAGGGCATTACGGTAAGCGGCATGGATGAAACAGCGCCGGAAAAAAAACCGAAAACCGGTTTTATGCGGCTGGAAGTAAAATATAAAGCGGAAGGAAAGCAATTTCTTTTCGCTGTAGGAATGTTCCTGATAAACGGGCTTTCGTCTGTTGCAGCGGAATATCCAAATAATTGCAGGATAACAATTAAAAACGCCTGTTTCTAATTGTTTACTGCACCAATACGGAGGATTGATATGGCAAGAAAACGAGGCGGAAGCGGCGCAAAGAACGGACGCGATCCAAACCCCAAATATCTGGGAATTAAAGAATCAGACGGCACTCAAATTAAAGCAGGAACAATCATCGTCCGCCAGCGCGGAACCAAAATCCACCCCGGTCCCAATGTCGGCTGCGGCGGCGATTACACTCTCTTCGCGCTCGCCGACGGAAAAGTAGCGTTCACCGAGAGGCGCGGCCGCAAGCTGGCATCGGTAGTTCAGGCGGAATAATATAACAAAGTAATAAAAGCGAAGCTCTCTGTCCATAGGCTGGGCGGCCTGCGGGCCGCGGGTGTGAAAAACATTTGCTAAGAGTCCGCCTACGGGCCCTGACCGCAAAAGCTTTTTACCCCGTTTATGTTTAGTGATATAAAGTTACCCACTACGCGTATGAGGCAGAGGCGGCAAGCGGGATTGCAAAATGATCTTTGCGGTTCCCTGCGGAAGAGACCTGACCATAAAAACCGATAGTAAAATCATTTATTATATAAATTTCTGTTATTAGAAATGCCTTGGCTAGAAAAGTAATAGTTTTTAATTAATTAAGTTTTTATGGTCAGGGCTCTGTAGCAGGCTCTTAGCAAACATTTTGCAAGTCCGCCTGCCGCCTCTGCCGCATACGAAGAGCGTTTTACTTTCTATAATTGAAATTCCAGCAAATTTCAAAAAGTAAAGATGTTTTTTTATATTTTTCCGTGATAAAATATACGGAAGAGGTGAAGTATGTTTAAAATTGGAAAATTATTAAAAGGAATTCTGATAACTTTTTTATGTATCATTCTTGCGGTTTTTCTGGTTTTACTGACGGCGCCCCTGCTTTTTAAAAATCAATTGATGGACATTGCCAAAACCGAATTGAATAAAATGATTCTGGCGAAGGTCGAATTCAAAGATTTAACTTTGTCTTTTATCCGCAATTTTCCCGACGCTTTCATTTCTTTGGACGGGCTGGAAGTAACGGGGGTGGACGATTTTGAAGATGAGCTGCTTGTTGCGTTTGACAAGTTCAGCGTTACTGTTGATATTATGAGCGTAGTCAGGATGGAAAATATCGAAGTTAAATCGATCCTGCTTGATAAAGCCCGCCTTAACGGGCACATACTTGAAGACGGACGGGCGAATTGGAATATAATGAAGCCGGGCGAAACGGCTGAAGATGAAATTGCCGAAGCGGAAAATGCTGAAAGGGACACCGCCGAAGAAACCGCTGATAAGGAAGACGAGAAAGCCGAACCTTCGGACCCTTTCAAGTTTAAAGTCGCTTTAAATAAATTTGAAATACGCGATATGACGGCTGCTTTCCTCGATGAAAAAAATAAAATGAACGCTGAAATTGAATCTCTCAATTTTAATCTTCGCGGCGATATGAAAAAAGAAAATGTAGATTTGAATTTAAAATTGGCGGTTGACGGAATTGATTTTCTGATGAATGAAGTGCGTTTCGCAAATAAAGTTAATGTGGAGTTTACTTCCCAAATCGCCGCCGATCTGAAAAATATGAGTTTTGTTATCAAACAAAATCAGTTTAATTTAAATGATTTTATTTTAAAATTTGACGGCTCTGTTGATTTGCGGGATAAGGATATTATCGCCGATGTTACATTCGCTACCGAAAAAACCGATTTTAAAAGCCTATTGTCTCTTGTTCCCGCTGTTTATATGAGCAATTTTAAGGATTTAAAAACAACAGGCAGCCTCGCTTTAAGCGGCGAAATAAAAGGGACGTACAACGAAAAAACAATGCCGAACGCCAATGTGAAGCTTTCTGTAGAAAACGCAACTTTCAGTTATCCTCAGGTTCCAAAATCGATTGACAGTATTAACATTGATTTGAAAGCCCATTATGACGGAGAAGTGTTTGACCGCACAACCGCGGATTTAAACAGGTTTAGCTTTGTAATAGCGGGCAATCCTTTCAGCGCCGAAGCGCATGTGAAAACGCCTGAAAGCGATATGCAGGTCGCGGCAAAATTTAACGGGAAAATAGATATCGATTCAATACAGGATCTTATTCCTTTGAAAGATATGACTTTAAGCGGTTTGCTGGAAACTAATTTATCTGTCGCGGGAAGAATGTCTACTCTTCAAAATGAAAGATACGAAGATTTTCAGGCGGACGGTGTTATTAAATTATCAAGATTTAATTTTGTTACGGCTGCTTTCCCGAAGCCGATAAAAATTTCCAGTATGCATCTTAATTTTACGCCGCGAAGAGTCGAGCTTGCCAATCTTGATGTTATTGTAGGCAATACTGACGCATCGTTAAACGGTACGCTTGAAAACTTTATTCCTTTTGTTTTTAATAACGCGACAGTGAGAGGTACACTCGCTTTAAAATCGAACAACATCGATCTTAACGAATTTATGGGCGGCGAGAAAAAAGAAAAAGAAGAAAAAAAAGAATCAGGCGGGATGAGTATAATCGAAGTTCCTAAAAATATTGATTTCGCTCTGAATGTAAATATCGCGAAAATTCTTTTTGACAAGCTTGTAGTGTCAAACGCTTCAGGCGGGGTTACAGTGAAAGACGGCAAATTGGATATGCGAAATCTCACATTGTATCTGCTTGACGGAAGCGTAGTTTTAAACGGCGCGTATAATACTCAGAATATTAATTCTCCGTTTATTGATCTGGGAATGAATATTAATCAATTTGATATTAGTTCCACGATTGCGTCATTTGAGTTTATACAGAAGATTCTTCCCGAACCTAAGGATTATGCCGGAAAAGTATCGGCTTCACTTAACTTGTACAGTCCGCTTAACGGAGATTTTTCTCCTGTGCTGGACAAGATAAATTCCAAAGGCAGGCTGCAAACTCAAAATCTGCAGATACGCAATTCAAAAATTTTCGCCGCTGTTGCGGATGTCTCAAGAAATGAAATCTGGCGCACTCCTACCCTTAACCGCGTTGATGTCGGGTTTGAAATTAAAAACGGACGGGTGTATATAGAAGAGCCGATAGTGATAAATATTCCGCCGTCCAGAATTGAGCTTAAAGGCGATCAGGGACTTGATATGACGATGAATTACAGGATTGACGCTTTTATGCCTGTTTCCGCTATCGGCTCCGGCGCGACAGATATTTTGAAAAATATTCCCGGCGGCTCCGGCATCAAAGAAGTTCAGCTTACAGGAAATATTAAAGGCACAGTGAAAGATCCGCAGGTAAACCTCAGTATGGCGGACATGGCAAGCGCTATAAAAGATCAGGTAATCGACACGGCGAAGGCGCAGTTAAGCGCCGAGGTAAGCCGTCAGATTGATAATTTAATGGCGGAAGCAAACAAGCAGGCTGATAATATCCGCAGAGAGGCAAAACGGGCTGCCGACATAGTGCGAAGCGAAGCTAACTCATTAGCGCAAAAGGGGATAAATGAAGCTAAAAAAATACCAAACCCCATTGCAAGAGAGATTGCCGTAAAAACAGCCGAGGCTGCGGCTCCCGGAATTCGGCGTGAAGGCGAAACCAACGCCAGAAAAATTGAACAGGAAGCTGAGAATCAGATTAAAGCAATCATGGCTGAGGCGCAGAAAAAAGCTGACGCGTTAAGAAGGAACTGATTACCGCGGTAGATTCCGGGAACCGATTACATAAACTTTTTTATATCCAGCAGTGAATGTTCAAGTCCTTCTCTTGCGAACCCGCGGATAATTATCTGAAATGTTTTAATCACTTCTTCGTTGAATGCGGGCGTTTCTTTTGCTTCCGCCGGCAGATGAGACGCTTGTTCAATTATTATTGAAAAAGTTGAAAGGAGCAGACGCGTTGCCGCAGTAGAATCAAGATCAGGAGCAAAAATGCCTTCAGTTTTACATTCGTCAATTATATTCTTTATTGAAGAAATAATGGTGTCTACATGGATCGATCTGTTTTGACTTTCCATTGAAACAACTGTCATCCATGAATTAAGATAATTTCGCACTCTAAAAATGACAATCATTTCATTGTAACTGCCGAATATCTCAACATAGCCGCGCCAAAACAATTTTAAAGCTTCCATACCCTTTAAGTCGGTTTTTGAAAAAATCATAAGACGTTCGCAGAACTTTTTTGCCGATTCCTCGCAAATTTCGTTCAGTAATTCTTCTTTATTGGAAAAGTAAAGATACACTGTGGCTTTTGATAATTCGGCTTTTCTGGCTATGTCTTCCATGCTGACATGCTCAACACCCTGAGAGAGGACTAGCTCTCTGGTACAGTTAAGGATTGCTCTCCGCCGTTCATTTTTTTCTCTTTCTCTGCGTTCACTTATTCCCATGATGGTAATATTTTAGACGGTATATCTAATTAATACAAGTCTTAGAGGCTTTTGCAAAACTGAAGTTTTGCAAGAGGCTCCTTAGACATTAAATTTAAAAAACATTACATCACCGTCCTGAACTACATAATCTCTGCCTTCAAGACGGTACTTGCCCGCTTCTTTGATTTTCGCTTCCGTTCCGTAGTTGAAGATGTCGTCGCAGGTATAAACTTCGGCTTTGATAAAGCCTTTTTCAAAATCAGTGTGAATGACGCCCGCCGCTTTTGGAGCCGTGTCGCCCGCGTGAAATGTCCATGCTCTGCATTCGTCTTTTCCCGAGGTGAAGAAAGTCCGCAAACCCAGCAAATTATACGCGCTGTGAATCAATGTTGACAGCCCCGTCTCTTTCAGCCCTAAATCTTCAAGGAACGCTTTTTTTTCTTCCGGGTCTTCAAGACCGCAAAGGTCTGCTTCAAATTTTCCGCAGATGCAGACAGCCTCGGTTTTTTCCGCGGCCGCGCGTTTCTTTACATCTGTTACGTGAATGTTGCCGTGACCGCCTGCCGCGAGGCTGCGGATCGCTTCTTCATCAACATTGCAAACATACAACTGCGGTTTTGCCGTGATGAAGTGGCAGTCGTAAATCGCCGCTTTTTCATCATCATTCAATCCAAGCGAGCGGATTGGTTCGGCGTTTTCAAGAGCGGGAGTGATCCTGTCAAGAAGAGAAAGAACGAACTCGCTGTTTTTTTTCTCCGCGGGATTCTTCAGCGATTTTTCCGCCCGCTCACGCCGCTTGGCAGCGGTTTGCAAATCGGCAAGAGCGAGCTCAATGTCAATTGTTTCGATATCCGAGACCGGATCGATTTTATCATTAACATGAATAACATCGCTGTTGTCAAAACAGCGGATTACATGAGCGTAAACCGCCGCGTCGCGGATATGCGAAAGAAACTGGTTGCCGAGCCCCTCGCCTCTGGAAGCGCCTTTTACCAATCCGGCAATGTCAACAAACTCAACAGTTGCGGGAATTGTCCTGTCCGGCAGGAATAACGCCGACAGCTTGTCAAGTCTGGGATCGGGAACATTGATGATCCCGACATTTGCCTTAACGGTACTGAAAGGATAATTCGCCGCCTCTGCCGGAGTTGAACACAATGCCGAGAAAATCGTTGACTTACCCACATTGGGCAGTCCTAAAATACCGCAATTTAAAGCCATAAGGAATTGTAGCAAAAAATAAATTGAAGGGCTAGACATGGGGAAAGATTTTTATAGAGACATTTTTTAAATATTACTTTATTATTTTATTATGAAGAGCAGATGCCTCATTTTGTTTCTATTGATATTTTTTTCAATGCAGCTTGAGGCGCAGCTCTATAAACCATTTACTTCTTTTCGTGTAATTAAAACAGATCATTTTGATATTATTTTCCCGCCTGAGTCAGAATCGTCGGCGGTGACATTGGCTTCCTACGCGGATCGTATTTATCGTGATATGAGTTCGCTTTTTGGAATTGAGGTGCCGGGGCGTATTCCCGTTACTTTCGCTCCTCATACTGATATGTTTAACGGTTATTATAATGGCGTTCCGTATCCGCATATTGCGCTTTTTGATACGCCGATGGATTTGGAGTGGACAAATTTTTCCAACAGCCTTGAAGGGCTTTTTATTCATGAGCTCACTCATGCTGTTTCATTGAATACGCGGGGACCTTTCTTCCGCGTGCTTCGTGATATTTTCGGAAATTGGGTTACCCCTTCCGCGCTTAACGCTCCGGCTTTTATGGTGGAAGGAGTAACAGTCGCAATGGAGAGCGTTACAGGTTTCGGCAGGGCAAACGATCCGCTTATCAAACAGGAACTAAGGCAGGCAATTCATGAAGAAAAATTCTTAACTCCGTTTCAGGCATCGGGTGTTTACGATCGTCCCAATCAGAGCGGCGCTTATTATGAATACGGCGGTCTTTTTTCGGCATGGCTGATACAAACTTATGGTATGGAAAAATATACTGAACTTTGGCGGGCTCTGGGTAATAAATTTCATTTTTCATTTTTTGTTTACCGCTCGGATTATTATCATATTTTTAAAAATGTATACAGTATTGATTTTTTAGACGCGTGGAAAGAATTCAGCGTTTCACTTGCGTTGAATAATCTTGAAGAAAAT
>Ga0209755_10002099_pt1 | contig 28239 bp, 26 predicted proteins | sample TergutCo191P1_FD_187301 | JGI IMG/M metagenome (GOLD analysis project Ga0209755, IMG submission 187301) | Cornitermes sp. P1 segment gut microbial communities from Petit-Saut dam, French Guiana - Co191P1 (SPAdes) (version 2) | ecosystem: Host-associated > Arthropoda: Insects > Digestive system...
TTAGAAGCTATTAGAAAGTTTATTGATTAATCAAAGGAAGAGAAAATGAAGAAAATATTGTTAACTTTAGCTGTCTTAGTCATACTCTTAGGTATGATTAATTGCGAAAATGAACAAGAAGAAGAAGTTAATCCGTTTATCGGAACATGGGAAGGTGCTGTTAACAAGGTACGTTATATAATTACTGATACTAATTTTACCTGCCTGCTAGCTAATAATGAAATTTATTATACAGGTACCTATACTTACAATGAAACACATATTACAATTGTCGTTAACGCAGAGGATTTCCCATTGATAGGAAATATGGTTATGCACCCCTATGCTTTCAATGATGATGGTATATTGTCTTTAGATGGCGGTTTTACATTTCTTATAAAAATAAATTAACTTTTAACTATAAGTACATAATCCTGCTCAGTTCCCGACAGTGTACTACGTCTTAAATATGCCGTACCCGCTTCTTCTGGTATATAAGGATACACCGGTAAACCTGAAAATTTTACAATCATTGATTGCAGCGTAATAGAAAAACTTAATAGATAGCTAGTTCTGAAATCATGAGTTACATGGGTTCCTGATAGTGTTATAACAACTGTAGTTCTTGCTATATTTATTCTTTGATTATTTCTATAAACATATATATTTCTAACATAGTTCGGAAAGTAAGGAATTATACTATTTCTAATAGTAGTTGCTATTTCAAGTTTTGTTATAGTGCCATTGTAATTACCTATTACGTCATACATATTATTTATATCTGCACTCAAAGCAATTATACTATTCGGCAAATCAAGTATTTGTCTCGTTATCTCGTTAGCATTTGTATATAGTGAAAATTTTTTTTCTTGGGATTGAGGTTCACCGGGTATTACTGATAGTGCTCCCGCAGTAAAACTTGCTGCATTCAAATTCCCGCTAAAAATACCAACGGCTGAATCTAACCGACCCCTAAAAACGGCGCTATTAAATTTTACGTCTCCGTTATGTTCAATAATAAAACCTAGCGGATTTCCGTCCTCGTCAGTTTTATCAAAATTACTACTCTTAATTAGCCCCAGCCCACCATTTAATTCAATGTACTCATCTCTATTATCTGGATTCCTTAATCTTAAAACTTCAGCTTCTAAACTCGCTATCGTAGCTTCTAACGCCATTAATCTCTGAGCAAATATTGTTGAAAATACTCCGTCAGGAGCTCCTGCTGTTAAATCCTGTAATGCCGCCATATAAGGAGCTGTTTCCGACATTGGTATTTCGTCCCATACTCCGTCCCACCTATAGCAGAATCCGCTATTCCATTCTCCCGTAATTCCTATGTATGATACCCAGTCTTTCGTATTTACTGTAATCCCGTCAATCGAACCTACTCCGTCTTCCGTGATTCCTTTAACACTGTACATTCCCATATATCTTGGCGCGTTGGTACTTACTGTTTCAGGGATATTATTAACCACACCGCTTAAAGTTTTATTATCAGGCAGTCCCTGCCCTGACTCTCCGTCGATAGGCTTTCTCCCCATCGAATCATATACCGCAGGCGGAGTTGTTAATATGCTGGACTGGTATAGCGGAATTTCGTCAATCAATGTTGTGTCGTATATAACGTCTGAATAAGGAACTATGGTCATTTCGTAACCGTCTTCTATCTCTGATAAACCGGCTACCTTATATCTATCTGATTCCCATATTCTGGTCATCTCAGTACGCTCGCCGTGTATTACGCTTAATATATTTCCATACTCAGGCGTGTAAAAATCATCTGCCGGTATTGGCGTAACTAACATTAGCGTATCCGTATACTCGCCTACACTTTGAAGTCTCATTGTTTTACGCTTGGTATCAGGATTATTCACCGTTTCAGGCTGAGGATAAATTACTCTGTTTCTGTCTATATCGACTATGTAATATTCGACAAAATAATCCCTGTCTTTGGAAATATCAAATCTTTCCATTAATTTAAAACCAATAATTTCTCCGTCTTTCTTTAATACCTCTGTTATCTCGCCTGACCCCAGTCCCTTCTTGAATCTCTCATGCTGGACTTTAATTAATGATCCGGGTTCATAATATCTGCCCTCTTTCCCGACGGTTATTTTAATTTCTCCCGGTCTGTGAATTTCTTTAGCCATCATCCTTCTTGCGTGCCACATAGCTTGATTGTAAGATGTTGTGAAATCCAGTTTTAAAGGCGCGTGGGTATTAAGTCCCGGAATCACTTTAATACCCGGTCTTAATATACTATGAGTTGACTGAAACCATCCTGAATTTGCGTCAATAAATTCTACCGTATAACCATCTGGTTTTAAGTCCAGTGATCTGTTCTCTACCATTTTGATTATTCTCTGCGGGTTTAATAACGCTATGGGCGTACTCTGTTTATCATCAAAGTATACCTTTAATTTGCCGTATTCATTTATGTACAAACCGCCGTCACACGTTGCAAGTATCGACTTAATAACGTCAATTTTTCTTGTTCCCGATGTAAGAACTCCATTACATTCAAGATTACATTTAACCGGCTCGCTTATTCCTTTTATTTTAACTTTCTGCTCATTGCAGAATTCATACAATTTGCCGATACTCAATTTATCTATATCGTCTTCATCATGCCTTGACGGTATATGAATTAATCCCATTAATAATTCAAGCAGTACCGCTGCTGAATTACTTGTTTTTGTTTTGATGTCAGACCATCCGTTATTCCACGTTCTGCCTGTCATTGAGGCTATAATACTAAACCTATCAAGAAATTTATCCGTATTCTGGTTTACTTTTAATTTTATTCCCATTCTGCAAACTTTATTTTTTATAGTGTCATTAATATTTTTTGCAGGTATCAATTCTGTTTCACTTGACGTATAGGGATTATACTGCTGGGTTCTTATTGCGGACAAATATACGCGATCTCTATAACCCCCTGTGTGCATTTTAGTAGTTCTTGTCGCTCTTATATATACAGGGCTGCCCTCTTCATTATAAACCTCAGACGGCTCTTTAAAGAATTCTGCCGTACCAACAAACCTCATTTGCCGCGTACTGTTTCTGGTTAATAAATTTGTCGTTAAATAGGAAGACCATGTTTTTAATGCGCTCCCTAGCGTTATAGTTGGTACCGCCATTGTACCTACAGCCCGTGTACTTATTATTCTAGACGTGTTGTCTGAAAAGTAAATGAACATAGTGTGGAACGGACCGGCTAAATAGCCTCCGTCACCTAATGCGTTATTTTTAACTAACATAACCCTTGTAACCGTTTTATCGCCAAAAGTAGCACGTATTCCTAAAGGCATCTCTCTAGTTATTGATTTGGGTACACTGCCAGAGTTTGACAAAATTTCAGGTATGTAACTGTTTACAAGATTGGCAATCCGCGTTGACGAAGGATACTCTGTTATACCTTCCGGCACGGTACCCACAGGAAATCCTAAAGATATTTCTCTAGGTTTAGAAAATTCGGGGTCGGTATCCCATTCCAGCGTCAACCCAACTGTAGCCTGAGTTGGAACACCATTAACAGAATCCCATCCATGCAAGCCGTCTACAAATATTTCTATTTCAGCCTTATACGGGAATCTTGCGGTTTCTCTGATAACAGGCTCTACGCCATCATCGTCAATAAATATGTCGTCTACAATTTCCGCGTTATCTTTCTTTTTCCTGCCGATCTCGACAGATCCGTCCAGAGAATCAGTCCATTTCTCTTCAAATATATGACTATCCTGCTCTGAAGTAAATCCGACTTCTTTTTGCGCTATCTCGATAAAATTTTCAGGGTCGTAAAAAGGAGGCGGGTCTTTAGGGTCATACATTAACGGTACATCAAAACGACTTAATCCGCTCTGTGCCTTATCACCTGAAAACGTAACAAGATTATTTGTACCATTTCTTATATTTTCAAAACACAATCCGTCTTGACCGCATAAAAAAGTAGCATACCAATATAGATCGGCGCCATCATTATCGGTTGACGGTCTAAGATATGGCTCAGATATGAAATAAGGCGCAAATAAATGTCTGCCTAATATTATTGGTATATTTTTCCCGTCAGCTCTTTCGTTTCTCGCGTCTCCCATTTGAGGGATAGATGTTATGTCTTTTTGATTATTACTCTTCCCTATTCTATTAAGCGCTTCCTCCATTTCTTTTCGCGCTATTTTTGCCTGCTCTGCCGCGTATATCCCGGTACCAATGCCTACGGCTAATGATACAACCGCTAACGTTAACATTATAGCGACACCAGCAGAAGCACCCGGATATTCCTGTATCAGAATTACATCATCTTCCTGTACCTCATAATCTGGATCGAGTTCTATTGATCCCTTAAATATTTTGGCATGATCCCAGCCCATGTCAAGATTGGCTCTTAATCTGCCGTTGAAATTGTATATTTTCCTTGTAGATTCAAGTCCTTTAAAGTGATTAACGATACCCATTGTGTTCTCCGCTTAATAATATGGCTGCGATTAACGCTAAAATTATCCAAATCATTTGAATCTATAATACCCTTTGATATTAAAATTAATAATATTTTCCACGATAACGCCTTCGTTAGTTGTACAATGAATCATTCTCTCATCGTCAATTGAATACCCAAGATGTAATCTGTTATCTTTCTCTATTTCCAAAACACAATCAATTTTAAATTCATCCATCTTTATTAAACCGACATAATCCGCTAATCTGTTTAGAGTGCATTTAAATCCTTTATATTCAGGGTCTCTTATAGGTGTGCCGCTTCTTTTCGCTATTAACCAGATCAGACCAAAGCAGTCAAGACCCGATTCATCTCTGCCGTGGACTTTATAAGGTATGCCGATTAAATCTGAATACATAATTATCCTGTTAAAGCGTCATTATCAAGCACCCAAGGGTTAATCTGCATATTCAGTCTAACGTCTGCCGAAGGAGACCATGTAATTTTTTCACCATCCCACGTAATAGACCCATTAGACTGTTTTAAATGACTTAAAGAAACTATATCCCCCTGTTCATTGATTAATCCGATTACTTCGATAAAAGCTTTATCGTCTATTTCATCAAACCATTTTAAAAGTTCGGTATAGTAATCCCCCGATTCTATATATTTTTGCTGATCAATATCTATTTCTAAAGTCCCTCCCTGCGGAACACCGTCCGTAGACGATGGGAATTTATAACTCATGGGAACGCTTGTATACCATAAACCATTATATTGAATATCTACATTGTTAGATGTAAAGTACCAGATAGGTTTTTTAACAGGATGTTCCAGTTTTATCAGTACAGGGAAAGAGTGACCTGAAGCTCTGCTGAATAATCTTGAAAAATCAATTATTTCCATATATATAAAATAGAATAAAATTTAAATTAAACAATATTTATTTTGTATAAACCCTACCCCCATTTTCCCAGACAACGCCGCCGAGTAAATCAGCCTGTTTTTCGGGATATAGATTATAGTAATTTTTAGCTGTACGTTCACAGTTTCTGGCTTTCAGATTATTTTTCAACGATGGCACACCGATAACAGGCAGATACAACCAGCCCCATTTTTCTGATTGTAAACAGTGACCGTATTCATGTGCGACTGTTTTCGCGCCTGCGTCATACGGCAATAATATCCAATAACCTAAAGAGGTACCGCTGAAAAATTTACCCTTTTTAAATCTTACAACTCGCCGATCGTTATATAATCCGTAATCTTTTTTTTCAGTAAGAAATAACTGGACGATACAGCCCAGAAGAGTTTGAGGAAGTTCCCGTAAAACCTGATACCAGTTCATTATAGAACTCCACGTAATTTATTAATTTCTGAAAAATATCACTAATGCCGTAGTAGTACTGTTCATACTTGAAAAATTTATACTGGAACCATTAAACGTGCTAACACTAGTTACACCAGCGCGAAATAACACATAGCTACCCTCGAAGGCAGTACGGAAATTTATCGTTATTGAGGTATTAACTCCGCTGGCTGATACCAAAGTAATTGCTAATATCTTTGCGCTTTCGTATCCTAATGGTATGTTGAATGTAGTATTATATGGATCTGTCCTTGCTGTATAAATATTGCCCATCAGGTGCTTAATATTATTGGCAAATATCTGCGCTAGGGCAGTTAAACCTCTTGCCGCGGGTGTTGCTTGAACATCCGAATCTGACGGCGCTGCTATAGTAACCTGTAAATCATTTTCTTTAAAAACAGGACAATTGTTAATACTCTGCGCTGCCGCATTCGTTAAGCCTGCACTCGTACCGCCAGTCAGATAAAAATTGCAATTTTTTGCCACAAAATAAGTACCTCTAAATATTACTCCATTCAGTGTACATATAACTTGAGGGATATTAGCAAGATAAATTTCGGATGATGTACCTGTGAGACTTATATAATTATCAAAAGTTAATCTGGTAACATCTCTAATATCCAAGCCTAAAGTAGCAGTGCTAAAATATTCTCTAATATAAACATTATTAAAATATTGTAAAATAAAAAATTGTAACGACGTTGCAGTTATTCTAATATAAGTTAAATTAAAATCACATCCCGCGTGCCCACGAATACTGCTACCGCCAATAATTGAAAGAGTCCTTGTTGTAGTATCACTACTTCTAATTGTAAATATATTTATACCTTCCGGTATAGTTAAATAAAAATTTAATGATACTGTGATATTGGTAGATAATAAAATTGAAACTTTGGCATTTTGGAAAAGTGCCGCATTGTTATTTATGTCATCAATCGCTGCACTCCAATCTGATGCGTTAGCAATGTTGTAAGTTATCGTACTTGTTTTAAAAATTAACTGACCTGTTTCTATACTGTTTTTTAAATGATTTATTCCTCTCCTAAGTCTCTGTATAAGACCAGATACTGTGTCTGTGATTGAACCTGTTCCTATATCTGTCTGTGTTGAATCAGCTGCGATTGTCAAATTTGTAGTCGGCTGTATTGCTGTCCGTATCAATTCAACCAGCGCGGCTGTTATACCCGAAGCCAACGCTGCTAACTCCGCTGCCGTAAATGGTCTGTCATTTACTTTATAGGATTTATTCCATTTTAAGCCGTCGTGTGTCGATCTCCATACGGAATTATCTGACTCTAAAAATATCGCGTAATCATTTTTAGTCGGCGTGTAGGATGTGCCTCTGTAAAACCACGGTCCGGCGTTTAACGCAGTCAAACTAGCCCACTGTTGATCGCCCGCAGCGTTTGGCGTTACATAGTTGGTTGCCATGTTGGCAATCGAAGAGTTAACAAAATCCTTGTCTGCCAGCTGATTAATCATACTTGCCTGATTAGGAATCTTTGTAATTATCGTGTTTACTAATGTTTGTAAATTTTCATCGCCGATTATCCTTGCAACTGTTTCCTGATCTAATTTATTGGCAATTAAAGAAACATTGTTTTCAAGGTTTTCCGTATCTAACAGATTATTATAAGACACTTTAGGTGAGTCGATCCCGTTGTGTTTATGTCCAGTTATAACATGAAATCTTCCCTTTAACCATTTTAAAATATTCCTGACTGTTTGTAAGATTGCTCCCACTTTCCCGCTAGACGGTAACGCATCCGATTCGTCCTGATCTTCTAACGTAACCCACAAGTTTGATGGCGGCTCTCCGCTCATCTGTGAAACTTCTCTAAAACCAAAATCTGCCTGTACAATCCCCTCTGTTTTATCGTATTTAGTTTCTGACATAAATTCATAGACTGCCGTACTTTCAACATTTTCAAGATTAGGAAAGTAAAACGGAAGTGTGCCGTTTCTTAAAACAACTTTATACCAGTGATCAAATATTTGTTTCTCTGTCCATCCCTTGTCAATGATTTCTACGTTATTCAAAAAAAGTGAAAGGTCGGGGTATTCCATAGGAATATATGAGTTTTTCTGCCAAGTCCTTCTCTTTCCGCTCTCAAATTTTATCTCAGCTTTAAAACCGCCTTCCTGAGAATAATTACCGTTGATTGAAACTTTCTTATTTACCTTTTCAGGCCATTCCATTACTATCATACTATTCCTTATCATCAAATGTTATTTCTGCATCATATAAATAGGCTATCAAATATAAAAAATAAACAATATTTTATGTCCAACTGGTACCCCGTAATCCGGCTTGTTGTGCGGCAAGAGCGTTATCCTGTCTGCCACTGGAAATAGAATCCCTTACTATCTGTTCCACTACTATTTTAAGTCCGTCTGCCGTCATTTGCTGCTTTGTAGAGACAACATTAGAAGCGTTGTTTTCTATGTTTACATTCATTACGACTCCTCCTCCCGATTTCATGTTCGCTAACTCAGCCTGATTTTTCATTGCGTTTTGAAATTGACGGTTAGTCATTACTACTTCATTTCCTAAAAGTGTAGCTTGTACTTCCTGATGTGAGCCGCCTTGTACTTGACCGCCTGTGTGGAAAGACGGTCTCTTGGGACGGGCTGAGATTATAGCGGCAACCTGCATGGCACCTGTTAATGCCGCCATTGCCATCATTGCAGCGGCGTAAACTGCGTTAGTTTTAGAGCCTTCCACAAAAGCGTTAAGAGCAGCCATTGAAGCCTGTGCGGTTGCCATTGTTACATTTGCTGTCCATGCAAATAACTCCGCTTTGTATCTTTCATTAGCAGCTTCTATTTGTATCTCTTTTTCTTTTGCCGCTCTTTCTTCATCACTTTGAACCATCTCGTTGTTTTGCCTTAATTTTTCGTCTGTCTCTCGATCCAGGTTATTAGTCCATATTGTAGAAATGGAATTGGCTATTGTAGAAGCGGCGTTAATATACTCCTGAGCGCTTGACAGGGTTTTCTGCCACATTTCCAAGTGGGCTTGCTCGATTGCCTTTGCTTTGTCTTCCTCTATTTGAATTTCAAGTTGAGCATGATTTCTTTTTAAATTATCTCTATAGTCATAATATTCCTGTTCGGTAATCAGCTCTTCTTCTTTTGCTTTTTTAAGCATAAGCAGCTCACTATTTAACTGATCTAATCTTTGCTGTTTTCTGTGGGCAGCTTCGAATTCTAATCTTTCAACAAGTGCTTTTTCGCTTATTTCACTTAAGGCTTCTTGATATTGCTGCTCTCTTACAAGTTCATCTATTCTGGTAACATCATCATCTATTCGTTGCTGTAGAGTTTGAACTTTTTGTAGTCGTTTGTTGCGTTCTTCGTCAGCTTTCTTTTCAGCATCTGCCAGTTTTTCATGAAGTTTCCATCTTTCTTTTAATCTCTCTAATTGGGCTTGTTCTTCGGGAGCAGTGCCGTCAATTACGTCTTTAGCTGCAACTAGCAGATTCTCAGATGCTGTTATTTGCGCGTCAAGTATTTGTTTTTGGACAGAAAGATCATCTTTTGTTTTGCCTTCTATTTCTGCCCTGCGTAGGATTGAGGCGATCTGAGCGTCAAGAGCTTCTTGGTTTTCCTTACGGTATTTATCTGCGCTTTTTCTGTCTTCATCCGCTTTTTTTAGTCTTGCTGCTTCAGCTTCTGCTAGTAATACTGTATTATCAATAGTTTCAAGTAAAGCGTTAGCCTCGTTATGCTGTGCATTTGACATTAATCGTCTAGCTGTTAGTATATTATTTGCTATATCTAATTCTATTTTCCCGGCACGTTCCGTTAATTCTAAAATTTTTTCTCCTAGCATTTCTCTTTGTTTTGTCATTTCTATTTCTCGTTCTTTTGCAATAATTAGTAATTCAAGTTCTTTTTTTTCTTGCTCAAAACTTTCTCTTCCACGTGACACATAAGCCGCTCTTATTTGAGCGTTATTCATTGTCAAAATTTCATTAACAGCATAAAGATCATTTTTAAGAAGCTCTAATTCTTCATTCTGTACAACAAGAGCTGAAGTTGTACTTCCTCTGCCGGATTCTAAATCTTCAATTGCGTTTACTAATTCTTTTGTTCTTTTTTTAGCTTCTACCATATTATTAATATAGTTAGCAACAGCTACCCTAAAACCATTTGTAGCGGCTTCCCAATCTTGCCCAATAAACTTCTTAAGACTATCTAGTGCGTTTTTATAAGCTATTACGCTTCCTGCCCCTGTCTGCATTGCTTTTTCTGCACTACCTGAAACTTTCTGACCTATTATCTCAATCGCCTGACCAGAGGCAAGGGCTTCTGCGGATAAATTTTTTAACTCAGGATAAATTTTCCCTGAAGTATTAACCATTCCGTCTAAACTGTTGTTAAGTTCATTTACAGCCTCATCAAAGCTCATTATCCCCGAGGCTGCCATATCTGCTGCTGTTTTAACTATATTTTGAATTTGGTCTTGACTCCTTCCTAAACCAGCCAATTTCGCTTGCGTTTGAAGAATTAACACGTTATCCAAACCGGTAACTTTTTGCATTTCGTTTGCGAAACTACTTAATTGCTTAACATTTCTATCGTTTAAATAAGGGTTGTTTTTTGCGGCGTTTTGTAAAGCTATTTCAGCTTGTTCCTGCTGTCTCCATGATTCCGCCATATTGTTAAGAGCGGCAACAGCTTTTTTTGTCAGGCCTACTACCAGTTTTGCAATGGATGCCGGACCGCCGGCTATTGCGCTTAATACTTTATCAAAACCCGTAAATTGTAGAATTGCTTCTTTTGCGAAATCTTTTATCGCCTGCCCGCTATTTTTAGAACCAGTTTCTATTGCCTGTAATTGTTTTTTTGCTTCATTTTTAGTAATTTCTGTTATTATTGATAATGTTTGTTTAACAATATTTTCACGTTCTTTTGCGTTAGTTTTTTCTGCTGCTATATTGATCGCTAAAGCATCTCTTACCTCTTGAATTTCTGTATTATATGCCTCTCGTATTAATTGTATTTGATTTTGTTTTTCAACGCGGTTTAAATCGCTATTTTTCTTAATCTCATTGATCTCTTCCCGCATTTTTTCTTTTATAATGGCTATACTTTGTGACGCTTCTTCTTCTTTTTGAGCAATCTGCTTATCCAGTTCTTCCCCTATTATTTTTGTTAGTTCTTCTGCCTCTTTTTCAACCTCTGCTGTTATTTCCGCCGCCGATCTTATAACATCACTTTCAGCTTTTGAGAGCGCTCTGGTCAGCCCTTTTTCAAGATTAGAAGTGTCTATCGAAGTGCCAAACTCAATATTATATTTTTTTTCTCCTGCCATGTAATTATCCTATAACATGAATACATTTAAACAATATTACCATTGACAAGTAATTCAATGTTTAATATAAAAATAAAAAGAAAGGCGATTTAAAATAATGTTTACTGATGAGGAAAGTTTCAAAAAACCAATTAAATAATTTATCTCATTTTGAACGGTTCTTTCTTGTTCAGCGATTCAAGGCTCCACATTTCCCGGCTTTCTTTTTTAATCTGATTTTCATACTCCAGATACTTTTTCGTGTTTTTAAAATCTTTTTTCTCATATAAACGCGCTTCCATTACTTTATCAAGATTATATAGATAAGAATTTAAAAGTCCTTGAAAGCGGTGCCAGTGCATATCGGTTGTTTCAAGATCAATCCCCCATTCTCTGAGAAAAACTTCACAAATACGCTAAGAGTCAATATCCCAATCTAAAGTTTTTACTTTGCTGTATCTGCCTACATCTTTAGGCAGTGGTTGTTCGTTGATGTAAAATTTAACTAGTTGCCTGTATCCTTCTTCAATATTCTCTGGAATCCCATAATCTTTTCCTTTGAGAGTAGTAACATTATAAAGATAATTAAATTCAGAGAGCAGGATTTTTTCCCCCCTCTGAATCTTATCATGTATTTTCCCGAAACTAATCCAATAGCAGAAGTCGGTATGGATCAGATAATCTTCATCACCGATCCATACCCTGTCTTGCCTTGATCTGTTTACTTTATCAAGCGAGATCAATTAGTTACTTCTGCCAGTGGTTCTGAAACTTCACCAACTTTAACCTCGATTAGCACTTTGGTATTTTTATCCGCAGCGCTGGTAAGGATAACTGTCACCGCTCCTGCCTTTAATCCAGTAATATCAACAGATTGCTGCCATCTTTTTACAGTGACAATATCGGGATCGCTTGATTCAGGAATGAAATCAAACGGACAGCCTAGAGGCGAAAAAGACACAGCTACTCTCGCTTCACCGCCTACAGGGATTTCAATTACTTCATCGCTTACTTTCATTTCTGTAATTGCAATTTGTGTCGTAGGTATAAAGCCATAAGTAATTGCAACAAGGCTATCAGATATGTTTGAATCTGTTCTCTGCATGATACCTTTCATTGAATCACCGTCTTGTACGAAGCCTACAGATAGAGTGCCGTCTGTGTAATTTGCCGCGTCAACAGTAACGGTCGCCATGTAAGAGGTAGCGAAATACCTGTTATGAATTTCTCCAATCTCTTCTTTCATAAAGTCAACGACATAAACACGGAGCTTTGCATTATCTCCTGTAGGTTTATTCTCATCCCAGTTATTAAAGAATTCATAATCATCATCGTCTTTTTTGATCATAATGTCCTTCGTAAAGGTATCATTATAACCTCTAACTTCTGTAGCCGGAGAAGCCTGACCTATCGGGTTTGTTTCCACAGTATCGGGATTCTTCGCGATTTCGTGTCCTTCGGCTGATGTTAGCCTTCTAATTCTCTTACGATTATCTTCGTAAAAGATACCTCTTTGCGATTGATTTCCTTTTGTTCCCGCAGGAACAACTTCTTTGAAGTTTTGATTCCATATTCCCATGAAATACTCCTATAAATTAATATGACTTAATTTTAACAAATGGATTTGAATAAACAATATTTGCGTTTATGATTTTCTAAATGCCTTATAGAACGGTAAATTTTATATTTATATTATGTAGACAATTTTTAGGTTTACAAGATAATCAGCCCATAAATTATCTCCTTGCATTTGGGCTGGATGAATACCGACATTTACACAAATACTCATCCATGATCTCCCGTCTCTTATACCAATGTTATGCATCCCTTGATAATTGATACAATCTCTTAATCTTTCTTTGAAAACTTCGTTATCTTCTCTTTCTCTGGAAGTATTAAAAGGTAATCTAATATAAAAAGACTTGAACTCTGTGCATTCATAGTCTCCAGCTATCTGCTGTTTACTTACATCATTAGAACTGGAAAACAATCCGGCGCTTTGATATTGCCCCAAGTTGGGAATCTGTTCGACATCTATCACAAAAGCAGATTGAGGAAAACCGTTTTCAGGGTCCGCAAGCAGATTATTAAGCCAGTCTTTTAAGCTTTTATAAACACTGTCCATTTTTCCTCCCAAAATATTACTGTCAGAAACAAAAACACACCCTGTTACTAAATGGCTCTGACAAGTCAGATATAGGTCTAAATATCCCATTGGCGTCCTTTTTTTAAAATGATGCCAAAACAATATGTTAAAATTTATCAAATTAAACTATTTAAACAATATTTTAGGCATTTTTAGCCATTATAAAAATGTTGAAAATACAGTGTCTTTAGGAAGTCACGATCTATTCATTGCAAGAGTTATTAATAAATATATGAATGAAGATAATCGTTCACACTTATTGTTAAAATTGGGATTTAAACTCAATACGAAAAAAAATCTCAAAAATTACATATTAATTTCGAAGCTCCGCCGCTATGCGCTTAAACAGCTTAATTCCCTTTTTGCAAATTTCAATCTTCTTTTCGTCATCTACTTTGTCTAGGTAATTCTCCATGAATTGAACAAGCATCATCTGGTCATTGGCGTAATTCCAACGGTTGTCGTAGATGTATTTCCATGTGTATTTTTCAGGATTAGTTTGCTCGAGTGATTGTTCTTTTTTGTCCTTTTTAGCTAATTGAATTGCAAGTGAGCGGGTAGGAATATCGTTATTTTCCCTCGCCGCTGTTTTTGCCTTTTGAACCGCATCGGGTGTCAGTTGGCTTATTCTATGTGCTTCGGTTTTATCAAAACCCATATCATAAATTACCTGCTCTTTTGCCGATTTATCAAAAGTTGCACTGCTGCAACTTTTGATTTTCTCGCTCTTTCTATCTCCTCCGCTTGTTTTTGGTATGGAATTAAAGAAATTAGAGAGCATTAATTCATAATCTAATACACGCTCACCATATTCTCTACCTTCTGCTTTCATAGCATCATAAGTTGGTTTATTAACCTTTTTTGCAGCTTTGATTGCCGCCCTTATGGCATTAAGCTTCTCTCTGCCAATAAGAACTTCATTTACGATTTCCTGAATGTTTACAGGAACGCTGGAATTAAATTTTTGCAAATCATTCATAATCATTCTCCGTTTTTTCTTCGCAGCTTATGGATATATTTCCAATTTATCGTCTCTGAAAATTCCAATTCGTCCGTCATCGTCTGTAAAACATAAAAAATCGTACTCGCCGTCTGTTAAATTACCGGAAAGATTGTCAACGATTCTTGCCGCTCTTGCCTGGCTTACACCGCAAAACTTCGCCAATTCAAAAAGTCTTACGGTTTCGGGATGTTTGTTTCTCAATAGTTTTTTAGCAAGTTCTTCTACTTCTACGGATTTATTTCCCCTGCCGGTTTTGGGCTTATCTGACCGATCCAAGAAATCTGATACTAAGCTCTTAAAAAAACCGTTGATTGTCATGTGTTCTTTTTTAACACAGACGACAATATCGTTATAAAGGTTTTCGGGCAAGTTGAATATTATAATTTCTTGTTTCAATGCTCCTCCATTAATTACTTATACGAGTCTTGCAGACTCTGTACAATATTTCCTGTTGCTTATTTTGCAATCCAATGATAATTTTCTGGAATCTGATATAATTAAATTATCACATCCAAATAACTCACAAGGAGGGCATATGAGCACAACTGTAAAAAACCTAAAAGGAACAAGTAAATTGACTTGTAAGTGCGGTTCATGGCTTGAACACGTTGAACCGTAACGTTTACCAGTTATCGGTCTGACATACTGTTCTGACTCAAACCTTCTACATGGTTATCCCTTGCCTCTTTGCTTCTTTTGTAACTGGTTTCTCCTCCTTTTTTTTCCGTCTGTCAAAATGACAAATTTGGTATACCTAATTTAATTATATTTTATATCAGTTATTGTGCTTTATGTCAATAATTATTAATATATAATATATATTTATTACTGTATTATTAATATTTATTATTTTTATTTCCATATATGGCTTTTTTAAATAATTGCCGATAATATAAACATGACTTTCTGGGAACGATTAACTGGATTAATGAAAAGTTTTAAGATCAATCAAAAAGACCTGAGTACTATATCAGGGGTAGCGCAACCATCAATCTCTGGATGGAAAAACGGCTCTCTGCCAAAAGCTGATACCGCTATTAGAATCGCTAGATACTTTGGCGTATCTGTAGAATACCTAATAGAGGGAGAGAAAAAGGACGAATTTGTGTTCTCTCAGGCTCAAAAGGTTCAGGGAAAGAATGTAATCCCATTCTTACCTAATCAGGATAATAATTTAGTATATGTACCTTACTATGAGGACGTAAAGGTTTCAGCTGGCGTAGGCATTGAAATCGAGGACTACACAAACGCCGTTACAGTCCCCATTCTTCGCTCTTTTATTCAACCTTATAATCCTAAGACAGTAAGAACATTGGAAGTCTCAGGCGATTCCATGACTGATATCCACCTGTTACCTGGAGATGTGGTCTTTTTCGTCCCTGAGGATAATCCATCTGATGGTCTCTATGTGATAGGTATAGATGATAAACTGTTTGTAAAACGATTGGAAATTGATGTTTTAGGGCATGAGATACGCATCATTTCTGAAAACGTAAAATATCCCCCAAAAGCTGTTAAGGGTGAAGACATGAATCGGCTCAGGATTATAGGCAAAGTTATAGGTTGGATAACTCGGCACCCATATTAAACTATTGTAAAAAATATATTCGCGAGGCAGCCATATACAGCAAGAAATTTTAAATAAGACGGTTACATCCCCTAGGAGAGTCGAACTCCTGTTGCCGGGATGAAAACCCGGTGTCCTAACCACTAGACGAAGGGGACTTTTTAAAGTCTGTAACGAATCTTATAGAATTCATTAAAAAATGTCAAGCAGGATTGCCCACTTGACCTTTTTACGGGCTTCCAGCATAATCAAATAAAGCGGCTTAAGCCGTCGACACGGCTTGAGCCGTTAATATTCGTGATTTAGGAGGGTTTAAGTGCCCTGCGGAAGAAAGCGCAAACTGCGAAAAATTGCCACTCACAAACGCAAGAAAAAACTGCGGAAAAACAGACATAAGAATAAATAATCTTTCCGTCTAACCATTTTAATATTGATATCCCTCAGGAGTTACAAATGAGTATTTCTGCCTTGCAAGAAGCCCGTTATACCTACAAACCCAAGTTGCCTGAATGTTTATCAGGTCATATCGAAAATATCGCCGTCGATATCGGAGTGCCGACGGAGGCGATCTCTGATTTTGAGGAACTCCGATCCATTTTCAAAAACACATACGGAAAGCCGCTTGTTTCCTTCACAAAAGGAAAAAATTCAAACATCAAACACGAGCTGAAAGTCGGCGTTATACTTTCAGGCGGACAGGCTCCCGGCGGACACAATGTTATAGCCGGTTTATTTGACGGTTTAAAAAAGGGAAATCCCAAATCAACTCTTTACGGATTCCTCGGCGGTCCCAGCGGTCTTATCAACAATAAATACGTCGTTCTGACTCCTGAAATAATCGACGAATACCGCAACACAGGCGGCTTTGACATAATCGGCTCCGGGCGCACAAAAATCGAAACTCCCCAGCAGTTCGCGTCGTCTCTGGAAACGGCGAAAAAAATGGAACTTAACGCCGTTGTCGTAATCGGCGGCGACGATTCAAACACAAACGCGGCTCTGTTAGCCGAATATTTTCTCGCCAACGGATCATCGACTCAGGTGATAGGCTGTCCCAAAACAATCGACGGCGATTTAAAAAATGACTATATCGAAACGTCTTTCGGCTTTGACACTGCGTGTAAAACTTATTCCGAACTTATCGGCAATTTATGCAGAGACACAAACAGCGCGAAAAAATACTGGCATTTTATAAAATTAATGGGACGCGCCGCGAGCCACATCGCTCTTGAATGCGCGTTCCAAACGCAGCCGAATATCTGCCTGATTTCCGAGGAAGTCGAAGCCAAGAGGCTGTCTCTTGAAAAAATTGTGGATCAAATTTGCGCATCCGTTGTAAAACGCTCTGAAAACGGCGACGACTTCGGCATTGTTTTAATCCCCGAAGGTCTGGTTGAATTTATCCCTGAAATAAAAAAATTAATCGAAGAACTAAACGACGTTATAGCGGAAGAAGAACAGTCATTCGCCTCAGTTACAAACTTAATAGACCAGATGTACTGGCTTTCGAGCCGAATCCCCGAATCTTCATACAGGGTTATGCAGACTCTTCCGCCTGATATCGCCAAGCAATTTTTAATGGACAGGGACCCTCACGGCAACGTGCAGGTTTCAAGAATCGAGACGGAAAAATTGCTTGTAGGCATGGTGGAAAAAAGGCTTGCCGCGATGAAAGAAAAACAGCTCTACTCCGGCAAGTTCGTCTATCAGACTCATTTCTTCGGCTATGAAGGCCGCTGCGCTTTTCCTTCCAACTTTGACGCGGATTACTGCTACTCTCTTGGTTTCAGCGCGTTTGTTCTTATCGCCCTGGGTCTAACAGGTTATATTTCAAGCGTAAGAAACTTAATCGCTCCCGCGTCCAAATGGCTTGCAGGCGGCGTTCCTTTAACAATGATGATGAACCTTGAACAGCGCCACGGCTCCAAAAAGCCGGTTATAAAAAAAGCGTTAGTTGATCTTAACGGTAATCCTTTTAAAAACTTCGTTAAGAACCGCGACACATGGGCTGAAAAAACCTGCTTCCTGTTCCCTGGCGCGATTCAATACTACGGTCCCGCCGTTGTCTGCGATCAGCCGACAAAGACTTTAAAACTTGAATATGAAAAATAAAATAGCGTTTATCGCGCTTTTCGCTCTTGCCGCGAATATTTTTTCGCAGGGCATTCAGGAAAGCCGCGTTCAATCAGGCGGTCAGGAGAACGCGCAGGCGGGAGAGCTTCCTCTTAAAAAGGTAGTGATCCTTACATCAGGGCTTGCGTATTACGAACATTCAGGTTCGTTATCCGCAAGCGCAAGCATTACCATTCCGTTCAGACCGGACGCGGTAAATGACGCTCTTAAAACTCTTGTTATAAATGATCCGTCTTCCGCAAACCCTTCCGTAAAATATCAGTCCGAGCAGACTCTGTATCAGACTTTGCGCAGTTTAAAAATTGATCTTTCAGACTCGCCGGGTTTTATTGATATTCTTTCGAGGCTTAGAGGCGCGGAAATTGATATAACAGCGTCAGCGTCGCATACGGGAAAAATTGTCGGCATTGAATACCGTCCGGAGCCTCCCGAACCGTGGCTTCTTGTAAACACCGCGCAAGGCTTAAAATCTTTCAGTCTAAAAGAAATTAGTTCCATAAGTTTTAAAGACAAAGCAATTGAGCATGATTTAAACCGCGCTCTTGATTTACTCGCCGCTTTCAGAAATACCAATTCGCGCGATTTAACCATAAGCCTTCCGGGAAACGGCAGAAGAGACGTGTCGATAAGTTATGTGATACCCTCCCCTGTCTGGAAAGTTTCTTACCGCCTCGATCTCGGCTCTTCAAAGCCGCTTTTTCAGGGCTGGGCGATTGTAGATAACGACAGCGACAATGACTGGAAAAATGTAACTTTATCTCTTGTGGCAGGCCGCCCTTCTTCGTTTATTCAAAATCTCTATCCGCCGTATTATGTGTCGCGCCCTGTGCTTCCGCTTTCAATCGCGGGAACCGCGGCGGCGGCAACACATGAGCAGGGGTTTGCGATGTCTTCGTACGGAGGAGCAAGGAATGATTTTTTTGAGTCGGAAAAAACCACCGCCGACAGCATGATGATGCAAAGAGCGCCTTCTCCGGCTTCTTTGCCAACGGCAAATCTTGCAGGCGGAGTTGTTCAAACTGCCGAAGCAAGCGCGGCAGGCGGTCAATTTGAATTTACCATTAAAAATCCCGTAAATCTTGACAGACGCATGAGCGCGATGCTTCCGCTTGTAGAAGTCAATATTGACGCGCGAAAGCTTTTAATTTACTCAAGCGGCAATCATCCGCGCATCGGAGCGGAAATAACAAATACAAGCAAAATGAAGCTTCCGGCAGGTCCTGTCACAGTTTACGACGGAGTTTACGCGGGCGACGCTCTTTTGGAATTCTGGAATGAAGATGAAAAAAGACTGATATCGTTCGCGGAAGATCTTTCCGTAACAGCGTTATCGGGCAGCACAAATACAAACGCGGTAAGCGCGGTAACGGTAACATCGGGCGTTATGACAATTACCCGCGATATTAACTACATTAAAAATTATACTTTTAAAAATTCAGGCTCCGGTTCAAAAATTCTTATAATTGAACACGCTAAAATTTCGCAGGCGGAGCTTGTTTCTCCTAAAGCTGCGGAGCAGACTTCGTCTCATTACCGCTTTGAACTAACGCTGCCGGAAGGCCGCGAGACGAGTTTATCGGTAAACGAAAAAAGACCTGTATCAGAAAGGATTACGCTGTTGTCTCTCCGCCCGGAAGCATTTTTAAGTTACTCAAGCAATCAGGAAATTCCGGCAAATGTAAGGCGCGCACTTGAAAGGGCTGTCGAGTTAAAAAAAGAAGTTGATTCGGCTGACGCCGCTGTTAAAAACACCGAAGCGAACCGCACAAGGTTAATCGCGGATCAGGACAGAATCAGAAAAAACCTTGAAGCCGCGGGAAGCCAGACTCAGCAGGGACAGGATTATTTAAGACGTCTTGTTTCGCTGGACAGCGAAATTGACGCTCTTTCCCCTGTTCTTGTAAAGGCAAACGCCGATTTTAAAACGGCTCAAGCCAATTATGAGAACTATCTTAACGGTCTTAACCTCCGCTAGGTATTGAAAATTTCATGGAATTATTTTAGGCTGTTGTCATGTTTACCTTAAAAATTCATCCGCGTTTCGGAGACATCGACGGTCTTGGTCATGTAAATAACACAGTTCCCGCAGTCTGGTTCGAGATGGGAAGAACCGAAGTCCTTAGAATGTTTGACCCTGATCTAGCCCTCGATAAAAATGTATTTCCGCTCATAATGGCTCATATCGATTTTGATTTTGCCGAACAAATGTATTTTAAGGGCGAAGTGGAAATAAAAACATGGGTATCCAGAATAGGAACCAAGTCTTTTACGATTTCCCACGAAGCATGGCAGAACAGCCGCATGTGCGTCAAAGGCACAGCGGTAATTGTCTACTTCGATTTTATCAAACAGGAAACAACGCCCATACCCGACGACAAAAGAAAACTGCTGCAAGAGCATTTGGTTACTGAATAAACATCAAATAATTAGACAGTTAAAACTTGAAAAATGCATATTTTTGGATAGAAAGGCTGAATTGTTATAAATTTCTTCACACAAGGGGACACAAAGGGAGATTATGCGTTATCCCTTTGCGCGCCGTGATTACTGCGAATTTTCCTTTTTAATAATTATTCCTAATTCGTCCAGCTGCTTTTGGTCTACTTCCGAGGGGCAGTCGTCCATGGGGCTTACCGCGAATGAATTTTTTGGGAAAGCTATTACGTCTTTTAATGACGTGCAGCCTGCCATTATCATCACGAGGCGGTCGAGACCGGGAGCGATTCCGCCGTGGGGCGGCGCGCCGTATTTGAACGCTTCCGTTAAAAAGCCGAATTTTTTTTCGGCTTGCGCGGGATCGATTCCGGCGATTTCAAAGACGCGTTTTTGCATCGCAGAATCGTGAATACGAATGGAGCCTGACGCGAGTTCGTAGCCGTTTAACACAAGATCGTAAAGGTCGCCTTTTACAGAACCGGGATCGCTTTCCATTGTTTCATGGTATTTTTCCTGCGGCCATGTAAACAGGTGGTGAGCCGCTTCCCATTTTTTCTCGTCCTCGTTGTATTCAAACATCGGAAAATCCACTATCCACGCAAATTCAAATTTTGACGAATCGCAAAGTCCAAGGTCTCGGCCCAGCTTTGAGCGCACCGCGCCTAAAGCCGTATTCGCTACCCTTCTTTCGGCGTCGGCGACCATAAGAATTAAATCGCCGTCTTTCGCGCCGAGCCCTTGCGCTACCATCGAAGCGTTATCTGCAAAAAACTTTGACGCTCCGCCTTCCAAAGCGGAACCTGTTACCTTCATCCATGCCATGCCTTTCGCTTTATAAATCCTGGCGTGGGCTTCCAGCTCTTCTATTTGTTTCCGCGAATAATCCGCTTTTCCTTTTACCACAATGGCTTTAACAGCTCCGCCTGAGCTTAAAGCGTCTTTAAACGCCTGAAAGCCGCCGGCTTTCGCATAAGAGCTAAAATCTTTTAACTGCATATCGAACCTGAGATCGGGTTTATCGCTTCCGTAATTTTCCATCGCTTCTTCCCACGACAGGCGGCGGAAATTTTTGGGAAGGTCGATTTTCATTATTTTTTTAAAAACATGACCCATCATGCCTTCTGTCATTGTTAAAACGTCGTCCCTTGAAACAAACGACATCTCAATATCGATCTGCGTAAACTCAGGCTGCCTGTCTCCCCTTGAATCTTCATCGCGGTAACAGCGGGCAATCTGAAAATATTTGTCGAAACCCGAAACCATTAAAATCTGTTTGTAAAGCTGCGGCGACTGGGGAAGCGCGTAAAATTTACCAGGATACAGTCTTGAAGGAACAAGGTAATCCCTTGCTCCTTCGGGAGTGGATTTAATAAAAGTCGGCGTTTCTATTTCGTAGAAACCGTTAGATGTCATCCATTCGCGCACGGCAAAAGTTATTTCGCTTCTGAGTTTTATTCTCTGCTGCATTCCCGAACTTCGAAGATCGAGATAACGGTATTTAAGCCGTAAATCTTCGTTTGCCTTGCTCTCTTCTTCAATCTGAAAAGGCAAAACCTCGGCTTTATTTAAAATTACAATTTTGGACGCGGTAAGTTCAATCTCTCCCGTTTCCATTGACGCGTTTATCATATCGGCTGGTCTCGCGCTGACAGTTCCTTCCGCCGCGATGCAGTATTCATTTCTTAGCTCGTCGCAAATTGACGCAAGAAAGGTATTTTTCTCTGTATCGACAGTAACCTGAGTTACGCCGTAACGATCCCGCAAATTAATAAAAAATATCCCGCCGTGGTTGCGCTTTCTGTGAACCCAGCCGTTCAATACAACAGTCTTTCCGGCATGTTCTTTTCTTAATGATCCGCAGTCAGCGGTTCTTTTCATTGATTCCATTTTTAGCCCTCACAATATCAGTAATAATATCTTATTTATTTAATTTATGCTATAATGCGATATGAAATTTGAATTGGATGATACCTTAACAGACGATATTATTTTTCATATGGAAAATCAGGACAGCGAATTTCTTTTGGATACTCAGGAAGGTCTTGTTATTGACGTCAACTATAATGAATTCATGGAGGAGCCTGATTATGATGATTGTGAACGCTATATCCCGCTTCCTCAATGGGAACCAAAAGACGGCTACCGCCTGATGGAAAAATTTACAGCTTCTTTAAAAAATCCAGCCGCACGTCAGGAATTAGCAGACGCGCTGAACAGAAGCAAGGGCGTTTTCCGCGCATTCAGGGATGTTTTGGAACAGTACCCCGACATCGAAAAAATGTGGTTTAGATTCAAAGGACAAAAAATGAAAAACGAGGTTACCTCATGGTACAACGCGCTAAGGGAAGAATGGGGGCTTGAACCTATCGGCATCGAACCTGAAGACACAACATCTCTTGTTCTTGAAGATTTTATTATCCGCGAAGGCGACAACGATTTTTGCTTCATTGCCGAAAGCGCGGACGGCGAAACTGCAGGCAGCATTAACGCGGCAGTAAGCGGCTCAATTTTACATATCAGCTCTTTTGAAGTTAAAAACGAGTACCGAAGCATGGGAATCGGCAAAACGCTGTTGTCAAAGGTTGCCGAAAAAGCCGACAAAAAAAATCTCGATATTTCGATAGACTTGCCCGCCGAAACCGGCTACTTCTCAAGAGCGCTTCTTTTGGAAAATTTTAAACCTGTTATGCAAAGGTTTGTCCGCAAAAAATAATCCTTTTCTGCCTTTAATTTTTACACATTCATCGATAGACATTGTCAGCGCGATAAGAGAAAGCAGAGAACGCGTTTAATCCATTGCAGATTAATGTATCTTTTCCCCCCACCCATCCCAAAAAAAGCCGCCCCAATCGGAGCGGCTTTACAGGGGTTAGCTGTTACCCGTTTGTTACACAGTAATGGGCAGCTTATTTCTTCTCGTTGTCAATCATTGCATGAAGACGAATTGGTACAAAATAGCCTTTTAAAACAACCGCTTGAGTGGCACGGCTTAATTTCATATAAAAACCAGCGCCAGGACCTTTTTTATTATTATGTATATTATGTTTATTGCAAATTGGAAGAAGATATACATCACTGCCTTTCTCCACACGTCCTGACTCTGTTGGTAAATCACCTTCATCAGTTTCGGGCGGCATAATGTGACCGCCGCAAAATGGAGTATTACAGACTCCAAAAGACTCCTCTGTATTATCGTACTGGTAATATTTTCCATTTTCAGCGCAGCAGCTGGCAATATTTATTCCGGTATCATCAAAAAAATCAATCCAATTTATAATATCAGAAGGTCTTGTATCTCGCGCACTGCCTTCAACATTTGCGAATTTCGTTCCTATAGGATAAATTCTAGCAGTTACTTTTTTAAAAGTTGACCGCACGGGAAGAATCGCGTATTCATCGGAATAATCTTTTTGCGGATCCCATAATTCGGCGAAAGCGGCTCCGCCTTCGTCGTCCAGTTTGTACACAACCTTGCACTTCTCTTCAATTTCCGCGGTAAGGTTGAGCTTCGCGCCTTCCTCTGTGGGCGGCGCATTGTTTAATAAAATTGCCATAATTGTTTTCTCCTTTTACTTTATTTTTTCAGGAACGTTATTAACGCCCATCATTACGTTGTTGTACTCTTTTTTATTGTCATCAACGTCTTTCTCTGTCCTTTCCCAGCCAATTTGGGATTTTACAGCTTCCTTAAATTCGCCGTCCGCTGCGGCTGTATTGGTATATTCACTGTAATCTTTATCAGCAGGGCAGAAATCTGCAATTGAAGCGTCCGCTTTGCCGGAAGAAGCCGCTAAAAGAACTTTCTTTCCGGCGCCTAACTGAAGCTCATTCCAGAAAGTATCCACGGCGTTCTCGTTGTGTTTCTTTTTTTCTTCTTCAGCCATCTTCGCGTAGGCTTCCGAATACTTTCTGCTGCTTTCATTCTGGAGACTTTGCAGTCTTTGCAGAAAATATTTAAGATTAATTTCCTTGGTGCCTCTTGCGGCGCGTTCGGCGTTTTCGAGCTGCATCCCTTTTTCACGCAGCGCTTTAAGTTTTAAACTGCGTTCGCGCCGCTCTCCTGTAAGTTCAGCGCCAGAGGCGTCTGTGGAACGGCTGGCGGTAATATTCGGGGAAACCGCCGCAGCCATTATGTCCAGCACGCGCGCCAAACCTTCGGGCATTCCATGATTTGTCGCTCTAACATCAACATGGTATTTCGCCGAATTGTCAGAACTTCGCGTATTGGAACTGTGCGCCGATACGCTCCCGCTTATGCTGACGGATATTGGTCCCCATCCGACTTTTGCGCTGAATGAACCGCTGCCGGACATGGAAGATTCGCTTTTTTCACATTGCTTAACTTCCATATCAAACAGAACATTGACTTCGTCAATCTGAAGATTTGGAATTGGAACAATCGCCAAAATGGGAACCTCTACAGACATATCCTGCACGATCATGTTCCCGTCTTCTGTAGGTTCCTGTTTGTTGTACTTAAAAAGAACTGAACGCGCTTTTTTGTCGGCGTCAAAACCAACTTCATTAATAAAGTTGGCGGTTGTACGCGCAAGCAGCAGATTCGCGTCGGCTGCCGCCGTTAACGGACCTCCAATCAGGTTCTTCATATCCAACCCTTTAAATTGCTCTCCGATACTCATAATGCATTCTCCTTCATAAAAATTTAAAATCTCCGTATTTACGGATTTATATGATTTAACAAATCATTTTTCGCCTTTGTTTCCTTTTTTATTTTCATTCAAAAAAAGCCTTTCTATTTTTTTTTCATTAAGCGTTTCAATCTGTTTTTCCAAATCGGCGCAGATTTCCTTGTATTTTTTTATTAACGCGCATAAACCGGCAATTTCGGCATCCTCAGGATGTTTATCGAGATAATCCTGATTCTTAATATATTCGTCGTACTCCATTCCGGTTTTCTCATTCAGAAGGGCGTTCTTAATGCGGATCATCTCCTTAACTTCATTGAGATTATTTTTAAGTTCAGTTAAACGTTCAATATATTTCATGTGGTTTAAATATTTTTCGAGCTCTTTGCCCGTAAGCGCGCTGCCGGAATCATTAAGAGGTTTCACACTGATTCGTTTAGGCACTACCTGAGCGTTGAGAGTATCTACAAACCGCGCCAATCCTTCACCGACGCAAACATTTTCAAGCTCCATATCAAAATGAATTCTCGGCTGCTTGTCGCTTTTACGTTCCTTCTTTGAACAGACCTGCGCCATTATCCTGACAGAACCGCCTGTTTTCTCCACATTTTCGATTTCAACATCAAATGACACTTTTGATTTAATCACCTTAAGACTGTTAAGAGGATAAATCGACAGCAGCGGCACTTCAAGATTGATTAGTTCCTCTACGGTGTTTTCTTCCGCGTCATTGCATATCTGCTGATATTGCATCTGCATTGTTTTAAGATGAACAATCGGTTTCCCTTTATCATCAAGATTAAGATCTCCTGTAGAAGCGATAAGATCAACAATATTTGAACTAAGCCGCGTATTGGCTTCTGATACCGCGTGAATCGGAGCGTAAACCAAATCTTTAAGTTCAACTGCGTTCGAAGGTCCTTTATTTTTTATCATCTTTCATGCCTTATTATTAATAAGAAATGTTTAACGTGATTAGCAACATAAAAAAAATATTTTTTATGTTGCTAATTGCCGGAATTGAGCTCTATTTTAAATTATGGAAATAATAAACAATCTATTAACATCTGGAAAACCGGCAAGAAGCGGCATCAAGTTTACAAAACCTGTAACAAAGATTATCATTCACTGGATTGGTCCGTACCCGCATCACAATCCTTCCATTGTGCGCGATTGGTGGGAAAAAGGAAATGACGGCAAAGGCGTACAGGCATCCGCGCATTTTATAGTGAAAGAAAACGTTTGTATGCAGTGCCTGCCTCTTGACGAAGTAGGATGGCACTCGGGGGATTCAAGGAACTATGAATCTATAGGAATTGAAGTAATTCCAATGAATGAAGCGGGAGAATTCTCAAAAACATCCATCGACGCCGTCTGTTCATTAATCCGTCACATTAAAGGGGAAAAAAAATCCAGTCTGACAATCGAAAGACATTTTGACGGCGCGCAAAAAAAAGATTGTCCGCGGTTTTACACTCCGGTTACCGAAAATATCGGCATTGGCGGCAGAGTTGAAAATCCCTTGAACGGCGGCAAAAGATGGGAAGTACTGAAACTATTACTTGAAAATTAATAATATTTCAAGCGATTTGATGTCCTGTTTTTTGTATCTCTTTTACGAAAGGATTATCGTTGAATAACTCAGATACGGGGAAAGCGTTTGGCTCTATTAACAAATCTTTGTCATACTTGATCTTCAGATAAAATAGTTCCGTAAGAACATCAAGTCTTCGCCTCGACTCAAATGCTTCAGAAAAAAAGCAGATATCAACATCGCTGTCTTTCCTTTGAGTTCCTTTTGCGTAAGAGCCGTATAAATATACCTTATCAATAGGCATTGCTTTCTTTACATCAGCTATATATTGGTCTAAAATATTTCTTATGGTTTCATTTTCAATAGCCATTTAAATACCTCACCTGTTTTCTTTAATATCTCTTTTACTTCTTTTTTATTTAACGAAGTACTTAATTTTTCTTTGTACTCAGGATAACGATTATTTAAGTAAAAAGCGCTGAGTTTCGCGAAAAAAAGGTGTTTCTCATCATCTACCGGTTCAGATAACTTATCTTCGTATTTTGATATCAATGAATTAATATCATGAATTCTGGGAATATCGTCATTTATAAATACCAAATATAAACCTTTGCACAGCTTTTCTATCGCCTGTTGACACATAAAGACCACGTATAGCCAACGCCCGGTTTTATACATGGCTTGAGCGGTTTTAAAATCATATTGCGCAATGTCTATCCAATACTCAAGTTTTTCACCCGTATTCATATTATCAAGTATAATCCAAAATTAATTTTTTGACTATTTATAAAAGTTTTTTTCTTACATGATAATAATGTGGAAAACTAAGCCCAATCAATTTGTATTAATCGATTGACAAATATTTATACCGGTGTTATACTTTTTCTATGAAGACAGCAATTTCTATTTCTGATACATTATTTGAAAAAGCGGAGAAAACTGCCCGTTATATGGGGATTCCGCGCAGTAAATTATATGTTCTTGCTCTTGAAGATTATATTGCGAGAAATAACGGAGAAATGATAACTGAAAAATTGAATGAGGTATATTCAAAAATAAATCAAAATGAATTTAATAAAAATATGGCTGTTGGGCTTGAATCATTAAGGAATTTAACAAAAGATGACACGTGGTGAATTATGGTGGGCTGATTTTGGAGTACCGTTCGGCAGCGAACCAGGGTACAAACGTCCGGTCATAATTATTCAAAACGATTTTTTTAATAAAAGCAAAATTAATACCGCAATTGTCATTCCATTAACGACGAACATGATATTAGCGGATGCTCCCGGAAATCTGCTATTCTCAAAAAATCAATCGAAATTAAAAAAAGATTCTGTAATTGCCGTATCGCAAATAGAAGTTATAGATCGTCAGAGACTCATTGAAAAAATTACCAGGATAGACAAGTCACTGTTAGAAAGGATAGAAAATAACATTCTTTTTGTTCTGGGAATAAGAAAAATATAAATTATGTGCGCTGAATAATTACTTTTTTTAAGCACATGTTTTTGGTAAAAAACTATCTCATTTTTCCTCTAAAAAAACAATCATCAAAAAAATCGTTCCTTTAAATTTAGCAGTAAACAGCTAAAAAATTTTTGGAGGTTTTTATGAAAGGTTTATTGAAAAAACTTGGGATTATCGGACTCGCGCTGATAATCGGATTTGCTATGATGGGATGTCCAG
>Ga0209755_10002100_pt1 | contig 28226 bp, 25 predicted proteins | sample TergutCo191P1_FD_187301 | JGI IMG/M metagenome (GOLD analysis project Ga0209755, IMG submission 187301) | Cornitermes sp. P1 segment gut microbial communities from Petit-Saut dam, French Guiana - Co191P1 (SPAdes) (version 2) | ecosystem: Host-associated > Arthropoda: Insects > Digestive system...
CGAATTACCCAAACTTTTTATTATAACGGAGAAGAAATCGGCAGTTTTCATTTTAATTTGAGGTCAGCGGATATCGGAGGATATCAATTCACGCGTATTTATAAATTTAGCGAGGATGCTGGCGCAAACTACTACACCAGTTTTCCCGCCGCTTGGAAATTAAGTTTAGTTATTACTGAGTAAGGAGACGCGATGGTGGAGTGGCGCGATGGTAGCAGGTACCAATGTTATGCGACACGGCGCAGCGAAGGTAGCAGGTACCAAATTCCATGGTGTCGTGCGAGCGTTAAGCGACACCATATATAGCGTAGTAGGTCACGTAAAAGGTAACAAAATGGTAGCTGCTACCGATCTGGGAAAAGGTAGCTGCTACCAGTTTGGTTAAGGTCACGAAAAAGGTAGCTGCTACCTATTGGTTAAGATAGCTGGAAATGGTAGCAAAATGGTAGCTGCTACCTATTGGTTAAGGTAGCTGGAAATGGTAGCAAAATGGTAGCTGCTACCTATTGGTTAAGGTAGCTGGAAATGGTAGCAAAATGGTAGCTCTACCAGTTTGGTTAAGGTAGCGGAAATGGTAGCAAAATGGTAGCTGCTACCGATCTGGCTAAGGTAGGGAAATGGTAGCTGCTACCAGGGCGATAGCGTGGCAGGTTGCGAAAAAGGTAGCAAAAAGGTAGCTGCTACCGATCTGGGAAAAGGTAGCTGCTACCAGTTTGGTTAAGGTAGCGGAAATGGTAGCAAAATGGTAGCTGCTACCAGGGCGATAGCGTGGCAGGTAGCGAAAAAGGTAGCAAAATGGTAGCTGCTACCGAGCTGGGAAAATGTAGCTGCTACCAGTTTGGTTAAGGTAGCGAAAAAGGTAGCTGCTACCTGATGAGCGACAAAAGGTAGTTGCTACCTATTCTGGTTTGGGAGTTGAATGACATTCCGCGGATTTTCCAAGTGAATACAAGTAAAATCTATATGATCTACAAGGCATAGACCATGAAGCTTGTAATAAGCGCCGCATGCTTTCCATTCTTCAGGTGTTTTGGCCAATTTTGCTTTTACGGGATTATTGTCAATGTAATTCATAACTTGTTCATATTCAGAATAATCCTTAATACATCTTGCAAAATATCTGCTACCCCATAAATGATCGGTAGAACCATGTAAAAAATTCCATCTTTTTGCTGTTTGTAATTTTAACCAATGCATTATGCTGCTTAAATTTATATCATTTTCAGGTTTTATAAGCAGATGAATATGAGTCGGCATGACGCAAAAATTTGTGAGTCTAAAATTAAACTTATCTTTCGCATCCTGAAGGGTAATAAGCATAAGCTTTTGTCCCAGTTTAGATTCAAAAACCTTGACTTTATCATTGGTTCGGGAAGTAACATGATAAAAGACACCGGTAATGAAATCTCTTTTTTTATACATTTTTTACTCCTGCCGATGAAAATTACTTTTTTTCATCACCTATATATGGGTGCGGAGTATTTGTTTTGCATGACTGAGATAAAAAAAAGGTAAAAAGGTAGCAGCTACCTTTTTCCGCTAGACGTTGAATCGATCACGCAATGGTAGCAGGAACCGCTTTTTCATAGTGTCGTTGGGGTGTTAAGCGACACCATATGTAGCGTGGTGGGTCACGTAAAAGGTAGAGCTACCTGATGAGCGAAAAATGGCAGCCTACTGGTTTGAAAAAATGTGAAGCGCTTTTTTTGGACTTTTATTATTGTTTACCAAGGATTATTTTACGAAATCGCCTCGATTACATATAAGCTCGACCCGTAATCGCCAAGAAGGCGCGTTTTATCATTATAATGACTGCCCATAAATTGATTATTTAACGGAATTCCCGCGTTAAGAGCGCTTCCGCGGCATTTATAAGTTTCTATACAGTCAGTCAGGGCGTAAAATCGGTTTACGGTTCTCAGAATAAAGCCGTTTGGGTTTAATGTTACAGGCAAAATATGTTTAACAAGACCGCCAAAGCGTTTAATAAAAAGACGCTGAGGCTTTGTTTTTACTGTATAAAGCGCATCGTTTTGCAAATGCGGAATTCTGAGAGTATCAGGTTCATCGCCGGGAGCTGCCTGAAACTGAAAAAAACCGGCGATAATTTCATTTTCAATGCGGCATATCCATGTTGTTTTTCCGGATTTGCTTTTCCGGCTTCGGCCTGACGGAACGTTCCGGCGTTCAAAAACGCCGAACTGAAAAGTCTTTCGATGCGTTTTATAAAATTCGATTTGCTCTTTTATTTCGCATTTTTCGGCTGGAGTGAGGAACCTAAGATCAAGCTCATAGCCAAGGCTGCCGAAACATGCCGCGTTAAAACGCGCAGAAAGCGGCGTATCGCGTAATGTCTGCTGATGAGGAGCGTCCGAAACATGAGCGCCCATTGCCGACTGCGGATAAAGATAGGAAAGACCGCCCTGAATATTCAGGCGCACGGCGGGATCTGTGCAGTCCGATGTCCATATCTGCGGCGAGAATGCGAGCATGCCCAAATCGAAACGATTTCCGCCCGACGAGCATGATTCAAGCAGGATGTGCGGGCGTTTATGAAAAATCCGGCGCAAGACATCATAAAGCCCCAGTATATAACGGTGAAAAAACTCTCCCTGATTTTCGATATGCTCCGAGGAAAAATCGCTGATGTGGCGGTTCATATCCCATTTCACATAACACGCGCCTGTTTCGTCTAACACTCTCCCGATAGAAGAGACAATATAATCGCGCACGGCGGGACTGCATAAATCCAAAACAAGCTGATTGCGTCCAAGTGACGGCTCTCTGTCTTTTTGACGGACAGCGTACTCAGGATGAGCGCGGAAGAGATCAGAATCTTCATTGAGCATTTCAGGCTCGAACCAGATGCCAAAACCCATTCCAAGTTTTTTGATTTTTTCAGCGAAATGAGAAAGCCCAAACGGAAATTTTTTCCTGTTACTTGAATAATCGCCAAGACCCGCTTTATCGTTATCGCGCCCTTTAAACCAGCCGTCATCCAGCACAAAAAGTTCCATTCCCATTTTTTTTGAAAGACGCGCCAGCTTCATCAGCCTGCCTTCATTAAAATTGAAAAAGCAGGGTTCCCACGCGTTATACAAAACCGGACGCTCTCTTCCCTTCCATTGTTCCGCGATTATATGATTATTCACAAATGAATGAAAATTCCGGCTGAGGCCGTTAAAGCCTTTTTCGCTGTATGTCATTACAGCTTCGGGGGTTTCAAAACTTTCTCCATTTTTTAGCTGCCATTCAAAACAATGCGGGCTTAAGCCTATTCCGGCGCGGACAAGTTCATGGCTGCTAAGTTCCGCAAAACCAAAATGATTGCCCGAATAAATAAGATTAAAACCGTACACCCTGCCGTAATCTTCCGACGCGTTATTTTCACATAACAGGAACCCGGGATTATGCTTATTGCCGCTTGCCCCGGTACGGTTCTCGTTAATAAAAATACCCGGCTGCAGCATCCTGTCATTTCTGTGCGCTTCTCTCGCCCAGTCGCCGTCAAAGGTTACGAGATTAAAATCAGCGTTCGGCATATCAAGCGACATGCTCAAAAAGCGGCGGATAACCAAAGGATTACTATCGTTATTCTCAAGTACAGCGCGGCGGGTTATTACGTTTGTTTTTTCATAAACTGTGTAAATAAGCGTCAGCGTTACATCACAAAGCTTTTCTTTCATTTTGATTTCGAGACTTGTACATTCATTTTCTTTCCCATACGCTGAAGGCAGTTCCTTCATCGGGATACAGCCTTTTTTTATATCATGACTCTCATAAATAAAATCGCTTACATAACCGCCGTTTGGCATTTTTATTTCCGCGGGAGAAAACCTGTAATCGCCCTTGCCGATACCCGACCATTCAAAACACATTGTATCAAGACAGTAAAGATTGTCGTCTCTGTCATAGGCGACAGTACTGCCCGCCTGAGCGGTGCGTTTAGGAGAGAGAGCTTCAATGTCATCATCACTGAGCGATGTCTGCTTTGAACCGAAAAAAATATGTTCAAGATGATTGTGTTTTGTTATACGAAAGATATAACTTGCGTCATCCGCAGAAAGATGGAAGGTATTATTATCGAAGGTTATCATGTGAATATTTTATATGATTATCAGCATAAAATATATATGAATTGGAGCTGTTCTATAACATCAGTTATTTTCTGTATTCCTGCTGTGACACATATTTTTTATAGTCTTCGTCAGTAACGCCTTTATTTTTAATCATTGAGGAGAAAAATTGTCCGCTTTTTTTAATCGTGCGTTTTTGCGTTTTATAATCAACATGCACAAGTCCAAAGCGGGCGCTTTCTCCTTCGCACCATTCAAAGTTGTCGGTGAAGCACCAGTGGTAGTAACGCGCCACGGGAAGGCCTGAACCGGCAAGAGCTTTAATATGATCGTAAATATAGCGGCAGCGGAAGGAATCATTGTTATCGCATGTTCCGTTCTCGGTGATGTATATAGGTCTTTGAAGCAGTTTATATAAATCCGCGGCGCACTTTACGATGCCCTCAGGATATATTTCCCAGCCAAGATCGTTATGCGGCGCGTTTTCGTCTGTGCCGTCGGCAAGAGATGATACCGCCGACCTTGTATAATAATTTAATCCGATGAAATCGGCGTATTCGCCTCTTTTAACTTTTCCGTATCTGATTAACGGAAAGACAAAGCGGCCTAAAAGACATGCTCTTGCCAGCGCATTCTGGAACATCAGCGAAACAAGTTTAGCGCATATACAATGCCAGAGATTTTTTTTATTCTTTGGCGCGAAAACACGGGCGTGATGTGCAAATCCTACCTTTGTGTTGGCGAAGCCCATCTCTCTTCGTACGCGGTGAATCAGGCTGTACGCCTGAATGTGGCAGGATGCCATAATTGACTGCACTTTAATTGCAGCTAACATTGATTTTCTGCCCGGAGGAAAAACGCCTGTACTATATCCCATAACGGCAAAAACATTCGGCTCGTTTATTGTCACATATTCATCCGCGAGATCGCCGAAATTCCTAACAACATAATCAGTAAAGCCAAGATAGACAGGAATATTTTTTGGCTCTGCGAAACCTCCCGATTCCTCGAACCACAGCGGATTTGTAAAATGATGAATCGTTAAAAGCGCGAACATGCTTTTGCTTTTTATATATTCAAGAAGGTTCCGGTACCATTTTACGGCGGCATCATCATACTTGTATTTCTCCGGCTCAATCCTTGCCCATTCAACGCTGAGCCTGTAAATTCTTATGCCCATATCCGCCATAAGATCGATATCTTCCTTCCATCTGTTTAAATGATCATTAGCGCGCGCGGGATTCGATCCGTCTTTAATATGACCTTTCTCATGCCAGTCACTCCATGTATGTTTAAATCCTCCGCCTTCAATCTGCGTGGCCGCCGACGCCGCGCCTAAAATCATATTTATTTTCATAATGATATTATAGCATAGGTTTATATTTTTATTGTATAATAAAAAAATGCCGCACACATTAACAGAACTTGATATTCTAATCCGCCTTGCGATTGCATTCGCCGCGGGTTTTATGATCGGTATTGAACGTTCAAGCCGAAGACAAGTCGCGGGTCTCCGCACTCATATTCTTATCTCGCTCGGCGCCTGTTGTTTAATGCTGCTCTCACTCTGGATTCCGCAGCAGATGGGCAGCGGAGATCCCGGAAGAATCGCGGCGCAGGTCGTCGCGGGAATGGGTTTTCTCGGGGCCGGCGCGATAATAAAGCTTGGCAATAATATCAGAGGACTAACAACAGCGGCGTCTTTATGGGTAACGGCCGCGGTAGGTCTTACAATCGGAGCGGGCATGTATATCGCCGCGGGCGCGGTTGTAATTCTGTCGCTGATTACATTGATTTTTATGCACTTTCTGGAAAGAAAAATTTTCCCCGAAGACAACTGGAAAAAAGACACTCCTGAAACGGAGAAATGATGAATAAGCACCTAACGGTAAGCGAACTTACAGAACAAATTCGCCAGAACCTTGAAAATTCTTTTTCATATATTTTTGTCGAAGGTGAAATTTCCAATTTAAGGCCGGCAAGTTCAGGACATCTTTATTTCAACCTAAAAGATTCGGGCGCGAAAATTGACGCTGTAATGTTTAAAAATAAATTTAAAACGCTCAGCTTCGATCCAAAAGACGGAATGCTTGTTCGTGTACGCGGAAATCTTTCCGTCTACGCGCCCCGCGGAACATACTCAATCGTCTGCGAAGAAATGGAAATCGCGGGAACAGGCGTAATTCTCGCAATGCTCGAAAAAAGAAAACAAAAACTTGCCGCAGAAGGATTATTCGACAGCGAAAAAAAAATCTCTCTTCCGCGTTTTCCATCGGTGGTAGGCGTTGTAAGTTCTCCAACAGGAGCCGCGGTACGCGACATTTTAAATATTCTTCAAAGGCGCGCATCCGCGGTAAAAGTGATAATTATTCCAGCGCCAGTTCAGGGCGACGACGCTGCGCCAATAATCGCCGCGCGTATAAGACAGGCAAATGAATGGAAACTTGCCGATGTATTGATAGTCGGAAGAGGCGGCGGCTCTTTGGAAGATCTTCTTCCTTTTTCCGATGAAGAAGTTGTACGCGCTGTCGCTGATTCAGAAATTCCTATAGTAAGCGCCGTCGGCCATGAGATTGACTGGGCGTTAAGTGATTTCGCCGCGGATTTAAGAGCGCCGACCCCTTCGGCCGCCGCTGAACTTGTCAGCGAAAATTTTTCCGCTATTGAAGATTCAATCTTATCAATCAGGCGGAATCTCCACAGCGTTATGCGCACAAGACTTGAAAAGGCGCGTCTTTTATTAAAGCCGTTTGATATCCATGATATGGAATACCGTTTCCGCGCGATTCTACAGCCGCGCCTGATCCGCTTTGACGATGCGAAAGAAGAATTAATTAACTCTGTATCAAATAAAATCTCTGAATTTAAAAACCGCATCCGTTTGTCCTCTGAAGTAATAAAAGCAGGGAGTCCGTTAGCTGCTATGGAGAGAGGGTTTTCTTTGGTGACAGACAGCGAAGGAAAAATTATACTCAGCGCGGCTAAAATAAAAAAAGGCGACAAACTTAAAATCAGGCCGCTTAAAGGTGAAATAGAAGCAATTGTAAACAGCGCTCAAATATGAAAAATTACAGGAGACAAATATGGCAAAAAAGACAACAGCGGCAGCCGGGAAAAATACAGGAATGAAAAGTTTTGAAGAACGGCTTGAACGGCTTGAAATGTTAGGTGAAAAGATCCGCAAAACGGACATTCCGCTTGATGACGCGTTAAAAGCTTTTGAAGAAGGAATCCGCCTTGCTCAGACCCTTGAAAAAGACCTTGAAAAAATTGAAAGCCGCATAGAAATATTAATGAACTCAGCGGAAGCGCCGGCAGAAGAATCTCCGGAACTTGAACTTTTTAATTCTGGGGATTGAATTGAACGATGCAAACAAATTACAGGCGGTAAAAATTCTCCCTCCCGAAGAAGCAAGACGCATTGCCGCGGGAGAAGTTATAGATCGTCCGAACGCGCTTGTCAGGGAATTTCTTGACAATGCGATTGATTCCGGCGCTGTAAATATCGAAGTTTCCATAGAAGAAGGCGGAAGCAAAAAGATTGAAGTATCAGACGACGGCGGCGGAATGACCAGAAGCGATCTTGAATTATGTCATCTGCCTCACGCGACAAGCAAGATACGCGGCCTCAATGATTTGGATACGTCCCGCACCCTTGGGTTCAGAGGAGAGGCGTTAGCTGCAATTTCAGCCGTTTCGCGCCTAGAAATAATTACAAGTATAGACGGAAGAGAAGCTTTTAAACTGACAACAGGCCCGGGTGAGAGTTATGCGCCATCAATTGAGCAGACAAGACGGATAAAAGGCACAACCGCAAGGGCGCTAAATTTGTTCGAGAATATTCCCGCGCGCAAACGTTTTTTAAAAAGAGCGGGAAGCGAAGCCGCATTATGCCGCCAGATTTTTATCGATAAGGCGCTTGCTTTTAATAATATTAACTTCCGTTATCTGCAAGACGGCGTTTTAAAAGATTATCTTCCTTCTGTATCCACAAAAAAAGAGCGTTTCGCGTCCGCTGTTTTTCAAACATCCGCGGGAGACTTCTCCGGATCATCGCAGGGTACGCAGGAAAAAAATTTTTTATACGAGATTTATGTTAACGGAGAAGGTTTTACAGTAACTGTCGTCATAGGAGGTCCTGAACTTTTCAGAAACGACAGGCGGCAAATTTATATTTTCGTGAACGGAAGAAGGGTGCAGGAATACGCGCTTGTTCAGGCAGTTGAATACGGCTGTCAGGGATGGTTTCCAAACGGCACTCATCCTGTGTCGGCTGTTTATGCAGAAATCGATCCTTCTCTCGCGGATTTTAATATCCATCCTGCTAAACGCGAAGTGCGTTTCCGCGATCCGGGAGCGATTCACAGCGCAATCTCAGGCGGAGTAAAAAATTTTTATCATAATTTATATTTAAAGAATTCGCATAACAGCGCACAGGCACGCAGTAAATACGAAGTTAAGAATGAAGAATTTATTTTCAAAAACGAAAAAAATAATTTAACAAAAAATGATAACTCTCATTCCCCGTTTATATCCTCCGTTTCTGAATTTTCTGTTCCTGACCTAAGTTCAATCAGCAGAAAGTTAGGTGAAATAAATTCAACTGTCCGTGAAACAGCTCCTGCATACGGTGAAATCCGTTATGCCGGAAGGGCGTTCGGCTTATTTATTTTAATCGAATACGGCGATAGACTTTACATCATAGATCAGCACGCTGCTCATGAACGCATCCTATATAATAAATTTTTAAACGAAGGCATTCCTAAACAGGAGCTGCTTACACCGGTTCCTTTTCAAACTGAGAGCGCTGATGATGACGCGTTTCTGGAAGAAAAACAGAATGAATTATCACGCTTAGGCATCGAAATAAAAAAGGATGAAAACAGTCCGCATGGCTTCTGGCATATCGAGGCGCTGCCAGCCGGCTGGAGGATGAACGATAAAGATACTTTAAAAGAAATTCTTTCGCTTAGAACAGCGGGCGAAAATATGGCGCAAAGATGGGCTGCGACTCTCTGCTGTCATGCCGCAGTCAAAGACGGCGATTATCCCGATAATGAAACAGCATTGGATCTTGGCAGACAAGCGCTTTCTCTAAGCGAACCACGTTGTCCCCACGGAAGGCCTGTCTGGACGGAAATTTCACGTGATGCGCTTTATAAAGCCGTAAGACGGGATTAATTTTCAGCTAACAAAGGACTCTTTATGGATTAATTAAAAAAGTAATTTAAAAATTCAATTTTTATTATCAAGCAAAATCAAATAACCGGCGGGATACGATACTCGCGTTTTTCTCCTGTTTTAGGATCCGAGAAAAATATCGCATGGGATTTAAGCGCAAGAAAACTGTAAAATTTGGACTCTTCATTACAGGAAGCTTTGTCTTCTTTAATTATATTATTAAAAACGGTATCGCTTGAAGTTCCATGAAAATAAAGCGGATCGTTTAATATTGGAAATCCTATCCAAAAAAGATGGCATCTTATCTGATGCCTGAACCCTCGTTTTATTCTTGCTGTAAAAATATTATTATTAACGCTGATTATTTCTGTCCTGTAAAAACCGCCTTTATCTTTTGCCGTTTCTTTGTAATTTTTATTATTTTCTATAACAGGACGAACAGTTTTTCTTCCCTGTCCAAAGGGACGAAAATAACTTTCAATTATAAAAGGCTTTTCAATTGACGGTATGTGATCGAATAACGGCGGAGGAGGAAAGCCATTTATAGAACGCGGAATAAAAGATGAAGAATCATGAATATCCTTAAAATAAACCGGATTTTTTGAATTCTTTTTTGATATTATACATTCCGCGGAATATTCTTTAATAAAGTCACCGTTATCCTGAGCAGATTTAAAAAAGTTAAAACATTTTTCATTTTTAGCGAACAATACAAGTCCGTGTGTTTCATAATCAAGGCGGTGCATAATATCAAAAACAGAAGAAGATTTTTCTTTAAACCATTCAAGAAGAGTATCGCAAGGTTTATTTAATAAAAATTTTTCGGTATTTTTTATTAATGAATTTGCCGGTGCGCAATGCATCTTTGGCGGTTTAAAAACAACCGCGAAATTTTCAGTTTCACCGATAATACAGGGAATTTTTTTAATTAACAAATTTTCATCCATTTTCTTTCATCCTGTTTAATTTTTCAATAACATCGGAAAAACGTTTTGGTAAATCAGAAGAAAATATTCTTTTTTCCTTTTCGCCCGGCAAGGTTATCGCAAGGCTTTTTGAATGAAGCATAAGGCTTATATTTGAAAACTGATTACCGCGGTAATTTTCCGCGTACAAAGGATCGCCAAGCACAGGATGCCCGATATGTCGCATATGAACGCGAAGCTGGTGCGTCCTTCCTGTTTTAGGCTTTAATAAGACAAGCGAATAATTATTCCTGCTTTTTATAACTTTATAAAAGGTAACCGCTGTTTTTCCGTTAGCTGCAACAGTAAATTTCATTCTGTTTCTTGGATCGCGCGAAATATTGGTTTCGATTCTTCCTTCTCTGTCTTTGGGAACGCCGTGAATAACCGCGGCGTAAATCTTTCGCGTAACTCTTTGCTTAAACTGCTGCGCAAGAAAGGAATGAGTCTCATCGTTATATGCCGCGATTATGATTCCTGATGTGTCTTTATCAAGACGATGAACAATCCCGGGACGCACTGAAAGCGGCTGCGAATCGCGGAGTTCCGGTTTGTTCATTGTTAATCTTCTATAATAAAGCGCGTTCGCGAGCGTTCCCTGTCTGTTGCCGGCTCCCGGATGAACAACCATTCCCTGCGCCTTGTTTACAACAATGCAGTTATCATCTTCATAAATTATATCCAAAGGAATATCCTCTGGGATTAAATCTATCACAGGAGATTCATCCCAGATTAATTCAAGCTCATCCCCGTTTGAAACAAGCTTTGAGAGTTTAGCTTTTTTTCCATTAATATTCGCTTTAAGATTCCGCGTTTTTATCTGGGAACGCGAAAGAATTTTTAAAAATTCTGACACATAACGATCCAGCCTTAACGGTTTTTGGATTTCTCCGTTTATAACAGTTACAATAGAATGCATTACGGATTATCTGTAAGCGGAGGTGAATCATCCGCTTCCTGTTCATCATTGCCCGGCGGAGTAATATGAAAAATCACAGACCCCGAAGGAGAACTTTCGTTATGCTTAAGTTCATTGTTTCTTTTATTTAAAACAATAAAAAAATCAACAAGCGCAAGCGCTACGGACAGCCCCGCGGCTATCAGCACTGTTCTTTGAAATTCTTCGCCGGTCATGTCTATGGCTCCGGCGGATTTTAACGGCCATGGCGCATAACGTCTTCCGGCGTCTGAAAAATCCATTCCGTTAGCGGATCCCCAGCGGATCATGTCAGTTACAAAAGTAACCGCAAACAATGTAAAAGGAAACGTTCCGAACGCGACAATCTCCCAGCGGCGGAGATCCTGAACCCACACGGGAAGACCTGCTGAATCAAAGGTAACATGAGTCGGTTCATTTGCGCTTAAGCTTTGCGGATAAATTTTAATTAGCGGAGTTAATAAAAGGAAAATTAATACAAGAAAAAAAATAAATCTTTTCATTTTATTTAATCCTTAAAAATAGCGCTTCCAATCCGCAACAGCGTTGAACCTTCTTCTATTGCTATTGTAAAATCATTTGACATTCCCATGCTCAAAATATTCCAGTTTCTTCCTATCCCTTTTAAAGGAAAACGTTTTTTAAGTTCGTTCTGCGCCTTAACAAGTTTTCTGAAGGATTCTCGGATGAGCCGCGTATCACCGGTAAAAGGCGCCATAGTCATAAGCCCGCAGGGTATCAGGCTCCCGGTTTTCATTAAAAGTTCTGCCGCCTTAAACAAATCGTCCAATGTCGCATAACCGCTTTTAGAATCTTCGCCGGTGCGCAGTTCAATCAGAACCGAAAGATTTGCCTGATCATCCGGGTCTTTAGGATTATTCCTTAAATGCGAATGCCTTGCAAGTTCATCAATAAGCTCATTTCTGTCTATTGATTGAATACAGTCAAAATGCACGACAGCCTGTTTTACTTTGTTCCGCTGCAGCGATCCAATCAAATGAAGTTCAGCGCCTATAAAATCATTTTTAAAATTTAAAAATTTTTCGGCTGCTTCTTTTACCCTGCTTTCGCCAAAACAGCGAATGCCGCAATTATAAGCCTCTTTTATTTTTTCGACTGGGCAGAATTTAGTTACACCCATAAGCGTGATTTCACCGCGTTTTCTTCCCGCGGAATCACAGGCTTTTTGTATCAACTCCTCGATTTTATTAATATTTTCGGCTATCAGCATTATTTTTTATATAATCGCATATTTTCAATGGATTTTGCAAGTGATAAAAATGCGTCAAATTCAAGATTCTCGGCGCGTTCGTTTTCTTTAATCGAATTTTCTTTTAAAACAGCCGCGCACATCTCCTGAATAACTGAAGAATTTTTTCCTGTTATTTTTGATTCAATGTAAAAATAATTTCCGATAGATGATGATAAAAAAATATTTAGATTATTTTTAATTGTTTTTCTTCTTGACGCGAAAAGCGCTCGCACTAAAGGATAAAATATTTCGGGGTATTGAATATGTTTTTGTAACTGCGCTTGGTTTTGCGGACATGAAAATTTATATTCAAGTAAAACTCCCATACTGTCCACATTCGGCTGCGGATAAAAAGAATCCCGTTTAATTAACATTAATTGTTTTACATTATAAACCGAGGCGCACAATACGGAAAACGATGAATAATCCGCGGAGCCTGCGGCGGCCGCCATTCTAAGCGCGACCTCTTTTTGCACCGTTACCGTCATCCGCCTGAAAACGCGCCCTTTTTCTATAAAGTCAGCGAGAAGAGCCGCCGCCAAATTGTAAGGAAGGTTGCCAAGCAAAAATTCAGGCGGTGTCTGCATTGGCCATGTTTTCATTACATCGCCTTCGACAAGCGAAAAATTTATATCATCGGAAAAAATATTTTTAAGCACGCGGATAAATCCAAGATCAATTTCAAACGCTTTAACTTTCATTTTTTTTTCCAAAAGGAGTGATGTCATTGCTCCTATTCCGCTGCCGATTTCCCAGACTTCACAGCCGTATGATGCGTCCAAAGCTTCTACAAGCGACTGTCTGATTTTTGGATTTATTAAAAAGTTCTGTCCGAATTTTTTCTGCATTCCCAGTCCTTCCTGATCAAGAAAAGCCTTTAACGCGGACGGTGAATTGTAGTTTATCATTATTATATGCTAATACAAAAAGGGCTGAATTTGATAGAGCGCTCTGCGGCGGCGGAATTCAAAAATAACAATCAATGCCGATAACGCAAGCGATATTATAAGAATGAGAACAGGGTTAGCTGAAACCGCAGGAACATTTCCCGCTAATGACGCGGTAAATTCCATTAATTTATAAATTAACGACAGCGGCAGATTTAAAATATGCGAAATTGAAAATATGTCGAGTAACAGGTATATAATTGAGCCTGTCATAAAAACAGCTGTCAGAGGAACAATAAAAAGCCCCGCTATTATGCCGATAGGTGCGATCATTCCAAAAGTAAAACTGCAAATCCCGCTTGTCGCAAGGAACGCGCCGCAGGAAAGAGACAATGGCTGTAAAACAAAAGCCGGAACTTTGCCTTGTAACAGAAAGGAAAGAGCCTGACTTGTTATCAGAATGCCTAACAGGGCGGTATAAGAAAGAATAAAAGAAAGCGAGTTTCCTGCGGCAGGCGTTATAATAATTTGTATTAAAAAAGAAATTGATAAAACAGAAAATGAATTTTTAGGAAGAGCGCCGAGAACCGCGAGCGCTCCTAAAAGGTACATAAAAGCCGATCGGTTAAGGCTTGGAAACGGGCCGACAAGAAGGCAGTAAAGAATAATTAAAACAGAACTTACAATCACTGACGCCTTAAGGCCAAGCGGTTTTCTTAAAACAAAAGCGATTAACGCGGCAAGTATGGCGAGATGCATCCCGGAAAGTGCCAGAATGTATGAAAGACCTGCCTGTCTGTACTGTTCTGTAAAGCCTGAATCCAGATTATCCCTTACACCTAACAGCAAAGCGAGCGCGAGAGCCCCCCAGCTTTCGTCATTAAAACGGCTTATTAGCTTCAGCCTGATATCCGTACGCATGCGTTCAAGCGAAGGCGCGCTCTTTGTTATGTGCAATGACTTAGCGCTTAACGACCACCCGAAAGACTCTGAAAAGCGCAGAGTTCCCTCTGCGAAAACAGCCGCGCCTCTGCCGTATTGTTTTAATTTATCAGCGCTTTCCGACGGAAAGAAAACATTTATCACGCCGGAACTGCTTATGCGAAGGCCGTTATTACCTGACGATCTTATTAAAGAAACCGGAGCCGCAACGCTGCCGCCCGAGGTTATGCGCGGATCTTCCAGAAGCACGCCTTCGACAGCAGTAACATTGGCGCTGTTAATGCCGAAAACAACATCGTTTTTTCCAGCATCAGCGGCGCATAATCCAAGAACAAGACCGATTGCCGCCGCGCCCGAACACACGGACGTTAGCTGCAAGTTACGAATAATATTTTTATGTGCGGGAAATTGATTCCAAAAAAACGGCGCAATTTTAAGCGAAGCTGCCGCGCGGAAAAAACAATGCGATACAACAGCAGCAATAAGAACACAGACAATGACCGCGAAGGGCGATTTAATTAAAATGTAATAACCCGAGGCGGCGCCTATGGCTGTGCAGAGGACAGGCGTTAGGCGCAAACGATTTATAAAACTCATTTATAGAAACAACCTGCCTCTCTCTTCTATCTAACCCAACGAAGTTTTTCGATCGCGTCTTTTGCCGCTGTCTGAATATAATCGCCGTAAGGCAGATTGCTGATATAAAGCAAGTGATCAAATGCCGCGTTGTCGCCGATTTGCCCTAAAGCACGCACAATCGCGAGAGTGAGAGCCGAGTCATAAGTGCCTGAACTTTCCATTCTCGCATTAACAAGACCAAGCTGAAGACCAAGAACTAAGGCGGCCTGGGAATTTCCTACAGCGCCAAGGCAGTTTATCGCTTCTATGAAACGTTCCTTCGAAACAATGTTCCTGAGATAATCTGATTGAACCCGGTAATAGTTCCTTATAGCAAGCGGATTAGCGCGCGTCCAGCCAAGCCCTGTAAGCGTCAGAACAGCTTCATATCGCATAACATTTAAATCAATATTATCTTCCGCGGGAGCAAGCGCCTGTTCCAGTGCAAGCTCGGCTATTTGGCCGCGCTCGGAAACGCTCAGCCTGCGGCTGTTATCCGCCGCCCTGAAAGCCGCGAGTTTTTCGTCGGGAGGATTATTCCAAAGTATATTTAAAAATAACTGGAATAAATTTCCGGGAATCACTTCAAGCGCGCCGGCCGCTTCGGACGCGATTACTTCCGGGTATCCTGCGCAGTAAACCGAAAAAAGCGCGTGGTAGGACGAGCTGTCACCTAACTCCATTAACGCCAGAATACACGCTGATATAATCGAATAATCAACTTCAAAACCGGATTTGTATAAAAGAGTTCTTCCCATTAAATAATTATTAAGATTATCGATAATAACCCTGTTTCCTTTTCCTACAATGCCGAGAGTAATTAATATCTCTCCGGCTGTTTCCGAATCGGGATTGGCGATAAATACTCTCCATAAATCACCGGCGCCTGAGTATTCGGAAATCTGCGGAACAGCGGGCGTACTTTGCATTGTGTCATCTGAGCCTGCTGTATCATCGCCGCCGAAAAGAAACGGAAGCGGGAAGAAAGCAAAAATGATCAATAAAAGGAGCGCGGATTTTTTATCCATTCATAACCTCATTAAAATTATTTGTATTGCCCGGCCGCTGAGCGGAAATATTATCAGCTTCTTCTTCCAGTACCCGGAACGGAAGTTCATCTTCATCATCATCCGGTACCATATTAAAAACTTCGCAGAGTATAAGGTTACGCGTCGCGATCGGAAGAGGATCGGCTTCCATGTGAACAAGCGATAAATTCACGTCTTCCCTGTAATTAACCGAACGGACTGTAGCAGGCATGCAAATAGGAAACCTGTTCAGCGTAAACTGCACTTTAAGGCGCATGCCGGCCTCGGCCTGCCCGTTTATTTTAAAAGCGCAGCCTGTGTCGGAAATATCATCCATCATACACCTGATCCCGGGTGATTTTTCCAGTTTGTGCGGATTATCGGCGTCATTTATAAGATATAAAAAAGCCATCTTCTTGAATTTAAGCCTCATGGATTTGCGCTTTTGCGTTCTGAACAGAGAATCGTTATGCTCAACTTTAAGCGAGGATATGCCTTTGGAAAATACTTCGTCAATTACTTCGGTATCAAAAACATAACCCGCGTCATCTTCGCGCCAGAAATAAACCGACATTTTTATTCCGTACCACGAAGTAGTAGCGGACGATTTGGCGCTTATTGGGCGCGAGATGGTAAGATAATTGCCGAAATTTTTTACAACTTCGGATTTATAAACGCCTGTTCCGGCGACAAGAACCCTGAGAGTCTGCCCTTCGCTGATTTGCCGCGAGTTAGTGATACGGGATTTATTTTCGGACGCTTCAAGTCCCATTTTTTTAAAATGATCAAAAAGCTTTGAAAGAAAAATCTGAGTTTCAGGATCTGTCGAGCTGCCGGAAAGCTGTACGGCTTTTACCGTAGAACGCACAACAGCCTCAAACTTATGCTGGGAACTGAAAATGCTTGGGGGATTTTTAATATTATCGGCTGTTACAATTTTACGAAGATTTTCCAAATCCTTGATGTTAAAACCGGCTTCCTTTCCTTTTGTAAAAAACTGAAGCCAGTTCCCGGATTTTTCTTTTTTAAAATACATAAAAAAGTAAATTCCAATGAGAATAACTGCAACAATAATCAAAAAAGGAATCAAAGATATACCCCGGTTAACATGAAAAATTGCATAATATTCATTATAATACAGAAATATAGTTATGGGTATATATATAGAGGCATTGATCTTATATATTTTGCTTTTCCTTCCGGGCGGCATACCGGGGACCGGCGCGTCATCGCGTGAATTCTCCGCAGCGGCAGAATGTGTAAAAATTTTAATGTGTTCTCTCCCCTCGCTTGTTCTTGTCTGGTACTTGATTCTAAAACCGGGAGGAGAAGCGGCAGCGGCAAATGGAATTCCGCAGGCGGAGATAACAGAAAAAAATATAAAAAGCAGACTGCCTGTGTTTGGAAAGAAAGACGTTTTTTCAATTCTTATAACACTGCCGTGCCTTATATTAACAGGCCTTTTAATTTCGTTTTTATCTTCTTTAACCGGCGAAACTCAGGCAGGGTATTTAATTTACCCGCCCTCTTCTGTTCCGGGATGGACAGCGCTTTGTATATCATGTTTTGTGTCCGCATATCTTGAAGAAAGTTATTTCCGCTATTATCTGCTGTCAAAAAGAGAATCGTTAAAATTAAGCGTTCCGGGAGTTTTCGCTCTTTCTGTAATTTTATTTTCGCTGTGTCATTCCTATGCGGGCTTTTTTGGTTTTTTAAACGCGTTAATAAGCGGCGCTTTTTTATGTTTTATATTTTTAAAATTTAACGCTTTACACGGAATCGCGGTTTCGCACGGATTATATAATATTTTAGCTTTTATTTTAAATGCGATTTACAAATGAATAATTTTAATAATTATTTGGTATCCAGAAAATCAACGCCGAGCAAACCGCGCACATCATCAATATCCTGCGGTCCTTTAGGCTCGTTTAAAAAATTAATTACAGCGAAAATTTTAACAGGCCTTTCCTTTCCTTTAATTGTAACAGGCTGCATTTCCTGCGTTATAAATTTATCGCCGACAAGATTATATGTATCCTCGGAAATTAAAATATCCGCGCCTGATGATCTTGCGCATGATCCAATCTGAGCCGCGGTATTTACAGGATCGCCGATAACTGTGTATTCAACATGTTTATCGCTTCCAATCTGCCCCGCTGTTGCAATTCCCGAGCTGATTCCGCAGCCAATTCTGATAAAAGGATCGGAGTTATCGTTCTTTCTCCGCGTTTTATTTAAAATGAAAAGAGACTTTCGCATCATTAAAGCGGTTTTTATGCAGGCGAACGCGTCATTGCGCGGACTCCCTGTTGTGTACGCGGTTCCCCAATGCGCCATTAAAGCGTCGCCGATTAATTTATCGGTTACTCCGTTTGTTTTTTCGACGCAGTCTATCATTTTTGAATAATACTCGTTAAGCCACCGTACAATTTTTTCTGAACCTTCGTTGCCGAAAAATTTTAAAAAATTGGAAGACTTCGCCGCGAAATCATGAATGTCAGAAAATAAAACGGTGCAGTGTTTTGGAATTCCGCCCGGAGCGATATCGCCGCGCATTGATTTTAAAACAACTTCTCTGTTTGTAAACTTTCCAAAATTATTTAGAGCTAAACTCATCCTGCCAAATCCGGAAGCTAAAACTCCTGTTTCATCCAGATTATTAATTTTTAATTCATGAGAAAAATTGCCGTTTTCAATCTGCTTTGCCGCGGCGGCCAATGATCTTAAAGGAACGGAAATTGATCTTGAGAATAACGCCATCGCGATAATAGATATAATAAGAACCGCGGTAGAAAAACAGATAACAATTCCCGTAACTGAGTTAATTCCGCTGTAAATATAATCATTGTCCGCCGCGGTAATAATTAAAGCGTTAGCTGAATTTAATTTAGAAAAAGCGATGTTTTGATCGAAATTATTTTCGGCGGCCGGTTTTTCTTTAATAATTTTATTATTAAAAAGAAATGTTTTAATACGGAAAGAAACCGACTGAATAAAAGGCTTTGCTTCTTCCCATAAATTTAAGATAATGTTTTTATTTGCATTGTAAACCGGAGGCCGGAGAAAACTTATGCCGGATTTAACCTGCTGTATCCCGTTATTGTACATGCCGTTAACAATATTATCAAAAAATTCCTGATTAGAAATATTAGTTCCGTTTATTAACACAGAGAAATCAGAATAAGCCAGCACATCGCCGTATGAATTTACAAGCCACGATGTGTTTTTACCGTAGCTTAAACCGTTATTAATATTATCAGATGAAAAAAGAACCGCCGCAGGCGACTGCCGCGAAGTTCCTTCATTCTGCAAAGGAAAAATCAGCGCCAATACAGGTCTTGAAAAAAAAGAAACCGCGCTGATTATTACCGGCTGCCTGCCGCCGGCCGCGTACCCCGCCTGATCAAGAACATATTTTCTGCTTTCAATAAAAGTTCCAGCAAGCGATTCATCGATACCAAGAGAAGCGAAAAACCGGCTGTTCACAAACATTTGCGCTTCACTCTCAGGATTAATAAAATAAACAGCCCCGATGTTTTTATTTTCAGAAAAGAAAATATCAGCCGTATTGTTAATAAAAGACCGCTCAGCAACTCCCGGCGCGTTTACAATCTTTATAAAAGTTTTTGATACCGAACTGATATTCGTTATTAATGAATCAACTTCTGCCGAATTAAGGCGGTTAATCTCGAAATTCGCATCATGGCTTTTAACGCGCAAATCATCATGAATATGGCTATAAACAAAAATTACAGTAAGAGTAAAAGAAACAATAATAATAAAAGAAATAATTAATATAAGTTTAGCGCCGATTGAAAACCTGACTTTATCTTTTTTATTTTTTTTGTTTTCATCACTCATAAAAAATTATTGTCCTTACTGCTCTCATCAAAAAGTCATAGGGACTGACTGCATCTTTCCCTATATAAGGAATTAATATCCGCTTAACTGCCTGTACGCCTGCTCAGCAAGCCCGAAGTTGGCGTTCTTTGTATAATCCTTTGCGTATTCGTCGTATAACATATCTTCGTACATTTTACCGGCAAAGCTGTCGTCAATAAGCCCGGATTTTTGCACTGTATTCCTCATGCTTGTTAAAAGATTTTTAACTAAAAATGTTTCAAGTTCAAGGCACATTTCGTAGAGCTTGCTGTTTTTATCGACGGGCATCTGTCCGTATCTTCTTACTCCCGCCTGCGAATCTTCATTAGCGGCGAAAGCTCTTCTTAAACTTTCCTCAAAACTCTCAATGTTGTTAGCTGATAAACCTGAGGTAAACTGGCCATTAAGCTGCATCGCCTGCAATGAAGCGGGGTTTTGTATTCCTAAACTTGAAATATCCATAAGTTAACTACCTTATCTCTTTAGTGTGGTCGCGGTTCCAAGCATATTATCGCTTGTCTGAATTGTGCGCGAATTAAATTCATAAGCGCGCTGTGCGACAATAAGATTAACCATTTCCTGCACAACAGCGACATTCGACATCTCAAGAAATTTATGTTCAAGGGCGCCCATGCCGGAATAACCGGGAGTGCCGACAATCGCCTCGCCGGAGGCTTGAGTTGTCTTAAAAAGATTTTCGCCGATTGAAGAAAGACCTACAGGGTTGGGAAAACGGTAAAGCTCAATCCTGCCTACATCAACTTCCACAAGATCGTCATTCTGAGGGACTCTTACGCTGACTCTTCCGTCTTTTGTAACATTGATCGTATTAGGAAGAAAAAGTTCCGGCATGATAATATCCGGGATAAGCCAGTAGCCGTTGCTTGTAACCATGCGGCCGTCGGAGTCTACTTTAAAATTACCGTTACGTGTATACGCAAGACTGCCGTCGTGCATTTGAATCCTGAAAAAACCTTCGCCGTTAATCGCGATATCGGTAGGCACTCCAGTCTCTTGAAGGCTCCCCTGCTCAAAAACTCTTTGAGTATCGGCAAGTTTAACGCCGTGTCCCATTTGAATTCCGACAGGAATAACCGTGTCTTCTGTCGCGGGAGTTCCCGCTGTTCTTACAGTCTGATAAAGAAGATCCTCAAAATCAGCGCGCTGTTTTTTATAACCATGCGTATTAACATTCGCAAGGTTATTCGAAATTACGTCAATGTTCGCCTGCTGCCCAATCATTCCGGCCGCGCCTGTCCACAAACTTCTTACCATATAAAACCTCTTTATTTAAAAATAGCATCCGCCGTTTTAACAGCGCACTCTATTTGTTATGCGCCAAATTTGGCAACCTGATTTATCAATGTACCCAGCATTGTATCTTCTGTCTGAATCACTTTTTGATTCGCTTCATATGCGCGGTTTACTTCGATCATCTGAACCATTTCCACTACAGGATCAACATTGGAAGCTTCGATAAAACCCTGTAAAACCCTTGGGCGGCTGTCCCCGCTTGCGATAAAAGCATGACCCGAAACCTGAGTATCGCGGTAAAGGCTTGAACCCTGCTTTTCAAGGAATCGGTCAAGTTCAAACTGGACAATTTTTAAAACATCAAGAAGAACAGTTTCTTCCCATTGATTCTGCGTTCTTCCCACCATTTCATTAGGATCATCCTCATACGCGGCATTGATCCATATTCTGCCTTCATCATCTATTCTGAAATTATTTTCTCTTACGCTGATGAAACCGTTTTCACCTAATACCGGAAAACCTTCTTTTGTTAACAGATAACCTTCTTTACCGAGGATAAATGAACCGTTACGCGTATAACGCTCGCCGTAAGGGGTTGAGACCGCGAAAAAGCCTGAACCCTCAAGCATTACGTCAAAATCGCTCGCTGTTTCTCTCGGCGTTCCCTGAGTATGGCTGGTAAACAGTTCGTTAAGTTCAACGCCTGTCCCAAGCTTTCCGATAATTGGCGCCGCGTCAGCTGAGCCGAAGGGATGCAGATAAACGCCGTCGTCATCCTGACGGCGCAGAAGCAGTTCCGGAAAAGCTTGAAAAGAAACCACATCGCGTTTATAACCGTCTGTAGCCACATTTGCCAAATTATTCGCGACAGCGTCAAGACGCCATTGCTGCGCCCTCATTCCGCTGGCGCCTGTGTAAATACCCCTTACCATACTTCATTATCGGAAATTATATTTAAGAAATGTATGCAAAAATGTACAGATAATAAATAAGGAGCAGGGACTTTAGGGCGGCAAAACATTTGGAGGAATCTATTTCACTGCATTTTGGCTTTTAACGCTTCCAGGGCGTCAGAGGCTTTTTGTTCTTTTTCCATTTCTTTGAACTGGCGTTCGGTGCGCACTTTATCTTCGTCGCCCGGCATGTGTCCGGCCGCGATAAGCAGTTCCTGTTCAAGAAGGTCAGGATCGATGCTCCGCTCGCGGGAAGCAAGCAAAGGAAGCTGCCGCTTCAATTCTTCAATTTGAGCAGTAAGCTGATCCGCTTCGGCTTTCAGCGCGGCCTGCTTTTCCTGCAGATTGTTTTTCTCTTTTTCCGCATTAAGCGCCAGTTCTGAATTTCCTTTGGATACCGCAAGATCAACCCTTGACTGCCATTTCGCGATTTCTTCATCAAGATTTTGAATTTGCTTTTCGGTGAGTTTCAGGGTGGAAACAAAACCGAAAATATAGTTTTTCGCGTCGGCGGGATTCATGCCTAGAAGATTTAAATCATCCATAAATTAACAGGCCTCCTTTTTTTTCTGACCGCTACGAATTGTAAATTACTCTGTTGCGGCCGGCTTGTTTAGCGGAGTAAAGATTTTTATCGGCGTTGGATATAAACGCGTCTATTGAGCTGTCCGTTACAGGGGTTAATGAATTTACTCCGATACTGATAGTTGTTTTAATCTGTATCCCGTTGTCACATTGAATAAGATGATCTTCAACATTTTTGCGAATGATTTCGGCAATTTCCACGGCGCCTTCCGCGGAAGTGTTCGGCAGTAAAACGACAAATTCCTCGCCCCCCCAGCGCGCAGAAAAATCTCCGGGACGCTTCAGCGATTTATGGAATAAATCTGAGAACGCTCTTAAAACCAAATCTCCCTGCTGATGTCCGTACTTATCATTAATTCCCTTAAAATGATCCAAATCTATCATTAATAAACTGATGTTTGTTTTTTCCCTTATCGCTTGTTTCCATTCCATTTCCAGGCGTTCGTCAAAGAACCGCCTGTTTGGCAGATTAGTCAGCTGATCAATCATGCTGAGACGTTCGATAGTACGCATCTGGGTAATAATTTGAATTTGATTGCGCACCCTCAGTTTAACAACAATCGGACTGAAGGGTTTTGTAATATAATCGACTGCTTCAAGGGAGAGGCCTTTTTCTTCATCTTCGTCGCTGTCGAGCCCTGTAATAAAAATAACCGGGATATTTTTGATGTCACCGGACTTTTTAATTTCTGAGAGCGTCTCGTAACCATCCATTTCAGGCATCAGGATATCAAGCAGTATCAGATCGGGTTTATAATTTTTTGCTTTTTCGACTGCGTCAACACCGTTAGACGCTGTATAAATCGAATACTCCGAACCCAGAATATGCGTCAGCACTTTAAGATTTGATTTTTCATCGTCTACAATAAGCAGAGAATTTTTATTCGCTTCCATACATTTTCATCCTTATGTACAAATTATATAGAAAATTCTTTTAAAACCATTTCAAGTTCAATTTTAAGAATTTTCAATTCTTCTTCAGTTACTAGATTTTTATTATTTATTAATTTATTTTCAACCTTGAACGCCGCGTTTCTTAAAATAATTTTTCCGATCTGAGCGGCGTTGTTTTTTAGCTCGTGCGTTAATGTCCTTGCCGTTTCTATGCTGCCGGCTTCCATGAAGGAAATTATTTCTTCATATTTTCCGCTGTTTTCTTCGATGAAAAGCTTCTGAAGCTGTTTCTGCTGTTTTAAATCGTTTTCCAGCTTTACGCTGCCTGGTTTGCCGCTTTCGTCATCAATAAAATGTATAGGGGTAAAATACTTCATTAAACAGCGCCACAACTCCTGAGCGGTAAAAGGCTTTCCTACACAGTCATTCATTCCGTTCTCTTTGTAAATCTCCCTGTCGTTAAGCATTAAATTCGCGGTAATAGCCACGATTGGAATTCCGGTATCAAGTTCTTTAATTTTCTTGGAGGCCTCAAGACCATCCATCACAGGCATATGCATATCCATAAAAATAAGATCAAACTGTTTTTCGCCTTTTTCTTTGCGTTCCTTTACTATTTCATAGCCGATTTTGCCGTTATCTGCAATTGCGGTTTTAAACCCGACCTTTGTTAAATGCTCGCAGATAACCTGCTGATTCATGTCATTATCTTCGCATAACAAAATCTCGCCTTTAAACGAAGGTTTTTCAAGCTCGTCAAAAACAATTTTTTTATCTAGGGTCTCTTCATCGAACGCGTCCACGGTTTCAAAAACAAGATCAAAATAAAATTTACTGCCAATCCCCGGCGTGCTTTCCACATGCAGTTTTCCTCCCATCAGTTCTATAATGTTTTTGGTTATTGTAAGCCCAAGCCCCGTGCCGTTATATCTGCGCGACGGCCCTTTGTCCACGCGCGTAAAAGGATCGAATATTTCATTAATTTGTTCCTGATTCATTCCAATGCCTGAATCTTTTATCTCAAAAAACATAGTTATGGTTTTTTCATCCATCCCTTTAAGCACGGCGTTTAATTTTATCATTCCTGTATTTGTGTATTTAACGGCATTAGTTAAAAGGTTTACGATAATCTGGCGGAGCCTTGTAGGATCACCTAACGGCGTTTTCCCAAGGCTCGGTTCGACATAGAAAAAGAGAACAAGGCCTTTTTCGACTGCTTTTGGCATGATTAAAGTGCGGCAGCTTAATAATAATTCATGTATATCAAAAGGAATATTTTCAATTTTCATTTTTCCCGATTCAACTCTGGAAATATCAAGAATATCATTTAAAATTTGAATCAGCCATTGAACATTCGTTTTAATTTTACTTAGGAACTCTCTTGTTTTAAGCGACGCCTCGCCTTCCATCGCAAGTTCCGAAAAACCAAGAATGCTGTTCATCGGCGTGCGTATTTCGTGGCTCATCGTCGCGAGAAAAATCGATTTTGACTCGGACATTGCCTCCGCCGCGATCCGCAGCCTTTCAGCTTCTTCATACGGACGCCTGATAATAAAGGCCGCAATTGTCGCGGCTGCCGCGCTGAGAATAAAAGTAATAAGACTCATAAGAAGAAGACTGACTGGTATATCGCTTAACGCGCTTTCATCCCAAGGCGCGATAACGCCGACAAACCAGCCTTCGGAACCGGAAACAGGACGAAACGAAGACATTCTGCGCTCGCCGTCGATCCTGTAAACTCCGACACCGCGCTCGCCGAGAGTTCCGCGCCTTACCATGCCGGCTATATCGTAATAAGATCTGTCCTCTTTCGCAAGATCAATGAAATTAACCCGCTCGTTAACCCAGTTAACATTTTTATTTGACAGAACATAGCCGTCAGCGTCATTAATAAAAAGAAATCCTGATTCCCAAATAGTAAACTGAGATACAATTTCACTGAAATATAAACCCGGCAGAATCGCCGCAAGAACAAGAGTATCCCTGATTGGAGCGGAAATGTACATAACAAGAGAGCCGTCGGGCGTGTACATTGTAGTGGAAACAGCCTGCCCTCCTCTCAGCGCGGCCTGCATGAACGGCTGAAAAGCTAAATCAGGCGGCACAGGAACTGTCCCGAAAGAATCAATTAATGTCAGCTGATCAAAAACAGCAAGTCCTATATACATAGGATAATTTCTTAAAACGCGCGCGAGTAAATTATACGTATCGCCTGAATTATATAAATAATTGATATCTCTGGCTGCATAGAGAGCTCTGTGTTTTAAAAGCTCAATTTCCTTTGTTACAAATTGATCCGCGATATCAACCGCCGCCAGCAGATCGGATTCCATTGTGGCCCTGACGCTGCGCGTTAAAAAAACCGCGCCGACTGCTACGCCTATCGCGTTAATAATAACCGCGGTGATTATAATGATGGTAAAAATTTTTACATGTATTGATCTGCGCGTGAACCTGTGTTGTATGAAACCTAACAGATTAAATTTTGTTTTCTTTTCCTTCCGGATATCATTATTTTCAGTCATAAATTAACCTGTAAAATATTATCTGCTGGCTGCGGCTGGAATCATCCATTGCCTTAAAATCCCGTCTAAATCATGTAACCCTATGGGTTTGGAAATAAACCCGTTAAAACCATTATCAAAAAATAATTCCTTAACGCCGGATATCGCGTTTGCGGTCAGCGCGATAATCGGAAGCTTGTCATACCCCATTTTTCTAATTTCTTTTACCGTTTCAATTCCGTCCATTACCGGCATAATATGATCCATAAACACAAGATCGTAGTTTTTATTTTTAATATATTCCAGCGCTTCCGCTCCGCTTACGGCAAGATCAATATCAAGACCGTAAGGAGAAAGCATTTCCTTTGCTACATAAAGATTTATATCAACATCATCCACAATTAAAACTTTTCCCGATTTAATGCTTTCGCGTACAATATGAGTCTTGGAATATTTTACGTCATTATATGATTTAAAATCCTTTAGTTTTAATACCGCCGCTTTACCTAAAGGTTTAGCGCCTGTATCACCCTGAGCCAATCTGACAGTAAATGATGTTCCTTTTCCGGTTTTGCTGTTAATTATCACTTCTCCGTCCATCATGCTGATAAGATTATGAATTATTATCATTCCGGTTCCTGTAAGCCTGACATCCTCAAACCGCATCATAGTACGGAGTTTCCCGCGAAGGCCGGCAGTATCTTCTGAACTGCCGCCTTGCGTTTTAGAAATATTATTACACGGGTAATATTCAAGTAATTTGTTAATTTGTTCTGTCGTCATGCCCTGACCTGTATCACTGACATTAATAATAAGAAAATTATTTTTTCCTGTAAAAGGAAACAATACAGCGTGAGTTTCGCAGAATATTGACAACTCAATCTCTCCCGAAGAAGTGTTTTGAAAAGCGTTAGATAAAAGGTTATTAAGAATCTGTTTAATCCGCGTTTCATCTCCGGCAAGCGCAGAAGGAATATTTTCGTCAATATTAACAATAAATTTAATATTTTTATTTTTATATTTTGCCAGATTTAAACTGATAGTATCGTGAATAACAGAGACAACATCATATTGAGCACTTATAAGTTCAAGTTTTCCGGTTTCGATCATTGACATATCGACGATATCATTAATAGTACCCAGCAATAAATCGCCTGAATGAAAAATGCGCGTAAAAGCGTCTGATATTTCCTGTGAATGTGTTTCATTTTGCAGCTGCATCGCGGAAATTCCCAAAATTGCGTTTAAAGGCGTGCGTATTTCATGGCTCAGCTTCGCGAGAAAAACGGATTTGCCAAGGTTCGCGGATTCTATCAAAGCGGCGGCGGCAATTAATTTAATTTGATTTCGCACTCTAACTTTTACGATTGACGCATTGAAAGGTTTAAAAATAAAATCCGCCGCGCTGAAGGTAAAATCTTTTTCATCATGTATGATGCTGTCATGCTCTGTAATAAAAATTAAAGGTATTAAATTAAGTTCGCCGCTCTTTTTTAATTCCGCAAATGTATCGTATCCGTCTATCAAAGGCATGGATATATCAAGTAAAATTAAATCCGGTTTATATTCCTTTGCTTTCTCAACGGCATTACTGCCGTTTGCCGCGGTTATAATTATATAATCATTGGATAGTATATTTGTTAATAATTTAAGACCGGCATTATCATCATCAACAATAAGCAGCTTATACTTCCTGGCAGTTTCCATTTTTTATATAGTACAATAAATAACACATTTTGGCGAGTAAAATAAATAAAAATCCGGCACCAAATAAATGATACCGGATTTTATAAAAATGATTTTTCTATGGGACAAACAGTCTGCTGTAACCTTTTTAATTAAAGGATTAAAAACAGATTATTTGACTGCTGCGGTTGTTTTTTTCGCAGCCGGTTTCTTTGCGGCAGCGGTTTTTTTAACTGCCGGTTTTTTTGCGGCGGCCGCTTTTTTCACAGCCGGTTTCTTTGCAGCAGTGGTTTTTTTCGCAGTGGTTTTCTTTGCTACAGTTTTCTTTGCTGCCGGTTTTTTAACGGCGGTTGCTTTTTTCGCAGCCGGTTTCTTCGCGGCGGCTGTTGTTTTTTTAACTGCCGGTTTCTTTACAGCGGTTGCTTTTTTCACCGCCGGTTTCTTTGCTGCCGCTGTTTTCTTCGCCGCAGGCTTCTTCGCAGATGTTACTGCCATCTTTTTATCCCCCTTAACAGGTGTTTTACTGCCTTTCACCTTGGCAGTGGCGGGTTTTGTCTTACCTGACTCCCCTCCCTTTATGTT
>Ga0209755_10002101_pt1 | contig 28223 bp, 14 predicted proteins | sample TergutCo191P1_FD_187301 | JGI IMG/M metagenome (GOLD analysis project Ga0209755, IMG submission 187301) | Cornitermes sp. P1 segment gut microbial communities from Petit-Saut dam, French Guiana - Co191P1 (SPAdes) (version 2) | ecosystem: Host-associated > Arthropoda: Insects > Digestive system...
TAACGTGGACGCTGGCGAGCCAAGGTGCCAATCCTACCGCCATCTTTGGCAGTAACGATGTTCGCGCCTTTGCGCACAGTCCTATCCTAGGCGGTGACTTCGGTCGCTTCGTGGCGGTAGGCCACGGAGGAGTGGCTGCGAGGTCGGATGACGGCGGGGCGACATGGATAACGATGACTACCGGCTTTACCTATAACATGCTAAGCGTCGCATATGACAATCGCGTGTTCCTTGCCGGTGCCAGCTTTGGGCGTATACGGCGTTCTACCGACGGGATCTCTTTTGGGACGGCAGGCTTGGGCTTTTGGCAAGGCTCCGCAGCTGACCCGGCCATACTGAACTGGGGGCATGTGGAAGCGATGGTGTTCGATGCTGCTGGAAGCAGATTCGTGGCCTTTGCCGGCAATAATGCGAGTAATGCGAATTACCATGGGCAACATGCTTGGACTAGAAACGGTGTTGATCTGGTGGTAGGCAATGATGTGTGGGGTCATGTTGCCAATGGCTTCGCCCACCCAGGCGGTGTAATGAGGAATGTTATGAATGTTGCGGTCAGTGATAATGGCATTTTTGTTGCCACGTTCCCAAATAATCCTAATCTGCTCCGTTCAAACGGACTTGCGGGATCTCCTCCTTGGGCGTGGCATAACCATCAGGTTGGCGACGGTATTCTAGCCGTTAACTTTAGCAACGGCAGTTTCATCTCGGTTGGTTCGGGCGGCAATGCGGGAATTTCCACTGATGGCACTGATTGGCTACCCTTAAGCAACTCATTTACCGGTAACATCTCCGCGGCTCATCGCATGGAGAACGGCAACGTAATACTAGCCGGCCCCGGTAGGTTCGAGGTGGTAACACCCTAAAGTAAAAAAACGCCCCGCGGCTAAGCCCCCAAAAGGGGGCCAAAGCCGCGGGGCAAACATCAAAAGTTTCCTAAACGAGGTTCGACATGCGCAGACGGTTTGCTTTTCTGTTTCTCGCTCTTTTCCCCGCGATGCTCTTCATTGCGGGTTGCAGAAACCCGTCAAGCCTGCCCGAACCGGACGTGAGCGGTGTTACCGTCACGTCGAATCTACAGGACGGCGGGCCGGAGGTGCAAAGAGGCCAGTCCGTGGAATTCACCGCCGTGGTGCAGACGGCAGGCGGAGCCGAGGATACCGTAACATGGTATCTTAACGACGATTCCAATGAACTTGTTACCGCCGCTGGCACTACGCTTACCCTGAATGCCGCCGACGGTAACAGGGCGGTCCTGTGTGTACACGATGGCGAAACCGCGACAACGCTTAGGATTACCGCAAGATCGACCTTTGACTGGACGCGGTATTATGCGGTAACCGTAACGATAACCGGGCAGATGTCGCATTTGCCGCAACTGTCGCCGCCGCCCGCCCCAACGTTGAGCGCCCTGGGCGTTGCTTCGTGGGTCTGGCCCGACGAAGCGCCCGGTCTTGTCGGATACCTCGTGCAGTTGTACAGGGACGACGTGCCCCTGGGTACCGCGGTGGAAGTCGGCAAGGGCGGCAATCTGTCGCATGATTTCCTTGCGGCCATGCGTGCCTCCGGGCCGGGCGTGTATACCGTAACGCTTACCGCTGTTGGCGACGGTGTTTATTGGCGCAACTCCGAAGCCTCGGGAATATCCGTACCGCAAACGGTTTCCGTTCGCGGGCGGGCTCAGGTGCCGGTATGGCGCGAAAGCGGTTGGGCCGGGTGGACCGGCGTTTCCGGCGTTACGGAGTATGTCGTTCAGTTGTACAGGAACGGCAGACGCCGGGAAACGGCTGAGGTTGTCGGCGGAAGCGGTTCCGCGAGCTACTTTAATTTTGCCCTTGCGGGATTCCCGGCGGAGGCGGGGGCTTTCTATTCGTTCACCGTTACGGTAAGGGGCGATGATGCGCTGATTCTTGACAGCGAGCCCTCCGTGGAATCACCCTGGCGAACGTTCAGCGTAATGGGGAACGCCGATGTCAACGCTATTGTCAGCGGCGTTGTCAACGGCAGGACAAGGTACGTTGCCGGTGCCGCGAACGGCAGAATAGCCTGGTCTGACGACGGCAGGGTTTGGAACAATGCGCCGTCCGCTGCGGGTACGTTTGCCAGGACGGGCGAACCCGCGCACAGCGTTAACGCCATTGCCTGGGGCAACGGCCGTTTCCTTGCGGTGGGCAATGCCGGCAGGATGGCTTTTTCCGACGACGGCATAGAGTGGCACAGGGCTTACCCATGGTGGACCGGCCAGAACCTGTACGCCGCAGTCTTCGCCTTTGACGAGTTTTACGCGGGCGGCACTCTTGGAAGAATACGGCATTCGCCTAATGGTGAAAGCGGAACCTGGCAAACCGTTTCCGGCAATGCCGATACCGTTACCGGCGGCGGTCATCTGTTCGGCGGAAACAGGGCGATCCGGACGCTCATATATATTGAAAACCATCCTTCCGGCCGCATCCTGTTGGCCTTCTGCGCTACCCAGGCAAGCCTGGCAAGGACAGCCGCCGGAACCGCCGGCTGGGAGTCGGGCTGGGATCATATTCCCCCGGAACGCAGCAGAAGGATAACGGGCGCAGCCGCAAGAAGAGGGGACGGGTATCTGGTTCTTATTTTCCGGGGCGACGGCTGGGCGGCCTATTCCGCCGTTCGCGGCAGCGGCGGCGGTTGGGAATGGGCGGATCATGGCGCGGGTACCTCGGTCCGGACTATCGCATACGGTAACGGCAGATTTTATATTGGCAGTACGCGGGGCAGGCTTACAATCTACACCCCGTCCGTTGCCGCTATTTCTTCCGTTCCCGTTACCCCCCCCCGCCCCGGGGGGAGCTGGGATGTCATACCGGTGGGCCTTGGACCAAGACAAAGCCGGTTCACGCAGGACGAGACGATCACCGCCCTTTACGTCATGGAAAACGGCGACCTTATTATGGCGGGGCCCGGCAAGTTTGCGGTAAGACCATTCGAGCCGCCGGCCAACGTTTCCAGAGTACCGTATGCCATAGTGTCGCCGTACAGGGGCATAAACTGGAGCAGCTACGGGCAGTACAAAGCCGCGCTGCACTCGCATACGACAAGAAGCGACGGTGCCCACACGCTCGCCAGAATGATCGAGGAGCATTACGCGCAAGGTTTCGATATTTTGGCAATCACGGATCATGACGTGGTAAACCGGGACTGGGTAAGCGGATTTGTAAACCCGTGGCGGCCAAATGCGGTAGACGAGCCGCTGACTCCGGCGAGATACGACGAGATCGGGCGCGGGGTTGGCAGGAACGGCAGGGGCATGTTGCGAATACCCTATGCAAACGAACAGTCGCTAACCGATCCTTGCCACCTGAACACTTTTTTTGCCGACTTCAACAATGAACGCTGGTCCACCTTGAGGGGCAATATTTCGCACGCCCAGAACATCGGCGGGTTCTCGCACATCAACCATCCGGGGCGCACCACCGGAAATACGATAGACCCCGCCTTCGTAAGCAAATACGCCGGCATTTTTCTGGAGTTCCATAGCTGCCTCGGCATGGAGATAGTGAACCAGCGGGATCGACATCCAAACGACAGGGCCTTGTGGGACCAAATTCTAATGCAGACCGCTCCGCTGGGGCGGCTTGTCTGGGGCTTCTCCAACGACGATTCGCATTCGATTTACCATGTGGGCTACAGCTTTAACATGTTCGTGATGCCGGAAAACAGTCTGGAGAATTTCAGGTCGGCCATGGTGTCCGGCGCTTTTTACGGGGTTGCCAGAATCGCCAGAACGGAGCTTGGCAATGATTTTACCGGTACCGGCCCCGTTCCCCGTATCACGAGCATAGAGGTTGACGACAATGTTTTGAGCATAACTATTGCAGCCCGTAATTTTACCGGGATAGTGTGGATTGCCGACGGGATTGAAATCGCCCAAGGCAATACCCTAAGAATCAGCGACCACATGGATCGGATCGGCTATTACGTGCGGGCCAATATCATCGGCCCCGGCGGGATTGCCTTTACGCAGCCGTTTGGTATTTTGACCCAGAATTAAGGTTTTCGAACGAGGTTTGACATGCGCAGGCGATTTGGTTTACCGTTTCTCGCACTTTTCCCCGCGTTGCTTCTCCTGGCGGGTTGCGGGGATCCTACACGCCCGGCTCCGGTTCCGGTAATAGTCATATCGATAAGCCCCAACAACGCCGGCGGCGCGCGCGTGGAGGTTCCCAGAAACGGCAGCCTGGAGTTTGCCGCCGGCGTAACGGCCGGGGCGGTGGAGTGGAGCCTTGACGGAAACCTGCATCCCGAAACTGGGATAACACCCGGCGCGGGAAACCCCGGCGTGGTTACGCTGAACGTGGCCCGCCATGAAGTGGCGCGGGAATTAACGATAACCGCCAGATCGCGGCACAACTCCGCCGTGTTTTCCAGCGTTACCGTAACGCTAATCGCGCCGGATCCGGACAGGGTAATTAGCGTTAACATAATCGGCGGAAACGCGCTGGTCGAAAGGGGTACTTCCAGGCGGTTTAACGCCGACGTTGTCGTTTCCGGCGATGCCGGCGACGGCGTGGAGTGGACGGTGGAAGGGCAAATACTCGCCCCCGATATCACCCCCACCGGAATTACCCCCGACGGTTTTTTGACGGTGAATCTGTTGGAAACGGGACTGCTTCTGACGGTTACCGCCAGGTCCGTCTTCGCCCCCGAAGTTTACGACAGCGTTACCGTAACGGTCGTCAATCCCGGCGACGGTGTGGAAAGCGTTCGTATAAATCCGGAGTTTCCGCCTCCGGTGTACAGGGGGGGCGAACTGGAGTTCACCGCGGCCGTTGACGTGTCCGGCTTTATTGTTTGGGATCCAAATATCCCGCCGGACACGGTAATCTGGAGCGTTCATGGGAACCGCAGTTCCGGAACCGTAATGAGGAACGTTCCGGCGGGCGGTCTTTCCGCGACGCTGGTTGTGGCGGATGACGAAAGCGCGAGCGAGCTTGTCGTCAGGGTGGTATCGGCCCTGGACGGAAGCCGGTACGCCACGGCCACGGTAACGCTGGCTGGCGCAATCGTTACGCAGGATATCTGGATAGTGGGCACGATGACCGGTTGGGCTGCCAACTTTCCCACCGGCGCTCCCATGACCGCGACTGTCGGCGAAGCCGGAACGCTCTTCCTGTGGGAAGGCGACGTGGGGACGGGCTACACTTTCCGCTTCAGCCTTACCGACACCACCGGCTGGACCGATATATGGAACGGGCATTGGTTTGCCCCTCCCAATCCCTACGCCTCGGGCGGCGTGACTGTAAGTCTTGACGATAACCTGAATACGATGGTGCGTTTCGAAACCGACACTTCCCCCGGCGCAACCCATGCCACCCGTAATTCGTGGCGAATACCGCACGCGGGTTGGTACAGGCTTACCGTGAATCCCTATTCCGAGCCGCCGACGCTGCGCGTGGAAAGGCCGGTGGAGGTAACCGGCGTAGCCGTAACCGGCCCGACCGTGGCCGCGCACGGTTCCGCCGACAGCGTTTTTACGGCCACCGTAACGGGAAGAAACGCTCCGGCCCAAACGGTTACCTGGAACGTTTTCGGGGCTGCGGCCTTCGGAACCGGCATTGACGCGGACGGGGTTCTTACGGTGGCCGCCGACGAAACCGTCGGGGAGTTGACCGTTAGGGCCACTTCCACAGTGGACGATTCCCGGTTTGGCGAAGCAACGGTAAGGGTTACCGACATCCCCCCCCTGCCGGCGGCAACCAACATACTGCTTGACGATTACGGCATGGCTCGCTGGTTCTGGGCCCCCCCCTCCCTGGAGGGGTACCTGAGCGAATTCCGGCTGCGGCTCTACAGGGCCGAAACAGACGCCGGGCCGTTCACTCCGGCGGGGGCTCCCGTTACGGTAAGCCCGCCGGCACGCGAACACGATTTGTCCGGGGCGATGAGGGCCGCCGGGGTCGGCACCTACAGGTTTACCGTTACCGTTGTTAGCGGCGACACGGACGCTTTTCTGGACTCGGAGCCGTCGGTTCCCTCCGGTACCCGGAACGTAACGCGGCGTTTGGGGGTTCCGAATGTGTGGTGGGTTGAGTCCGGCATAGCTCGCTGGGTGAACCCCGACGGAAGCGGGGACTATTACTTCGAACTGTTCAGGTACGGGAATCCGGTACCTGTATTTTCGAGAGAGGTTGCCCGCGTCAATCTTCAAAATCCCGGCGGCCCGGCGAACCAAACCGTAACGACCTTTGATGTTGCCTGGGCGCAAGCCTCGGCAAGCGTGGATGGCCGGTATACGTTCACCGTTACCGCGCTTCGCAACGGCGCGTTGGTGCTCGATGCGGAGCCGAGCGGTTCGCCGGCACCAAGGGACCTGAACGTGATGGGACACATGGGAGCTTACGGCACCGGCCTCCCTGCGCGGGTCTGGACCATGACGGAGGCCGGCGGAAGGTTCTTGGCCGGCGCGGCCAACGGCAGGATTGCCCGGTCAACCGATGGCGTAACGTGGACGCTGGCCAGCCAGGGCGACAGCCCTACCGCCGTCTTTGGCAATAACGCGGTTCGCGGTTTTGCGTACGGCTCTGGGCGTTTTGTTGCGGTGGGCCATGCCGGAAGGATAGCTTTTTCGGATGACGGAGGGGAAACATGGGCGGCGGTCGAAAGCAGCGCTTTTGGCTCTACGTACATATTGAGCGTCGCCTACGGTAACGGCATGTTTGTCGCCGGCGGCGACGGCGGGAACGTGCGGCATTGGAGCCGGACCGCTGCCGGCAGTACTTGGAGCGGGAGCGGTGTCACCATAATGCCCGGAACGGCGCGGGCGATAATGGCTGTTTTGTTTGACGGTTCCCGTTTCGTGGCTTTTAACGCAAGACATGGCGCTCATGCCGGTTCCGTTAATGGTATTACCTGGACGGACATCGCGCCCAACATAAACGGTACCAACAGGCTGGTTGTGGGCGGGGCGTTTGGCAACGGAATTTTTGTTGTCGGCGTGGGCGAATATCACGTCTGGACGCCCAGAGGAACCTTTAATGCCGCCGGCAACAGTTTCAACTGGGAGTGGAGTGAGTCTCATATTGTTTCCCGCACTAATCCCGCTTGGTCCATGATGGAAGGCGTCTCCTTCGGCAACGACAGGTTCGTTGTTTTTGGCAGACACCGCAGACTTTCGGTGTCCGATGACGACGGGGAAACTTGGACAAGGGTTTCGTTGGCGGATACCGGCATTGGCGTGTACGATGCGATCACCGCGGTTATACCCTTGTCCGGAGGTCGCATAGTTCTGGCCGGTGACAACGGCAGGCTTGCGCTGATAACGCATCCTTGAAATATCGCAAACCCACTTTGGAGGCCAAAATGAAAAGGCTGTGCGCAACGACATTGTTAATCGCCATACCGGCGCTGGTTCTGTTTTCCTGCGGTTCACCCCGAACGCCGGAGCTTCCGCGTCCGGGCTCGCCCTGGCGGCCCGACATGGGGCAGGAGGTCGTACCCGGCGGCCCGAACGTTTCCGGACTGCTCCCCTGGACAGGGGCGGAAGGCACCTGGTACCAGATTTTTACCGTCGCGTTTTACGACGGCGGTCACCGCTATGTTGGCGACACTACGGACGTGCGCGGCATAAGATGGGACTACCAAAGCACGGTCTGGGGCGATTTGCGCGGAATCATCCAGCGTCTCGACCACCTTTCCTGTCTTCCGGAGAACTGCTATTTCCGCGACGACAGTCATCCGGAGGGGCGAAGGAACTGCTACCAAAGCCTGCACGTTGACGGCCTCTGGCTTACGCCAATCATGCTGGGCACCAGTTATCATCTGTACGACACCGAATGCTTCATTACCGTGGATCCGCGTTTGGGCACGGAGGAGGACGTGCGGGAACTGGTGCGCCAGGCCCACGCCCGGGGCATAAGGGTGATTCTGGACTTGGTGATAAACCACACGTCGTTTATGCACCCGTGGTTTATCAACGCCCTTAGGGAATGGCAAAGCGGCCAGCTTGGCTACTACTCCCAGTTCTTCGACATACGCACCCATCCGCAAAGGGATCCCCCCAACCGGTATCAGGCTTTTGGGCTTAACAACAGTTGGCACCGGCCGGACGTTATGGACGGTTTAAGGGATATATTCCCGGATGGGGTCAGAACGCCGGAAGGCCACTGGGTATTCTACTACGGCAGGTTTGGCCCCTGGATGCCGGATTTGAACTGGGAAAGCCCGGCGGTAAAGCGCGAGTTCGAACGGATACTGGACTTCTGGCTTTCGCCGCAGACCCGGGGGGGGGTAGGGCTGGACGGCTTCCGGCTGGACGCGACTTTGCACATTTTCTGTTATCCCACCTTGGCCCGCGGCGACTGGGAGGGCGACGACCCCAGAAACCTGGCCATGCTTACCTGGTTTTCGGATACCGCCAGAAGGTTTAACCCCAACGTGTTTCTCGTGGGCGAAGCCTGGATAACCGGCGGCGACTCCGAACGCAGAATCATAGACTACCACCGCCCCGGCAAGTCCTCCTTTGCCTTTGCGTTTGCCGACCACCACGGACGCATAGCCCGGGCGGTGCGCGGCGGAACCGGGCGGAATTTTTCCGACGGCATAGTGTGGTACTCGAACGAGATAAGAGCCCTGCACCCCCACGCCATTTTCACGCCGTTTTTGACGAACCACGACAAGGAACGGGCAGCAGCCCCCCGGTTTCTGCCGCGCCACGAATACCGCAAAATGGCCGCCTCGCTGCTGCTGCTTTCCCCCGGAGCGCCCTTCATCTACTACGGGGAGGAGATTGGCCTTTACGGTGGCGCAAGGCCCTGGGGAGAGTCCCACTCCGACAGAATAGTTCGCGGGCCCATGATTTTTTCTCTTGAGGGCGACGGGGCCTGGAACGTTGAAAACCAGTTTGGCCTTAGCAGGCCCCACCCCGGAAGCGGTCGCGGAGTGAACCCCGGGGAGGGAGGCAACTGGAACAGCAACGACTTTGCCATGCGCAGACACCTTCCCGCCTACGGGGGGGGGGTACGGGAACAGCGCGAACAGGAAGAATGGTCGCTGCTGCGCCACTACATGAGACTCCAGAACATGAAACTGCGCCATCCGTTTATTGCCTGGGGTCGGGTTGACGATTCCGGAATAGAGGCGGATCAGCGCGGGCAGGTTGCCGCCTTCCGCGTTACCGACGACAAACCGTACCTACTGGACTGGAACGGAAGAGCCACCGGCGTACCCAATCCCACATTCGGCAGAAGCGTGATTGTCGCGCACAACACCTTTGGCGCCGGCGGGGCGCACGGGTTTTTGAGAATCCGGGGAATGGACGGCTTTACCTTCGACCAGGCTTTGGCCAGGGTGGACAGCGTTTCGGCGCTGTACGTCCCGCCGAGCGGCGAGCGGCCGTACCACCACGAACACCCCGTAACCTTCGATACGGAGGAAAGCGCGTTCTGGTTAAGGCCCTTCGCCACGGTGATAATCCGGGAATGGGAATAGCGGAATGCCGACAAACACGATGATGATGGTTGCACCAAATCACGGGCAACGAAGGAGTATGCACGCATGAAGAAAAACGCGATTTTACTGGCGGCCGGCCTTGCGCTGTTCGCCCTGGGGTGCGACATGGCGCCAAGGTCCAGCCCGTCGATTTCGCCCCTGTCCTACAGGCCGAACGCCGGAACCTGGTACCAGATTTTTGTCGGTACTTTTTTCGACAGCGACGGCGACGGCTGGGGGGATCTGCGGGGTATAACCATGAAGCTGGACTACCTTGCGTGTCATCCCAACTGCCCGCACCACCGCGCCGCAATCGATGCCGGCGTGGACTGTAACCGCAGTCTGCACGTCAACGGTATTTGGCTCACGCCGATTCATCCTTCGCCCAGTTACCACAAGTACGACGTGGACTGCTACCTGTCGATAGACCCGCGGATTGGAAACATGGACGACTTCCGGGAACTGTTGCGGGAGGCCCACGCGCGGGGCATTAAGGTTATTCTGGACTTGGTGATGAACCACAGTTCGGACAGGCACCCGTGGTTTCTGAACGCCAAGGAGGAAATACGTTCCGGCAGACCGGGCCGCTACGCCAGTTTCTACCACTTCTACTTTGGGGCCCTCCCCCCCCAGCGCGAGTCGGTTGAGTACACCGACTGGTGGTGGGAATGGGACGCGCACTTCAACCACGGTGCGGGAAGGTGGGTGCCCCGGCGCGGAATACGAAACCGGTTTTACCGCCACTGGGGAAACGTCAAGCCCGGCGTGTGGTGGGAAGGCGCGTTCTGGACAGGAATGCCCGACCTAAACTGGGACAGTTGGCATTTGCGCGAGGAGTTCAGAAGAATAGCGGAGTTCTGGCTTGGCATGGGCGTTGACGGTTTCCGGATTGACGCGGTGCATTATCTGTACGACTGGAACGATCTGGGACAGTTCGACCAGATGTTCGGGCAGGAAGGAACGCCGGGGACGCACAGGGTTCACGAAAGGAACATCGAAGTGCTGCGCTGGTTTAACGATGCCGTCCGCGCCATCAACCCCAACGCGTTCATCATCAGCGAATGTTGGAGGAACATCAACATAATCGAGCAGTACTTCCGCAGCGGAATGGACTTCTTCAACTTCGATTCGCCATGGCGAATAAGGAACGCGGTGCACAGCGGCAGGGCCAGCGACTGGGCCAGGTTTCTTTCGGACTGGGACATGCGGATAAGGGCCAGAAACCCCAACGCGATGATTTCAACGTTTCTTTCAAACCACGACATGAACCGCAGTTTCTACGAGATGGGCGGCGAACACGATCCGCGCTGGAACTGGAGCAGGCCGTCGCCGGAAGCCGGCAGGCCCACGGAATTCGGATCGGCCCGTCGCCGGTTTGCCGCTTCCCTCAACCTTCTTTCGCCGGGCGCGCCGTTCATCTACTACGGCGAGGAGATTGGCCTTGTAAGCAACTTTCTGGATTTCTGGTCGAATTACGGCAACAACAACCACCACGAATTCCAGCCCGGCAGCGGTGACCCGCTTACGCATCCAAGGGTTCGCGCCGACTCGGACTACCGTGGGCCAATGTGGTGGTCGAACACCAACCGGGCCGGAATTCCGTTTCCGCCGGAACGCCGGCAGTGGTCTTTGGAGGCCATGCAGTCGCGCTACGGAAACGGCGTGGAGGAGCAGATGCAGGATCCGTATTCCCTTTTGCGCCACTACATCCGGCTGGGCAATCTGAAATACAGGCACCCCTACATAGCCTGGGGCAGAATGGAATTTTTCAACGCCGGAAACGATTACATCGGCGCGTGGTGGATTACCGACAACACCTGGCACGGGAGTCCCACTTTTGGCAGGCGCGTTTTGGTGGCCCACAATGGAGCCACCTGGGATCAAACTTTCAGGCTTCCCCCCGGATACACCCCGCACTGGATTGACGGCCTTAGCGCGTGGAACCACCACTGGCGGCCTACCATATTGCAGGGCGGTACCATTACCATGCCGCCTTTTTCCAGCGCGATAATCGGAATCCGGTGCTGGGACGAAGGGGGATGATAAAAATGGTTTCGCGTGCCCCCCCCCCGGCGATTTTGCTGGTACTGCTGTGCTTCGTCTTTGCCGCGTGTTCCATGCCGGCATACGATCCCCCGGGCGGACAAACCCGCGCCTCCTACGATCCGTATCTGGACGGATGGAGACCTGCGTCCTGGATTCCCTTCTGCGTTGCGGACACCATAACCGATTTCGCGTTTGGCAATGGCCGCTACGTGGCGGTGTCCGCCACCGGCGTGATAGGCTGGTCGGACGACGGCGACAGGTGGTTCCGGGCCGCGACCGATTTGACCGTGTCGAATTTTAACGCCGTGGCTTTTGGCGGCGGCGTTTTCGTCGCGGCGGGAAACGGCGGCGTGTTTGCCAATTCCCTGAACGGCGAACACTGGATCGTAAGAACCGAAATGGACGGCTTTGACGGACTCGACATTACCGGAGTGGCCTACGGCGACGGCAGATTCGTCGCGGTGGGGGGGCTGCGCCGCGTTCCCACCATCGGGGGGGGGAGCGTTCCCGGGAGTCCCAGGATCGCCCATTCCGTCAACGGTATAGACTGGACGGGGGAGACGCCTTCCGGGTTCGGCGCGGAACGCTTGAACGGCGTTGACTTTGGCCGCGTTTTTGTGGGTACCGCCGGGAATTACGAATACCGGTTCTTCGCGGTGGGGGACGGCGGGCGGCGTGGTTGGACGCGAAATCCGGCGGCCGGCTGGAGTTTCCAGGGGCCGACCGCCCCAATCGGCACGGCCAACATTACCGCCGTAACGGTAGGCAATCGCGGCGTGGACGAGCGCGGCAATCCCGGGGTTGGCATAGGCGTGGCTTTCGGCGACGGCAGGACGGCGATTGCCACCCAGCCGGACACCTTTGCCGGTTTCGACGCGGATTTAAGGACGTTTCTGTTTTACCTGCCGCCGAACATTCAGGAGCCCTGGGTGCGCGTGCGGGCTTTGAAAAACGTTATAGTCTACGCCGGCGGTTATTTTGTGGCCGCCGGAACCGGCGCGATGATAGGGTTCTGGCCCAGCGCGGAACCCTCCAGGGATAGTCAGCGTTTCTGGCGCGCGCTTACCTTTCCGGAGTTCATGCTTTGGGAGATAACCGCGGTGGCGGCTCTGAACGGGCGCTTCTTTGTGGGCAACGTCGGCGGGAGGATAGGACACGGCAGATGAAAAAATCGGTGATAAAACTACTGTTGCTTTCGGCGGCGGCGGCGCTGCCGACGCTTTCCTGCTATTTAAGCATAACTCCTGTGCATCCCAGCCCGACGGCTTTCCGGCTTGTGGCGGACTCGCCGTTTTTCGAGAACGGCAGACAGGCGATAACCGGAATGGCTACCGACGGTTCCACGGTGGTGGCGGTAAGCTACGAGGGAACCATCGCGTTTTCGCAGGACCACGGCGTAACCTGGCGGCTTGCCGATCCGCTGATTGGGGCTTTCCGTTCCATTAACTTCAACGACGTTACATGGGGGGAGGGGTACTTTCTGGCCGGCGGCGATTTTGGAAGGGCCGCCTGGTCCAGGGACGGCAGGGTTTGGCACTCCGGAACCGTTGGCCCCATGAGCCCAAGGGACATTCTTGCCGTGTCGGTCGGCAGAATGCGAAATCAGTTGGTGTTTATCGCCGGCGGTACCGGCGGCAGAATGGCGTACTCGATGCACTCCCCGGAGGGCCCCTGGTCTCAGGTTCCGTTTACTCCCTTCGGCGACAACGATCCCTGGAGCGAATCCATTCGCGCCATCAGTCACGGCAGGGTTAGGGGCTTTGACGTTTTTATCGCGGTGGGGGACACCGGCAATATCGGCATTATGAAAAACTTTACCGGTAATTTGTACGGCCCTTCGCCGGTGGTGCGGCAGACGCTGCGCGGCGTTACCTTTGGCAACGAACGTTTCATAGCGGTGGGCGACGCGGCGACTATGCTCGTGAGCATCGACCCCAAAAACTATATCTGGAACACGGTGCGGGAAACCCGTTTTGTGATGCGCCCGTTTATCGACATTGCGTTTTACCCCGTGCTCGATATTTTCGTGATGGTTGCCTCCGGTTCCGTGGTTGCGTTTTCGCGAACCGGCGAAAACTGGTCTGCGGCCACTTTTACCGGCCTGTTTTCGGAAGGCATAAGTTCCGTGGTCGGCACCAACAGGCGAATCGTGCTTGGCGGCGCGGACGGCTCCATAGCGTTTTCGAACTAGGGGGCCTTCGATGCGTGTGCTAAAACAGTTGACAATAATCGCGTTTGCCGCCGTTCTGGTTTCCTGCCTTCAGGCGTTTTCGGAAGGCTCGCTGCCGGACTACATTCCCAGGGCGCAACCTGTGCGCTCCGGGCCTTTCGCGGTGAACGGGGACGACATGCTGATTGTATCCGTAACCGGCGCGGTCTTGCAGTCCGGTATCGGCCCGGAGCATTTTTCCCTTACGGTGGACAACCGGTCGGTGCCGCTGCCAGCGCCGGTACGCGCCGGTGACAGTCACGTACTTTTCGGTTTCGACCTGCCTCTGGAAAACCATTACAATTTTCGCCTTACTGTAAACCCCGGCGCGGTGCAGGGCGGTACTGCCGGTATGAGGGTTACCGCCCGCGCGGTTTCCTCCGGTGCGCGGATAATTCTGGAAGACACCGTGTTTGGGAATTACGCCATTCGAACGATAAGCTACGGCAACGGCTTTTTCATCGCGGCGGGCGAGGCCGGCGTAATGGCCCATTCGTCCGACGGCGGCAGAAACTGGATTCCGGTTCCGCCGGGGCCCGGCGGCTCGAGATTCGACGACGCGATTTACGCCCTGGCTTTTGGCGTTGCCGGCGGCCCCAGGTTTTACGCCGTGGGCGGCGAGGCGCGGGTGTCGTGGTCTTCCGGCGGAAGGGACTGGAACGCCTACAGGCTTCCCCCCCCGCCCCAGGTTCCTGGTTTACCCCCTCCCCCCCCTGTTTACGGCCACTCGCTGTTTGACGGCGGGGACATTCACGCCGTGGCGTTTGGCAGAAGGACGACCTCCGCGGATGCGCGTTTTGTGATGGCCGGCGGCGGCGGCAGAACCGCTTTCCGGTGGTTTGATCCGGGGATGCACTCCTGGACGTGGGTTTCCGGAACGGGGCTTGATCCGGACGGCGTTGTTTACGCGCTTGTCTGGGGCGACACCGGCGGGAACGGGCGTTTTGTCGCCGGCGGTTGCGGCGGTTCGGTTTACTGGGCGGCGGACGGCGTGGAAAGCCAGCACTGGACTTTGGCCGGCGGCGCGGCGGAACTGTTTGAGGGTCACGCCGTTCGCGCTGCGGCTTTTGGTAACGGCGTTTTTGTTGTCGGCGGGGACGGTGGACGCATAGCGTGGTCCGCAGACGGCATGTACTGGAATCCGGCGGGCGTTTGCGCCGGCGAGGCCGGAACCGGAACGGAAACCGGAAACTCCGCGTTTGGAACTTCCGGCGTGTTGGACATTGCGTTTGCCTCCGGAGTGTTCGTCGCCGTGGGGCGCGACGGTAAAATGGCGCTGTCCACGGACGGCGCAAACTGGGAGCTTGTGCCGAACGGCGGCTTTGCTGCGGACGAACGGATAAACGGTATCGCCACCGACGGGCGCGGCAGGTTTGTCGCCGTGGGAAACAACGGCAACGGTTTGGGAAGAATCGTGTCCTGGTATCAGAAACCGGTGGGGAAAGGAGAGTAACGATGCGTGCAGCGAAAATCTTGACGGCGGCGTTTGCCGTTTTTTTGACATCCTGCTTCCAGTTGGGCCTGGAAAACATAACCACCGAGTATATCCCCCGGGCGCGTTCCGTCCGGTCCGAACCTTTCCGGAGCGACGGTGTTAACGATCTTGTCATCGTTACCCTTAGCGGCGGTGTTCTGCGCGGGGATTTGAGCCAGGCGCATTTCACCCTGACCAGGGACAACGACCTTACCGGAACGGAGGAAAGAGTACCGCTGCCGGTTCCGGTGCGCGGCGGCGACAACCACGTCCTGTTTGGTTTTGACGGGCCGTTGCCGCAGGGGGGAGGCTACCGCCTTACCGTAAGACCGGAGGCCGTGCAAAGCGGCGTTGTTATAAGGGTGATGGCCCGCGCCGTTTCCACGGGCGTTCCGGTAAACCTTGCCCACACCGTTTTCCGGGACACTCTTATCCGGTCCGTGGTCTACGGCATGGGGAGGTTCGTCGCCACCGGCGACTCCGGTAAAATGGCCTATTCGATTGACGGCGGCGTAAACTGGATTCCGGTGGAAAGCGGCGACGGTTTTTCCGGAAACAATTTTGTCGGTGCCGTTTACGACATTGCCTTTGGCGGCGCGGAGTTTTTCGCCGTGGGGGGGCGCGCGCGGTGCAGACCCCAGTGTCCGCATTACAATCCCGGGCATCCGGTCTGTTCCGCGTCGCCGCCGTGCAGCGCCGGTCGAATATCGTTTTCCGGCGACGGGATTCGCTGGACCGGCCACAGGCTGCACGATTCCTCCGGTTACGGCGAAACCCATTTCGCGGGCCGGAACGTACGGGCGGTAACCTTTGGTCGAGGTTCGCGCGGCGGCGGTCGTTTCGTGGTGGCCGGCGACAACGGCAGAACCATGTTCCGCTGGTCCGGCGATCACTGGAGACAGGGTGACGGAATCGGCCACAACACCGTGGTCAACACCATTGTCTGGGGCGACACCGGCGGGGACGGTACCCTTGTCGCCGCTGGAACCGGGGGGGGGGTGTACGTTGCCGATGAAGGCATAGGACGCATGAGCTGGCAGCGCGTGCAGGACAGCACTTTTGGAAATTTCGCGATTCGGGCTTCCGCTTTCGGGAACGGCGCTTTTGTCATAGGCGGGGACGGCGGGCGGCTGGCCCGGTCGGCCAACGGCAGAAGCTGGACCAGAGTGGACGTTTGCGAAGCCGGAATCGCCCTGTTCGGTGATTCCGGCGTGCTTGGCATAGTTTTTGGCGCGGGGATTTTCGTCGCCGCCGGTCACGACGGCAAAATGGCGTGGTCTGTTGACGGCACCGCCTGGGAGCGGCTCCACATCGCCGGCTTCGGCCCCAACGAGCAAATAAGCGGCGTGGCCACCGACGGGCGCGGCAGGTTCGTGGCGGTGGGCAACTGTTACGCAAACGATATTGGCAGAATAGTTTCCTGGTACCAACTGCCCGGCATAGTGGGCCCCCCCCCGGGCGGCACCCCCCCCGGAAACGGCAGACCGCAGATACCGGAGTTCATTCCGGTGGAACGCTGGCTGTCCACCGCCGTCCCCTATATGGGCGACTCCGGTATACGGGGCATAGCCTGGAACGGCCACACCTACGTTGCCGTGGGCGACGGCGCAATGGTGTCTTCCGTTGACGGAAGAAGCTGGACGGAGATTCTAGGAATATGGAACTTTGCCGATACCCGCGTCCATTTCCGGGACGTTGTCTGGGGCGCGGACGGATTCGTCGCGGTGGGTTACTGGGCCGTTTTGCAGGAAGGCGCGTGGAGACCCCGGCGGCCGTTCCCCGGCGGAGAGGGAATACCGGGCCTTAACACCGGCGTAATCGCCGTTTCGGATTCCTACGGCGCAAACTGGGCCGTTCTGCCGGCGCCGGTACTCAGGCAGCTTATCGGCCCGGGCGTTTCGCTGGTTGTGGATCCTAAAGTGTACGCCGTTGCTTACGCCGGCGGCTACCACGTCGCGGTGGGGGAGAGGGGCTGGTCCGCCCGGTCTTCGGATGCCGTGAACTGGGAACCGGTGTGGATATCTCCGTTCAGCGTTTACGGCCAGAACGACATAAACCAGAGCGCCACTTCCATTGCCACCGACGGCGCGGTTTTCCTGGTGGGTGGAACCATGGGCAGACTTGCTTCGTCGTCGAACTTGGGCCGGAGCTGGAACTGGATCGCCAACGGTTTGCTGGACGGCGAGTTCAACGACATACTGACACTCGCCTACGGGAACGGCAGGTTCGTTGCCGCCGGTGCGGACGGCAGAATGCGTTTTGCTGCCTCGGGGCATATCGGAGTGGCTGCGGGCTGGATACCGACTTTTAGCCAACTTCACAACAACATTAACGCCATTGTCTGGGGCGGCGGCAGCTTCGTCGCGGTCGGCGACTTCGGCGGTTTGGTCGTCTCCGATGACGGCAGCCGCTGGAGCGTCGTAAGTCCTCCGGGTGTTGGCTCAGGAAACATATACAGTGTTACCGTTGGCAACCGTTTCGTGGCCGGCGGACGCGGGCAAATTATATACAGCGATTGAGGAGTGTATCGGCATGAAAAAGATTACGGCGGTTTTTTTGGCGGGCGCGTTTGCGCTGTTTCAGGTTCACGCACAGGAAGCGGAAAACGGTCTTCCCGTTCCGGAGACGGAAGCGGTGCCAGCGGCGTATGCCGGCGTTCAGGATTCGCTTGCCGCTTTGTTTGCGCCCCCCCCGGATAACGAAACCGGCGCGACCGACGACATACGCGAAAGGCTGCGGGCCACCGGTTTTTACGTGGGCGGCGGTGTCAGGACCGGCCTTTTGATAAGGCACCGCGACTTTGGCGGCAGGCTGGGGAACAACGCCACCGGCTTGGGGCAAAGACTCCCCATGACGCTGTACTTTGCATCGTACCGACACAACGCGCGTATTGGCGAGGCTTGGGTCAACCTGGGCTATTCCTGGGCTATCGAAGATGTCGGCAGGTTCGGTTTCCGTATGGGGTTTTGGGCGCACGGCGGTGCCGTGGGGCATTTTCAGGACACGGTGCATCTGGGCGATCGTTTCGTGTGGGCGAACTTTTTCGACGACCGTCTGCGGTTCATAGGCGGGCAGGGGGGGGGGACTCCAATTACCTCCGGCGGCTGGATAAACGCGAACTGGTTGAGCTACGCCGGTCTGCGTTTTTTCTGGGTTGATCCTTCCGGTTTGTCTCTGGGCCTTATCCTTCCCGACCCCGGGGAGGAGGGGGTAAGTCCGGTCAACTACCTTACCAAACTTGGTGCCGGCGTGGCATTTAGGCAGGACGACTGGTGGGTTTCGTTTCAGTTTGACAACACCCCTATTTACGACGACACCTGGGGCAACTTCTACGGAGGCCTGCGTCGCCCCGCCGAGCAGGAACCAATAGCGATGGCCGGAAACATAGCGATTGGCATGGGTCTGCGCAATCTTTTTGACGGGCGCGGTTTCGTAACCCTGGAGGGAATGTTCACGAACCTGGGCGAGGACGCGGTAAACGGGCTTGGCAACTTTACCGTTTCCCCGGTGGCCGCCACGTTCGCCCTCCAGGCCGGACACCGGTTTACGGACTACCTTTCCGCCGAACTGCGCGGCAGGTTCAACATGCGCCAGGGTGACCCCGGCGATTTTTTGACCGCCACCCAGTCCACCACCTGGGGTCGGCTGGAAATAGAGCCGCACATCCGGTTTAGGCCCTTTGACCATCTGCGTTTTGAGTTCTCGGTTAACTGGACCGCGTTCATAAACAGCTACTACCTGGCGCTGGACACGACCGTCGCCGGCGTTCACTTTACCGCCGGCCAGGCCCCCGGTTTTAGCCCTCTGTTGGACTTCCTTTCGCCGTTCCGTGCCACCGTAAGGCCCAGGATCGTCTTTGGGATGTCCGGTTTCGAAATAACGCTGGGCTACACCGGCGTTTTTTCCCGGGACCAGGTGAACAACACCATGTTCGTTGATTTCCGCTGGCTGTTCTAGAGAGGGGGCGCCGGAACTGCCGCTTTTCCGCAGCAGTGCCGGCCCGCATCAGTGCGCAGTGGATGCGCTCGCGTTGCGCCGCCCGTCGTCCGTCAGAGTGTAGTAGATGCGCTCACACCCGCCGACTGGCGGGGTACGAGCGCAGGCATTTTTGCTTCTCCGGCCGCGAAAAAGCCGATCCTTGATCGAATACCTGCCCCCCGGAAAAGAATCCGCCGAACAGGTATCACCGCCACTGCAACCGTTACTGCCCCTGGAACAGCACTATTTTCGCCGGGCCGTTCTGCAAAAGCTGTGCGGTCATGGTTTGAACCGCCGCGGGGGTAACGGCGTTAAGGTACTGGGGCCGCCTTTCAAGCCGGGAAAGCGGCAGATTCATCATCACCGCGGAATTGACGTAGCTTCCGGCAATGGACGCGTTGTTCTGCATAAAGACCTCCCAGCTCTGGAGTTGGGCTTCAAGGGCGTTGTCAAAAGTTTCCCGCACAAGCCCCGCCGCCGTCGAGTTCAGCAGGGCCATAACCGCGTCGGTAAGTTCCTGTACGCGATGGGGGCTACAGGCGAAACCTATGCTCAGCGACATCTCCCCCCGGGGGGTCGCGGAAACGGAAACGCCGGCGCCAATCCAGTATACGCCGCCAAGGTTTTCCCGGATTTCGTCGTTCAGTCTGATGTCAAGGTACTCGTTCAAAATCCACGCCGTCATGTTTAACTGCTCGGTAAAAACGGCGGGGGCAAACCACGCCAGGCGCACCGTGCTCTGTTCCTCCATTCCGGCAAAGACGTGCTCTTCGATTCTTCCCGGGCGCGTAACGCCAAGGTCCGTCCACGTATTCCAGTTTTCCTCCATGGGGGGAATCGACGCAAGGTAGATTTCGACGTAGTTTCTCATCAGTTCCGGCGTAAGGTTTCCGACAAAAACGAAAGTAAAGTCGGCGGGGTTCAGGCCCCTTTTGACAAAGGCCAGCGCGTCGTCGATGTTCGCCCTGTCAAGGTCCGCCAGTTCCAGCGGCCCAAAACGCGGGTGACCGCCGGTAACAATACTGTTAACGGCATCGGTAAAAACCGTTTGCGGACATTCGTCGCGATGCATAAGCTGGTTCCTCAACATGTCCATCAGCACTTCCACGGCTTCCGGGTCTATTGCGGGATCGGTAAAACCAAGGTAGATCATTTCGAACAGGGTTCTGAGATCGCCGGTCGTGGAGAAGCCGCTCATGCCTCTGGTGTAGAGGTCAATCCGCGTCGAGAACGACGCCTGCCTTGCCGCAAGCATTCGCGAAAGCTCGGTGGCGGACCAGGGGCCAAGGCCGGAAATCTGCATCATGTTTGTGGCAAGCGCGGCGGAAATACTTTCCGCGTCCGAGGCGCAGGTAAGCCCCCCCCGGGCCATCGCGGTCATGACGATTTCGTCGTTGCGGTTTTCCGTGGAACGGAGTATAACCCGCGCGCCGTTGCTCAGCTCCCAGATTACGGCGCCGGTTTCCGCGTCTGTGGTTTCCGCCGTTACGCCGCCGCGTTCCGGAACAAACGGCAAAAGTCTTTCCGCCACTTCGATTGCCCGCGGGCGTTCAACGGTCATTCTGCCGCGCTGGGCCACAAGCTGCGCGATACGCGCCTCGCCGGGAAGAGTTTCTCTTTCGGCTTCCGGCGCGAAGACAAAAACCTGGATGTCGTTCGCGGCAAAGTAACCGCGAATCGCCGCGTTAATGTCCCGTTCCCCAATACCGGGGAGCAGTTGCCGGACGGCGTTAAGCTGCCAGTCGAAATCCGGAACGCTGCCGCCGTCAAGAAAAAAACCGGTAAGCAGATTCATGAACATGCTTGAGTTCTGCCGATCCCGTTCCTGCGCCAGACGTTGCAGACTGGAAAGCATGGCCCCCTTGGCAAGTTCCAGTTCCGTGCGGTGGAAACCGTGCCGCCGTATCGCCTCCTTTGCCCGCAAAAGTTCCACCAGCGTTTCCTCCGTGCGACCGAACTTCGCGTTGGCTTCCAGCACGTAGAACTGCGAAGGCACGCCCCACCATTGGCTGTTGTACGCGAAGGCGCTCATGAAGGGAGCGTCGGGGTTTAGCGCCGCGTCCGCAAACCGGAAGCTTATCATGCTTTGAATAAGACTGTCGATTATGCTCCGGCGGAAGGACGCAAGGTCGCCGCGTTCCGGTTCATACGCCCGTTTGAAGTACAGAAGCACATGACTGCTGGTAAGCTCTGGGTCGGTAAGAATCAGCGATTCCACCCCCCTCCGGGGAGGTCGCAGGCCGAACGTATCACGTCCGGTCGGCGTGTCCGGCGCTTCAATCAGGAAGTGCTCCGGCAGCGAATCCCGAAGCGCCTCCCCGTCGAAATCGCCCACAAAGATTATCGCCATGTTGTCCGCCCGGTACCATTTCCTGAAAAAGTTTTTCAAATCTTCCGGCGTTGCCGTTTCGATAATATCAAGCTGGCCGATGGGCATTCGTTCCGCGAAACGCGAACCCCGTAACAGCGCGGGCAGCCATTCCTGCTGTATGCGTTGCCACGCCCCTTTTAACCCGTGGTACTCTTCGATAACGACAAGGCGTTCCAGTTCCACCGCCTCCGGATCGAACGTGACGGCCCGGGACCAGTCGTCGATAATCGCCAGGGCGGTTGCCGGAATAATCCGCGTACCGTCTTCGGCGGTTTCCACCGGCACCTCAATCATGTAAACGGTTCTGTCAAAAGTGACAAAGGCGTTTACGTCCGGGCCGAAACGCATTCCCAGCGAACGCAGGTAATCCATAAGCTCGGTTTCCGGAAAACGTTCCGTGCCCCGGAACGCCATGTGTTCCACGAAGTGGGCCAGCCCCTGTTCGTGGTCTTCCTCGTGCAGGGAACCGGCGTTTACCACCAGGCGAATAAACGCCCGGTTTTCCGGCATGGAGTTTTCCAGAATAAAGTACCGCAGCCCGCTGGGCAGCGTTCCGGATATGAGTCCGCGCATTGCGGGAACCGGATCCGCCGGACGGCCAAGGTCTCCCCACGCTCCGCGGGGAACGCCGGCGCAGGCCGCCAGTAAAACAGCCAGCATTAAAGACGCGCTGGCAAGCAGGGCCACCGCGCCCGGCTTTGCCGTAATTTTCTTCACGTTCATAACAGCTCCTTTCCTCCGCCTGTCAGTATACCGGATAACCGTCCGGAATCAACCGCCGCAACATTGTGTTTTTCTTGAATGTTAGACCGCAGGGGGTTCCTGCGGCAAATTTACCTAAGGACAACCCTTCCGCGCTGGCCCGTAAGTTCAAGGTAGGCAAGTTCCGCCAGACCGAAGTTGGCGTTTGTGGCAAGATGCCTGGCGTACTCGTCGAAAAGCATGTCTTCGTACATTTCACCGGCAAAGCTCTGCTCGATTAGGCCCGACCTCTGGATTGTGCTTCTCATGCTGCTTATCAACTGCTTCACCAGGAATATCTCCAGTTCGAGACACTGCTGGAACAGTTCGCTGTTCCGGTCGATAACCACGCCCCTTGGGGCGGCGCGGGAAACCTCCGTCGCGGCGGCAGGCGGCGGCGCGGCGGCTTCGGAAACCGGCTGCGAAACCACCGACGACGCGGGAGTCGCCAGCAGCGCCGGGTAATCCGCAGCCGGAACCGCGCCGTTCGCCGGAGCGCCCCGGTCGGAAGCGCCTCCGGAAACGGTGTTTCGCAGCATTTCCTCGAAAGACGCAAGACTCCCGCCGGTAGCCCTGTTGTTGTTAAGGACGTTTCCGCCAAGGCGAATATTGTCCAGGTGCATCGTACCCGGATTTACTGTACCCAAACTTCTTAAATCCATGCCCACTCCTAACGCCGGCGCGTTTAGCGTCTAAGCGCCGTAGCCGTTCCCAGCATACTGTCGCTGGTCTGGATCGTTCTGGAGTTGAACTCGTAGGCGCGTTGAGCGACAATAAGATTCACCATTTCCTGAACCACCGCGACGTTGGACATTTCCAGAAACCGGTTCTGGATTGTACCCATGCCGTCAAACCCCGGCGTACCCGGAATCGCCTCTCCGGAAGCGGCCGAAACCCGGAACAGATTGTCCCCCACGGCCATAAGCCCCACCGGATTCGGGAAGCGGTACAACTCTATGCGGCCAACCTCTATGGATTCGTTCGGGTCAATGTCCGGAACCCTTACCGTTACCCTGCCGTCCCGCGAAACGCTGATGGTTTCCGGCAAAAATCCCTCCGGCATTATGATGTCCGGAAGCAGCCAAAAACCGTTGCTGGTTACCATGCGCCCGTCGGAATCCACCTTGAAAGTACCGTTGCGGGTATAGGCCCAGGAACCGTCGAACATCTGCACCCGGAAAAAGCCCTCGCCGGCAATCGCCATGTCGGTGGGAACGTCTGTCTGCTGCAGCGACCCCTGCGAGAAAACGCGCTGGGTGGCCGCAACCCGCGTACCGTGGCCCATTTGCACGCCCACCGGAACCACCGTGTTTTCCGTGGCCGGAGTTCCGGCGACCCTAAGCGTTTGGTAGATCAGGTCCTCAAACTCCACACGCTGTTTTTTAAAACCGTGGGTGTTCACGTTCGCCAAGTTGTTGGCAATAACATCGACCTGGGCCTGCTGGCCTATCATTCCGGAAGCGCCGGTCCACAAACTTCTAATCATGTTTTACCCCTAGCTCATCCTAGCTACTTGATTTATCAGCGTGCCAAGAACCTGGTCATGGGCCTGAATTACCCGCTGGTTCGCCTCGTACGCGCGGTTTATCTCGATCATGTGAACCATTTCCATTACCGGATCAACGTTCGCCATTTCCACAAAACCCTGAATAACCGTTGGCCGCCTGTCGCCCTCAAGAACGAAGGCCGGACCGGAAGTCTCGCTGTCGCGCCACATGCTGGAGCCCTGTTTTTCAAGATAACGGTCAAGCTCGAAGCCCACAACCCGGATAGTGTCAAGCAGAACGGTGTCCTCCCAAAGGTTACCCTCTCGGCTTACCATTACCTCCGGATCGTCGCTTATGGCGGCGTTGATCCAGATTCTGCCTTCCTGGTCAACCCTGAAGTTGTTCGCTTTTATGCTGATGTGGCCGTTTTCGCCCAAAACCGGAAAGCCTTCTTTGGTTACCAAAAGGCCTTCCCTGCCAAGATGAAACGAACCGTTTCTGGTGTAGCGTTCGCCCCAGGGGGTTTCGACCACGAAAAAGCCCCTGCCGTCCAGCGCGAAGTCAAAATCGGTAAAGGTTTCCCGCAGAGGCCCCTGGTCAAAGTTGGTAAAAAGCTCGTTAAGTTCGACCCCCGTTCCCATTCGACCCACAATGGGAGCCGCGTCCGACGAGCCGAAAGGGTTAAGACGCACCCCGTCGTCGTCCATTCGCCTAATCAGCAGTTCCGGAAAAGCCTTAAAAGCGGCAACCTCGCGCTTAAAACCGGTGGTGTTGACATTCGCCAGGTTGTTTGCAACCGCATCCATCCGCCACTGCTGCGCCCTCATCCCGCTGGCCGCCGTGAACCATCCTCTTACCAATTTGGACCCCCAGTTTCCCAGTTATATATAGAGGCAATCCGGACGGATCAAGCGCCCCAGAAACGGCGTTCCTTATGGAATTCCGTTTCATAGTTTACTATCGGCCATTGCCGCACGCGGGTTTAGGGAAAGGTTCCGCCCGGTGTCGCGGGCCGGCTGCTCCGGCACCTTGACGTTTACGCCGAAACAAGGCAAAATAATACCATGAGGCAGGGTCCCGCCTTTACGAGCGCAACTCTCCCCGCAAGCAAGCAAGCAAGCAAGCAAATTGTGGGGCGATGCGCGGCTTTGTCAAGTACCCAACAGGCTAAATTCGCATTTTTTTCGATTTTTCCCACGTTTTTTTGAAAGACACCTTCCGGCGATCCCCTCCCTTGGCCCAAGCGGATTGGATTGCCGGCGGTTTTTTTATGTATCACACGCAGGAGGTTTTTAACATGAAGAACACACGGACTCTATGGCGGGCGTTTAGCATTGCCGCCATACTAACGCTAACCGGATTCACGCTGACGGCTTGCGAAAACATCCTAAGCCCAACCAACGTGCACAACTGCGCCCAAGACGGATGCAGGGGCGAATGGGTGGTAACAAGGCCAGCCACGGAAACGGAACCGGGTGAAGAAACACGCACTTGCACCGAATGCGGCCAAACGGAGACGCGCCCCATCCCAGCCACCGGCGGTGATACCGGCACCGAATGCGAACACGACGGCTGCGACTGCGCCGACTGCGATGATACCAACTGCAACTGCGACACACCGGGCACCGGCGACTACTGCACGCACGACGACTGCGCCTGCACCGATTGCGATGACACCACCTGCAACTGCGACACGCTGGGCACCGGCGACTACTGCACGCACGACGACTGCGCCTGCGCCGACTGCGATGACACCACCTGCAACTGCGACACGCCGGGCACCGGCGACTACTGCACACGCGACGGCTGCGACTGCGCCGACTGCGATGGCGCTACCTGCAACTGCGACACGCACTACCACACGCACGACTGGGGCGAATGGACGGTAATAACGCCCGCCGGCGAATACGAAGACGGCAAAGAGAGGCGTGTCTGCCGGCATTGTTCGACATACGAAGAACGCATACTTCACCACACCGGCACGGCAGGGCTTACTTTCTTAAGAATGTGGGGTATACCTAGCTACCACGTTACCGGCGGCACCGTAAGCGGCAATGTGATTATACCGGCCTATCGTAATAACGTTCCCGTGGTGGCCGTCAACGCAAACGCGCTTCAAAACAGAAACATTACGGGCATAACAATCGGCGCAAACGTTACCAGTATTGGACAGAATGCGTTTTTTCTCAACCAACTGGCTAACGTGGTTATTCCGGACAGTGTTACCTCCATCGGGTGGGGAGCATTTTGGGGCAACGAACTGACCAGTGTAACCATTGGCAGCGGCATTACTGCCATAGAAGCTCAGACGTTTGCGAGCAACCGACTGGCCGGCGTGGTTATTCCCGGTAACATTACTTCCATCGGGAGCCAGGCGTTTAGCGGCAACCAGCTAACCAGTGTGGACATTCCCGATACCGTTACTTCCCTTGGGTGGGGAGCATTTTCGAACAACGAACTGACCAGCGTAACCATTGGCAGCGGCATTACTGCCATAGAAAATCAGACGTTTGCGAGCAACCGACTGGCCGGCGTGGTTATTCCCGGTAACATTACTACCATCGGGAGTCTTGCGTTTAGCAACAACCAGCTTACCGGCGTGGTCATTCCGGACAGCGTTATTACCATTGGGACTAGCGCATTTGAGCACAACGAATTGACCGCTGTAACCATTGGCAGTGGTGTCACTTCCATAGAAGCTCAGACGTTTTGGCACAACCAACTGGCCGGCGTGGTTATTCCCGGTAACATTACTTCCATCGGGAGCAATGCGTTTAGCAACAACCAGCTAACCAGTGTGGATATTCCCGATACCGTTACTTCCCTTGGGTGGGGAGCATTTATACGCAACGAACTGACCAGCGTAACCATTGGCAGCGGCATTACTACCATAGAAGTTCAGACGTTTATGCACAACCGGCTAACCAACGTGGACATTCCCGATACCGTTACTTCCCTTGGGTGGGGAGCGTTTATGCACAACGAGCTGACCAGCGTAACCATTGGCAGCGGCATTACTGCCATAGAAGCTGAAACGTTTATGGGCAACCAACTGGCCGGCGTGGTTATTCCCAGTAACATTACTTCCATCGGGAGCAATGCGTTTAGCGGCAACCGGCTAACCAACGTGGTCATTCCGGACAATGTTACTACCTTAGTGTGGTCCGCATTTTCCGATAACCCGCTTGCCAGTTTAACCATTGGCAACGGCGTTACAACTCCCATCGGGATGAATCAATTTGGGTATGGCGAGCTTACCAACTTAATCATTGGCAATGGCGTTACCTCCATCGGAAACGGGGCATTTAGAGGGAACCAGCTGACCAACGTAACCATTGGCGATGGTGTTACTTCCATCGGAAGTGATGCATTTCGCAATAATCAGCTAACTAGTGTAACCATTGGCAACGGTGTTATTTCCATCGGGAATAACGCATTTGCCAACAACCGACTTACCGGCGTGGTTATTCCCGACAGCGTTACTACCATAAGCCTAGCCTCATTTGGGAATCCATTTTCTGACAACCCGCTTGCCAGCTTAGTCATTGGCAACGGCGTTACCTCCATCGGGAGTTTGGCGTTTTGGAATGGCCAGCTTACGAACTTGATCATTGGCAATGGTGTCACTTCCATCGGGATGAGTGCATTTGAGAACAATGAACTTACCAGCTTAACCATTGGCAACAGTGTTACTACCATTGATAGCAATGCATTTCGTGACAACCAGCTAACCAGCGTGGTTATTCCAGACAGTGTTACTACCATTGGGAGTAACGCATTTGAGGATAACGAGCTAACCGGTTTAACCATTGGCACCGGCGTTATTACCATCGATAGCAATGCATTTCGCAGCAACCAGCTAACCAACGTGGTCATTCCGGACAGCGTTACTTCCCTTGGGTGGGGAGCATTTCAGAACAACGAACTGACCACCGTAACCATTGGCAACGGTGTTACCTCCATCGAGATGAGTACATTCAGCGGCAACCAGTTAACCAGCGTGGTCATTCCGGGCAGTGTTACTACCATAGCGTTGGCTGCATTTAGCGACAACCAGCTAACCGGCATAACAATACCGGCCGATGTGGAAATAGCCGGCAGTTCTTCCATGGGTACCCATGGGGCTTCCTTCCTTGCGTTCTACAACGGCAACGGCAGACTGGCCGGAACCTACACCTTTGCCGGCGGCGTGTGGACTTTGCAGAATTAGTCCGGCGAACTTCCGGGAACCCCGGTTTTGGGGTTCCCGGCCTTTGGGTATGCCGGGGTGCAAACACGTCGCGGGGTGTTGACGGTCGGCCGGGACTCACGGAAATCAATTTTTGTTTAAAAGTGCGGGCAAATTGCCGGCGGCTGCGCGGTGCAAGCCGCCGCTGTTGGAATTATCGGGGTTGAAGCTCGGCGATGGTCTCCATGTCCAGCCCGGTGATTTCGTGGATTAGCTCTATGGAAAGCCCCTTTGCC
>Ga0209755_10002102_pt1 | contig 28195 bp, 17 predicted proteins | sample TergutCo191P1_FD_187301 | JGI IMG/M metagenome (GOLD analysis project Ga0209755, IMG submission 187301) | Cornitermes sp. P1 segment gut microbial communities from Petit-Saut dam, French Guiana - Co191P1 (SPAdes) (version 2) | ecosystem: Host-associated > Arthropoda: Insects > Digestive system...
CACCTATTGAAACAAAGTGACTGTTGGAACTATCTACATCTATTGTTAAAAGGCTTGTGGTGAATTCAAACGCACCAATTCCAATATTTGTTACCAAGGCAGGGATGGTTATGCTGGTTAAACTTGTTGTATTATTAAACGCAAACCCCCCAATACTTGTCAACTGACTGCCTTGTTCAAATATTACAGTTTTCAAACTTGTTGAACCTGAAAATGCAAACTCCCTAATACTTGTTACTGAAGCAGGGATGGTTATGCTGGTTAAACTTTCTGCAATCTGAAACGCCATAGCCCCAATGCTTGTTACTGAAGCTGGGATTATTATATTGGATTGTTGTTGTCCAATATGCGTAAGTCCCGTTATAGTATTATTAGTGATATAAAAGAAGTCATAATTAATGACAGGCGGTGGTTGCATACCCCAGAAAACATTAGCATTAGAGCCACCCAGCCAATTTGCATGCCAGCCACTAGGTGCGTCAGTATGCTCCATAATATAAATTGTTTGAGCACTTGTCCATCCACTAAATGCATTAATTCCAATGCTTGTTACTGAATAAGGAATAACTATACTAGTCAAACTTACTGCATTGGTAAATGCACTATTTCCAATAGTAGTTAATGATGGAGGCAAAACGATGGACTGAATGTTAGAATTTGCAAATGCACTACCAATTGTAGTTAATGAAGGAGGCAAAACGATGGATTGAATACCAGAGGCAGTAAATGCATTATTTCCAATGCTTGTTATTGTTGGCGGCAAAATAATGCTTGTTAAACTATATGCACCACGAAACGCATCATTTCCAATGACTGTCATTTGACTGTTTTCTTCAAAGGTTATGCTTGTTAGTTTTGAATAGCTTCCTCCCAAAATTGCTGTTGATATGATGTTGACAACAGTATTAGGTATTATGATTGATTCAATAGTCATAGGCAATAGCAACAAAGTCGTCATATCCGCAGTATACAGCGCACCATTTAAAGACCTAAAATATTGATTGCCCTCTTCAACATATATTGAAGCCAAGCTTATAGTGCCACCAAACGAATTAATATTCCCAAAAGGGGTTGATGTTATCTGTCCAATGCTTCTGACTGAAGCAGGAATAACAAGATATCTTAGGTGAATTGCATTGTTAAACGCACTTCCGCCAATTGCAGTTAAGCGACTATTTTCTTCAAAAGACACACTTTGTATCATAGATGCACCATTTCTATCAATACTAAAAAATGCGTCAAAGTGAATTGTTTCAACCGATGCAGGAATGACGATAGAAGTAATAGCCCTTGGCACAAATAATAATTCTGTTTTGCCATAATTATATAATAAACCATTGTATGACTCAAAATATAAATTTCCATCCTCAACCTCTATGCTGGTTAAATTCATGGCATTAAACATTTGTACGCCAAAGTGTGAAACAGAGGCAGGGATTTTTATAGTTGTTATTCTAGTGCCAGAAAATGCCTGACCACTAATACTAGTCAGCTGACTGTTTTCTTCAAATTCAACATATTTTAAGCTTGAGTTTAAAAATGCACCCCCTCCAATAGTTGTGACAGATGATGGAATATTGATATGTGTTAGATTAGTACCTGAAAACGCACTGTTTCCAATAGTTGTGACAGATGATGGGATATCAAATTCTATTAGATTTGAGTTTTGAAATGCACCTACTTCAATAGTTGTCACTGATGCAGGCAGCTTGATAGAATCCCTTTGCGGTGCCGCTGAATACAAGATAGTTTTGTCATAGTTAAATAATGCACCATTATATGATACAAAATAGCCGTTTAAAGGATCGACATTTATGTATCTTAGATTTCTTGCTCCGCTGAAGGGGTTGCCATTAAGCATAAGATTATTGTTGTCAATTGTCATCAATGGCGGCACAATAATGCTTGTGATTGCAGTGCCACTAAACGCACCGCTCCCTATATTTGTCAAGCGGCTGCCCTCTTCAAAAACGACACTAGCTAGGTTTGTTACGTTTGCAAAAGCACCTGCTTGTATAGTTGTTATAAGCGGAGGGATAGTGATATGTGTGATTGCAGTGCCGCTAAATACATTGCTCCCGATATTTGTCAAGCGGCTGCCCTCTTCAAAAATGACACTAGATAGGTTTGTTGCGTTTGCAAAAGCACCTGCTTGTATAGTTGTTATTTGATAAGGTATAACAATAGACTCAAGATAGGGGGTGAATGCAAATGCAGTATTGAGTGTAGTAATCTGTGAGCCTTGCTCAAAAACTACATGTCTCATACTTGAGTCTCTAAAGATTCCGTTAAGAATTTGGTTAAAGATCCCATCGCTTATTAGTGTGGCGGCTAAAAACGATGAAAATGATGCTGGAATAACAATAAACTCTTGTCTTTGCCCTAGCTCTGTCAAGCCTCTAATTTGATTTGGATTCAAAAAGTAAAAAAAGTCATAATTTGGAGTTGCTAAAAAATTTGCGTATAGGGTGATGTCTTTGGTTAGTGCAAATGGAAAAAATGCTTTGGTTTCAAATGTGCTGTCCATATACCAGCCTAAAAATATGCATGCTGCTCTAATAGGATTAGATGGTTGCCAAATAGGGGTGCCATCTCTTATAGTGATTGAATTAAAATGCGTTCCATTAAAACTAAGCGTAAACAATTCAGTAGGTGGTCTTCTCAGCCACTCTAAAAAGTCATTATAATCACCAGTATTTCCAGCAGCTAGCCAAATTTCAAATGCAGACTTGCCGTCTTGTCCATCCTTACCATCTTGTCCATCCTGTCCGTCAATCCCATCTTCACCATCTCTACCATCCTGTCCATCATTACCTTGCTCGCCCTGAATACCTTGCTCACCTTGAGATCCAGTAGCCCCCGTTTCACCTTGAGGTCCAACCGCACCAGTTTCACCTTGTATCCCTTGCTCGCCCTGAATACCTTGTTCTCCCTGTATCCCTTGCTCGCCTTGTATCCCTTGTTCACCCTGAATACCTCTTGCGTTTACCCCAGTATTATAAGCATCTATGTACCAATATCCGCTCTCCACATTGATATGTGGAGTCACTCCGCTTGCACCCACAAGCGTCAAAAGCCATTGTGCCTCTGTTCCATTAAAGCCTAAACGCACTGCAATCTCAAACGCACTCTCGCCGCTTGCTCCATCCTGACCAGCTGCACCAGTCGCACCTTGCTCACCCCTAAAGGCTTCAATTAATTCTTCTAAAGTGCCCGTAAACCCGTGTGCTTGAGCCATGGCAAAGACTGCTTCAAAATTGACTTGAGGCAAATCTATTGGGGGATCTTCTGTTTGCTCATTTAAATCACAAGCGGCTATGACCAGCACGCTTAAGGCAATCATTGCCAGAACAATGATTAAAGTTGCTATTCTTTTCATGTTCTCTCTCCCTTGGCATCTTTTTTATAAATTTTACTCTAGCCATTAATGCTTGCTAGAGCATAAAAAAAAGTGTGCCTAACAATTATATTAGACACACCCCAAAAGGTGTATCCTCCTAATTGTTACCACACAATCCCTAAGTTAAAAAGGGGAGAAATTACCCAGAGGGCAGATTTCACCTTTTTAACCTAATAGGATAGTGTGGTAATCATATTCTAACACAAAGAAAATATATTTGCAAGCGATTTAGACTACTGAAAAGCAAGTGATTTTAGGTATTTTTGGATAGTTTTTTAATAAAACTAAATATATTTAATTGACTTGTATGTGATTTGATGATAAAATTTACTCATTATGATAGCAGAAATCAAATCTGAATTAAAAAACATTAAGACCGAATGCAAAGAAAAAATTGCTTTGGCGGATTCTTCAAATGCTCTTTATGCCATAAAGGTGGAGTTTTTGGGCAAGAATGGAAAAATTACTGCTCAATTAAAGAATTTGCGAAACTTTTCTGAAGATGACAAAAAAAAGGTGGGGCAAATTGTCAACGAGGTTAAAGAAAGCCTTGAGACAGAGTTTGCAAAAAAAGAAAGGGTGCTTCTTGATAAGGAACTAGACATCAAGCTAAAAAATGAGAGAATTGACATAACAATCAATCGCCCTAGCTTTGTTGTTGGAAAGCCGCATCCACTTGATGCTTTGCTTAAAAAAATCAATGCATTTTTTATAAGCAATGGCTTTAAAGTTGAAGAGACTAGAGAGATTGAGACAGCACATTATAATTTTGATGCACTAAACACAGCACCTGATCATCCTGCAAGAGAGGCTCAAGACACCTTTTTTATTGAGGGGGGGCTGGGCGATATTTTGCTTAGATCGCAGACATCTACAGGGCAGATTAGGTTTTTAGAAAATAATAAACCGCCATTAAAATTAATAAGTCCAGGGCGAGTTTATCGTGCGGATGAGGTAGATGCCACTCATACGCCGTGTTTTCACCAGCTAGAAGGCTTGGTGGTTGCAAAAGGCATAAACATGGGGCATTTAAAAGGCACGATTCTAGAGTTTATGAAATTTTTGTTTGATGAAAAAACTCGCATTAGGTTTAGACCGTCATTTTTTCCTTTTACTGAGCCTAGCGTAGAGGTTGATGCAAGCTGCTTTGTTTGTGAAGAAGGCAAGATTGATGCAAGTTGCAAGATTTGCAAGGGCACTGGTTATTTAGAGATTATGGGTGCAGGCATGGTAAACAGAAAGGTATTAGAAAATGTAGGGATTGACCCAGATGAATATAGCGGCTTTGCGTTTGGGATGGGGCTTGATAGGGTGACGGCGATATTGCATGGCATAGGTGATGCAAGGCTTGCATTTGAGGGTGACATTAGGTTTTTAAGGCAATTTTAGGATTATTGTCAATTACACATTTTTAAATGGAGAAAACTACAAAATGAAAATTTTATTAAAATGGATAAATGAGCATGTTACAATTTCTGATTTGTCGGTGACTGAGGTTATGGACAAACTGGTGGGCATTGGCTTTGAAGTAGAAGAGGTTAGGTATCTAGGTGAGGGGATGCAAAGCGTTGTTGTGGGTGAGATTTTGTCTGTTGATAAGCACCCTAATGCAGATAAATTGAGTGTCTGCAAGGTGAGCATCGGCACTGAAAAGCTACAGATTATTACGGCGGCAAACAATATTTATGAGGATATGCTGTTTCCATTAGCACTTGATGGGGCAAATTTGCCGTGCGGTATGAGCATCAAAAACGGGGAGATTAGAGGAGTAGAGAGTCAGGGTATGATGTGCAGCTATGAGGAATTAAAAATCAACAATGATGTGCTAGACGGCTGTGAATATGACGGGATATTGGATTTGACTAAGAGTATAGATTCTGGCAAGGTGGGGGTTAGTTTAGACAAGGTGCTGGGATTAGATGATTATGTTTTGGATGTAGCTATCACTGCAAATAGACCTGACTGCAACAGTATTTATGGGCTAGCAAGAGAGCTTGCGGCGGCATTGGGAAAAAGGATTAAGCCGCTTAATTTGTCGTTTAGGGTGCTTAAAGGCGGAGCTAAGGTAGAGACGGAGGTTTTTGATGAGGCGGATTGCCCGTTATATTTGGCTACAAGGATTAAAGATGTTAAGATAAAAAAATCTGGACAAAAGATTAGGCGAAGGCTTTTTGCACTGGGCTTAAAGAGTATCAACAATATAGTAGATTTGACTAATTATGTATTGCTTGAAACAGGGCAGCCGCTTCATGCATTTGATGCGGACAAGATAGGCGGAGACGGCAGGCTTGTTGTCAGAAGGGCAGAGGCTAGTGAGGAGATGATGCTAGGGCTTGATGGGCATGAATATCAAACAAAAGAGGGGCAGCTTGTGATTGCTAATGGGGATAAAAAGGTGCTTGCGATTGCTGGAGTCATTGGTGGGGAGGATAGTGCGATTGGAGGGACTACTAAAAATGTGGTGCTAGAGAGTGCTAGGTTTAATAGGGGCTTGGTTAGAAGGGCGGCAAGGGAACTTGGCGTGAGTACGGATTCATCAAAAAGGTTTGAAAAGGGAGTGGACTTTGACAGCGTTGAGGTGGGCAGAAAAAGATTTTTGAATTTGGTTGATGCACAAAAAATAGGCACTATCGTTGAAAACAAGTCTGTGCCAAAGTTTAAAGAAGAGCAAATCAAGCTTGAGATGGACAAGATTAATGCATTGTTAGGTGTGCAAGTGCCCACCAGTTTTGTCAACAAGACACTAACAAATCTAGGCTTTTTGGTTAATTTAGAAAAGAAACTAATCAATGTTCCTTTATTTAGAGAGGACATCAAAGACTTTGCTGACATTGCAGAAGAGATAATAAGATTTTATGGTTATGATAATTTGATTGAAGAAAGCATTTGTGCGTTGCCTATGACTAAAGGGGGGCAAACAAAGCAAAGAGAGCGGCTGGATAAAATAGAGTCTCTTTTGAATGCTTTTTCTGCATATGGAATCAAAAACTTTTCTTTTGTAGGGCCTGATACATTGCTATCAGACAAAAAAAATGTGATAAGACTGCAAAATCCACTGGGCGAAGAGTATTCTGTTATGCGAAACGAGCTGGTGTCCAGCGTATTAAAGACAGTTGCTTTGAATTTGTCTAGGCAAAACAATAATTTTAGAATTTATGAAATTGACACTGTTTTTAAGCCAAACAAGGGTAGTATGTCAGATAGAGTATTGCCTTTAGAGCAAAAATCGCTTTGTTTGGCACTTGTGGGGGCAAAAGAGGATTTTTATTCTTTAAAAGATTTTGTGGGGAATTTGGTGGGGGCGCATGAGATTAAGAGAAGTGAGGCGGCATATTTGCACCCTGGTATGAGTGCAGACATTGTTGTAGGGGATAAAAAGATAGGCAGCTATGGAAAGGTTCATCCAAAGATACTAGATGAAAATGTATACATTTTGGAACTAAATTTAGAGACGCTTATAAACAAGGATGAAAAGATTGCTGTTTTTAAAGCATTGCCCAAGCATTTGGGCGTAGACAGAGACATCGCATTGATTTTTAATGAGGAAGTGACAATTGGTGACATTGAAGCACAAATTTATGCGTGCGATTCTAGCCTAATCAAAAGCTTTTTGCTAGTTGATATCTATAGAGGCGAGCAAATTGAAAAGGGCAAAAAAAGTGTTGCCTTTAGATTGCAATTGCAAAATGAAGAAAAAACGCTGGTTGATACTGAAATTAATGAATTGATGAATGCAATAATTGTGCATTTGACGAATAAATTTGATGCAAAATTGCGAAAATAGGGGTGTTATGCCATATATACTACCTCAAAAAACGCTTAAAACGCTGGAATTTGACAAGATTTTAGAGCTTGCTACTACATTTTCTGTATCTGATGTTTGTCATGATAGCATTCTTTCTATTACTCCCACAGCAGATATTAATGAGGCAAAAAAAAATCTAGCCTTTTTAAAAGAGGCATATACAATCTATCATAAATATAATTATAGGCCGTTATCAGCCTATGACGATGTGACAAGCATCTTAGAAAAATCTAAGGTGCTGTCTATTTTGTTGATGTCAGAACTAAAAGCAGTTGCCAAAACCATTGCAAGTGCTGCTCTTTTAAAAAATACTATATTAAAAACGCTTGATGAAATTGTATTGTTTAAAGAACTGGTGCTGACTATCACTCCTGACACGGTGCTTCAAACAGAGATTGACAGAATCATAATTTCTGACACTCAAATAGCAGACAATGCCAGCCCCGCCCTAAAAGACATACGCCGCAAATTAACAAACGCAAACTCTAGACTCAAAGACAAGCTAGCCAACTATTCAAAGGGGAGCGAGGTGTCAAAATTCTTGCAAGATAATATCGTCACCATTAGAGACGGGCGATATGTGTTGCCTGTTAAGTCAGAGTACAGAGGGCAAGTGCAAGGATTAATTCATGATAGATCAGGCACGGGTTCTACATTATTTATAGAGCCTTTTGCCGTAGTAGAAATGAATAATGAGATAAAATCTTTAAAAATAGATGAGGCGATTGAGATTGAAAGGATATTGAAAGATTTATCTCAAAAAGTGAAAGAAAGTGCTAGCAGCACACAAAACTGCCAAAATGCCCTTGTTATGTGTGATATAATACTATCAAAAATGCATTTTTGTGTCAGTTTTGACTGCACAGAGCCCAAAATAAATACTAAAGGCTTTATTGATTTAATAGACTCAAGGCATCCATTGATTGCAAAGGACAAAGTAATCCCTGTTTCTATTTCAGTGGGCAAAGATTATAAAATTCTTGCGATTACGGGTCCAAACACGGGCGGAAAAACCGTTTCATTAAAGACTGTGGGGCTGTTTTGTATGATGGCGGCGGCAGGATTTTTTATTCCTGCAAAGGAGGGCAGCGAGGTTGCAATTTTTAGTCACATTTTTGCCGATATCGGAGACGAGCAAAGCATTGCAAATTCATTGTCTACTTTTTCTTCTCATATATTAAACATTGCAAATATTACAAGCTCTATCACGCATAATTCATTGGTTTTGCTAGATGAACTAGGCTCTGGCACTGATCCTATGGAGGGAGCAGCACTAGCACTAGGCATTTTGCAATATCTAGAAAAATCGGGCTGCACGGGGATAATTACTACTCATTATACGCAAATAAAAGAGTATGCTTTGCGGTCTAAAAACCTAATGAATGCATGTATGCAGTTTGATGATAAAAAATTGCTGCCCACTTATAAATTGCTATTAGGCTTGCCTGGGGCATCAAATGCACTTAAAATTGCGTCTAGGCTGGGGATCAATAAAGAGATTTTAGACACTGCATATGAGGTGCTTCCTAAAGCAAACATTGAGTTTGAAAGAGTGCTTAATGAGGCGGAGGCGGCAAAGCAAGCGGCTTTAAAAGAGCTGGAAAAATACAAGCAAGAAAATGGCAGACTAGAGAGTATAAGGCTTGAATTATCACAAGAAAAAGAGCGTCTAAATAAAAAGCTTCAGTCACTAAACATAAATGCAAAGGCAGAGACGGCACGGCTTGTAGAAAACAGGATTGACGAGGCGGATGAATTGATGGATGAGATTAAAGAGCGTATAAAGCGTGCAGAGGAGGCGGATTTAGAAAAGGTGTTGTTTGAAATAAGAAAAACTAAGAACAAGCTAGAGGATATTAAGCATAAAAACCTGCAAGAAGAACGCCCCTTTTCACAGCTATATCAGCCTATCAATGCGGCAAAATTGCAAAAAGGCGACGAGGTTTTTATTCAGTCTTTGGGAGTAGTGGGAAAAGTGCTTGAGGTGATTTTGAGCAAGAAGGAGGCAAGGGTGCAAGCGGGTGCAGCAGAGGCTTGGTTTAAGTTTAAGAATTTGGCACTGCCCATTAAAAAGGAAGAAAAAAAGGGCGGCGGCACAATCAAGCAGGGCGAGCGGGTGCAGTCATCTGAGTATACTAGAGAGATTAAGCTATTGGGGCTTACTGTGGCAGAGGCTATGCAGATTATTGATGGCGAGATTGATGCAAGCATTATTAATGGCGAGGGGCGGCTTAGGTTGGTGCATGGCAAGGGGACAGGGGCGCTTAAGAATGGTATTTGGTCGCAGCTTCGTGGGGACAAGCGCATAAAAAAGTTTGGGTATGCGAGCTATGGCGAGGGTGACACAGGTGTAACTGTGTTAGAGTTTAGATAAGATACAAATTTTAAGGAGGGAAAAACATTATGACAAAAAATAGGCTTGTTTTAAGGGCGGTATTTTTGGGCACATTTGTTGCGTTTATTTTGCTGTTTGTGCCTAACATCAGCTTTGGCTCATTTGATATTGATAATAGTGTTAATATGATATGGGTGCTGTCTAATGCTGATAGGTTTAATAATATATTTTTGGCGGCAGCATTTGTGGGGCTGGTTGGGCTTGCTTTGGCTGGTGCAATTATTGCACTAGGCTTTTTGCATATTTATCGGTTTGATAATATTAAGATTGCTAAAGTGCTAAAAATCTTGATAGCGGCAACTTATATAATTATTCTTATTAATGCTGTTTTGTGGATATTGGGTGCAGTGGGATATAATAGACGCTGGGGATATGCAGAAGGCCCTTGGGTATGGCTGCCACGCCTAACTGCATTTGTGCACATCGGTACATATTTATTGTTTGCCCCTTTTATTGAACTAGGTATTTTTGCTGCCTTAAAATTATTAAAAATTGGCACAATAAACATTGAAACTACTAAGGCTAGCAGTTTACAAACCATAGACAAAAATCATCTAATCTATGCAATTAGTGGACTAATAATTTCACTAACAACAATCCTAGCCTTTGTTTTGCCCATGGTTTCTATTAATGTTGGATTGGCTAATGTTTGGAGAGAAAACTTTTTTTCACACTTTGTTTCAAGATTTAATCGTTGGTCACAACAAACCTTATTGCAAAACATAGTCATATTGTTTGGTTTTAGCGCCATTGCCGCAGCAATTTTTTTGTTATTCTATTCAATAAAAATCCTTTTGGGCGGCGGAAAAGTTTTTAATCTTAGGCGAATAATGCATGTTTTGGGTGCTTTAGCTATGCTGGTTGCTGTTGCAAATTTGGTTTATATTTTGACTTTTAATACCAATATGGGGCCGTTATGGTATCGCCCAACCAATATTAGTCTAGGGATAGGCGGCTTTTTAATGTTTGCTCCATTTATAATTGTGGTTGTAATAGAGCTAATTTTGTATTTTAACAGAAAAAATATTCATATAGCAGATGACAATAATTTGGAGATAGATGCAAAAATTTAAGCAAAAATTACTCATAATAACAGGGCCCACAGGGATAGGGAAAAGCTCTATTGCTGTTGATTTGGCGATAAAATTGGGCGGAGAAATAATCAGCTGTGATTCTATGCAGATTTATAAGGGGCTAGATATTGGTACGGGAAAAATTATGAAAAATGAGATGAGAGGAGTGCCTCATCATATGCTAGACATTGTGGATTTGGATAAAGAATATTCTGTGGGGCGATTTAAAAAGGATGCGGCACGGGTGATAGAGGACATTGCAAATAGAGGGCGGTTGCCTATTATTGTAGGCGGCACGGGCTTGTATATTCAGGCGCTTTTAGGTGGGATGGAACTTGGTGGGGTTGTCAAGGATGAGGCATATAGAGAGGAATTAGGGAAATTAGGCAAAGAGGAGCTTTATGATATGTTGAATGAGGTGGACAGTGAGGCGGCGGATAAAATAAGTATTAATGATACAAAAAGGGTGATAAGGGCATTAGAGATTTTTAAATTGACGGGCAGAAAAAAAAGTGAGATAGAACGAGAGGATAAAAAAAAGAGCGAAAATGATATGGCGTGTGAGTATGATTATTTGTGTATAGTGCTAGAAAAGGATAGAGAGGGGTTGTATGCTAGGATTGAAAAGAGGGTAGATGGTATGGTGAGCGGTGGGTTGGTGGCGGAGGCAAGGGGTTTGTATGACAGGTTTTTGGGGGCTAGGGATTGTCAATTTATGGCGGCGATTGGATATAAAGAGCTGTTTGAGTATTTTGACGGGGCGATGGATTTAGACAAGGCAATACAGATGATAAAGCAAAACAGCCGCCGATATGCAAAGAGGCAGATTACATTTTTTAAACACATGAAAATAAACAAGGTTTTTGTTGATGTGAATGAGGATGTGTGTGGTTTGGTTGCAAGTTTGATGAAGTAATGATGGATGATTAAATAAAGCAAAGATTTCTCCCGTTGGGGCTGCCGTGCCAAGAGGTGTTCGTGACAGCTCGCCTAAAGGCTAGCGAAATGACAGATAAGTTTTATACTTCGTCCTTCGGTAAAGCAAAGATTTCTCACCTTCGGTTCGAAATGACATTAATTTAGAATGGATTCATTCTAGTAGTGAGAACAATTAAACTAAAGCGTCATTTCGAGCGTAAGCGAGAAATCTTTGCTTTATTTAACATGAGTAGGGGTGAACTGTGAACGCCCCTACGGGTTTTCCAAAAATAGGTTGTGCCAAAGCGTGTGGGAGCAAAGCAGCACCCACCCCTACGGGTTTTTTTTGCTATATGCCATTATTCATGTTATTTTAGTTGACAAAATACTACAAATGTTTTACAATCATTGAGAAAATAAATAAATTGGGGGATTTTGGGCATTATGCAAGAAATAAAGAGAGAAAAAGCATATCTAATTTTGCAAGACGGCACTATTTTTGAGGGCTCTGCAATAGGCAAACGAGGGGATTCGGTGGGCGAATTGATTTTTACCACCGCTATGGGCGGCTATATGGAGTCGCTTACTGATCCTAGCTATTTTGGGCAGATTATTATCCAAACTTTTCCTTTGATTGGCAATTATGGCATGATTCAAAAGGATAATGAGTCTAAAAAAAGCTGGGTGTTTGGATATGTTGTCAAAGAATTGTGCGAAGACGGCAGCAATTTTAGAAAAGAGGGAGAATTAGAGGATTATTTGATGGCACAAGACATTGTGGGAATTTGCGGCATTGATACAAGAGAACTAACCAGAAGAATAAGAGGTGCTGGCGTAATGAATGCTATGATTAGCACCAGCATAAAGGACTTAGAGGACAAGCTTAAAAAAATAAAGGCGTTTAAAATTGTAGATGCAGTTGAAACCATCTCTCCTAAAGAGGCAACAGAGTTTTTGCCAAGCGATTTAGATATTGCTATGACGCTGCAAAATGTTCAGTTTAAAAGCGGAAAGAGGGGCAACTATGATGTGGATTGTGTCAAAATAGATGCTGATGCAAACGGCAATCCATCTAAAACGGTGGTAGTTTGGAATTTTGGATCTAAAAAAAGCATAATTGATGAGCTTTTAAAAAGAGGATTAAAGGTTGTGTCTGTTCCTTATAATTATACGGCTAAACAGATTATGGATTTAAGACCTGATGGGGTGGTGCTGTCAAACGGTGCAGGTGATCCTGCTTTGAATCATGGAGTAATAAAAGAGGTAGCCCAGCTTTTGAAAAATGATATCCCTATTTTTGGGATTTGTTTAGGGCATCAATTGATGGCACTAGCAAGCGGCTGCAAGACTACTAAATTAAAATATGGACACAGAGGTGTCAACCATCCTATCAAGGATTTAGACAGTGGAAGAGTATATGCAACCAGCCAAAACCATGGCTATAGCGTTGTGCCTAAAACTGTGGACACTAAGGCATTAAGAATAAATCAAATTCATTCATTAGATGGATCGGTAGAGGGCTTAGAGTTTGTCGGTCGCCCAATTTTTAGCGTGCAATATCACCCAGAGGCTGGCGGCGGGCCGCTGGATACAAAATATTTGTTTGATAAGTTTGTTAAGTCAATGAAGGGTTAAGATTATAGTTGTTTTTATTATAGGAGATGTGTTATAGAGCATGAAAAATATTTTTATAGATGCACAGATATGGTTGTCATTATACGATTTTTCAAGTGATGACTTAGATCAATTTGGAAAACTTAAAGACCTAATAGTGCATGGTGATGTTAAAATAATTCTTACTGAACAAGTGCGTGATGAGGTCATGCGTAACAGAGAGAATAAGTTGAAAGATGTTTTAACTAAGACTGAGAATATAAAGTTCTCTACGCCTGTTTTGTACCAAGGATATAAGACTGAATATGAAAGTTTAAGGAAATCAATAGTTGCTGCCGATAAAACCAATAGAGAATTGCGGACTAAAATTAGACATGATATTGAAAAACAAACTTTGCCACAAGATAAATTGATTAAGGAGTTCTTTGATATATCAACAGTTCTTCAATCATCAAAAGAAGCATTAGATAAAGCAGTCATTAGATGCAAAATAATTGGAAATCCACCAAGAAAAGATGATAAGTGTGGAGATGCAATAACTTGGGAAACTTTGTTGGAGCAATATGAAAACAAGAGTGATATGTTCTTTATTAGTGGGGATAAAGATTTTAGATCAGTTGTGGATGAGACAAGAATGAATCAATTTCTTGTAAATGAGTGGGAAAAAATAAAGGAATCTAAAATTTTTTTCTATAGCAGTTTGACAGCGTTTTTCTCAAAACATTTGACTGATATTAAATTAGAAACTCAGAAAAAGAAGGAAGATTTAATTGATGAATTGCACAGGAGTGGTTCTTTTCAGGAAACACATGATATAATTAAACGAATGAATTTTTATTTAAGTTGGTCAAAAGAGCAAGTATACAGAATTGCAAAAGCAATGAGAACCAATTCACAAGTAGCATGGATATTAACGGATGATGATTTGATTGAGTTTGTAGAAAAATATATTGAACCATGTTTTTATGGTGATAATGAAGATGTTGTATGGATTAGAGAGTTTTGGATTAAGCACAGAGGATGGGAATTTGATTTTCCATTTTAATGTTTAGTTTAATAAAGAAATATTAAAGTTACATAATTACTCATCACTCACTACACAAAAGGAGCATAATTATGCCAAAACATAAGGATATTAAAAAAGTTTTAGTTATTGGGTCGGGGCCAATTGTTATTGGTCAGGCGGCCGAGTTTGACTATGCAGGGACACAAGCGTGCCGTGCATTGAAAAAAGAGGGCATGGAGGTTGTGCTTGTTAACTCAAATCCAGCAACCATCATGACTGACAATGTGATGGCGGATTCTATTTATATAGAACCACTGACCATTGACACCATCAAGCGTATCATCATGCTAGAAAAACCAGACAGCTTGCTTCCTTCACTGGGCGGACAAACGGGCTTGACCTTGTCAATGCAGCTTGCGACCAGCGGCTTTTTAGATGAGCAAGGTGTCAAGCTTTTGGGAATTAGAGTAGACTCTATTCAAAAAGCAGAAGATAGAGAGCTATTTAAACGCACCATGCTTGAAATTGGGCAGCCTTGCATTCCATCAGGCATTTGTGTGACGGTTGAAGAGGCACTTTCTGTTGCAGACAGAATCGGCTATCCAGTCATCGTGCGTCCAGCATACACGCTAGGCGGTGCAGGCGGCGGCTTTGCTGATGATGCAGGCAAGCTAAAAGAGGTGGCAGCTGGAGGACTTGCTGCATCTCCTATAACTCAAGTGCTGATTGAAAAAAGCATATATGGCTGGAAAGAGGTTGAATATGAGGTTATGCGTGATGGTGCAGGCAATGTAATCATTGTGTGTGCTATGGAAAACATGGATCCTGTGGGCATTCATACAGGGGATAGTATTGTTGTTGCACCTACTATGACTCTGTCGGACAAAGAGTATCAAATGATGAGGACTGCAAGCATTGACATAATCACAGCGCTTGGTATAGAGGGCGGTTGCAATGTTCAGCTTGCTTTAAATCCGCACACATTTGAATACGCTGTTATTGAGGTTAATCCAAGGGTATCAAGATCATCTGCCCTAGCATCAAAGGCAACGGGCTATCCTATTGCTAAGGTTGCAACTATGATTGCACTAGGCTATAATTTGGATGAGATTACAAATTCGCTTACAGGAAACCTTGCTTGCTATGAGCCTGTCTTAGACTATTGCGTAATCAAATTGCCAAAATTCCCGTTTGATAAATTTATATATGCAAAGCGTGCATTAGGCACACAAATGAAAGCAACAGGCGAGACTATGTCTATTGCACCTAATTTTGAGATGGCTATTATGAAAGCGGTTAGGGGTTCTGAAGGGTATCCTACACTGCAAAGCCCAGTGGTGGCAGCATGGGATGATGAAAAGGTAAAAGAGCATCTTATGCCAGCGTCTGATTATAGGTTGTTTGTTGTGTATGAGGCACTTAAAAGAGGGTTTGGAATTGAGTATGTGGGCAAAAGAACAATGATAGACAAGTGGTTTTTGCAAAAGATACAAAATTTGGTGGACTATGAAAACAGCATAGCGGCAGGCGAGGGCGCTATTAAGGGCGATGAGCTTTTAAGAGGAAAGCAGCTAGGATATACGGATGCTGGACTAGAGAAGGTGAGCGGAAGAAAAACAGCAAAAAAATTGAGAGCTGTTTTTAAAACGGTGGATACTTGTGCGGCGGAGTTTACTTCGGATACTCCATATTTTTATTCTAGCTATGATAATGAAAACGAAGCAAGGCAATATATTGACAAGGTGGCGTCAGACAAAAAGAGAGTCATCGTATTTGGTTCAGGGCCGATTAGGATAGGGCAAGGGATTGAGTTTGATTATGCAACAGTGCATTGCGTGTGGGCATTAAAAAAGCTAGGCTGTGATGTGGTAGTAGTCAACAACAATCCAGAGACAGTGTCAACTGACTTTGATACGGCGGACAGGCTTTATTTTGAGATGCTTACACCAGAGGACATAGACAACATCATAGCAACAGAAAAGCCGTGGGGAGTGGTGGTTGCATTTGGCGGTCAAACCGCAATAAAACTAACCAAGCATTTATCAGATAGCGGCGTCAAGATTTTGGGTACAAGCGCAGACAGCATTGATGCAGCAGAAGATAGACAAAGATTTGATAAATTATTAGAAGACAACGGCATCAAACGCCCGGAGGGGACTACTGTCAAAACTCTTGAAGAGGCACTAGACGCTGGGGCTAGATTGGGCTATCCTGTGCTGATGCGACCATCTTATGTTTTGGGCGGACAAAACATGATAATTGCATGGTCTGAAACTGATATTAAAGAGTATATTGGCGTAATTTTAGAATTGAATCCAAACAATACTATCCTTATTGATAAGTATGTTGTGGGGACTGAAATTGAGGTAGACGCAATATGTGACGGCAAGGATATATTGATTCCTGGCATTATGGAGCATATAGAAAAAGCAGGCGTGCATAGCGGTGACAGCATAGCTGTATATCCTGCCCACAATGTATCCGATGCAATGGCATTAAAAATTGTGGATTATACAAAAAAATTGGCAAAGGCACTAAAGACTGTGGGGCTAATCAATATTCAATATATTGTGTCTAATGGTGAGATTTATTGCATTGAAGTAAACCCTAGATCGTCAAGAACTGTTCCTTATATTTCTAAGGTGACAGGTGTGCCTATGATATATTTGGCTACAGCTTGCATGATGGGCAAAAAATTGAAAGACATTGAAATAGACGGCAAAAAATTTGGCACGGGGCTTTATCCAAATGCTGCATATACTGCAGTAAAAGTCCCGGTGTTTAGCTTTGAAAAACTAGCAGATTTAGACACTCAACTAGGACCTGAAATGAAATCAACAGGAGAGGTGCTAGGCATAGGAAAATCACTTGACGAGGCATTGTATAAGGGGCTAATTGCGGCTGGATATAGACTAAAGCCTAAGCGTAACGGAGTATTAATCACTGTTAAAGATGCTGACAAGCCCGACATTGCACATACGGCAAAAATGTATGATGAGCTAGGCTATAAATTGTATGCAACAGGCGGCACTGCAGATGTGTTGACTAATGCTGGCTTAAGCGTGACAAGAGTGTGCAAGGTGTTTGAAAATGCAAGCGACAATACCTATACGCTGCTTGAAAGCGGCAAGGTAGACCTTATGATTTCTACCTCAACTAAGGGCAGGATTCCTACTGATGATGATGTCAAATTGCGAAGAAAAAGCGTGTCTAGTGCTATTCCTTGCTTGACTTCAATTGACACTGCTAATGCGCTTGCATTGTCGCTTAAATCAAGGTATTCTCAACACAATACAGAATTAGTAAACATCAATAAAATGCGTACTAAAGTGCAAGAGATTGAGTTTGTCAAAATGTATGCATCAGGCGGAGACTATATCTATATAGATTGTATGACAAAGCCGCTTTATAATTTTGAGTCGGTGGCTGTCAACTTGTGTGACAGAGACAAGGGTGTAGGGGCAGACGCTGTGGTATTTTTGGTGCCGCCAAAGGATAAAACAAATGCAGCAAGAATCAGGATTTTTGGGGCGGATGGACTAGAGGCCACAATGGGCGGAAACGCAATAAGAGGTGCTGCAAAATATTTGGTAGACAATGGCAAGGTGGGCAAAAAAGAGATAGAGGCGATTGATATTGAAACAAAGTTTGGCACGCATAAGGTTACGCTTTTTAAAAGAGGCGGAGTTGTTAATTCTTGTCAGGTAGACATGGGGGCTGCAAAGTTTGATTGTGCTTGCGATTGCACAGAATTAGATTATGAGGGCAGCAAAATAATCTTGTCATGCGTGGACATTGGGTCTTGCTATGCTGTTAGCTTTGTAGATGATATCACAAGTGTAGATGTTTTGAAAATAGGCAAATTTATTGAGCAAAGTGAAGAGCTTGGCGGCAAGGCAAACACAGCGTTTGTAAGCATAGCGCCTGACGGGGCACTTAGAGTGAGAGTGTGGGAAAAGGGCACAGGTGAGACAAGAGGGTGCGGAAATGGTGCGGCGGCAGCGGCAGTGGTGGCAAGGACAAAGGGGCTTATTAAGAGCAGTGGGGATATAGTGGTTAAGATGAGGGGTGGTGAGATTGTGGTTAAAGAAGACAACGGAAAGGTAATAATTGAAGGGGATTGCAATGAGGTGTTTAGAGGAGTGGTAAAGCTATAAATTTAACAATCTTCTATTGTTTATAACTTAACTCTTATAGGAGTTTTTCATGACAAAATATATTTTTGTAACAGGCGGCGTTGTGTCAGGCTTAGGCAAAGGCATAACGGCTGCTTCTATTGGCATGATGCTAAAGGCAAAGGGTTTAAAGGTAGTGGCTCAAAAATTAGATCCCTATCTTAATGTAGACCCTGGCACAATCTCTCCCTATCAGCATGGGGAGGTTTTTGTCACCGATGACGGTGCAGAAACCGATTTGGATTTAGGGCATTATGAGCGTTTTATTGATGAGTCGCTAAATAAATACAGCTCTATAACTAGTGGCAAAATCTATTGGCAGGTTCTGTCAAATGAAAGAAAGGGTGTATACAGCGGAGAAACAATTCAAGTTATTCCGCATATTACTTCTGAGATAAAAAAGTTTATTTATTCTGTGGGCTCTACTACAGGGGCGGATATTGTTATTACAGAGATAGGCGGCACAACAGGGGATATAGAGGGCTTGCCGTTTATTGAGGCGATTAGACAGGTGGCAAATGAGGTGGGCAGAGACAATTGCTTGTTTGTGCATGTGACACTAGCACCATATTTAAAAAGCACGGGAGAATTAAAAACCAAGCCTACTCAGCACTCTGTCAAAACACTGCAATCTTTGGGCATTTCTCCCAATTTGATAGTAGTACGCACCGAGGGCGATTTGCCCGAAGAGTTTAAAGAAAAGATTTCTTTATATTGCTCTGTGCCAAAAGACTGCGTAATCACAAACAAAAATGTCAAATTGTTGTATGAAGCACCTATCATGCTAGAAAAAAGCAACATGACAAGCATTGTTTCAAGAGAGCTAGGGCTTAAAGATTGTGAAAGTGATTTGTCTGTTTGGAAAAACATGCTTAAAAAAGCAGACAAAAGAAAAGACACTGTCAAGATTGGATTGGTAGGAAAATATACAAAGATGTTTGATACTTATTTGTCGGTTACAGAAGGTTTGACTCATGCGGGGATAGAAAACGGCGTGCATATTGATATAAAGTGGATTGAATCAGAAGAGATTAATGCTGTTAATGTAGGCGAGATTTTGGGTGATTGTGATGGCATCATTGTGCCGGGCGGATTTGGTGATAGAGGTGTAGAGGGCATGATATTGGCGGCTGGGTATGCTAGGGAGCATGACATCCCTTATTTTGGCATTTGCTTAGGGATGCAAATATTGACAATAGAGTTTGCTAGAAATGTGGCTAAGCTAGCTGATGCAGCAAGCAGAGAATTTAATCCGCACTCAAACAACAAGGTAATAGACTTTATGGAGGGGCAAGCAGGCTTGTCTAATACTGGTGCAAGCATGAGATTGGGTGCATATGAGTGCAAGATAGCAAAGGGAAGTGTGCTATATAGGGCATATAAGCAAGAGACAATTTTTGAGCGGCATAGGCATAGATATGAGTTTAACAATGAATATAGAGAGGGGTTTGAAAAGCTGGGGCTAAAGTTTTCTGGTTTGTCGCCTAGTGGTGGATTGGTAGAGGCGGCAGAAATTAGTGACAAGCGGTTTTATTTAGGGGTGCAGTTTCACCCAGAGTTTAAGTCAAGACCGCACAAACCGCACCCGTTGTTTATAGAGTTTATTAAAGCAGCAAAAGGGAAATAAAGGGTGTTATGAAAAGAATTTTTATAGGACTTGTCGTGGCGGCATTGATGTCTAGGGCAGACACTGTGCTGTATGATGGTGAGCATGTGTTAAGATAATTTTTTTTTCAATTTCCGCTTAAAAAAATGCAACAAAGTGATTCTGTGAGTTATATATTATATATATAGGTTTCTTTTTTCCCATTGTATCGCTAAGAAAATTTGTTTTTTAAAATAAAGTGTCCAGTTTTGACTGTTTTTGGTGTATTAATTATAAGGAGGGTATTATGAGAAAAAAACTTGTATCAATATTAATAGCGATGGTGCTTATGACAACAGTGGCAATAGGTTTTGCTGCGTGCTGGGGAACATTGCACCCAATTAATGTAGGAAGGCATCCATGCAGCGTGTGCAGGGCGGCAGAATGCCCTTGTCTAGACTATTGCTCTTGCACAAACGATTGTTGCGAGTGTCACAATACAAACTCACAATATACAAACTCGTATACAAACTCACAATATTTCACTCTTTTTGTTTATGGCGGCAAGATTTTGGGGCATAATGAATTGCCAAGCAATACCGCAAAAATAAGAGCGGGTGCAGCGGTATCTATTCAGTATGTTTGTGAGCATGTTTTTATTCAGCCTGTTCCTACTCCTTTTCATTATTTTTTAGGCTGGTATGAGGGTGATACTCTATTAAGCACAAATGCTTTGTTTGAATTTTATATGCCAGCTAGAGATAAGACTCTTAATGCACGATATGAGATTAGATGGACTGAAGGGGGAGGCAACTTGCCATCCATCGCCCGTTATTCTACTGCTAGGTGCTGCAATAGAGAGTTTATAGAGCGGACAGATGAGCAGCGGGCAAACCTTAATAGAAGTCAGGCTATTCAAGGGCAGGCATTAGCACCATTTGGAAATCATTATGAGATGGGCTGGATGCAGAAAAGTAAAAATTTTGCAGGGATTTGGTATTGTCAGGATGGATATTTGAATATTGGCGTGGTGGGATCTATTGAGGGCTTGTCTACTTTTGACGGACAGGTGGTTTATCATCAATTTCAGTTCTCATATGGATTTTTGTATAGCATAATGCAAGCATTGCCTCCTGTCATGGCAAAATATAGGATTAGTAGCCTAGCTGTGTGTCAAAGGTGCAATGTTTTGCTTGTTTCCATCAACAATAGGGCGATGCTTTATAATATTGTTGTGCATCTTCTTGATTTAGGACTGTTTGAAAGAGAGGCTATACATTTTATTGTTCCTGATTCAAATAGATTAGCACCTGTACGGAGAACGCTTGAGGGAGTAGAGATGGTGACAGAGCGTGATTTTTATGAAACAGATGTGAGTGAAATTGTTGTTGCTTGGAAAAATGGCACTGATAGGACATTAATGTTTGGAGAGTCTTTTCATATTGAAAAGAAAATAAATGGGCAGTGGTATGTGTTGAGCTTTGGCGAGGTGTGGTTTACTTCTATCGGCTTTGAGCTGCCGCCCAACAGTCAAACAAGCCACACATACAATATTCACCACTTTACGGACAGCCTTGCTATAGGCAAATATCGCATAGCCGCATCGTTTTTTGCCACAGCCGATATTCCAGTCACAGCTGACAATATGTATTGGGTTTTTGCCGAGTTTGAGGTTGTATCTAATGCTGGCTTGCAAGGACATTTTTTTAGGATAGACTCTGGCGACTGGCTTGCAAATTTTCCCATAGAAGAATTTCGTGCTTTGCGTGGCTGTTGCTGCTCTTCTGAGGCAATTGTATTTAGGTCAAGAGAGAAACTCCAATTATTTTTTGACCAAGTGTATAGCAAAACATTTTCAGGCACAGAGTGGATCAAAAATGAAAATTTTTCAAATGCCTTAAAAAGCTTTGATGATGATTTTTTCAAGCATCATAACTTAGTTGCGTTTGTAGTTGAATCGGGGAATGCTGCAGATTATTTTACTCTAGATAATGTATTTTATGATGATAATCTTTTGTCAATTAGCCTTAGGCAACATTTTGGTGTGGGTGATACCATCATGACTGGTTGGTTGGCATTAATAGAAATTCCAGTGATAAATGCTGATGCTGCAATGAAAATTAATGATGTGTATTGGAGCTGGCGAATTAGTGGGGTTCTATCAATGCAAGAGTGGCTTAATGTTATGTTTAAAGCTTTATCTAGTGCGGGTTTTGTAGTTGAAGAAGTGTGCCCAGGGGTTACTGGAATGTGGGCATTTACCGTATATAGTGAATATGGTGATTTCACTCTAGCCATAACAGTGAATATTGGTTGTGATGGTGCTACCAAAATACCATCTGTTTGGTATTTTGACAATATTGATTTTTCTTTGGATGGGCAAAGGGCTGGGTTTTTCTTTGGAAATATTCATGTCATAGGCTGTGCTAGTGCTGTCCAAATCGCATATATTGCTTTAGGCGGCAGCACATACTTTGCACTTGATAATTAGTTTTAATTGCCAATAGCAACAAAAACAACTGGATAAAAAATAAAAAGTGACTTTTTATAAGGTCGCTTTTTTTGTGTGTTGGACTTGTTTTGAAATATGGGAATTGGGATTTTTTGTGTGTGTGGTGGTATTTTTTATGAAACCGTAGGGGCGAACGCCCTCGTTCGCCTGTGCTACGGTTATAACCGATATATGGGCGAGTAATGTATTTATTGCGGAGACTAAGTGATGAGATTCTTCATATTTTGTGATTGGCAAGCCAATACTTCGTCCGAAATGACAAACTGCATTTTTTGTCATCTTGAACGAAGTGAAAGATCTCATTAAATTAAATTATTCCGCAATATGAAATACTCCTGCCTGTGTATTGATTATAACAGTAGCATGGGTGGCAGGGGGTGGTTGTCTCTACTACAGGGTTAAATAGGTATTATCGGGCGACCACAGGTCGCCCCTACGGAATTTTCAAGCATGAGTGTATATCGGGCGTTCGGTGAACGCCCCTACGGGGTTTTCAAGCATAGGTTAAACATGTGGGTGGGTTGGGGATTTTTGCCCTTACGGGAAAATATAAGTGTATATCGGGCATTCGGTGAACGCCCTTACGGGGTTTGCTATCAATAGTTTTATAGTTAAATTTTGCAAAATATTTTCAAAAAAAGGGGCAAAAACGCTTGACGATGGAATACTACATGTGTTAGAGTATTATATACAATGAAATATTGCAATTGCTTGGGCATTGTGGAAGGAGGTTTTTGTAGTGGACATAAAGGTTATGAAATCATTATTGGATTTATGTGTTTTGTCAGTCTTAAACAAGGGCGATAGCTATGGCTGGCAAATAATAAAGGACATAAGTGCCGTAATGCAAGTGGGGGAGAGCACACTTTATGCTGTCACGGGCAGATTAGAGAGAGAAAATTTTTTGACAACATATAGTGAAGAGCACAGCGGGAGGCTGCGGCGATATTTTAGGATAACACCGCAAGGCGAGGCAAGATTGCAAGAGTTTGAAAACAATTATGCCGAGCTAGACAAAATACACAAATTTATTCTTAAAGCCAGTATATAGGCTTGCGATTTAGGAGGAAAAAATCACATGAACAAAAAAGAATTTTTAGACAAACTGAGAAAGGAAACCTCAAATGAGAGGCTGGTTTCTCAATACGATGAGTTTATTGATGACAGGGTGGCAGACGGTGAAAGTGAAGAGGGTGTAGTGGCAAGCTATAACCTAAAGCAAATTGTGCGTATGCATGAACTAGAGCAGCGTGAAAAGAGAGGGCAGTTTGCCATAGTGCAAGATGATAGCATGGACAGTGCGGATAGTATGGATAGCACGGATAGCATGGCGGCGGCAAAAAAACCTGTGAATAGTGACAATCCTATTTTGTGCTTGGTGTTGTCGTTGGTGGGTCTGGCGGTTTCAATAGCTTGCTTGGCGTTGATTGGTTATTTTGTTGCAGAAATAATAGAGGTTGCTAGTGGGTATTATGATCACAGAGGAGCGGCGTATGTCAGGAGTGAGATTATTGGGTATTCGGTGGGGCTGGGTTTTAGTGTGCTTGGGTTTGTGGCAGGATTGATATTGGGCATTGTTTCGTTTAAAAAGTATCGCAGGGTAAGGGCAAAGTAAATGCAAAGTAAAGGAAAAGATTTCTCTATATTTAGTGGGGCTGTCATGCCAAGAAGTGTTTGTGCTAATGGGCTAAAGCTCCTAAAATAACAAAACTTAAATTTATGTCATTTCGACCGAAGGGAGAAATCTTTGCTTTATCCTTTGATCTTTATAATGCAAAGATCTCTCCCTTCGGTCGAGATGACGCTTTAGTTTAATTGTTCTCACTACTAGAATGAAACCAATTCTAAATTAATGTCATTTCGACCGTAGGGAGAAATCTTTGCTTTATCCCTATATTTTATACTTAGTCCTTCGGTAAGGCAAAGATCTCTCCCTTCGTGATTGGTGTGCCAAGAGGTATTCGTGTCAATGGGCTAAAGCCCCCGAAATGACATTAATTAAATAAGGTCGCATTCCATTATTATAATTTAAAAAAAATTAGTGAAATATTCTTTTAAAAATTCTTTAAAAATCGCTTGACAATTGTGTTTTTTTGGAGTATACTACAATTACCCTTCAATGTTCGTGATATAGCTGATATTTATAACCACATTATAAATACGGGATTGCCTGTTCTAACTAGACTTATGTTAGGCCGCAGAAATTTGTTCAATCTAAGGGTTTTCTCTAGGGATTGGACAGCAGCGGAAAACAGAATCTATTGACGGCTTGCCCACCTGCCATACGGCGGGTTTAAATTAGGCTATACACGGCATAGGCAGGGCATTTTGATTTTGAAACCTAGGTGTTTAAGTTTAATCGCCTAGGTTTTTTGTTTGTCATTAGGATTGCTCTAGAATTAGTTTTGATGGACCCCGTAGGGGCGACACTCTGTCGCCCGTGTCACTGCTATAACCGATACACGGGCGACAGGGTGTCGCCCCTACGGGGTTCAATCGTTTTCGGGCGTTCGGTGAACGCCCCTACAAAAATGTGTGCCAATACATAGGCAAACGAGGGCGATCGCCCCTACGGGTTTTGAAAAAAATAGGTTGTTCCAAAATAAATGCATATGTTTGTTTATCAACCGAGCAAAAATGCTTAGCGATACAAGGGCATTTTTGCTGGCCTGACAAAGGTTTAAAACCTTCGCCCCTTGGGGCGGAACCAAACACCGAAAGTGTTTGGGGGTCCAGGGCTCCGCCCTGGGGTTTAAAACCCTTTATAAAATATTCCTTAATTACTAATTATTTGCTTTGCTGTTTTACCCCCTTAATATTATTTGACAGGCTTATTTTAATATGCTAGACTATAGCATATAATAATTTTAAGGAGTTTAAATTTTTATGGATCAACAACAAGTTACGACAGATATTTTTAATAGAATGCTTAATCCTGGCGAGACCATCACTAGGGTGTTTAAGCCAGACAGAGCAAGGTTTTGGAAAAGCCGTTTTATCGGACATTTGCCGCTTCTAATCTTCTTCTTGCCCTTTGGTGCGTTTATGCTTATTCCTGCTTTGATAGAAGGCATTCAGGCTTTGATGATTGCAGCCATTGCCGTAATGGTAGGCACAGTGTTTTTGTTTTTCTTGATTGAAATCTTGGTGGGCAGAGCATGGTATCGCAATCGTTGGTATTGCTATACAAATCAACGCATCATTGTTCAGTGTGGTGTATTTGGCATGAATTATAGGTTTGTTCAGTTAAACCATGTAATGAATGCAAATGTAAGGGTGTCTTTTTTGGATAGAAAGCACGGCACAGGCACGGTTTGGTTTTCTACAATGGGCGGCATGAACATGATGATGGGCGGCATGAACTCTCAGATGATGATGAGAAGCGGCGGCATGGGTATGATGGGCTTTGCAACTAGCGTTACATTTTTGTATGTAAAAAACCCTCATGATGTAATGAGAGAGATTCAAAATGCGGCGATGGCACAAACAAACAATCAAAACAATTTAAACAATCAAAATTTGGCTAATCACATTGGCGGTGCTATTAATCAAGCTAATCAACAGCAGTGGAATCAGCAACAACAATGGAACAACCAACAGCAACAGCAAGGGCAATGGGGAAACAATAATGGGCAGCAAGGCGGCTGGGGCAATAATAATGGCAACAATAACAACAACAATAATAATGGAAACTGGTAGTTTTTAAATTAATATCATAAACAAAAAATCCTCCGCATATCATATAGAGTTAATTAGGAGGATTTTTTATTTTATGGCAAAAAATAAGGTTAAAAAACAAAACACTAGCTATGCTTTAGAAATGCTTAAAGCATTGATTTTGGCACTTATAATTTCGCTTGTGTTTATATTGATTGCGGCGGCGCTTATTAAGTTTACTGATATTCCCACAGGGGCAATCCCCATCATTAATCAGGTGATTAGGGGGATTAGTATTTTGATTGCGGCTATTTTTGTTTTTAGGCTGCCTAAAAATGGTTGGATAAGGGGAATAGTCTTTGGGATTTTGTATACGATTGTCACCTTTTTAGTGTTTTCATTGATGGATCCAGAGGTGGGCTTTAATTTTTCTATTAGACTGCTCAATGATATTGCACTAGGGGCTGTGACGGGTTTGATTTGTGGAATTTTGTGTGTGAATCTAAGAAAAGGCAAGAATGTTTGATAAGAGTGTTTAATAAGACTATTTGATAAAAATGTTTGATTAACCGAGCAAAAATGTTTGCTTGCAAGGACATTTTTGCGACCGCCAAAAATGGTATGATACCCCGCAGCTTAAGCTGCGGAACCATGCCGCCAAAGGCGGCATGGGGGTCTAGGGCTCTGCCCTGGGGTATAATACCTAATTTATTGGAGTTGTTTTTAAGGGTTTACAATAAGCTCAATAGCAGTCAGTCTGTTGTCTAGATCTCTGATTGCATCGTTTATGCTAGATAAATCTACGCTTTGTCCGTCTTGCCCATCTTGGCCAGGCTGACCTTGCGGTCCTTGAGGTCCAGCTGGGCCTTGGGGGCCTATTTGTCCTGTTTCGCCTTGAGGGCCTTGAGGGCCTTGAGGTCCTTGCGGGCCTTGAGGGCCAGTTGCACCGTCTTGCCCGTCTTGACCAGGCTGCCCGGGTTGCCCAGCTTCACCCTGTAGTCCTTGTGGGCCTTGCTCACCCCGCTCACCCTGTATTCCCTGAGGGCCTTGAGGGCCAGTTGCACCGTCTTGCCCGTTTTGTCCGGGCTGCCCAGCCTCACCTTGTATTCCTTGAGGACCTTGCTCACCTTGCTCACCTTGTTCACCTTGTATTCCTTGTGGACCTTGTTCACCTTGTATCCCTTGCTCACCCTGCTCACCTTGTGGACCTTGCGGGCTAGGAGCGCCGTCTTGACCGTCTTGACCAGGTTGCCCGGGTTGCCCAGCTTCACCCTGTATTCCCTGAGGGCCTTGCTCACCTTGTATCCCTTGCTCGCCCTGTTCGCCCTGTTCGCCTTGAGGGCCTTGCGGGCCAGGAGTGCCGTCTTGCCCGTTTACTCCATCTACTCCGTCTCTTCCATCCACACCATCTACTCCGTCTACGCCGTCTCTCCCATCTACTCCGTCTCTTCCGTCTACACCATCCCTGCCATCTACACCATCTCGCCCAGGCTCGCCCTGCTCACCCCTAGGCCCTCTAGGCCCTCTCTCACCCTGCTCACCCCTAGGCCCTCTAGGCCCTCTCTCACCCTGTTCACCCTGTTCGCCCCTAGGACAACACTGACTGCACCTGCAGTTGCCACCACTGCCAAACAAACTTGGCAGTCTAAAAGAAAAATTGCAATTACACATAAAAATCACCTCTCTTAAGTATTTTATAGCATTATATGTATAAAGAATTAAAAACGCCACTCAAAACGCTTGATTTTTTTGAAAAAGAGTGCTATTATTTACCTTTATCAAAGGAGCAAAACAAAAAATGAAACACATTAAAAAATCAATTGAAATAGTGATAAACAATGACAAGCACAGTGGCTGTGGCGAGTGCCAAACCTCTTGCCAATCTGCGTGCAAAACAAGCTGTACAGTGGGCAATCAAGAGTGCTTGAGGACAGAAAGAGTTAATGCACCTGAAAGAAAAGAAGGATAATTTATGAGAACCCGTAGGGGCGACCTGTGGTCGCCCGTGTATCGGTTATAGCAGTGACACGGGCGACAGAGTGTCGCCCCTACGGG
>Ga0209755_10002103_pt1 | contig 28191 bp, 28 predicted proteins | sample TergutCo191P1_FD_187301 | JGI IMG/M metagenome (GOLD analysis project Ga0209755, IMG submission 187301) | Cornitermes sp. P1 segment gut microbial communities from Petit-Saut dam, French Guiana - Co191P1 (SPAdes) (version 2) | ecosystem: Host-associated > Arthropoda: Insects > Digestive system...
GCGCGTTGGTTGTCATTGTCGATCTGTTCATCTCGCCTTTCGAGTCCATTTCGAACATAGTAACGACGTGCTGGTTGCAGTCTATAACGTCGAAGCTGCTGTCGATAAAGTAACAGCCGATGGGTGCCAAATCCATCATGACATGGACATGGTCGCTGGTGGAGCTAGCGGTCACCGGTGTTGGGGCGGTGTCTTCCTGAAAGCGTTCCGAAACGAAGGAACAGACGACTTTTTCGCCCAGGTATTCCGATGCGTAAAGATCCACGCGGCAATCCACATGGCGGCCGGACTTTCTCTTGTGCAGCCAGTCAAAGGAAACGCTTCCACGCACGAAAGCGAGGTTTATCCATTCGTGCATGGTGACCATGGAGGGCTTGCCATCGGGCTGGTACGGAGGCGAAAGCTTGTCGTATGTTTTGTGGAATGCCTCTTTGGACGAGACCTCGAAAAAGCCCAGGGTGGCAAGGCTAATATCGATGATGTTTCCGTTTGCGCCCCATAGTAGCAGGCATCGGTCGCCAAAGTTAAGCATTTCCTGTAAATGGGATTCGTTGGTGGGTACCTTTAACGATTGATCGGCGTGACTTTCCATCATTACGTTTTGATACCCCTCTGTGACTTGACTACGTTTTCATTATGACATTTTCGGATGAAAAGGGCAAGCAAAGAATTTTACAACCCAAAGAAAATGGTGCTCCCGTTACACGACTGGTTCCAATTGCCCCAAGTAATTTGCCGCAAGCTGATCTTCTGGATCTAATTCCAACACGGTACGGAAAAATGCGGCGGCCTCGTCTTTCCTGTCGTTTTTTAGGGCCAGAACACCCAGATTGGAGATTATCTTTATGTTTTCGCAGTCGTCGTGCAGGGCGGATTCAAGTTGGCGACGTGCGCCCTTTAGATCCCCGGTTTCCATAAGGCAAATGGCAAGCTCGTTTCGGGTGTCGCTGTTGCCGCCGCCAAGTTCCATGGCCCTGTCGAAAGCCGCAGTGGCATCCTCCCAACGGCCCAGTCTGCGAAGTGCCCAGCCTAGGACAAACCAACCGTTCCATACCTCGGGCTGCCTTTCTATGAAGCCGCGAATGCTCTGCATCCCCGCCTCTTCCTTCCCGTCGCGCACCAGCATGTACGCTTCCCTAAAGTTTTCGTCCTCAAGGCCGCTTTTGTCGATATCCCTTATAACGGCTTCCGCACGCCTTTTCTTTTCTATATCGTCGTCGGAATCGTCGAATTGACTTACGTATAGGGAAAGGCATTCCCTGGCGCGGCCAAAATCCTTTCTGCCAAGGAAGAAAAACCCGGCGTTGAACCAGGCCTCGGGGAAAGGGGGCTCCAGGGACATCGCCTCGTCGTATGCGGCCTGGGCATCGCGAAAGGCGGCTTCGGCTTCCTTCTTGCCCTGTCGTTCCAGGAAATCCGCCCGCTGTTCCATGACCAGTGCGCGGTTTAGCCTTACCGTGGGCGAGGGGGGAAACAAGCCCCGTAGGGAATCGAGTATTTCCAGAGCGAGATCAAATTCGCCGTTTCTTGCTTTGAGTATTGCCGCCTCGGTAAATTCGCCAAGAATGGCGGGGCGTACTGCCAGGACAAAATGGCGGTAATAATCGATCCAATCGGATCTTGCTTCGCCAGCGGCGATAACCCGTAACATCCCGGAGACAATCATTTCCCAGGAAAGATCTTCCAGGATGGCCCTTGCGTCTGTTATTCCTCCCTCTGGAATTTCTACGGGTAATGGGACATCGGGGTCAATGGAAAAATCGTTACCGGAACCATGCACAAGATCCGATATATGTCCACGAAGACTTTCCGGAACCGATAGAAAGAGGATTCGGTCTTGGTGCATCGATGCTTACCTTGTTGCCGTTGAAGTGCCGCGGCTATCCGCCCTTATGGCATTGATGCATTCGTTTATCCGTATCTTGTAGCCCATGGGAATCTGAGCGTCGTCGAATGACATAGCCAGGGCCACCATTCCCTGTTTTCCCTCGACACCTTCCGAACGAACGAATTTACCAGGTAACAGGAAACTTTCCCTGGGATCGTCAAAATCCGCGCGCAGGGTTGCGTCTTTTTCAAGAAGAAACCTGCTGACACCCATCATTATAAGCTTAGAGCCGGAAAAGGACAGATCCCGTATTATGCAACGGCGGGGGACTTTCTGAATAAAAACCACGGCCTCCCTGGAAAGCAGTTTGAGCTTTCGTTGGGATTCCGCAGTGACCAAGAGCCGTTCGTCCTTGCGTTTCGCCGAATTCACGTTTGCGTCAAGCACACGCCCTATGATTTCTATAAAATCGTCGGGCGGGCGTTGGGTAAACTGAATCCCCATAAGGATTACTTCCTTGGACCCTTTGTACGGGGCCAAGTTAAGGACACGGCCCCCCACGAAAAACGTCACAGGGGTTCCCCTGTCCGCGCTTCTGAAACTAAGGCGTAGGCTTATCACGTTATTAGCCTGCTTAAGCTTCTCTACAATACCAGACTTGATGTTGACTACGACCTTTGCGCGTTGAAAAGAGGTCGAGAAGAAGACACAAGGCCAAAAATCGCTTCCGCATTTCAAATGCACCTGTTCGGGGATAAGGCCCGTTACCTGGATCATGTCCTTGGTAAAGGTAATGTCTATTCCCTTAAAGGTCTCGTAATATGCTGCGACTTTTTTTGCCAGTAAAATACCCATACATAATCACCCTTGTTAGTTATAACATAACACCTAGCTGTCGATCAACCAGGTTTGTTCATCCGTAAATTCGTGGAATTCATCAAATGCTGGGGGTCCCTGTGTGCCAGGCAATCCTCCTATTAGCCCCATAAGATGGGACTGCTCGAACAGCATTACCAAATCGGCGGCCTGGGCGCGGGTGAAATACATGTGGAGCATCCTGGATTCGGTTCGTCCAGAGCCGGCTTCTATGGTTTCTTCCGACATGGCGGGGCGCATTAGGGTCGCGAAAAAGGGCGCGTTTTCCCAGCGACCGTCTACGTTTACTTCCCTGAACCGGTAACCGATCTCTATTATGGGATACGAGGTATGATTCGTGGTGAATCTTGCCGTTTGCCATTCCAGCCGTCCAGCTACTCTTCCATATATATCTCTTGTTCGCCTGTGTCTATTGATCAGGTCCCGTTGCTCAAAGTCCGCATTGTAGCGGTCCAGCGCACTGGCAAAATGCCGCCTGCCTGCCTCGTCCCAAAATTGCCTGTAAGTGACAAATTCGTGCCTGAATTCCAAGGCCACGGCGTTTAGCCTGGGGTGAAAGACCGCCTCCACCCTAACCGTGTTCAGTCCCCGTCCGATCATCCTGTCGAGCGAGGCGTAAACCGAACCTGCGGGAATCGGGTCCATGTCGGCTACCATTCCTGGGAATCTCCTTGCGGGCTCGGTACTTGCACAAGAGAGTGTGGAAAAGATAGCCAAGGTAGCTATAATTGCAGCCAAGTGTCTCATGATGTCATTATAGCACCAAACAGGGCGATTGTGAAAGTATGGCGGGGCGGGATTTTGCGACTACTCGTGATTGACAAGCCAAAATCCGCAATATATAATTTACTTTAATGAGCTATTGGGAATGCCCATTTTTTCCGATAATCAGGAAAGTAGTGCGCGTTGTCTAAGGATTAACCAAATGGGAGCAGTTCATGGCATTTGACAAAAAAACTTCTTCGAGTCCCGACCGAGGCAAGGTTCGCTCAACAGAGGAACTTGAAACCTACGGTGTATGGGTGAAGAGCGAACCGCAAGATATGGCTTCGGAAATGGCTGGTGCCGCGAATTTTGGCAACGATGCCATGCCTTTCGATATTGGGGGCTATGGTAATGTTGGAATGCCCAATGTTGGCATGGAACCTTCCGACATTGATATTGACTTTGACACTTTCGACAACGGCGATTTTTCCAGCGGCTTTGAAGACGGCAGTTTTGTTTCAGGGCCTTTTGAGAAAGCCGAATTTACGGAAGCCACTATCGAAGAAAGCGATTTTGATTCCGAAGATTCTAGCTCTGAAGGTGAATTTGGCCAAGAAGACCCTTTTGATTCCGAGGGTACGAGTGCCAAAGATGAAGTATCTTCCCAACTATTGCTCAAGATGGCCGACGAATTATCGTCTATTCGATCTGAACTTAATACCATGAAAAAGGAATTCGCCGAACTTCGTGCCGAAAGAGGTTATGACGAAAAAAGTGAGGCTTCGGGTACTGGCTTCTTTAGCGGGGAAGATGACGGGAAAATCACCCTTACGGACAGCGAGATGGACGATATTCTCGCGTCCAGTCTTACTGGCGAAAGTGATGTGTTTGATCTTGACAGTGGCAATGCCTTTGACAGCTCCCTGCGGGACGAGGACGCGGCGGCTTTAAGGGAACTGTCGCGGCAAAATGAGGCCGCCGCCGCTCGTAGGGCTGGCGGCGAAACGAAGGAAACCGGTTTCGACGATCTTGATATCGAAGAAATTGGAGGGGTGGAGACGGATATACAGGATCGTCTTGTGGAGTCGGAAACCGACGGTATCTTCGATACGGATCTCGATTTCTTGACTGGGGAGGCCGATGCGAGCGGATTGGGTATAGGTGACGACGATGTTTTCCAGGCATTTGCCGGCGAGCTTCCTTCGGCGGACATGCTTGAAGACATGGACGAGCTTCGAGACCTTCGTATGCACGGCGCGGATCCCCTTACACCACCCCCAGATGACAGTAGTTATCTTGAGGAAGAACTCTTTATTGGGCTTAATGAAGACACGCCAGCCGTAGATGCGGACGAGGATTCCCTGCCGCCTTGGCCGCTTTCCGAATCGGAAGAAGACGACGTTATAGGCGATGCCCCTGGTGGGGCGTTTTTCGAAGACATATCTCTGGATAGCGAATTCGTCATGGAAGATATTCCGCCTCTAGACGATGACGATGATGCAGTTTCGGGTGCCGTGAGCGAAGAAGATGCAACCATGTATTCCTCGGATGATGAAGCATGGCCGCTTTCCGATGTGGGCCTTGACAGCGAGCCGTATTTGGATGGCGAGATATCAATGGATGACGAACTTTCGTCTATCAGCGATGACACCGACGATGAACTGTCCATAGGTGATCTTGATGACGATCAGCCTGCCGATGATGAAACTCCATCTTTGGAAGATTCGCCGTCTATGGACGATGAACTGTCCTTGCCGCCCTGGTTGCTTTCCGAAGAAGGACTGGCGGAAGCCGAAGCCGAGTCGCCTGGCGAAGTGCTCTTGGAAGCTGTCACGGAAGCCGATATCGAGCCGCCAGTCATGGAGTTGGAGGATATGCCTTCTGTTGATTTCGCTGACGAAGAAATCATCTTGGAATTGGACGATGAAACCAATGAAACTTCCAATAACGAAACTAATGAAACAGTCATGGATATTTCCGATCCCTTGTCCGATGATCTGATGCTAGACGAACCAATGTTTGAGGACATTTCGCTTGAGATGGATGAAATGGACGGCATGGAGAGTTTTGACATCGACGATCCTGCTATCGAAGATTCAACCCTTATGCGGGAAATCCCGGAAGGTTTCCAGATTGATGCCGAGGAAGCCCTGGTTTCTGACGATGACCTTGAAGCGATTACCGAAGATGAGGAAATTCCCCCTGCTGCAATCAAGCCTGAAAGCCCGCCCGTGAAAGAGGCGGATGCGGCTGATGAAGCTACCGATATTTCCCTGGGCTTGAAAAAAGATCTAAAGGACGTATTGGCCTACATGGATCAACTTCTTGAGTCACTGCCAGAGGACAAAATCGAGGAATTCGCGAAATCCGACCATTTTGACACCTATAGGAAACTTTTCAAGGAGCTGGGACTGTAGATGGGTCTTTTGGACAAAATCGATGCCAGGGGCGGCGATAAGGACAATCCTGGCGAAGCCGAAACCTCTAACGCCGAAGACATACGGGTTGTCATTACCGATTTTTATCAAGAATATCCTTCGTTTCATAGCATAGTTCTTAGATATGCTGAGGGGCGAGAAGGGATTCTGGATGAAATTGAGGAGATGATGGCCTGTCATGGGGCGATATGCAAGCACATGTCCGATAGAACCTGCCTGGTCTTGCTCCCTGGCGGGCTTGACATGGAACTTTTTTCCCATAGGATTTCCAAAAGTACAGGTTCTACCGTGGCTTTTCAGCTTACCGCAGATTCACCTTCCATAGCTTTCGACACATTGTATTCCCATCTGCCATGAACGGTGCTGGTCTGTCCAGCGTTGTCGGGCGACTCCATTCCAGATACAACCCAGGGGCCGAAGCGGAACGTTATATAGACGCGCTGAACCCTGGCCATGACATTGATTTTTTTGTGCTTGTGGAACCTGGCATGGGCTATCTTATTGAAGCCCTGCGCAAGCATCGCCCGAACAGCAGGGCCGTGGTTCTTCATGCGGATACCGTTTTTCGCGAGTCCGGTAATCTGCACCCAGGTGTTCCCACTTGGTATCCTGATAGCGGTAAAACCGTGCAGGAATTCCTCGAAAACGAGATTCCCGAAGGGGCTTCGGCGCGAATAATCGAGTGGAGGCCCAGCCTGTCCGTTTACGGGAAGTTCTGCCTTGAGCTTGTCCGTGAAAGCGCGGAATTCATAAAACGTGCGGATGCGAGTCGCAGGACTGTCGGGGTTTTTGGCAAAAGGTGGGTGCGGAACTTCTTTCGCAACCTTACGCTTCTGCGGACCGTATTGCTCTACAGACCCATGGGCATGCCCATTGTCGTTACGGGATCTGGCCCAAGCCTTGAGGCATCCCTGCCAGAGATTCGCGCCGCCAGGGATGGCGTTTTTGTCCTGGCCTCGTCATCGTCCCTATCCGCGCTTATGGCTGGGGGGATAAGGCCGGATATGGTAATTGCCACGGATGGCGGCGGCTGGGCACTTATGCATATGTATGCCTGTTTTCGCCAGGATGCGGCGGCTGGTTCGGCTTTTCCGCCCAAGCAGCCTGTGTTGCCGCTAAAGTTGGCATGTGCCTTTTCCGCCGCGATTCCCTCCCGCTGTTCTGAAAGCCTAATTCTTCCCATAAGTGATGGCAGTCTTTGGCAAACCCTGGCGCTTAACGCTGCGGGCGTTCCATCGGCGATAGTTCCGCAGCGGGGAACGGTGACGGCATCGGCCTTGGAGCTTGCCCTTGCCCTTGGCACCGGCAGTGTTTTCCTGGCCGGCATGGATCTTTGTGTCGGGGATATCAGGAGCCATGCGCGGCCCTATGGTTTTGATCACCTGTTTTTCGGCACGGCCTCGCGCCTGCGGCCAGTGTACTCGCAGATTTTTGCCCGCTCTGGCGAGATAAGGGCGGGGGGAAGCCACGATGTCTATGCCGCCTGGTTCAAAAGCCGGCTTGCGTCCTGGCAGGGGAGGGTTTTTGCCCTGGGGGGCGAGCACAGGATTTTCGGGAGCGGGCTGTCCCTTGGCGCGGCGGTGTCTTCTGCGGAAGGGGCAAGGCGTGAAAGCCAAGTCCTGGATCATCATTTCCAGGCTATTCCGATAGAGGGGCTTCCGATGGAAAACTGCAATCGTGCATTGGAAGCACTTATCGCCGCGCTTAAAGACCCGAATCACGCTACGACCCTTGCCAACGAACTTACCCCTCTGTTGTTGCCCTTGCATTCCAGTGTCGAGGATCTGGCGGAAGCCCTTCGAAGGCAGTGTCCAGGGGAATGCCGTGGATAGTCATCGCTTGTTTGAACGAAACCTTCTTGCCCTTTCCACGAAAAACCAGGAACTTTGCACCAGGCTTAAAGCCTCCGGGGCTGGGCCCGACAGGTACAGGTTTCGACAGGCATCATCTGGTGAAACGATTCCGGCAATTATCGATGGTTCCGGTGTTGCCAGGCCCCTCCATTCGACAGTGAACCCTAAAAGGGAAGCCGAACGGCTTGTGTCGGCAGCCCAGGGGGACTTTGTTGTTTTTCTTGGCCTGGGTGCTGGCTTTGCCCCATCGGCGGCACTTAACCTGCCAGGGATCTCTGGCGTGCTGATAATCGATTACGACATTGACGGAATCGCCGAGCTTTTTCGTGCCTGCGACTACACCGACCTTCTGGGCGATCCCAGGCTTACCTTGCTGGTAGATCCCCCGCTGGCCCTTATCGAAAGCGTCATCTTGGACCTTTACCGCCCAGCTCTTTTCGGGGGCATAAAAGTGTTGCCGCTTAGGGCCAGAACCGAACAGGACAGGCGGAACTTCGGCGAGGCCAGCGATGCCGTTCGACGGGGCATGGAAAAGGTACGTGCGGATTATTCCGTGCAGGCGCATTTCGGCTGCCGCTGGTTTTCGAATATCATCCGTAACATTAAGGCTTTTCCTACCCACCCCCCCGCGAACATACCGCCCGTCCGCGAGGTTGCGATCTGTGCCGCTGGCCCTTCCCTGGATATGCAGATACCGCTCTTGCTGGAACGGAAACAAAAAGGGCAGGGGATCGGCATTATCAGTACAGATACCGCCCTTCCCGCGTTGATGCACCGGGGGTTAAGGCCCGATGCCGTTGTTTCGATAGACTGCCAGCACATAAGTTACCAACACTTTATGGGTTCGGTCTGCCGGGGAATCCCGCTTTTCCTGGACATTGCCAGCCCCCCCCTGCTTTCGACCCTTTCCGATTCCCCGATTTTTTTCCTGGGCGGGCATCCCCTGGCCATGTACCTGCGCCATAAATGGATGGACCTTCCTGTTCTGGACACCTCTGGCGGCAACGTAACCTTTGCCTGCTTGTCCCTTGCGGAAAGCCTGGGCGCAACCAGGATTACCGTATGCGGCGCGGACTTTTCGTATCCAGCAGGCAAAATTTATGCCAGGGGTACCTATGTCTTCCCATATTTCGAAAGACGGCAGAATCGACTTTCCCCGCTGGAAGCCCAGGCTTCGGCCTTTCTTTTCCGCAGTCCCTTTCTTCCAGCCGAACCCGAAACCAGCGGCCATCGTTATGAGACGGCAACGATGCTAGCCTATCGCCAGAGCTTCGAGCATAAGGCCCACGGGATGGCGGCAGATATAACGGTAATGCCTGGACTTGGATTTTCTGTTATTACCCTTGCTTCCCCTGCGACTGTCCCCTGGTGTGGCGGGCAGCCCAAAATGGGGGCGGTCGAATTCCTGGAAGGATACAGACGGGACATTTCCGCGCTGCCGCCCTTGGATAGGGTAGGCGAGCGCACATGGGTTTTTACGACTTTACTACCACTAATGGCCGCACTTAAACATCGTCACCAGGAATTGTCCCCGCCCGAACTTTTCGAGGCCGTCAAACTCTACTGTACCGATGAAATTGGCAAAATACTGAACAGTTAACGCACTTTCCGTAAAAAAATCGCCCCGAATGAAACTTTTTTCTTGACTTATGCCGCATTTATTGGCATTTTCTAGAAGGGCCTGTTGCTGGCAACTTTTCCTTCCCACTTGTTTTACCAAAGTAGGGGAGGGGGGAGCATTGCAAAAAGGAGTTTTATGTGGAAAAGTGTTCACGACTTTTTTTGCTTGCGCTCATGGTGATGGCAATCGGGTTTTCAACGATTGCCTGTTCCGAGCCCTTGTATTGTTCCTCAGACACGGAGGTAAGCGTAGCGGGAACCGAAACGCTTGCGGTGAACACTTATGACATAACAATTACCATCAAGGATATACCTGGCCAATATGATTGGGGTGGAATATCCCTGTGGAACAACCATGGCGAGGAATTGGGTTCTCATATCGGCATGGCGACGGACAATTCGTTTACCGTTACCTTGCCAGGCGAGCCTGGGTTATATGACGCGATTCTTAGTCTTTGGGATGTGAATACCGACAGGCATTGGCGCATCTGGTCAATGGACCTTAATCCTGGGGCAAATATCATACCGTTTAACGGGTTTATCGAGTTTACCGACTGATACAGTATTTAGATAGCATTTTATACATCATTGCCTTTGTATATTCCCTGTTCTTGTGAGCACGCAAAGGAGTTTTTGTGAAGAAATGTGTTAAACTGTTATTGAGCGTAATTGTGGCGATGGTTGGATTTTCAATCGCGATCCATGGCGTAAACAGCGGAGTCTATCTGCCGATTTTGGAAATCAGGATAAGCCCAGGCACCCTGGAGGTCGAAAAAGGCGAGGTGCAAAGGTTTTTCGTCACGCTTACGGGACTCGGCGGTATTCCGCGGGGCATTTCATGGGCGCTTGAAGGGGCCGAACATAGGGATACCTATATTTACAACGATGGCACCCTAAGCGTGTCATACTACGAAACAGCCGAAACGTTTATAGTACGCGTGATCTCTATACATGATGCCACCATATATGAAACGGTAACCGTTACCGTCATAGAGCCAACCCTGGAAGGCAGCCTGGCCAGGCAGCTTGTGTGGTTGCGTAATTTCGCGTTGGCTGGTGGCGAGTATACCATCCAAATAAACGACGACGAGGATATCACCTCTGCCATGGCTGCTTTGCCCACTGGCAGGGATGACATAACCATAATTCTGCGCGGCATTGGCGAAATGCGCACGATCAGCCTTTCTGGTAACGGAAACCTTTTTAGCGTCGGCCCTGGTGTCACACTTATACTGGACGGCAATGTTACCCTGAAAGGAAGGAATGACAATAACGCATCCATGGTGTTCGTGGAACCCGATGGAAATCTTGTTATGAATGCTGGAACAATAATTACTGGCAATACAGGTGTCGATGCCAGGGGGGCAGGGGTAAATGTCCATGGTACCTTTGCAATGAATGGCGGGAAAATTTTTGGCAATGTTGCTATGCGGGAAGGTGGCGGGGTATTTGTTAATCCGAATGGCACCTTCGTTATGAATGACGGAAAAATAATTAACAATGTTGCCGCGAGGGAAGGCGGCGGGGTATTTGTTGCGGGCAGCTTTATGATGTATGGCGGGGAAATCTCCAGCAACATTGCCACAAGTCATATTTGGGCCAGAGGTGGCGGGGTGATTGTTGGTTGTCTTGACAACGGTCTGTTTGCAATGCGAGGCGGAATAATCTCTAACAACATGGCTGTTAGCGATACCGCTACCTGGGCCGGTGCAGGCGGGGTGCATATCGGTGGTTATCGTCCAGGCGGCGGAACCTTCCTAATGAGCGACGGGATTATTTCCGACGATAACGTGTCGCGATTTGTCGGAAACATGGCCGACATTAGCAGCCCGCTAAGCGCGGAAGGCTCGGCCATTGCTAGGCACGGCACTTTCAGCGACGACGGGTTTAATCCCCTGGGCAAATTGTCATCTGTAAGCCATGCCATTGAAATGATGGACGGGGTTTTGCAGGGTGTCATAACGGTAACAGTTACGGGGATACCGGCTCGCTATAGCAACTGGTCCAGAAGCATATCCCTATGGGATGGCTTTTGCGGATGGGCTGGTTCCATTACAGAATGCGAGGTGGGGTCCTCGGCGACTTTTACCCTGGTTGCCAGACCAGGGGCTTATCGCATCCACTTGTATATATGGTATGACGATAACTGGATGGAGTATGCCGTTAGATCGAGAAGGCTTGTCGCTGGGACCAACATCATACCATTTAGTATGTTCAGAAATTGACTTTTGAAACGAAAACTGGGCGCGCAGGGATTCGAACCCCGGACATCCACGGTGTAAACGTGGCGCTCTAACCAGCTGAGCTACGCGCCCCCATAACCAAAGCGTACTGTAAAAGAAAAAAATGTTCAAGCACCCTGGCTTATTATGCGACAAATAGCACTTGACTAAACTCCGTGAGGGTGATATTCTCCATACTCGGAGGGTTTCATATGAATTTAAGATTGCGGACGAAAATTGTCGGGGGGTTATTGTGTATCTTTATGCTGGCGGCGGCAATTGGGGGAGGCAGTTGGTATAGTGTTATGCGTATGCGTGAGCTTAAAGACCATATAAACATGCTTACCGAATTAAGCGATTATGCCAACCGAATGGTGGAAGCGCACCATATATGGCGGTACAACCTGTCCTGGGCTTTTATGTACGACAGACACTTTCCTGGCGGCCTTAATCCGCATACATGCATATTCGGCAACTGGCTTGCTGGGGATATGCCTCATTGGGTTGATGATGTGCAGGTTTTCGCCCTCATAGATGCCGTATTCCAGCCGCACTACGATTTGCACGTCCAGGGCGGGGTGGCCCTTGCGCTTAGGGAGGAAGGCCGTATGGAGGAAGCCCATGAGTTGCTTTACAACGTTGTTTTTCCAGCGGGTGTCGAATCTACGGTAAGGATAAACGCGCTAAGGGACCGCTATATGGAACTACGGGACATGCGCATGGACGAAATGGATCGTATGATAGCGATCGCCACAACAGCAGTTGTCGCCCTTTTCCTGGTGGCCTTTATCGTCTTCCTTGTTTTGAGCTATTTTACCACCAAAAGCATATTAACACCCATCGGCCTTTTGACGCGGTCGCTTGACGACACCGCGAACGGCGATCTGACGAAGAGGCTTCCAGAGCAAGGTAAAGACGAGATATCCAGGGCAGCCCGTTCCTTTAACAAGACCATGGAGGCCCTTGGCAAAATGATCGCCGCGGTCAAGCATCAGGCGAAATCGCTGTCCGAAATAGGCGAGGAGCTTGCGGGCAACATGGCGCGGACGGCCTCGGCGATGAACCAGATTACCGCCAACATCCAAAGCATTAAAGGCAAGGTACTGAACCAGAGTGCCAGCGTTACCGAGACAAACGCGACCATGGAACAGGTTTCCGTCAATATCGGCAAGCTTAACGGCAATGTCGAACACCAGACAGGCGCGGTAGCCCAGGCCGCCACCGCCCTGAATCAGGTGTTAGACAATATCCAGGCCGTCACCGTGACCCTTACGAAGAACGTCGAAAACGTGCGGGATCTTCAGGAATCGTCGGAGACCGGCAGAGCCAGCTTGCAGGAAGTGCTGTCGGACATTCAGGAGATTGCCCGGGAATCTGACGGGCTTCAGGAAATCAACTCTGTAATGGAAAACATAGCCGGCCAGACCAACCTGCTTTCCATGAATGCGGCGATAGAGGCGGCCCGCGCTGGCGAGTCTGGCAAAGGCTTCGCGGTTGTCGCAAGCGAGATACGCAAGTTGGCCGAGAATTCCAGCAACCAGTCCAACACCATCAGCACGGTGCTGAAAAAAATCAAGGACTCGGTAGACAAGATAACCCGCTCCACCGACAACGTCCTTCACAAGTTCGAGGCTATAGACCAAGGTGTAACGACAGTCGCGGAACAGGAGGAAAGCATTCGCAACGCGATGGAAAATCAGAGCGAGGGCGGCAAACGGGTGCTGCAGGTCGCTGGGCAGGTTGGCGATATAACGCAACTGGTAAAGGGCGGGGCCTTGGAAATGCAGGAGGGTAGCAGGGAAGTAATCCAGGAAAGCAAAAACCTTGGAAGGCTTACGCAGGAAATAACCAATGGCATGAACGAAATGGTCTCCGGAACCGAGCAGGTGAACCGGGCGGTCAACAGCGTCAACGAGTTGAGCGCCAAGACCAGGGAAAATATCTCGTCCCTGTCAAAGGCCATCTCGCAGTTTACGGTTTAACTTTTACCGAAAATGGCACCGCACCATATGCCCTGGCGCAATCTCTTTCATTGGCGGTTCGTCGCTTGCACAGCTCTTGGTTGCTTGCGGACAGCGGGTAGCGAAGGTGCAACCAGTGCCATCGGCGGGCGTGGTCGAAGGTGGCTTTCTGCCTTCGAAACCAGGGAAAGTGGGCTTAATGCCCGTGGCCGCCGAAAACAACATGCGGGTGTAGGGATGCTGGCAGTCGCGCCAAAGGCTGGCGGCGGGGGCTTCTTCCACCAAATGCCCGGAATACATTACTCCTATGCGGTCGCAGAAGTGGCAGGCGACTTTTAGATCGTGGGCTATGAAAAGATACGACATTGTGCGGTTTTCCTGAACCCGTTTCTCGCGTATGTCAAGCAGTAGATTGAGGATCTTTGACTGAACCGAAACGTCCAACGCGGAAACCACCTCGTCGCAGATAAGAAGCTCTGGCTGCGGTAGAAGACTGCGAGCAATGGAGATGCGTTGCCGCTGGCCCCCGGAAAACTCCGATGGCCGCTTGTCAAGGTCGTTGGCCGAAAGTCCCACTTCCTCCAGCGCGGCAGCCGCCTTTTCCCTAAGATCCGCCTTTCCAAGGCGAAGGCGGGTGGGCCCTGACCACCGGTAGCCCGATACCAGAACGTCGTGGACGCTCATTCTGGGGTTTAGCGAGCGGGCGGGGTCCTGAAAAACATACTTTACCCTTTGCCGGTACTGCCTTAGTTCCTTGCCGCGCAGGGTGCTTATGCTGATCTGCCCGTCCTCCCTATGGAACCTAATATCCCCGCCGTCAGGCTCGTACATGCGCACCAGAAGCCTGGCCGTAGTCGTTTTGCCGCAGCCAGATTCCCCGACCAGCCCATAGGACTCGTTTTTCCCGATGGAAAAGGACACGCCGTTGACCGCGGTTACGAAACGCCCGAATTTGGCAAAAAAGCCTGCCTCTAGATTAAAGCGTTTTTGCAGACTGGAAACCGTTAGAAGGGACATGTGGTAATGATACGCCTTATTTGCGGGAATTTCAACAAGGCTAAAGCCGGGGCAAAAATACAGGGCAAAAATCGCACCACTCCCAGACACTGGAAATGGCAAGGGATTTCTGTTTTAATTTAGGTAGGATGAAAACAGGCGATTTTAATTTCGAACTTCCTGAGCACCTTATCGCTCAGCACCCAACGGAACATCGCGGGCAAAGCCGGCTGATGCTGCTTGACAGACAAACTGGGCAGCGTTCACACCGCATGATCGAGGATCTTCCAGAGATTCTAAGCGGTCCAGGCTTCCGCACCGACGCGGGGTTGCCGCTTTTGGTCTTCAACAACTCGAAAGTCCGCAAGGCGCGTCTTATGGGTACCTCGGTCGAGACCGGGGGCCAGGTGGAATTTCTCTTACTCGAAAGGGTTGACCCCCTTGCCAGTGGCCCACCTGGCGATACCCTTCCTCAGACCAAAACCTGGAAGGCCTTGGTGCATCGGGCAAAGCGGCGCAAGCCCGGCAGCGTCTACACGTTCCCTGGTCTGGACGGCGCGGTGGCCGCAAGCGCGGAACTTGCCCTTATGCCTGGCAACGAAAGCGGGGAGGGCGGAATCAGGCTGCTTACCTTCGATCGGCTAATCGACGACGATTGGCTGGACCAAAACGGCCATATCCCTCTGCCGCCCTACATAAAGCGCGAGGACGCACCGTCGGATGCGGATCGCTACCAGACCGTGTATGCTTCGGTCACTGGTTCCGCCGCCGCGCCCACCGCTGGGCTTCATTTTACCCACGAATTGCTGGAGCGCATCGCCGCCGCAGGGGTTGACAGCACGTTTATAACCCTGCACGTTGGCCTTGGAACCTTTCTGCCGGTTCGCGCCGATGAAATCAAGGACCACGTAATGCACGAGGAAACCTACAGCGTCGGCGAGGAATCGGCAAGGAAAATCGAGGAAGCAAAGGCGCAGGGGCGCAAGGTCGTGGCGATAGGTACCACCAGCGTTCGCACGTTGGAAAGCGCATGGAATGCTGGCAAGCTTGAACGGGGCGAGTTCGCCACGTCGATGTTTATCTACCCGGGGTTCAAGTTCAACGTCGTCGATGCCCTGTTCACCAATTTCCATACGCCAGAATCCACCCTGCTAATGCTGGTTTCGGCCTTTACCGGCAGGGAATTCGCCCTGGAAAGCTATGCAGAGGCGGTAAAACAAGAGTATCGGTTTTTCAGCTACGGCGACGCAATGCTGGCAATATAGACGAAATCACCACGGCGGCGACTATGATCCCGCCGCCGACGATTACGGGAAGGGTGGGCTGCTCGCCCAGAACTAGCATGACCCAAATCGGGTTTACCACTGGCTCTATCGCGCAGATAATCATCGCCTGCGCCACGGGAACGCGTTTCATACCCGTGGCGAACAGCGCGGATGCCATGCCAATCTGAAAAATCCCCATGTAGGCGATGCAGAGAAGATTGTGTGCCGTCATGGATGGCGGGTGCAGGAAGAAAAACGGCAGGGCGAAAACGGCCGTGATTAGGTGCGAAAAAAGCAGAATGTCCATCGGGTTGCCGTCCTTGTGTGCCCGAAGCACCACGGTGTTTCCCGCGAACGCGATTCCAGAGGCGAACGCGAGCATGTCGCCGGTCATCGAGCCCGCCTGTAGCCCGCCCGAAAAAACGAAGAACATTCCCAGGCCCACGAAGGCAAGCGCACCCCATTGTTCCCAGCGCGGCCTTTCCCGCAGGAAAAACCAGCCAAGCAACGCGGCCCAGACTGGCGCGGCATACTGTAGCATGATCGCGTTTGCCGATGCGGTCATGGTGTTGGCTATGACGAAAAGGATCATCGTGGCGGCATAGAAAACGCCGCACAGGGAAAGCAAAGGCACTTGCCTAAGGGTTATCTTGGGTTTGCGACCTGGCGAAAGCTGCCTTAGGGCGAACAGGAATACCATAGCTATAAGGCTTCTGGACCCGGCGATAAGCATGGGGTGCCAGTCAACCAGCCTTATGAAAAGTCCAGACGTACTCCAGAACAGGGCGCAAAGAAAAATCGCGCCCTGTCCATACAGGCGATCCTTGCCTGGAAGCGTGCTAGCGTATGAAATTGGTCCGTTTCCGTTCCGGCAAGGGGGTAGGGCAGGGTACCTTTTTCTTTCCGTCGGCAAGGGCCTTCATAAGCCAAGCCATATTCCTACCCTGGGCTTCCATTATCTGCAAACCCTCCAGATCCTGCGCCGCTTCATCGGCGTTGTTGCCGTGAATCACGTCCCAGTATATCCCCGGGGTGATTATCATCTGGGACAGGTTGAAGTAGTTGTTAAGCTGATGGAAAACCGCAATCCCCCCGGAACGCCTAAGCGACACCACGGTCGCCCCGACCTTGTAGCTCATATTCGGTCCGGGAAAGAACAATCGATCCAGAAAACTTTTCAGGGTTCCAGCAATTCCGCCATAGTAAACCGGGCTACCCAGTATTATCCCGTCCGCCGCCAGTATTTTTTCATGGGCCTCGCTTAGCACGGCGGTTTCATGTACCGCGCAGCCTTTGCCGAGTTTCCAACACTTCATGCAGGCCATACAGCCGTGTATAGCCTTGCTGCCCACATGAATTGTCTCGGTTTCGATGCCCTCTTTGGCAAGTTCCTCAGCCATTACGGAAATCCCCTTCGCGACGGTACCGTCGATGTGGGGGCTTCCGTTAAACGCTATTACCTTCATTGTCCGTCCTATTTGTTACGCTCAAGTTTAGCGTCGCTCAAGCTTGAGCGTAATTGTCGGTTCGTCGCAGACCTCCGACGGGCCATAGTACTGTATCGCGCCGGGAACGCTGTAGCAGGTTTCCACCGCCCAGGTGTCCCGCTTAGAGGCCAGCTCGCCAAACGGCTTGCCGTCAAGTTCCACAAGTGCCTTTTTGATTACAGGCTTCTGCGCCCCGTGCCTTTGCTCCAGGTTCATCATCATGGTAAGCGGCACGCCGCCGGCGGTCCATTCCTTCGCGGGCGCGGTAAGGTTGCGCACGCTGGAAAGATAGCCGGTTAGGCCAGAGGCAATCAGTACGAAAGCACTGTAACCAAGGGAATAGCAATAGTCCGCGTCAAAGTTGGAGGGGAAAGCGCATCGGCCCTCATAGCCGAAGAAATGCGCCTGGGGGATAAATTTCCCCTTGTACGAACCCTGCTTCTTCATCGCGCCCAGCTTTTTCTCTATCATACCGATAAGGAGCTTTTCGGTCTGGATTTTGGATACCTGCACATTTCCGTGCGGATCGCGGTCGGCCAGGAATTCCCCGGCAATCTCCGTCGGCAATGAGCCAAGGGTGACAAATGCCTCGGCGGAAAGGCGTGTGGAGAACCATTTTATCTGCTCGGCAAGCGAGGAGATTTGCGCGACCGTTTCCTCGTTCCCGGCAATCGTGTCGTTCAGTTCGGAGATTAGCTTTTTTATTTCTGGGATGAATTCGACCAGGCCCTCGGGAATAAGGACCACCCCGAAGTTCTCGCCGTTTTCCGCCCTTTTGACTATGGAGCCGCAGATTATGTCAACAACCTGCTCCAGCGATGACTGTTTCGCTTCGATTTCCTCGGATACAAGACAGACGTTGGGCTTGGTTTGCAGGGCGCATTCAAGCGCGATATGGCTGGCGGCGCGGCCCATAAGCCGGATAAAGTGCCAGTGCTTCTTCGCGCTGTTCGCGTCGCGCATAAGGTTGCCGATAAGCTCGCTGTAGGTCTTGCACGCCGTGTCGAAACCGAAAGAGGTCTCGATATACTCGTTTTTAAGGTCGCCGTCTATGGTTTTGGGGCAGCCGATTACCTGTATATCCGACCCGTTTTCCAGAAAAAACTCGGCAAGAAGCGCGGCGTTGGTGTTGGAATCGTCCCCGCCGATTACGACCACGGCGTTAAGCCCAAGCTTCTTGGCCGTTTCCAGCGAGGAGGCAAACTGCTGCGGCGTTTCGATTTTCGTGCGCCCAGAGCCTATTATGTCAAAGCCACCGGTGTTGCGATATTCGTCGATGATTTCGTCCGTAAGGATCATCGTCTTGTTGTCCACAAGGCCGCCAGGGCCGTCCTGGAAACCGTACAGGGTGGATGCCGGGTTGCCTTTCTTGAGTCCATCGTACAGACCGGCTATGACGTTGTGACCCCCCGGCGCCTGCCCACCGGAAAGAATAACCCCGACTTTAAGTTCGCCACGATTCAGCTTTTCGCCCTTGCCACCCGTAAAGGTAACCAACGGCTTTCCGTAGGTGTTGCTGAAAATCTTCTTGAGTTCATCGCGGTCGGTAAGGGCCTCGGTTGGGGCACCGGCCTCGACGGCGATCTCGTCTACCGAACATGACAGGCTTGCGGGCAGCTTGGGTTTGTACTGGTACCGCGCCTTTTGCAATGCAGAAATTTCCATCGTGTTTTCCTTTGTGTATAGGATAGCATAGAGCAGGGGGAAATACAAGCGACCGCCGCGTTTTTTGAGTCACCGCCAGTTTTCCGCGCGGAAGGTTGTGTGCCGTCAAAGTGCTAAGATGCGCCACCAATCATCGTCGTCCGCCGCACAAGCCTGACAAGTCCCCGCGAAGCAAAATACCCGCCAAAGATAACGACAAACCTGCCCACAAGGTTTACGGGAACCCTTGCCAGGATATTTTCGACGATAAGCGGAAGATCGGTCGCGATAAGGGCGGGCCTGAAAGTATCCTCTGGGCTGAAATAGTACAATTGTATTCCCAGAAACAATCGCGTCGCGTAATCTATCATTCCACCCAAAACGCTGATCGCAATGGCGCAGACGATATACAATATCATAAGCCCCGCGGCAAGCCCCGTGTAGATGGCGATTATTCTTTCCTTCGTGGCGAAATAGGGAATTACCAGGGCCGCGGGTTTAAGGGCGTATATGAGAAAAACTTCCGCGATGCTGCATATTACGAAAAAATGGAAGCGCCCATGATAAACGCATGTAATAACGTAGCCAAGAACCGCGACAAAAATACCGGGTACAAGACCGAACGCGAAAGTAATGGTCGCGGTGAATACCGTGTCCAGGAAAATGGGAAACCCCAGAAAGCTCCTGACAAGAGCGTTAAAAAATATGTCCATGAAAACCGCAAGACTGCAAAGCCCCCACAGCGGCAGCTTTAGGCGCACGGCAAGTTCTGCGGCTTTTCTAAACCCCATACGGTACAGTATACTAAAAGTCTCTTTTGATGTATACTACGATTTATGGGATTGCATCACCGTCGCCGCGCCGGACCAGCGTTGCTATGCCTTTCACTGGCCATCCTCTTTTTTTCCTGCGCGGAACGGAACAAAAGCCCAGAAAACGAAATTATAACCATACATAACATAGTCGAGCAGTGGGCCAGCATTGAAGCCGCTTTTGCCGCCGACGCGGATTCGGTAGCAGACGCGGCCCTGGTCGAAGCCGTGGATGCCTTGCGCCTGTCCCTTGCAAGGTTTCAGGAATCGGACCTGTTCCGCACATACCGCACCATTCCGTTTCTGCACATGGGCGAACGAAACTTCGGCCCCCGCCTGTTCAACGACATTCGGGAAGTCGAGCTTGCCTTGTATTTTGCTGCGGCCTTTCGCGAGCACCACGTTTCTGGGGAACTGGAAAAGGCAAGGGCGGCGGCGGTCGAAATCTGGGGAAGCCTTACGCGCTTGCTGGTAATCAACGCCGACAAGCAGCGGAACATCGCCGCATCGTACTTCCACCTGTTCGCCGCGCTTGTCGCGTTTCTCGTAATAATCGTGCTGCCCTTTCTCTGTTTTTTGCGCCGGTCGCTGACCCGCTCGTTGAAGCGCGAGGCGGAGGGAACGTTTTTATCGCGCACCTATATGCGTGCCCAGGATGCCGAGCGCACAAGAATAAGCCGCGAACTGCACGACACGGTGATTCAGGACATTCGGTACCTGATGCTGGAAACGGAAAAAATCGGCGATGCCCATGAAAAAAGCGAAAGGGAAAAATTGAACGCCAAGCTCATGACGATGATGGCGGGCCTTATGGGAACGACAAGGGGCATCTGCAAGAACCTTATCCCGCCGGATTTTCGGCACAGGGAGTTGCCCGGGGCTTTAAGGCAGCTTTGCCTTGACTTCGGCGAGAAAACGGGGATCGACTGCCGGGCGGAAATCGACGAGGATGTCGGACTCGAATCCCTTCCCTTGGAAAAACGGCTACAGGTTTTCAGGATCGTCCAGGAAGCCCTTGCGAACATAGAAGAACACGCGGACGCGAGAGAGGCGATAGTGACGATGCGCAGGGGACGGGACGGAATCGTTTATGTCGGTATCGACGACGATGGCAAGGGGTTTGTATCCCCTCTGGACGGCAAAGGCTGGATAAAAGCCGACATCGACAAATCCCATCTGGGCATTGTCAGTATGAGAGAACGCGCCGCCATACTCGGCGGAACCCTGAAAATCGAAAGCGAGCCGGGCGAAGGCGCATTGGTTTGCCTTGAAATACCCCCCCCCCCCCCCCCCCCCCCCCCAGTTACAATAACACAAACTGTCAGCGAAAGAGGTAGGCAATGGAAGTATTGCTGATTGACGATCATCCTACGGTGAACATCGGTATTGCCACGATACTGGAATCGACGGGTGTTTTCACGGCCTGTGGACAGGCGGGAACGTTGGCGCAGGCCATGGAACTTATCGAAAAATCCGAGACCCTGCCGGCCCTTGTCATTCTTGATCTGATACTTGGCGATGAAAACGGCCTTGATTTTCTTCCCATGTTGGAAAAACATTGCGCGGACAAAAAGGCCCCCAAGCCGCCCGTGCTGGTCTGTTCCGCCGTAGCGGATTCGTTTACGATACAGACCGCCCTTAAATCGGGTGCCGCCGGTTACCTGTCTAAAGCGGGCGGCAGGGCGGAACTGCTGAAGGCAATCTACGCGATACTCGGCGGAAATGTTTACGTTTCCGACGACCTCAACGTCAAACTGACCGAGGAAAGCAAGCGTCTTTACGCCAGGTTTACGAAACAGGAAATCAAGGTGATAGACCTGATGAACGCCAACAAGACAAACCGTGAAATAGCCGACGAGCTGTGCATAAGCATACGAACCGTGGAGAACTACACGAGCAAGATTTATTTCAAAACCGGGCTTTCTAGCCGCGAGGAGGTGCGGCGGTTGTGAGGCCGTTTACAGGGCTATCTTTTCGATAAGGGCTTCCTTCAATGTTGCAGAAAAATTGACGTTTTTCTTTTCGGCCGCGTTGTTAAGCCACGAAGGAATGGTCAGCGTTTTTTTTACCAGCTTTTCGTCCTTTTGGCTGCTCATATCGATATACACCATTGAAACAAAGCCTTCGGCTTCATCCGGGGTTACTTCTTTGGGGTTTGTTGGCGGGGGAAGCCCTTCACCGTCGCGAAGTATTGACAGAATGCGCCCGGCAGCGGCATCCGCGGCCATGTGCATAGCGTCGGCAAGACCTGGGCCAAAAGTCGCAAGCTCAAAATCGACAAATACAACCGAGAAACCACCGTCCCGCTCCGGATAAAAACATGCAGGATACGCATATTTCATACAACCCCCTACTTCAAGCCAGCCTGTTTCATAATGGAATGAATGACCCTTTTGGGAATATCGCCGGGATGAAACGGAATCGTTACTTTTCCGTTTTTGGTTTCGTGTTTGTAATGATGGTGCGAGCCTTGGATTGAGTCGAGAAACCACCTATCATTTTTCACGATCCGCTCTATTTCCCTGAAAGTCATTCACGTTCTCTGCGCACAAAATAGCACGTATTACACGTATTGTCAAGGCAACGGTGATAGTCACCAATCTTCAGACCCATGCGGTACCTTCCACGTATTCTCAAGGCGAATTTCGCCCGCCAAACCCCGTTTCCCCAAAACAGTGAGTTAACTCACAGAAATTCGCCCATTTGGCCCTAAAAATTGTGAGTTTTACACGGATGTTCGAGAAAAAGTTACTCTGTACAATGGGGCAAATAGTGGTTTTTTACCCAGCAGCGGGTCAGGGTTTGACAAACAAGCTGGTTGAAAAAGCCCGTTCGTTGGGCGGGTATATGTTTTTTTTTGATGGAAGGATGTAGAAATGGAAACTATTGGTGTTCCTGGGATAATCACGGGGCTGGTTCTTATTGTTGTTGGCATCATCTTGTTCAAGGTTGACAAGAAGGGATTGGGCTTGGGGGTCATCATAGGCGGCTTGGCTGTCACCGTGGGTGCCGTGGTAAGTTTGTTTGGCTGATGAGCCAAGTAAACGGCGACTTTAAATAGTGCTTTTTACCTGACGGTGCCAAGTCTTTCTTGTCACAGTCGATTGGAAACGGAGGCGCGAAGTGACAGACACCATTTTTGACGAGCTGTGCATAAGCATACGAACCGTGGAGAACTACACGAGCAAGATTTATTTCAAAACCGGGCTTTCTAGCCGCGAGGAGGTGCGGCGGTTGTGAGGCCGTTTACGGGGCTATTTTTTCGATAAGGGCTTCCTTCAATGTTGCAGAAAAATTGACGTTTTTCTTTTCGGCCGCGTTGTTAAGCCACGAAGGAATGGTCAGCGTTTTTTTTACCAGCTTTTCGTCCTTTTGGCTGCTCATATCGATATACACCATTGAAGCAAAGCCTTCGGCTTCATCCGGGGTTACTTTTTTGGGGTTTGTTGGCGGGGAAAGGTGCAAAGTTGAAAAAATGCGGGAAATGGTTGATAATGAGAGAAGATGGGGGCTGTGCATGGAAAATCTGGGCGATTTGTACAAATGGTTCGATGAAAACCGTGATTCCATAATTGCCAGTCATTCAAACGAAAGTGTTCTCTTGAAAGACAACCTTGTGATTGGTTATTATCCTAATACCGCAACTGCGCTTTCGGCCGCCGAGGAAAAAGGGTTTGCAATGGGGGAGTTTCTTATTCAGGACTGCATTACCGATGAAGAGGAAACCATGATTTACTACAACCAGGCGGTGTCTTTTGGGAACTAACGCCATTACCATTCTCATGCCGGAAAAGCGGAAGCAATCGGTCATCTTTGAAATACGGCTGGGGGTTCCGACTCCCGTAGGCGGATATCCGAGAGGCAGGGTGGATATGAAATCCATGGCTTTAATCGATACTGGTGCGACAGGTTCATGTATAAGCCGCCGATTTGCCGCAGACGCCCAGTTAAAATCGTTCAAATTCAACAAAGTGCTTGGCGCTCATGGAGTAGCTATCGTTCCAGTTTATCAGGTGGACGTACTGTTGCCGAACGGTATATTGTTTGCAAACATGGATGTGGCGGAATTCTTCGGCGGTAATGAATTTGACTTCATTATTGGCATGAACATTCTGCGCATGGGCGATATGGCATTGACGAATGCGGCGGGGAAAATGGTCTTTTCATTCAGGATGCCGCCAGCAGATACACACATCGACTTTGTACAAGACGGGAACGCGATTTGAATTTGGCATTGACGACTGGATGAGACGATCTGCCTGACGGCCTCGACCGTCGCAATCGAACGACATTGCGGGCGGCAAATCCTCCCTAATTTCTTTGTTTCATTCGTAATGAAACCTGAAAGATATGTATGTTACCTGGCTGTTTTCCACGGCCTATACGATGCGGTGTTCCGTGTCTATTCTTCTTGACCAGTATCCCTGCAAGCATTCATTCCCGAGTCTCCTTATGTACAACATGCTGTGCCTTTCACGTATTCTCAATGCGAATTTCGCCCGCCAAATCCCCGTTCCCCCAAAACAGTGAGTTAACTCACAGAAATTCGCCCATTTGGCCCTAAAAATTGTGAGTTTTACACGGATGTTCGAGAAAAAATTACTCTGTACAATGGGGCAGATAGTGGTTTTTTACCCAGCAGCGGATTAGGGTTTGACAAACAAGCTGGTTGAAAAAGCCCGTTCGTTGGGCGGGCATATATCTTTGAAGAGGGGGGACAGGTTTTCAAATGCCAAGACTCGAACGAATACAGATAGAACTAACCAGCCGTTGCAATGAACGCTGTCTCCACTGTTATATTCCGCAGAACGATGGGAATCAAGACATGGATTCGAGCCTGCTCTGGAACATTCTTGACCAGTGCTGGGACATTGGATTGGATCAGATCACCCTTTCTGGGGGCGAGCCAATGCTACATCCCGACTTTTGGAAGGTAATCGAACACGCTAACTGGAACAACTGCAAGGTACGGGTATTCAGCAACCTTACATTGCTAAATGACAATATGGCAGACATGCTTAAAAAATGGAACGTTTACGAAGTACAGGCTTCCCTCTACAGCGTTGAACCCGCTATACACGATGCGGTGACAAAAACGCCCAGCTCTTGCGAAAAGACCAAAAAGGGAATTGAAATGCTGAAGGGAAAAGGTGTTCCCGTTTTTATTAGCTGCCCCATTACAAAAATGAACAAAGACAGCTATCCCGGAGTACTTTCCTTTGCCCGCGAGCTAAAACTTAGGGCAGCACCCGACAATATGATTATGGCACAAAGCAATCGCAACAGCGGCAATCTTGAATACCGGCTGGACATTGGCGAAGCCCTACAGGTTATTCAGGATATTCTGGACAACGATACAGCATACGATGCCGAACGGTTTTCGCCCGGGTATCGTAACCCCGATGCGGCTCTTCCATGCGTCCAGAATGTTTGCAAAGACACGATCTGCATAAACGCAAAGGGCGAGGTTGTTCCTTCGTCTGAATGGGATTATGCGCTTGGCAATTTGAGCAAGCAGACACTAAAGGACGTTTGGGAAAACTCGCCGAGGTTAAAACGATTGCAGGCCATCACTTTGGAGGACTTTCTAGAATGCCAGTCATGCCGTGCCATTGAATTCTGCGGCATGAGCCTTGGCCTAAATGCTAACGAAAACGAGGCTGGGGATCCATTTGTAATACCCAAACATATTTGCGAATTGGCAAAAGCGACCCGTGAACTGGTTCACTCGCATAAAAACAAACGAAAGGAGACAACTGTTTGATTAGCTTTTCATCTGGCTGCGTCAAGGCTTTCTTGCACGCCCGAGTAAAAAGGCCGTCCGTTGGGCGGGCATATATCTTTGAAGAAGGAGAAACAAAATGGCTTACAACAAACCAGTAGTGCTCGCCCAGAACGGCAAGCAGGGGTCTTTTGCGGCTGGCTGTCCAACGGGCGGCACGAACAACGCAATTAATTGCAAAAAATGCGAAAGAACAAAATAAGCGATCTTTCGTAACAACAAGGATGATGGTGCAGATTGCGCCATCATCCGTCTTTCCCGCTACGTTTTCAAGCGGCAGTAATTTATTTTGGAGGTTATTATGGCAGACAAGGTTTTTGAAAAAACCATGGAAGTGTTGAAGCAGAGACACAGCGGATTCACACCAGCGGTAAGGAAAGATTATGAGGATCGCATGAACAAATGCAGTGCGGCAGTTTACAGCATACTTAACGGTAGCAACAAAGGACTGTCCCCTCTGGAAATTCAGGATGCAATAAACGACGACAGCAACCTTGGGTTAATACTTTTTTTTACGCTAGAGAAAATGGAGGCAGAAGGTACCATTGAACCCGTTGCCGCTTCGCAAGTTACACAACCTTTCCCGTACTCGCAAAACACATACAGATTAAAACCTTAGGAGAAAAAGGAATGCTCTACCGTCAAAAATTCGACACCTTCATCCGCCGTTACAACGACATCGGCTACATAACCAGCAAAAGCGACTTCGGCGACCGTGTTGTCGATTCCGCCGGGGCGGTGTTCCTTACCGCGCTTGCCCGCAAGGCGCAAAGCCTTGACGCGCTTGCCAAAAAAATAGCGCAGTCCTTCATTGGCGTTGACACCGAAACGCTCAAAAATGACGTAGCGGAATTTTACGCCATGCTTGAGGAGGACGGCTTTATCGTGTCGGGCGAAACCGAAGCGGAACTTGACAGAAAGGACACACGCTTTTCCTACTCGGCGATTGACCCAAAGACCGTCAGAACCGATTTTTCCCCCGCTATTCGGCGGGCGGAAAAAACCACGCAGGAATTCCTTGAGGAACACTTCAAGGGCAGACCGCACCTTACATCGTTCCAGATAGAGCTTACCAGCCGTTGCAACGAGAGGTGCGTCCACTGCTACATCCCCCACGAAAACAAATGCGATGACATCGATCCCGCCTTCTATTACGACGTGCTTGACCAGTGCCGCGATATGGGTTTGCTCAACATTACTTTATCCGGCGGCGAACCCATGATGCACCCTCATTTCCGTGACTTTCTGCGAAAGGCAAAGGAGTACGATTTTTCCATCAACATCCTTTCCAACCTTACCCTTCTCGACGACGGGATACTCACGGAAATGAAGGAAAACCGCCTTTCCAGCGTACAGGTTTCGCTTTACAGCATGAAGGCGGAAATCCACGATACTATTACGCAGTTGCCGGGTTCCTTCGAGAAGACAAAAAGCGCGATTCTAAGGCTAATCGAGAACGACATTCCTTTGCAGATAAGCTGCCCCGTAATGAAGCAGAACAGGAATTGCTACGTGGACGTGATGAAATGGGCGCACGAAAACAAATGCCGTGCGGTTTCCGATTTTATCATGATGGGCTGTTACGACAGCACGACCGGTAACCTGGACAACAGGCTTTCCCTTGGCGAAACGGAAAAGCTGTTAAAGGACATTATGGAAAACGATGCCGAATACCAGAAGGAATTGATGACCACCGATATTGACGCAGCCGATGAAAGGGACATTTCCAACGACATAGTATGCGGCGTGGGCATCGACACCCTGTGCATGGTGGCAAACGGCAACACCTTCCCCTGCGCCGGCTGGCAAAGCTACGTCTGCGGCAACCTGAAGGAAACCTCGTTGCGCGACATCTGGGAAAATTCCCCCAAGGTAAAGTACCTTCGCGGTCTTCGCAAAAAGGATTTTCCCATGTGCCTTGAATGCACCGACAAAAACTTCTGCGCCATGTGCATGGTCCGCAACGGCAACGAAGACCCAGACGGCGACTTCCTCAAAATAAACGAGCATTTCTGCAAGGTTGCCGCGCTCAACCGCAAGGTCGTCGTGGACTGGAAGGCAAAAGCCGCCGCCGGTGTTGTGTGAGAAGGAGAAACCTTTGCATGTAGATTCGCATGTCCACATAGGGCAGTTTGATGAATACTATTACGACCCTGCGGAAATCGTGGAAATAGTCATGTCATCCGGCATTCGGGAGATGTGGTTTTCCTCCACCACGAGTTGCACGGACGGTGTGCGCTATACCGCCATAGAAAAGGAAATTCAAAGTCTGCTGACAAAAATTCCGTATTCGCCGGAAACCGTGCGTCCCCTTTTGTGGTACAGCCCGGATTACATAGCGCAGGGCGTAAACGTGGAAACCGCCTGCAACGCTATCCCGTACAAAGGCATAAAGCTCCACCCATACGCAAACCACTGGGACTTCGCCGATAGTCGCCACAATGAAACCTTGCACGGCCTGTTCGACCACGCCGCGAAAAACGGACTGCCCGTTTTAATCCACACCGGGGAAAGCGGCAGGGACAACGCGGACCGCTTTGAAAGCTTCTTTGCCGAATACAAACTTGCGCAATGCGTCCTTGCCCATTGCCGCCCGCTGGACACGACCCTTTCCATGCTGGAGAAATACCCTAACGTATCCTGCGACACTTCTTTTGTGCCGCAGGAGCATATACGGCAAATCGTTTCCGCCGGGTATGGGG
>Ga0209755_10002104_pt1 | contig 28191 bp, 23 predicted proteins | sample TergutCo191P1_FD_187301 | JGI IMG/M metagenome (GOLD analysis project Ga0209755, IMG submission 187301) | Cornitermes sp. P1 segment gut microbial communities from Petit-Saut dam, French Guiana - Co191P1 (SPAdes) (version 2) | ecosystem: Host-associated > Arthropoda: Insects > Digestive system...
CTTGGCAGTGGCGGGTTTTGTCTTACCTGACTCCCCTCCCTTTATGTTCTTTCCTGAGTTGTTGATAACAGCTTGCGCACCGGCAAGACGTGCTAACGGCACTCGGAATGGTGAACATGATACATAGCTGAATCCGGCTCTATAACAGAAGTCAATAGATGCAGGATCGCCGCCGTGTTCTCCGCAGATCCCGATTTTGAGATCCGGTTTTACTGATCTGCCCTCTCCAATTGCATGTTGGATGAGTCCGCCAACGCCATTTTGGTCGATTGTCTGGAACGGCTCATCATCAAGTATATTTTTCTGCAGATAAATCGGCAGGAACGATGCAACGTCGTCTCTGCTGAAACCAAAAGTCATCTGCGTAAGATCGTTTGTTCCGAAGCTGAAGAAGTCTGCAAAATCTGCAATACTTCCCGCGCGAATTGCCGCACGCGGAACTTCGATCATTGTTCCGATATGAACTGGAACGCTAACGCCCGCCGCTTTAAATACTTTTTCTAATATTTTTTCGGCATTAGGGCGAAGAGCTTTAAGTTCTCTGTGAGTTACAACAAGCGGAATCATAATTTCCGGATTTACGGGAATTTTTTGTTTAGTGCATTCCACTGCGGCAAGCGCAATTGCCTCAACCTGCATATCGTAGATTTCTGGATACGTAATTGCCAAACGGCAGCCGCGGTGACCAAGCATCGGATTACTTTCTACAAGAGTTCCAATCTTAGTTTTTAATTTCTGAGCGTCAATTTTTAAATGGGAAGCAAGTTCATCAATTTCTTCCTGTGTATGAGGCACAAATTCATGTAAAGGCGGGTCTAAAAGCCTGATTGTAACAGGGCGGCCTTCCATTGCTTTAAAAATACCAAAGAAATCTTTCTGCTGAAGCGGAAGAATCTTCTTTAATTCGACTTTTCTGTCTGCTTCTGTTTCCGCTACAATCATTGCGCGGAAATGAACAAGTTTTTCTTTATCGAAGAACATATGCTCTGTTCTGCAAAGACCAATGCCCTGAGCGCCGAAATCGAACGCGCGTTTTGCATCTTCCGGCTGATCTGCGTTTGTTCTGACATTAAATCCTTTAATTTTACCGCGAACTGATCCTGCGCGCACTTCATCGCACCATTTAAGGAATTTTTCCATATCTTTGGAGATTGCAGCGGCAACAAGAGGAAGTTTTCCTTCGTATACTTCGCCTGAAGAACCGTCAATTGTGATCCAATCGCCTTCTTTAAATGTTTTTCCGCCGATATCAACAGTGCCATCACCCTGAACAAGAACGCTTTTTGCGCCTGCGACACAAGGAGTACCCATACCGCGCGCAACAACTGCCGCATGACTTGTCATTCCGCCTGTAGAAGTTAAAATACCCTGCGAAACAACCATTCCGCCGATATCTTCCGGGCTTGTTTCTTTTCGCACAAGCAATACTTTTTCGCCTCTTGCATGCCACGCTTCCGCGTCTTTTGCAGAGAAAACAATTCTTCCGCAAGCTGCGCCGGGAGACGCATTTAAACCTTTTGTAAGCGCTTTTGCATCTTTCGCCGCTTTTGCATCGATCATCGGGTGTAATAATTGATCAAGATGAGCGGAAGTAACGCGTAAAATAGCAGTATTTCTATCTATTAAACCTTCCGCAACCATATCAACAGCGCATCTTACAGCCGCTGTACCTGCGCGTTTACCGTTTCTTGTCTGAAGAATGTAAAGAATTCCCTGTTGAACAGTAAATTCCATATCCTGCATGTCTCTAAAATGCTTTTCAAGTTTATTTTTTATTCCGACAAGCTGTTTATAAATAACAGGATTCTTTTTTTCTAATGTAGAAATTCTTTCCGGCGTTCTGATACCTGCGACAACGTCTTCGCCCTGCGCATTCATTAAATATTCGCCGTAAAATTCATTAATACCTGTTGAAGGATCGCGGCTGAAACATACGCCTGTGCCTGAATCATCGCCGAAATTACCGAAAACCATCGATTGAACGTTTACTGCGGTTCCTTTTAAACCTTTAATATCTTCTATTTGACGGTATTTAATTGCTCTTTCGCACATCCATGAACCAAAAACCGCGTTAATTGCGCCCCATAATTGATCGAGGGGATTCTGCGGAAATTCTTTTCCTGTATCTCTTTTTACGATTTTCTTATATTCTTCGACTAATTTTTCTAAATCTGCGGCTGTAAGACCGGTATCAAGTTCTACTTTTTTAGCTTTTTTGGCGGCATGAAGCGCTTCTTCGAAGTGATCATGGTCAACGCCCATTACAACATCGCCGTACATTTGAATGAAACGCCTGTATGCATCCCATGCAAAACGCGGGTTTCCTGTTTTATTAGAAAGCCCTTTAACTGCTTTATCGCTCATTCCAAGGTTTAAAATCGTATCCATCATGCCCGGCATGGATACTGCCGCGCCTGATCTAACTGAAACTAAAAGCGGATCATTTGGATCGCCAAGTTTCTTTTTCATAGAAGATTCGAGCTTTTTAAGCATTGATTCAACTTCTTCTTTAAGTCCTGCAGGATACTTATTCTTATTTTCATAATAGGCGGCGCAAACATCGGTAGAAATTGTAAATCCTGGCGGAACCGGGATTCCAAGATTTGTCATCTCTGCAAGGTTGGCTCCTTTGCCGCCTAATTCTAATTTCATCTTTGCATCACCTTCGGCTTTTCCATTACCGAAGTAGTAAACATTTTTCTTAGCCATTAACTTTCCCTCCATTAGTTAAATATCAAAGTTGTTTAATTTCTTTGATATTTAAAATATACCATCTTTTAATTTTTTGATCAAGTACTTATAATAATAATTATGAACTATATTGATCTTCCTGTCTATAGGAATCAAGAAAAAATTTTATTAATGTTAGAAAAAAATCAAGCTCTTGTTGTAGAGAGTCCGACAGGTTCGGGAAAGACAACACAGCTTCCAGTAATTCTTTATGAAGCGGGATATTCAAAGAATGGAATCATCGGAGTGACGCAGCCAAGACGAATTGCAGCGGTATCAGTAAGCGAATTCATTGCAAGACAGACAGAAACGCGCATTCCGGGGTTAATTGGATACAAAATGCGCTTTGCAGATCAAACAAATCATGAAACTAAAATTAAAATAATGACTGATGGCATCCTTCTTCAGGAGATGAAATTGGATCCATGGCTGTCAAAATACAGTGTTTTAGTCGTTGATGAAGCGCATGAACGCAGTTTGAACATCGATTTTGTACTTGGATTGCTAAAAAGAGTGCTTGAAAGCCGAAAAGATTTTAAAGTAATCATATCATCAGCGACAATTAACGCGGAAATTTTCTCTGAATACTTCGGCAACTGCCCGATTGTAAAGATAGAAGCGCAAAGATTTCCTGTTACAATGGTTTATGATCCTGTAGAGAAAATAAATAATGATAAATATGAAATAAGAAATAACGGTAAAAACGATAGATCGGCGTCAAATTACAGCGCAGAAGAGTTAATTTTAACTAAAATCGAAGCTATTACTACTCGTTTTATCAATGAAAAGCGTGAAGGAGACATTTTAATTTTTCTTTCAGGCGAAAAAATGATTAAAGAGTGCATGAATAAGCTTACATTCTGTTCTGTCGGGAAAAATTTACATATTATTCCTTTATACGGCAGGTTGGGCAAAGAAGAACAGGAAAAAGTCTTTGAAAACGCTCCAAAAGGCAAAACAAAGGTAGTTATATCAACAAATATCGCGGAAACTTCTGTTACGATCGATGGTATCACCGCAGTAATTGATTCAGGACTTTCAAAATTAAACTGGTATAATCCGCGCACATTCACTTCAAGCTTAATCGAATCGCCGATTTCTATTGCATCCGCGAATCAGCGCAAGGGAAGAGCAGGAAGAACGCGCGAAGGAACGTGTTACAGACTCTACACACGCAAAGATTTTGAACAAAGACCGCTTTATACTGCCGAAGAAATCTTTCGCACAGACTTATCAGAAGTAATTTTACGAATGGCAGACCTTGGCATTACTAATTTTGAAGATTTTAATTTCATTTCGACGCCTGATCGCGAAGGAATAATCGGCGGAATCGAAACATTAAATCTGCTTGACGCGCTCGAAACCGACCGCACATTGTCTAATATCGGCAAACTGATGACTGAATTCCCTCTTGCGCCGCGCCAATCGCGCATTATTGTCGAAGCGATACTAAAATATCCTGATATAATACGCGAAACAATCATTGCCGCGGCATTTTTATCAACACAGAGCCCTTATATTCTTCCTCCGGGAGAAGAAACAGATGCGCGGCAGGCTCATCATCGTTTCCGCGATGATTCAGGCGATTTTGTTTCGTATTTAAAACTATTTAAGTCATACTCAGACTCGACAAATAAACCGAGCTTTTGCGAAAAAAGTTATTTGGACGACCGGGCGATGGCAGAAATAGTAAATGTAACCGCTCAGCTGGAAGAAATTCTTGCAAAGATGAAAATTCCAGTACATTACCGCGCAAATCCATTAAAAGAAAACGAAATAAACGATTATTTATGCTGTATCGGGCGAGGAATGATTCAGTTTGTGTGCGCAAAGGAAGGACATGGCAGAGTCGGGTCTTACAGCAGCTTAACGGAGAATAAAATCATTATTCATCCTGGATCTGTAATGTTTCGCCTTGATCCGCAGTTCATTGTCGCCGGAGAAATTGTGCGCACGTCAAGAATGTATGCAATGAGCGTTTCTCCGTTATCAAGAGAAGTTTTAAATCGAATTCGCCCGGGATTATTCGGCGATCACGGAAAATCAGGCGACTTAAAGCATGACAAACATAAAAAATCGCGTGATTATACCAACAATATTAAAATTCAAGGCGAAGTCTTCGAAATTGAAAACGTCAAAGGAAAGAAAACCGTTGTGCTTCCGTGGGAAAAATTAAAATTAATTTATCAAAAATTAACAGACAGCCATGAATACAAGGGTATTAAAGGAAAAATAACGGTAAAAAATCATTATAATCTGCTTGCGGGCGAAAAACTCAGTCTTATTCTTTCGCTTGCTCCTAATCTTGACGCAGACGGCGCATTTTCGCGCACATGGCCCCGTAAACAGAATTTTAATTCGCAGCAAAACCTTTCCGCTCTTTTAAAACATCTGGAGAACCTTGCGCGTCCTGTTATATGGAAGAAAAACTCAAAAGATTTGGGATTTTTAGGTCTTTTTACAGACGGAGACGAAAATTATTGGTTCAGAGCGTCACGCGGCTTTCATACAAGCATAAACGAAAGCCTCTCCAGCTTGGAAAACCTAATTGACGAACTTGGAGAAGAAGTTGATATCGATCAAAAGCACATTGTAAATCAATGTTACCGCAGATTATCGGACTACCTGGGGTAACATTGACGCTAATTAATTATGGATTGGGCGTAATAGTAATATCTCTTAAATAAAATGCCCCAACCATATCAGCACATTGAAATTGCAAGTTTGCTCCATGTTCAGTGCTAAAAGGCAAATAATTTCCGTTAATTATAAATTCACGTTCATTCTCTGTAATTAATATACTTTCGCCGTAACTATCGGTATCACTAGTCCAAAAATATTGAATATACATCTGTCTTGAGCCATTTCCCGGCGCTGTTCTTGCAAAAAACCTGTATGTATATCGAATATATGCTTCTCCTGGATACGAAGCAGACACGGCGGCATCCCATCGATTTGCACCGACAGCCTCTACAGTAATTAAAAATTCGTTATTTGGCAGAGATTCCATTTCCAATACAGCGCCGTTATTATTATAATTACCGATTTCTAAAGGTAACGGCGCGGGAGTTAATGCAAAATCCACAATATTGATACCTGCTATTGATGAATTATAGATCATTGAAGCGCTGACATCTGCGTCTTCTTTGATTATCGGATTGGGTTGATTCCAGAAAGAACTGTTTGAAAAGCCATAAATATTCCATGTAACAGGCGTATGAGCTGTTTGCGCAGGAACATATAGCTGCCAATTTGAAGGATTAACCGAATTAGGAACAATAATTTGGCTTATTACAGCATTATTAATCAGTAATTGTATTCCAATATGAGAAATTTTCGCAGGTACATGAGCGGCAAGACTGATTGTTCCGCTTAATTTTATTATTTCATAACCTGATAAATCGATATTTATATCATTAATACTTGCTGAATGAACATTTCTGGAAACACCTGTATCAATCTTATATAACGAATCAACGCTATTTTTGTTTTCATAACCTTCTAATCTAAAGGAAATCGGCGTAGAATTAGCAAATTGTAAAATTGTTGTTGCCCATGTAAAAGAATTTCCGGATGGAACTATGTCAATCTCTCTTTTCCAGCTTGAATTGGCACTGCTAAGGACTAATTTAACATGATTTACAGACGTATCTATATTTGGAAGAGTAATATTACCGCCAAGAGTGATTCCGCCGGTTGGAATGGTATAATTTGCCGTTATTGTTACATTGCCGTCAAAATTTATTACTGTTACCGGTGATGCCGGGGTTTCGGCAGTTCCTCCTGTCACTGTCCAGCCTGTAAATTGATAACCATTAGGAACATTTGCCGAAACAGTGATTGGAATTACAGAATAATACTGCCCTGTCCAGCTTCCGCCGCCAAGATTTACCGTTGTAGTATTAATTTTAATGGATGCATTCGGAATTGTTCCGCCGTCACTTGCGATTAAAGTAACATTTGCCAGATTACCGGCATTTAAGCCGTAATTTCCAAAATGAGCCGGCAAATAATTTTCTGTCATGGCGCTTCGGATATTTCGCAGATAATTGCGTGCATTATCGATATTATTATCAAATGAACGCCATGAACTAAATCTTTCGCTGTAATCCGCCATTAAAGGCTTGTAAATATCAGCCATTCTATTTAATTCAGGTATGCATTTATCGGGATGAAAGTTAATATTGTATAAATCCATCAGCGCATTGATAAATCGGTTTCTAAAGTCGCTGTTTTCCTTTAGCCATTCAAACAATCGGCCGTTTTGGCTTCCGTTATTGGTTATTACCTGAAAAGGATCTCTTACTCCGCCGCCATCATAAATTCCCAAAGCGTATTCTGTATCGAACATCTGCCAGCGCAATTTTGTATCGCCGTAGATATTACCCGGTTCTACATTGCGGGTTCTCCATAAACGGAAATTATTATGAGGCCAATCCTGGTTATTAATATAAATCTGCGCAGCCCAATATTCGGCAAAGTTCTGAATATCGAATAATTTACAAAATTCAGCGTAATTATTATCGTTCATGGACATATTACTAAAACTCATTATATTCCAATAATATGATTCTTCGCCGGCGTTTCCGTCATCAAGCGCGCCGTTATCAAATGAAATTACATTATTTCTGTTCACTCCGTATTTATATTCGGTATGATTGTCGCTGTATCTCTCCTGAAGATTATAAAAACCCCAGTATTCGCCGTTTATATACACAATACATGGCACTGCTGCTTGTGTTGTAAAACTGCGATCGCTTAAAATATTTTGAATAAATACATCGTAAAGTTTTGTTTGCTCGGTATCGTTTCCGCCGTTTCGCAGCATAAAACTTTTATACGTCCCTATTGGAGTTCCATTTGCCCGAATCGCGCCGGGAATCAGCTGATAATTGGTTAAAGTATTTATTCCGCCGTATTCTGATCTGAAATAAACGTTAAAACTTTTCTGTCCCCTGTCTCTTGACCACCCGCCGCGGATGCGTATACCCACATTGGCGCTAAGATCAAGACTTCTGCTGTTTGCGTCTCCGGTAAAGAATTCCATGGACGCAACACGCTCCCATTCTTCTCCTCTTCGCAGAAAATTATATTGATTAGGTCCATCCCAGCGATTTATATCCGCTCCGCGCACTAAAATACCGTAATTTTGATCTACCAGGTTATAAGGATCGGAAACAAGCGAAAGAATCGGAGCATTTGCGTAATTTGCAAGATTATTTCCTATAAAAAAAGTTCTAACCGGCGCTTCGCTGATTTTTGTACCTGAAGAATCGACTGCTGCCGCGCGGATAACAGTTGCCTTGGGCACTTGATCGTTAGTTGGTATATAAGGAGCAGGCCAGCTGCCCCGAGGATCGAATTGATGCGCGTAAAATTTTTCGGAATTATCCGGCGTTGCCAATAAATTCGGCTGCCCATTGCGATTTTGAATAAGAATCGGTCCTGAATATTTAAAAACCCTGCCATTACCGGCTTTACGCGGATCGGGAATGCTTCCGTCGATCGTATAATATACTTGATTTCCGCTTCTTGCGGATATTTCGAGAAAAAACGGCTCTTTATACAATCCGCTATCATGGGAAAAATCCGGCGCTCTTATTCTGCCAGGGTTAACAACTATATCATCATCAGGCGAAGCGTCTTCGCAGGATGTAAACAAAAAGCAAAAAACAAACAACAACGGACAAATTAATGTTAAAAACCTGAAAAATTTCTTTTGCATATACGCTCCTGTTATGGCAGAGTAACATCTTCGCCGGTAATCGGGTTCCACGCCCCTGCGGCGGCGTTTCTTGGCCAGACTTTTAATAAATCTGCGTCAGAAATAGGATTGGAATTGCGATAATCAACATCGCCGAAATCCACGCTGTTATTGTCAGTATCAGTGAGAGATAAACGACGAGGTACACGCGGTCTTGATTGATTGGCAAAACGCGCAGTTTCAAAGCCATTTGTATTTTGCGCATTAGTTCCAGCTCCGAGCATATCAATATAATCTGCGCTTAAACTTGCTTCGGTAAATGGATTAGCAACAGAAAGAGTAGATTGATTACGCAAAAGAGCTATTTTAAAACCGTTATTGCCAATGATAAAATCAAAATCATGATCCGCTTGCGGAAGAGAACTGCGCGGTGTTGCGTTTACATCAGTCACATTGGTGGTTACTACAAGGTATGAGCAATATGCCGGCACTTTACCTGTCAATTTAATAGCATATGTCCAATTAGAAGCATCGCCGATGTGCAAATAGTAGTCATTTGTATCAAAATTAATTTCAGCGCCGGTGTTATTATACAATTCTATCAATGATTTTGGAAACCCGGAACCATCAGTTGTATTATTAGCATTGCCATAACCATTAGCCTGCAAGATCATTAATTTTGCAGACCCTGTAGGCCAGGAAGGTTCAATTATTTCCGGTTCTGGGCACGGATCCCACTCTCCATATCCAGTATTTTTTGGATAATAAATTTCTTTTAATACCGAATTAATAGGCTGATTATAACGAATGGCTTGAAAATCATTCACATTGTTATCGGTATCTTCAAGCGTAATACGGCGAACCGTTATTTGCTGCGAAATTCGATAATCATCACCATTAACCGCGGTTGTCCCTTCCAAACCAAGTATCATATCCTGTGCACCATTATTAATAACTCCGATCATATCGATATAACCTGCCGCTTTAGCGCCAAGACCGTCCATATTAAATGGATTTTGAATTGTTAAAAGATTGGTACTTTGAATTAAAGCGACTTTAACCGCGCGGTTATTAAGCACAAACCCGGGAATATTCATATCGCCTGAGTCATCTTCTATATCAAGCGCAGGAACAGTCATTGTTGAAAGACGACCTCCAAGGATAAGGAATGAATGTCCTGCATTAATTGTTCCTGTTAGATCGATTTTTTGCCATTTTTTATCTTTGGTTTCGGAATTATTACCTTCGGCATACTGAAGAGAAATACCTGTTAAATCTATATCTTCGCTTGAATTATTAAATAATTCAACAAAGCTGTGCGAAACGTTCGCGTTACTGCTGCCAATCTGGCTTGCACCTATTTGCAGAATAAGTAATTCTCCTGCGTAATCGCTTTGTTCTCCTGCTTGCGTAGGCGGCAAACCTTCATATTCATTTTCATCACCCGGCTCTTGAAATGGATCCCAGCTTCCATCGCCGGAATTTCTTGGTCTGCGTACAAGCACTTCTTCGTCTGTCAAGGAAATGCGATCTCCGCTTGTCGGTCCATATCTAACAGAAATAAAATCAATGGAATTATTGTCTGTATCTACAAGATTTTTACGCCTGACAGCTTCTGACGCAGAACAACGCGCTGGAGCGGTCTCAAAACCAAAAATATTGTCAGGATTTACCGCGTCATCGGGAGTATTTACAGCGCCCACCATATCGATATAACCGTCAAATACCCTGCCTTTTCCGTTTATGTCAAATGGATTTTGAACATTTAAATCAACATCACCTTCAATAAGGGCTGCTTTAAACGCTCTTCGGCTTAAAACTAAATTATTTACGTTAATATCTCCATCATTATCATTAATTACAAAACGAGCGGAATTAATATCAGAATGTTTAGCGCCTAAAATAAGGAAAGAACTTTTTGCGGGTATTGCCCCGGTTAAATTAATAATATCCCATTGTTCATCTTCGGTATTACCAATTCCCCTGATTCCATCTGCATAATGCAAAGTAATTCCACTCAAATTAATTGGTTCATTTGAGTTATTATATAATTCGATAAACGAATGAGAGATGCCGGAAGGAGGGTTATCAAGGGTTATATGTCCATTTCCATAGACTTGTAAAATTAATAATTTCCCGGCAAGCGGACTTTTTGTTCCAAAATTTACTGTTTCTTCCTCTGGACAGCCTGTAATAAATACCGAGGTTAATAAAATTACAGCCATTACTTTTATAGAATTAAAAATATTTTTCATATAATACTCCTTCGTAGTTGAATTCTACCCTCATTATTACATCAGGTCAATGGAAGCAGTAGAAATATATTAATTATTTCTATATAATGCCGGCATGGCATTTGTATTTTTTAATACGCTTGGACGCGAAAAACAGGCTTTTAACCCGATTTGCGAAGGAAAGGCAGGTTTTTACGGCTGCGGACCCACTGTTTACAATTATGCGCACATCGGAAACCTTCGCGCCTATGTTCATCATGATATATTGATTCGCTCTCTTCGCCGCGCAGGTTTTAGTGTAAATCATGTTATGAATATTACCGATGTGGGTCATCTTTCTGATGATGCCGATGGCGGTGACGATAAAATGGTAAAATCCGCGGAAGAACGCGGCAAAAGCGTTCTGGAAATCGCCGATTTTTACACACAGGCATTTTTTAATGATACGGGCAGAATGAACATAACGCGCCCTTCTGTCGTTTGCAAAGCAACCGATCACATAAACGAAATGATCAATTTAATAAAAGAAATCGAAAAAAACGGTTTTACATATTCTGCAGGCGGAAATCTTTATTTTGACATATCAAAATTTCCTTCTTACGGCGATCTTGCATTGCTCAAGTTGGACGATCTAAAAACGGGAACACAGTCGGAATTTGCGCGTATCGACCAGGACGAGAACAAACGCAATACAGGCGATTTTGTACTTTGGTTTACAAAAAGCAAGTTCGAAAATCAGGCGCTAGTGTGGGACAGCCCTTGGGGACGCGGATATCCCGGCTGGCATATCGAGTGTTCGGCGATGAGCATAAAATACCTTGGCGAACAGTTTGATATTCACGCAGGCGGCATCGATCATATTCCGATTCATCACACAAACGAAATTGCTCAAAGCGAGGCGGCTACGGGGAAAAAACCGTGGGTACGCTACTGGCTCCATAACGAGTTCCTTGTAATGGACAAGGGCAAAATGTCCAAATCTTCGGGCAGTTTTCTCACCCTGCAAAGTTTAATCGATGAGGGCTTTGATCCCCTGGATTACCGCTATTTCCTCCTCGGCGCTCACTACCGAAGCCAGCTTCAGTTCTCTTTTGAGAGCCTTAAAGGGGCTAAAAACGCCCGTAAATCGCTAACCGACAAAATCAGGTCGAAATTTGCCGCTGTATATATAGAAGAAACAGGGGTTCAAGGGGCAGAAATCACCGGTTATATAGAAGATTTTGATAAAGCTATCGAGGATGACCTGAACACGCCTCGCGCGCTCGCAGTCCTTTGGGGTCTTTTAAAGGACGGTCCCGCCTCTCCTGCTGCTCTAGCGGTTATTTTTGACATGGACAGGGTTTTGGGGCTGGGGTTGGAAGACGTTTTTAAGGATAATAAAAGCGCAGGTACAGACGATTCGCTTGCGCAGGAAATCGAAGAACTAATTTTAAAAAGAGCGGAAGCAAAAAAAGCAAAAGATTTTGCGGCAGCCGATAACATAAGACAAAGCCTAAAAGATCGTGGTATAATGCTCGAGGACAACCCTAATGGAACTACTTGGCGCCGGATATAAAACGCTTTGCGTACGCGAACTAATGTAACAAACGGAGTATATTTTTGTTTAATGCAATAGAGGAACAGTTGGAAGAGAACTCAATGGCTGACAGCGAAGCGGTTGGAAGACGGGTTTCTTCTCTTGAGTTTGAAAGAGAATTCAAGCGTCTGTATGATTCAACGTTCCAGGTTATTTTTAGAGTAGCTTTCAGGGTTACAAACAGCAGAGAAGCGGCGGAAGACCTTTGTCAGGAAAGTTTTTTTCGTCTGTACGAGCGAAACATGGTTTTTCCAAGTCCCGATGAAGCAAAGTACTGGCTAATTCGCGTAGTAAAAAACGCATCGTTAAACTACGCAAAACGAAAAGAACGGGAACGGAAGGCATACCAGCGGGCTTTTCGTGAAGATCACAGGCAATCAGAAACAGGCGAAGGGCTGCTTGTTAAAAAGGAAACAAGCGAAGAAGTTCAAGCCGCGCTTGATAAATTGCCTGAGAATCTGCGAATGGTACTTATTTTAAAGGAATATGCCGAAATGAATTATAAGGAGATCGGCAGGGTTTTAGGCATTAGCGAGGGAAATGTTAAGGTACGGGTTTTTAGAGCCCGTGAGCGGCTTGCCGGGCTGCTTGCCGGCACTCAGCTTATAAACATTGATAACGAAGAACAAGGTGGTACTTATGTGTCCTGATCCGCAAATTTTATCTATTCATGTTGATGGGGAGCTGCCCTCTCCATGGAACGAAAAAATGGATGCTCATTTAAAGAACTGCCCGCAATGCAGGGAAAAATTCGAAAACTTCAAGCGTCTCCATGAATTGTTTAAAAAAGACAACACCGTAAAACGAAGATATGTTGAGCGCGTTGTGGATGAACCTGCGGGAGAGCGGGTATACACAGAAGACGAAATGCGCGAAAGGGTTTGGGGCAGAATAAAAAAGCAAAGGCCTCAAAAACAGCGCGTATGGCGGCGAAGGCTTTCCATTCCGCTGCCTGCGGCTGCCGCTGCGGCGGTTATTATCGCGCTTGTAACGGGACTTTGGATTCGCGGCGAAACTTTTTTCCAGAACGGTATGGCAAATAAACCGGATGCCTCGGCATTAACGGAATTTAATATTGCCGTAAATGAAGAAATACCCAACCTTATACCTGCTTCGGATTTAAACGGCGTTATTCAATATTTATCCTCGGACGGCGCGGAAATTATCATTTTAAGACTGCCGGAAAGCAGCAATTTTTCCAGAATAGGCGAGCCTGCAATCGTCAGAGCCGCAGATTATCAGCGCAGCGAAATGCCAAGGAGAAACCCGTAGAATGATTCGCTCTTTTATCCTTACAGGCGTTTTTATTATTTTTATTTCTAATCTGACAATTGATGCTCAGGATCGAAGACCGGCAGGTTCCGACAGCTCGCCAGGCAGCAGAAGACGTATGCCGCTTGAAATGGAAATTGAAGCGAGGGTTTTAAGTAACGAGCAGGAAGTAGTTTGGAGTCAAACTCAAACAAGAGCGGCGATTATGGGAAGCCCTGTAAGACTCAGGCTTGACGGATCCAATATTGTAGTTGCTTTGCAATTTACAGCATTTTTCCGCCGCCAAAACAGCGTATTGGTAGCTCAGGGGCAAATTTGGGTTGAAGACGCTAACGGAGTGATTAATTATTATACTTCGATGCAGACGATTCCAATGGAATTCAACGAACCTATTTATTTTTATCCGCTTGGAACTTCTGCGCAATTAGATTCTTCGATAGTAATAATTATAACAGTAAATCAAAACAGAGAGACTGCCGTCGTTACAGAAAATGAGAATTAAAAACTTTATTTATTTTTTACTCCCCGTTTTTTTTATCTCATGTATCGCAAAGGCTCCTGTTATAACGTCTATAGATCCAAAAATAGGCAGAATGGGAGAAATGGTTACCCTTACAGGAAGCAATTTTGGCGCATCACGCGAAGAATCTTATGTGACAATCGCGGGCGTGTCGCCGACAAGCTCGTCATATCTTTTATGGCAGGATAATCAAATTATTGTAAGGATTCCGGAATTGGGCGAATCGGGTCTAATTTATATTCACTCAAAAGGAAAAAGAAGTAACGGCGTTTTATTTTCCAATATTGCAACCGTTCCGCGTCCAGCAGACGGAGACAGACTTGGTTTAGAACCAAGAATATCGTCAATTGATCCGCAAAGCGGCGTTCCCGGTTCGTTAATAACAATTACGGGAAGCAATTTTGGAACATCACGCGAAAACGCAAGCGTATTTTTTACATGGGATTTTGAAGCGTCGTTTAACCCGTATGCGGTAAGAGAACCGGAATATATCGAAGTTTCAGAAATAGAATTGGGTTACGATTCATGGAACGCAAGAGAAATCCGCGTGCGCCTGCCGGATGGAGCAAGCAGCGGCAATATAGAAGTAAGAACTCCGCATGGAACATCGCGTCCAGTTTATTTTGACGTAACGGGCGTACCCGGAACCAAAGTTTTTAAGGATAAGCGTATTTATCTTGTCGATTATTCAATCGATGTCAGAGTAACAGACGCTTCAAGACCGAACGCGCTTTATTTATGGGTTCCAAGACCTGTAAGCTCTCCATCGCAGCGAAATGTAAATCTTATATCGCGTAACATGGAACCTTTTGTAGAAAATCACCGAGGCGTAAGTCTTTACAAACTGGACAATTTATTAGCAGGAACAAGTCAATCCATCAATCATTCTTTCCACGTTGAAGTATACGCTGTTGAATCAATGGTAAGGCAAGCCTCTGTTACAAGATACGAAAGAAATCCATTTTTTGTAATGTATACTCAAAGCACGAATTTAATTCCTGCGTCTGATCAAAGAATCAGAACAATTGTAAATTCAATAATCAGCAGGGAACAAAACCCGTATGCAAGGGCAAGATTATTATACGATTGGATAATTTCCAATATGTACATATCAACATCGCTTGCCGTAGATACAGATATCGCCGCCGCGCTGGAACGCAGACGCGCGGACACTTACAGCGCAGCCCTGCTCTTCACTGCAATGGCTCGCGCCGCAGGCATTCCATGTATTCCTGTTGCCGGCGTATTAATAGACAGAAACGGGCAGACAATACGTCACTATTGGACAGAATTCTGGATCGACAGTTTTGGCTGGATTCCTGTTGATCCGTCAATGGGCAAGGGATTATTACTGGATTCGATACAAACTAATCTAACCGAATTATATCCGCGTGATGCGGCAAATTTTTATTTCGGCAGCATGGACAATCAGCGCATCGCTTTCTCACGCGGCGAACCTATTCTTTCTCAAATGGAAAACCGCGGCAGGACTGTTCTTCGCAAGCAGTCTTTCTCGCTGCAAAATATCTGGGAAGAAGCCGTTGGAGGACTTGAGTCGTACTCAAGTTTATGGGGCGATATTGTCATTACAGGGGTTTACGCGCAATAGTATCCTCCTTGATCCTATGGACAAACTTTATAAAATTCGCTAGAATCATGATATGATATTTCCTTTAAAAGACCTCATCGAATACGATGACAATATGTACGAGATAACTACAGCCTCCTCTCGCAGGGCTTTCCAGCTTGCAAATACGATGGAAAAAGAGGAAAAAGAGGCATGGAACGGTAAAATGGTCGCCCTCGCCGCTCTGCAGGTTTTTACCGAGGAAGTTCAATTCCGTCTGGAAGCTGAATAACCAAAAATCCAATGAAAACAAGTCCCATCACGGTTTTAGTCCTCTTTGGGCCAACCGCGTCCGGGAAAACAGGCATTCTCCTTGAACTGTCAGACATGACAGAGATTGAAGTCGTTTCTGCAGATTCGATGCAGGTTTACAGAGGCATGGATATAGGAACTGCAAAACCTTCGGCGCAGGAGAGAGAGAGGCTTCCCCACCATTTAATCGACATTTGCGATCCTTCACAGCAATTTAACGCAGGTGATTTTGTCCGCCTTGCCGATGAGACTTGCGCCCAGATTGCATCGCGCGGTAAATTGCCTGTGGTATCGGGCGGAACGGGGTTTTATTTAAAAAATTTTATTTTAGGTTTAAGCGAAGCGCCTCCGTCAAACAAGGAAGTGCGCGAACAGCTTCGCCGGGAGTTAAGCGAAAAAGGAGCCGTATCTCTCGCTGAGGAACTTTCGGCATGTGACCCTGTAAGCGCAGGGCGTATCCATATATATGACGAGTACCGTCTTTTGCGCGCACTGGAAGTTTTCCGCTCCTGCGGTAAACCGCTTTCTTCATTTAAAATTAATTCCGGCAAAAACGGCGACACGCGCGCTGATTTTAAATTCGTCATCATCGGGCTTTCGCGTCCCAGAGAAGATCTTTACAAACGCATCAATTACCGATGCGCGCAAATGTTCGAACAGGGGCTGCCTAATGAAGTAAAATCGTTATACGAAAAAGGATATACCCCCGATGATCCGGGTATGCGCGCAATCGGTTACAGGGAATTTTTTATTGAGCAAACTGATTCAGAAGACGCAAAAATTTACGGCAAATGGAAACTTTCGCAGGATTATAACGGAGTGCAATCACTTGCCGCGCAAAATAGCCGCCGTTACGCGAAAAGGCAGATCACTTTTTTTGCGGGACTGCCAAATGTGCAATGGATAGAGCCAGGGCGTAATGACGCGCATACAGCGGAAAAAATAAGGGAATTATTATGAAACTTAAACGTCCTGTTTTTCTTGACAACATTTATCGCGAGGACGCAAAAGTCGGGCGATTCCTTAGCGTACTCATTCTCTTTGGAATTGCAATTGGGCTTAAGCACGGCGTTCAAAATAATTATCTTGCGGATATTTTAAACATCGATTCATTTGAAAGGGGAATAGTTGAATTTTTTAGGGAGATGCCGGGGCTTTTATTAATTTTTATTTTAGCGCTGATGTACAGATTCGCAGATTCGCGCGTTTTTAAAATTGGTATCGCCTTAATGGCAGGAGGAATGGCGGGAATATTCCTTACAAGCGCAGTTGAATTTTTAATGGTAAAATTTGTCGTTGTTGTTTTTATGGTTCTTTTTAGCACAGGCGAACATATAATAATGCCTGTGCGAAGCACTATCGCAATGGAACTTGCAAAGCGCGAAAAAACAGGCGCGTCTTTGGGAATAAGCGCAAGCATAGGACAGCTTGGAAATATCGCGGGATTTCTGCTTGTTATGGGAATATTTTTTATTCTGGAAAAATCAGGTTACACAAGAGCGGATTTAATGGGATACAGAATTGTTTTTGGAGCCGCAACCGCATTAATGGTAGCCGCCGCCTTAACCGCAGCCGCGCTAAAAGAAACAACGCTAAAAGCGCCAAGGCAGCGTTTTTATTTTGCAAAAAAGTTTTCCAAATATTACATCATGGAAGTTTTTTACGGTTCGCGAAAGCAGGTTTTCCTTACATTTGCGCCGTATGTTTTAATTCTCCATTACGGCGCGGCTCCGTCAATTATTTCGTTATTGATGGCAATATGCGCATGTCTTTGTATGATTTGCAGCCCGTTAATCGGAAAGCTGATTGATAAAGTCGGGTATAAAGCGGTAATGGTCGGCGACACATTGATACTTGTCGTTGTCTGCCTTATGTACGGATTTTCACACAGGCTGTTCGCTCCGGGAATAGCGTTTATCGTCGTTTGCTGCAACTTTGTTTTGGACCAGATAATTTCGGTTGCCAGCATGGCGAATAACGTTTATGTTCAGCGCATTTCATCTAACAAGGAAGAAATAACCGCGACTTTAAGCACAGGAATTTCTGTAAACCATATTTTCAGCGTATTTATCGCTCTTCTTGGCGGATGGATTTGGAAAATTGCGGGAATAGAAGCGCTCTTTACAATGTCTGCGGTACTGGGATTGATCAGCAGTATTTATGCGGCGATGATTAAAAAGAGCGAAGAAGTTTCACCTTGAGGTAAGTTTGATTGCCTTGGACGGACATTTATCGACGCATTCCATGCACTGCGTGCATTTTTCATAATCGATATGCGCAACATTGTCTTCGATTGTTATTGCGCCTTCCTTGCATACTTTTACGCAAAGAAGACAGGTAAAACAACCTGCGCGGCAGCTATCTTTTACATTTCTTCCCTTATCTCTTGAATTGCACAAAACTCTTACTTTGCTTTTTTCCGGGACGATTTCGATTAGGTGCATCGGGCAGACTTTTACGCATTTTCCGCATGCCGTACATTTCTTACTGTTTACGATTGCTATGCTGTTTGTCATCATTATCGCGTTAAATGGACACGCGTTTTTGCAGCTTTCAAGTCCAATGCAGCTATAAGTGCAGGCTTTGTTTCCGCCTGTCGCAAGCTGAGAAGCGGACACGCAGCTTTTTGGTCCGTCGTAAATATAATTTCTTTTTGTATTGTCGTTTGTTCCGTTGCATTTTATAAAAGCCACTCTGCGATTTGTCTCGGCTGCGTCTATTCCCAATTCTTTTGCTATTCCGTTTGCCGCAGAGGAACCGCCTGGAGGACAGCCGTTGTAATCCGCTTCGCCAGTTACGACCCGTTCTGCAAAAACCGCGCAGCCGGGATATCCGCATCCGCCGCAGTTTGCTCCCGGTAAAACATTTACGATTCTGTCAACTTTTGGATCCGATTCTACCGCAAACTTTTTTGCGGAAAGACCTAGTATCACTCCAAAAACAAGGGCAAGTCCGCCGACGCATACAACCGGAAACAAAATATCGGATAATATAATTCCTTCTAAAAAACTTAAATCAATCATATTAACCCCATGAATCCCATAAACGCAATGCTCATAAGCCCTGCGGAAAAAAGCGCAAGTGGAAATCCCTTAAAAACTTCCGGGATATCGGGATTGTTGTCGTATTTTTCGCGGATACCGGCAAGCAGCAGCATTGCAAGCGTAAAACCGGCTCCCGCTCCGATGCTGTTTACAATCGATTCTACAAATGAATAATTTTCCAGCGAATATTTTTTTTGAATGTTAATCAGCGTAACGCCGAAAATCGCGCAGTTAACAGTAATAAGCGGAAGATATACGCCAAGCATTGCATAAAGAACCTTAAACATTTTCTTCATGAAAACTTCGATAAACTGAACGATAGACGCAATGATCAAAATAAACACGACCGTGCGAAGATATGTAATGCCAAGCGGCACTAAAATATAAACATAAAAAAGAAAAGTAAACGCTGATGCAAGCGTCATAACGAACATTACAGAAAGACCCATGCCAAGCGCCGTTTCTGTCTTTTTGGAAACGCCGAAGAACGGACACATTCCAAGGAATTGAACTAAAACATAGTTATTTATTAATGTTGCGCCGATTAATATAAAAAACAGTTCCATTATTTACCTGCCTTTTTTTTGGCGTTCAATCTTAATAACTGAATATGCTTTCGTATCATAATAATTAATCCAAGAGTAAAAAACGCTCCTGCAGGCATTATCATAATAAGCATATACGCTCTTTGATCATGCAATAACTCAATTCCAAAAACGGAACCTGATCCTAAAAATTCTCTTATAACGCCGACAGTAAAAAGCCCCAAAGTAAAACCAAGCCCCATGCCGAGGGCGTCAACAATTGACGCGAATATTTTATTTTTAAACGCAAAAGATTCTAAGCGCGCAAAAAGAATACAGTTAACGACAATAAGCGGAATAAAAATGCCGAGCGCTGCTGTTATATCGGGCGGCGCATACGCGTCAAGCAGTAATTGAAGAACGGTAACAAAGCCGGCGACAATAATTACAGCGGCTGCGATTCTGATTTCGCTTGGTATAATTTTTCTGAAAAGCGAAATTGCCGCGCTTGCGCAGATCATTACGGCGGTTGTCGCAAGCCCCATTGTGATCGCGTTTATCGCGGAGGTTGTGACTGCAAGAAGAGGACACAATGCCAGAATTTGCACAAAAATCGGATTCTTGTTAAAGATGCCGTCTTTTAAAAGCTGTATGTAATTCATTCTTCCTCCTCCTCATTTATGTATTCAAGATACCATTCAATCGCTTCATTAACTGCGTTTGTAATTGCGCTTGTGGTAATTGTCGCGCTTGTAAGAGCTTGAATTTCTCCCGCGCCGGGAGGCGTCTTAACAACCTTAAGAGGCGAAATAGGCATATAATTGTAACGTTTATAAAAATATTCTTTTACCGCAAGAGCGCCTAAACCAGGCGTTTCAGTGTGCCGCATTACGCGCAAACCCGTGATGTATTTATAAGGAATCGAGAAGCCAACCATAAAATATATCTTTCCACTGTATCCTTCGGGAGATAATTCAACAACATAGCCGATTAATTCATTTCCTTCTAAGGCTTCAAATACTGCGCTCATGCTGCCTGTTTTTTCTATATTAATTTCCCTGTACAAAGTTGCCTGCGGCATAACCTGTTTTAGCACAGTTTCCTGCGTTTTTCGTTTTTGCCTTTCAATCGGCTCTTTTGTAAAATTATATACAACGCTCAATGCCGCAACTACGATTAATGCGGTAATAAAGAGGGTTAAAGCCGGTTTAACTATATATTTCATGCTTTTTTCCTCTTTTTTGTTATACTGTGTCCGTAAACGCGCGGGCGGATATATTTATCGATTAACGGCACAAAAAGATTCATTATAATGATCGCGTAACTTACGCCCTCGGGATATCCGCCGAAAAATCTTATAAACACGGTTAAAAATCCGCATCCTATTCCAAAAACAATTTTTCCATGAGGCGTAATCGGGCTTGTCGCATAATCTGTCGCCATAAAGAACGCGCCCATGATTAAACCGCCGTTTAATACTTCGAATAAAATATCGCGCCCGTGAAAAAGTCCGGTTCTTCCGAAAATAAAGGCAAAAACGGCAAAGCTTCCGATATAAAAAACAGGAATACGCCAGTTAATAATTCTTCTTGCAAGAAGGAAAAGCCCGCCTATAAAAAGAGCGACTGCGCTTGTTTCGCCTACGCACCCGCCTACTTTTCCAAATAAAAGAGCCATGTAATCTGAAAACTCAGGAGTAAAAGATGGGTTTGCTTTAATGGCGGCAAGATATGTCGCGCTTGTTACGATATCGGGTGACTCTGCAAATCTCCAGCTTGTCATATATACAGGGAAAGACGCAAGCAAAAATGCGCGCGCGGCAAGAGCCGGGTTTATAAAGTTGGAACCAAGTCCGCCGAACAATTGCTTTACGATAATTACAGCAAAAAAACTTCCTATTATTGGTATCCAGAACGGAACATCGGGCGGAAGATTGAACGCAAGCAAAAGCCCCGTAATTGCCGCGCTAAAGTCATTCACCGTAACGGGCTTACCCATAATTCTTTGGTACAAATATTCAGCTAACAGAGCGGAAACAACCGCAACCGCCATTGTGCTTAACGCCTCAATTCCGTAATGATAAATTGCAAAGCAAAACGCGGGAAACAGCGCAATTAGCACATCACGCATTCGCTTTTCGATTGTGTCAGTGCCGTACATGTGGGGAGGAGACGAAACTGTAACCATCTGATTGATAACTATTTTCATTTCGCTTTTCCTTTAAGTTTGGCAAGTTCTACCCTTCTTATGGTGCGGATTGCCTGCGACAATCTTCTTTTTGCAGGGCAGATATACGAACAGCTTCCGCATTCGATGCAGTCAAGACCGTTATGTTTGATAAACGCATTTGAGTCTTCCCTTAAAATATCAGCGTTTAATTCTGTCGGAATAAGTCCCGCAGGGCAGCGCTCGACGCAATGACCGCAGCGGATGCAGTTTCTTTCGGGCGGTATATACGCTTCTTCCTCAGTAAGGAAAATAACGCCTTCTGTGGTTTTTACAATCGGAACTTCGGTATCAAAAATCGCGACGCCCATCATAGGACCGCCGACAATTATTTTTGCAGGGTTATATTTATAACCGCCCGCCATTTCTACCAAATCGCTTAAAAGCGTTCCGATACGCATTTTATAATTGCCGGGATTTTTAATCGCGCCGCCTGTAAGCGTAACAACTTTTCTCATAAGCGGACGGCCCCGGATAATTGCGCGGTGTATCGCAATAACGGTATCAACGTTATGCACAAGACAGCCGACATCGATTGGGATTCCGCCGGAGGGCACTTCCCTTCCTGTTATTGCGTCTACAAGCTGTTTTTCGCATCCTTGCGGATATTTTGTTTTTACAACCGCAACTTTAATATCGGGAATATTTGCGCAGAATTCTTTTAAGTGTTCGATTGCTTCGGGTTTGTTATTTTCGATTGCGATAATTCCGCGCGCGGTTTTTATTACTTTTAAAATTATTTTTAAGCCTGTTACAATGCGTTTTGATTCTTCGATCATTATTCTGTTGTCTGTTGTAAGATACGGCTCGCACTCACATCCGTTAACGATTACTGTATCGACCTTTTTTTCGGGCGGCGGAGAAAGTTTTACATGCGTGGGGAATCCCGCGCCTCCAAGCCCGACAATTCCCGCTTCGCGGATAATTTTTAAAATTTCTTCGCCCGATAAACTTTCATAATCTTCGCGCGGCTGAATGCAGACATGTTCTTCGAATTTTCCGTCGTTTTCCACAACTATTGAATTAACGATCGTGCCTGCGATTGTTAAATGAGGACGAATATCTTTTACGATACCCGATACGCTCGCATGAACAGGAGCGCAAAAAAGAGCGCTTGAATCGCCAATTTTTTCACCTAACAGAACGCGCTGACCTTTTTCTACAAGCGGCTCGCATGGAACGCCCATGTGCATCAAAAGAGGAAAAACAATTTCGCTGCCCTCGGGCGGAAGCAATGTGTTTATTGGCACATCTTCTGTAAACTGCTTCTGCTCGTTTGGGTATATCCCGCGTTTAAATGTGAAAACAAGCGCTTTCTTTCGCTTCGCATCCATACTAAAACCTCAAACCCATGCCTTTTCGTATTTGAATTTTCTAGTATTCCAAATTTTTCTTCCTTCATATTCGCCGGAAGGAATGAAAAAATCGTATAAAATTTTGGGAATTGTCGCATCGGGAACTTCGCCGGAAACGGTAAAGCGCCCAGGTTCAGCTTTTTTTGCACCAAGATGAAAAACAGAATTAACAGCGTCGCTTACTACAGTGCCAGTTTTTCCGGGCGGTTTATAACTTATCTGTCCGTAATGAAGAGCAAAAACAAAATTGGCGGGAATATTTACGCCAAGCGTTTCTAAAACAAGCAAAGGAGAGGCGACAATCATTCTCATGCAGGCTTTAATTGCGGCTTCCGCGCATTTTGCGCGCGGCGGCAGAAGGAATAAACAGTCCTTGCCGGTATCTACCCAAAGAAGACCTTCCGCTTCCTTAAAATAAGAATTAAGAAGCGTTAAGAATTTTTTATGCACCACAGAAAGAACCTTTTCACCTAACCGAGTTTCCAAAGAAACATTTCCCTGCAAAGAGCAGTACAAAAGATAAAACGGCATCGTCTTTCCTGCCGTCATTTTTTTCCAGCCGGGGAATGAGCTTGCCGCAGGAAATTTTACTCCCGATTTTATAAATCCGTCGGTCGGCTCTGACAGTTTTGCTTCGTCCTGCAAACTTGCGCTGCCTGCTAAAGCCTTTCGCCATTGAAGCGCGGAAGTTATGCGTTTTATATCCAAGCCGCCTTCTTCTTTTAAAAGAGCAGGACCAATATAATCGCTTGCACCCTCGATAAAAAACTGCGTAATATCTTTAAAAGTTCCTTTTGTATCGATTACTCCCCATGGAGAACTGCCGCACGCTTTTTTTACTTTTGTAAGCAGAGTTTTTAATTCAGCGGCGGAAAGACCTGTGATATCAAAATATGAAATATCAGAAAAAGAAGGCGCATGTTTTGCGACAGGCTTTTCGGCAAATTCAGCCGTTTTAGGAAAAACTTTTTTTAACGGCGCACTTTTTTCTGTAAAAACATAAACCATAATTACACCTATTAATCCTTTCCCAATTGAATTTGAAAAACCCGGTATTTATCCGTGGCGCCGGGAACAATTTTTGCATCGCTGAAAATATTAAGTAATGCCTGATCCTGCGACATCGCAAGACTTTCAGAAATTACAAGCGAGTTGGGAGAAGCCGCCTTCGATTCAAGCGAAATTGCTTTTTTTACGGTTTCGGCTTTTGCAACCCGCGTTTCGCTTTCAGAATAAATCATATCGCCTGAATGAACCGCAATCCTTAATTTGATAGCGGAGTTAAGCGGATTATCCATTTTATTAAACATTACCATTTCGTTAAGTATTTCCAGTCCCGCAAAAATCGCAAGGCGGCTGTAATCACCTAACATGAAAACGGCAAGAGCGCCGTCTCCTTCCCATGACCAAAGCCTGCCAAGCCTTGATACCACCGCTTTTGAAACAAATTTGCGCAAATCGCTGTAAGTCTTATCGATTAATTGTTTTGGGTTTTGTTTGACAAGAGCTGTATTTCCGACAACATCCAGCCGCAACACAGTCATCTGGCGTTCATCGCCTTCGGCAAGGCGGCCCCAATTGCGCGTAATCTGCTGACTTTGATCCTCAAAAAATTGAACGGTAGTCTTGTCATAACTGAAACCTGACTGCAGGACATCGCCCACAACGTCATCAAGACCCCTAAAATTGTATTTATGCCCCATGTAGCCTTTGGCATCGACATTCATCAATGTTTCGACAAAGTCGATGTAGTACCCGTCTGCAACCATATCCCCGACAATGCGGTCGGCGGCCTCATGAATACCAATGGGATGCCCTTTTGAAAACCCATATCTCTTCTGCATATCGTAATCGGGGTTAGTCATTTTAGCAAAACGGCTCATATCATCGACAGTTATTGAAAGCGCAAGACATTTACGTAAAAATCTTGTTGAAAATCCAGTACTCATACATATAGTTTACCATTGACTAATTAAGTTGTATAGTGATTTACTATGATAAATTTTGAATACTGTAATAAAACGAAAATAATATTCGGGAAAGATACCGAAAATCAGGTTGGGAAAGAAACCTCCCAATATGGCAAACGCATTTTACTGCATCATTCGGGCGGGTCTACTGTCCGTTCGGGGCTTATTGACAGAGTAAAGGCGAACCTAAAGGAAGCCGGTGTAGAATGGGTCGAGCTTACAGGCGTACTTCCAAATCCCCGGCTTTCGCTTGTAAAAGAAGGCGTTAATATAGTAAAGAATGAGAAACTGGAGATGATTCTTGCCGTCGGCGGCGGTTCTGCTATTGACTCTGCCAAGGCTATCGCGGTTGGCGCGGTAAATGACGGCGACCTTTGGGATTTTTTTGAAAGAAAACGAACTACCGATAAAGCCCTGCCTGTCGCTGCCGTTCTAACGATTCCTGCGGCGGGAAGCGAATCGAGCATTTCGAGCGTAATCACCAATGAAGAGGGACCATGGAAGAGAGGGATAAATTTCCAGTGTATCCGCCCTGTCTTTTCGATACTAAATCCCGAGCTTACATATACTCTGCCGCCGTACCAGACTGCCTGCGGAATAACCGACATGATGGCGCACATAATGGAACGATATTTTACAAAAGAGCCTAATGTCGAGCTTACGGATGAACTTTGCGAAGGTGCTCTTAGAACAATTATCAGAAACGCCCGAAAAATATTTTCCGGCGCAGTAAATGATTATAACGCGAGAGCGGAGATCATGTGGGCAGGCGCGATTGCACACAATGGAATACTCGATACGGGAAGAATCGGCGACTGGGCAAGTCATGCGTTAGACCATGAACTTTCCGCGCTTTTTGATATTGCTCACGGCGCGGGTCTTGCGATTATTTTCCCCGCATGGATGAAATACAATATAAAGGAAGATCATGCTTCGGCTGCGCGATTCGCGCGTTTTGCCGCAAAGGTGTGGGGTGTTGACGGCGCGTTTTACGACATGGAACAAGCCGCGCTTGAAGGCGTATACCGCATGGAACATTTTTTCCGTTCGATTAAAATGCCTGTTCGCTTCGCTGACGCAAACATAAACCCCGAGCGCATCCCTGAAATGGCAAAACGCGTTGTTCACTTTGGACCAATTGGCAATTTCAGGAAATTGGAAGAAAAGGATGCGACGGCGATTTATAGAATAGCGTCAAGTTAATTTCCCAATGGCGAAAGCTCATAAATACTTATATTTGTGTTTTCCCCTGTTATTGGCATAGTCACTGTGCCCATATAAATATCATGGAAAATCTGTCTGTTATTTTCATCTCTCTTGATAGTACCGTCAGGATTTCTTTCAACTTCCTGAACAAAGAACACAACGCTAAAATCTCCGATTTTTTTGAAAGGCTGTTCTATACCATTAGTATTATAAACCATCAATGGGAGTGTGACCGTATTGCCTTCTATTATTGCACGATTAACAACGCCTGCAACGGTTTCTCGGTTTTTGCTGTTGCCGATTGCCAAACCTGCGCCCGCATAATGGTTTCCGTTATTGTATTCTGCAGGTAAATCTGTAAATATCAGTTTTATCTGGTAAGGGACGTCCTGGTTATCATCGCCGAGATAAGGACCTATATCCTCTTCCTCACACGAACTTAAAATTAAAATTGATGAAATGACACATAACGTAATTAATAATTTTAATATATTGTTTTTCATTGTTATTACTCCTTAATCCAATTCAACTTCAGCAAGATCCCAAAGTTCTTCAAAAACTATCGTAGTATTTTCGACAATAAGTTTTGGCACTTCTGTAAAGCCGGTATAAATATCCGGGTCTCTTGCGTTGCCGGTTTCATTTATTAATAAAACGATATACAAGTCGCCGGTTTTCCTGAACGGTTTATGCGATCTTGAGGCAATCATTCTGCATATTACTTGATTGTTTCTGATTTCTACCGGCAGTGAAACTGCTGCCTGAATCATTTTTTCGCCGCCCATTCGCCCTAAACCCACATATCCGTATTTTCCGTTGAAGACATCAGGCATATTTGTAATTGTCAGTATTACCTGATTTGTCGTATTCGGAAAATCATCAAGATCATCGTGGACATTATCGCCAAGTTCCCCGCATGAAGTAATAAGCAAAACTGATGCTATGAAACAAATCATCATTGCAAACCGGAAAAATTTCTTCTCTTTCATCATTAACACTCCTATTAATATTTATTTTATCCAGATACCATTACAGTTTTTATCGCAGGATTCTACAGTGCAGCCGGAAATAACAAGTTTACCATCTTCAATTACTAATGTTTTTGTCATATTATATTCTGGGGTGGTGCCAGCAGGTGTTCTTAGCAAATAATTATTCCCTGTTATTTTTGAAAGTAACAATTTTGTACTTGTAGCACTAAATGAAAAAGTATTTGTAGAAATCATTCTTATGTCATCTCCTCCCGCTTCTCTTTTCCAGTTCCCTCTTAAGTTTGTGGGAAATTCAGGATATTCACTCTCTATAAAATCTTTGACAAGATCGCACGATACGAATGTGAAAATTGCCGCCGTCATCAGGGCGATAATTCCCGCCCATTTCTTAAAACTTTTCATAAAAAATCTCCTTTTACAAATTTGTATTTACTGCTCTTTTCGCTTCTTACCACTGTTTTATCCACCCCGTATTACTGCCATTCGCATACGAGATGCCGAGAACGCCGCTTTGGTTCACCCATGTTACCGCCGCTCCTGCCGATACAGTTAAATCAGTATTTGTACCAACGGTGTAGTCTAACGTACCTGATGCGCGGTTCCACGCAATTACCACAGCGTTGTTGGGAGAAGTAGTGTTAAGGTTATATGTTCCATTTACAACGTTGGTAAGCGCTGAACCGTTTCCGGCTACTACACCGCCTGTTAATGTGAATGTGCTTCTAAGAACGCGCACGCCGCTCATTGAAGAAGAAGTGTTGCCGTTGATTTCACCACCGCTCATTATAAATGTACTGTCACGCACATACACGCCGCCCGGATTGTTGTTGGCGGTGTTGCCGTTTATTTTACCGCCGGTCATTGTAAATGTACTGCCTGAGTTCACATACACGCCGCCAGCTTCGTAGCCGGATGTATTGCCAGTAATTTCTCCGCCTGACATGGTGAATGTAGCAGTA